>Ga0307410_10000170_pt1 | contig 23816 bp, 23 predicted proteins | sample 322Ometagenome_3_FD_203707 | JGI IMG/M metagenome (GOLD analysis project Ga0307410, IMG submission 203707) | Maize rhizosphere microbial communities from greenhouse at UC Davis, California, United States - 322HYB-O-3 | ecosystem: Host-associated > Plants > Roots > Rhizosphere > Soil | place... | reverse complement strand
TCGACGACAATGGCTGGGGCAGTCGCCGAGGCGGCGGACGAGGTCGGCGCCGCATGTTCGAGTCCGGCGAGCTTCGCCTGGTCCTGCTCAAGCTGATCGCCGACGAGCCTCGCCACGGCTATGACCTCATCCGCGCGATCGAGGAGCTGACGGGCGGCGACTATGCGCCGAGCCCGGGCGTGGTTTATCCGACGCTGACCCTCCTCCAGGACATGGGGCTGATCGAGGAAGCAGCCGGCGAAGGCGCTCGCAAGCCGTTCCAGGCCACCGACGAAGGCCGCGAGCATCTCGAGCAGAATGCAGACGACGTCGAAGAGCTGTTCGAGCGGCTCGAAGAGGCCGGCTCACACCGGCGCAAGGGTCATCGTCCGGAGATCGGCCGCGCCATCGGGAATCTCATGACCGCTCTCAAGAACCGCATCGCGCACGACGGCTGGAACGAGACGCTTCTGAACGAGGTCGTCGACATTCTCGACGAGGCGGCGCAGCGGATTGAGCGGGCAAAGCCGGCTAACGGCGAGAAAGACGCTTGATGCGCTTTTTGCGTTCAATCACGCGCTGGTAGGTCTTCAGCACGGCGGAGTTTATCTGGTCCCAGTCGCGCGTCTTCGCGACCTCCAAACCGGCTTCGCCGTGCTTCTTCCGCAAAACTTCGTCGGACGCATAGTGAGCGAGCGCATCGGCCATCGCCTCGGCATCGCCCGGATCCGTCAGGACACCCGTCACGCCATCGCGAACGAGGTTCGACGCGCCCGTCGCATCGGCGGCGACAACCGGCAGGGCGCAGGCCATCGCCTCCAATGTGACGTTGCCGAAAGCCTCGGTAATCGAGGGGTTGAGCAGGGCATCGGCGCTCGCGACGGCACGGGCCAGATCGGTCCCTGCCTGGTGACCCACGAAGATGCCCTTTGGAAGCCGCTCTTCGAACCACGGGCGCGCTGGCCCGTCCCCGACGACCAGAACGCGGTGTTTCACACCCTGGGATTCCAGCAGGTCCACGGCGTCGGAGAAGACGTCGAGCGCCTTCTCCATGACGATGCGACCCAGAAACAAGATGACGAACTCGTCGTCCGTAATGCCAATGCTCCGCCGCCATTCGAGGCTTCGGCGATCGGGGTTGAACTGCTCGCGATCGATCCCGCGAGACCAGATGGAGATGAAGCGGTTCATCCGCTGGGCCTGAAAGACGGCTGCCGTGGACTCCGCCGGCACGACAATGGCGTCGCAGCGGCGATAGATGCGCCGCATGATCGCCCGAGCCAGCGGCTCGAGATTCTCGAGACCGTAATAAGCTAGATAGGTGTCGAACCGCGTGTGCACCGAAGCGATTGCCGGGATCCCGCGGGCCCGCGCCCAGGTCACCGCGCGGTGGCCGCCTATGTCGGGCGCCGAGATATGCACGATGTTCGGATCGAACTCCGCCAGATCCTTTCGCACCCGCAGCGGAAGCCCAAGCGAAAGCCGATACTCCGAACGGCCCGGAATCGGAACTGAAGGTAGGCTGACGAGGTCGCCAGTCGCCTCGAAAGCGGGCTCGTCCACGGTCGGCGAATAGACTCGCACGTGCACGCCCTGACGGAGAAGATAGCCGACGAGACGGTTCAGGGCGCCGTTCGCGCCATCGCGCACGCCATTGTAATTCCCCGAAACCAGGGCCACGCGGATCTCGTTGGGCTGCATGGCGGCTGCACTTAATGGTGACAGTCGCAAAGGCAAAGCGTGAGTCATCGATGGTTGGGGTCGTGAAAGCCGGACTGCCGCCGATCGCCCGCCCGGATGCTCGGCTTTTCATCCTCGGGAGCTTGCCCGGCGAGGCCTCGCTGGCGGCGCAGCGTTACTATGCGCATCCTCAGAACCAGTTCTGGCGCCTTGTCGGCTCGACAATCGACGAGGATTTGTACTCCCTCCCATATGAGAGGCGGCTGGAGCTCCTTGCGGAGCACCGGATCGGCCTGTGGGACGTGATCGGATCCGCCGAGCGCAGGGGAAGCCTCGACCAATCTATCCGCAACGCCAACCACAACCGGATCGAGCAGCTCCTGCACGAGTATCCCGCACTCGAAGCGATCGCGTTCAATGGCGGAAAATCGGCCGCGGTCGGCCGCAAGCTCCTCGAGAGTGCAGCCGGATTGACTCTTATCGATTTACCGTCGTCCAGCCCGGCCAACACCCGGTCATTCGCCGAAAAGGCCAAAGCTTGGGCAAGGCTCGCGCCTTTCTGCGGGGCTGCCTCTTGTGCCGCGGCGCCAACCGGCCGAAATGTGCATCCATGAATCCGACGGAAACCGACGAAATTGACGAAGCCGACAGCGACAAGAGGCTGTCCATGGTCGACGAGGCGTTGGTCGCAGGAACCATCGCCAACACGAACGGCCTCCTGGTCATCCTCGCCAAGCTGGTTGCGAAGGGCGTGTTCGACCAAGCTGACCTGAAGGCCTTTTCGGACAGCTATTCCAAACCGCTCGACCATGTCGGAATGCGCGAGAACGAGCTGGTGACGCAGATGCAGGACCAGATGGAATCGACCCTCGCCGAGCTGATGCGATACCTCAGCGAACGCGATCAGGAGAGCTGAACGCGGGTCGCTTGACACCGTACCATGGTACGGACCCTATATAGGCTCCGATGGTTCGTCCGGAGGCGCGCAATGTCGGCACATGCAGAGCAGCATCATACTCATGGCCACGCGGCCAATGGGCATCAGGTGGGTCATGGCGACATTGTCCGCGATCCAGTCTGCGGAATGCAGGTCGACGTCGCCACGGCAAAACACCGATACGATTTGGATGGCACAAGCTACCATTTCTGCAGCTCTCGCTGCTTGGAGAAATTTCGGGCCGATCCTCAAACCTATCTGAACCCACCGGAAGAACGCGCTGTTGGAACAGTGCCAGGGGCCGTCTGGACTTGCCCGATGCATCCGGAAATCCGCCGCGACGGTCCGGGCCAGTGCCCAATCTGCGGGATGGCCTTAGAGCCGCTCGAGCCGACTCTCGAAGAAGGACCGAACCCCGAGCTCGTCGACATGAGCCGGCGATTCTGGGTCAGCGCAGCGCTCACCCTGCCGCTGGTCGTGCTTGTCATGGGCCAGGAAATCCTCGGTATCGAGCTTCTTCCGATGAGCACGTTCGCCTGGGTGCAGCTCGCGCTTGCAACGCCCGTTGTGCTGTGGGGCGGCTGGCCATTCTTCGAACGCTTCTGGGCATCACTCAAGACCCGCAACCTGAACATGTTCACCCTGATCGGCCTCGGCGTCGGAGTCGCCTATGGCTACAGTCTTGTCGCCACCGTCGTGCCGGGACTCTTCCCCGCGTCACTCCGAACCATGGGAGGGATGGTGCCGGTCTATTTCGAGGCCGCGGCCGTGATTACGGCACTGGTCCTGCTTGGCCAGGTCCTGGAGCTCCGGGCCCGCTCCGCCACGGGCCAGGCCATTCGCGCCCTGCTCGGCCTCGCGCCGAAGACCGCCCGGAGAGTGCAGGAAGGCGAGGAAAAGGACGTTCCGCTCACCGATGTTCATGTCGGCGACTTGCTGCGAGTCCGTCCGGGCGAAAAGGTGCCGGTCGACGGCGTCGTGATGGAAGGCCGCAGTTCAGTCGACGAATCGATGATCACCGGCGAGCCGGTCCCGGTGGAAAAGGCTGCTGGAGAAAAGGTCACAGGAGCGACGATCAACGGTACTGGAAGCCTGCTCATTCGAGCGGAACGCGTCGGACGGGATACGATGCTGTCGCAGATCGTGCGGATGGTGGCCGCGGCGCAGCGGTCGCGAGCTCCGATTCAGAGGCTCGCCGACCAGGTCTCGGCCTGGTTCGTCCCGAGCGTCGTCGCGGTGTCGTTGATCGCCTTCGTCGCCTGGGGCCTGTTCGGGCCCGCCCCGCCGCTATCCCATGCGATCGTCAACGCTATTGCAGTCCTGATCATCGCCTGCCCGTGCGCGCTGGGGCTTGCCACGCCGATGTCGATCATGGTCGGCACCGGCCGGGGCGCGAGCGCCGGGGTGCTCGTGAAGAACGCTGAAGCGCTCGAGCTGATGGAGAAAATCGACACCCTCGTGGTCGACAAGACCGGAACGCTGACCGTGGGCAAGCCCAGGCTGATGGCGGTCGAGACGGTGAACCAGGCGGTCGAAGCGGATGTGCTCCGGCTCGCGGCGGGGCTCGAACGCGGAAGCGAGCATCCGCTGGCCGCGGCCATCGTCGAAGGCGCAGTGGAGCGCGGACTGGACATTCCGGCGAGCAGCGATTTCGAATCTGTGACCGGCAAGGGCGTGATCGGAACGATTGTCGGGCGGCGGGTCGTGCTCGGCAATGCAGCCCTCATGCGCGACGTCGGGATCGACGCATCCAGCCTCGAGGCCGGCGCCGACGCGCACCGGTCCGAGGGCCGGGGTGTAATGTTCGCAGGCGTCGATGGAAGGCTCGCGGGCCTTATCGTAGTGGCCGACCCCGTGAAGGACAGCGCGGCGGAAGCGATCGCAGAGCTTCACCGGGAAGGAATCCGCCTCGTCATGCTCACGGGAGACAATCGGACCACCGCCGATGCGGTGGCTCGAAGTCTCGGAATCGACGATGTGATGGCCGAAGTGCTGCCCGAGCAGAAGCAGGCGAAGGTCGAGGCGCTGCGGAAGGAAGGCCGCCGCGTTGCCATGGCCGGCGACGGGATCAATGACGCTCCGGCGCTTGCCGCCGCGGACGTCGGAATCGCCATGGGAACGGGCACGGACGTGGCGATGGAGAGCGCCGCGATCACGCTCGTCAAAGGAGACCTTCGCGGGATCGTCCGTGCGCGTCACCTGAGCCGCGCCGTCATGCGCAACATCCGGCAGAACCTGTTCTTTGCTTTCGTGTTCAACGCGGCCGGGGTGCCGATCGCAGCCGGTGCGCTCTATCCGTTTTTCAGGATCCTGCTATCGCCGATTATCGCTGGCGCGGCTATGTCGCTGAGTTCGGTCACCGTCATCGGCAATTCTCTGAGGCTGCGCAGAGTGCGGCTGTGAGGAACGGCCGCCTATCGCGAGGCACTGGGGGCAAGGAAGAATGATCCGCCTCATTGCCTCACAAAAATCTAAGGTTTATTTCAACGACATGGCTTCCACCGTCCTTCGACTGCTCGCGCTGATTGCGCTTGTCCTGATGCCGCTCTCGATGACTAGCGCTTCAGCGAGCGCGCAACCGAATGCGACGGCTCCCGCGGGTCACTGCGACGATCACCAGCAGCCGGCCAAGGTGCCGGCCGGACCGCAGGTCCATTGCACGGCCTGCGCTGCACTGCCGGCCATCGATACGCCCGTCCCGATCGCGGAACTGAGTCCGGAAACGCCGATGCTCATCGCGCTTGCCGCTTTCCTGGCGGGCATCGAGCCGGACACGGCAACGCCACCTCCCAAGCACTCCTGAGCGATCGATACGTCATTTTTCGATTTCAGGAGAGAAACAATGATCATTTTGTTGAGCGCGGCTCTTGCCGCGGCGGCTCCAGCCGCTCCGGCAACCCCTCCCGTGGACACTCATGCCCAGCACAAGAGCGAAGGCATGGCCGGTCACGAGCAGATGAAGGATTGCTGCAAATGCTGTGAGGAAATGATGGCCAAGATGCATCAAGGCCATTCCTCCAAGCACGAAGAGCACAAATCTAACTGATCGAACTAAGAGCGGAGGCGGCGCGTTGATGCGCGTCGCCTCTCCTTTCGGAGACAATCGTGAATTTCAAATTCTTGAGCGCAGCCAGCGCAATCGCGCTGGGCTGCCTGTCGACGCCTGCACTGGCGCAGCACCAGCATATGCCCGGCATGGAGATGCCTGCACCAAAGAAGCCTGCCGCGAAGGAGCCTGCGACGAAGCCTGCCGCGAACAAACCCGCGGCAAAGAAGCCTGTTGCGACGAAACCGGCTCCGCAAAAGCCGCAGGCTGAACATCAGCACCAAGCGCCTTCGACGGACATTCTAACGGAGCAGACTCCAAGGCCGGTGGAATCCGTGCCCATGGACCATTTAGAGATGGGCCAGGTAACGCCTTCGCCGGCGCCCGACGCGACTACACAGGCGCCGATGGATCATTCGACGATGCGGCACGGCATGGCCGCCGAGGGAGAGCATGCGGACCACGAGACCATGACGGGCGCGCTCGGACCATATCCGATGACCCGCGAGTCCTCCGGTACGGCCTGGCAGCCGGACATGACCGAGCACATGGGCTGGATGGGCCGGAGCGGCGACTGGACTCTGATGACGCACGGCGTGCTCAACCTGGTCTACGATCATCAGTCCGGTCGCCGCGGCGATGACAAAGCGTTCGTCAGCGGCATGCTCATGGGCATGGCGCAGCGTCCGATCGGCGACGGCACGTTGCAGCTCAAGGCGATGGTCAGCCCCGATCCTCTCATGGGAAGGAGCGGCTATCCGCTCCTCCTGGCGAGCGGCGAGACCGCCAATGGCACCGACCGGTTGATCGATCGCCAGCACCCGCACGACTTCTTCATGGAACTGTCGGCGTCGGTCTCGCAAAGCATCGGAGGGAAGGGCAGCGCATTCATTTATGCGGGCCTGCCCGGAGAACCCGCGTTCGGCCCACCCGCATTCATGCATCGCGAAGCGATCCTGGATTCACCTGAGGCGCCTATCAGCCATCACTGGCTGGACTCGACCCACATCACCTTCGGTGTCGTGACCGGGGGCCTGGTTCTCGATCGCGTGAAGTTGGAGGTCAGCCGCTTCAATGCGCGGGAGCCGGACCAGCATCGCTGGAACATCGAGACGGGACCGCTGGATTCCACTTCGGTTCGGCTCTCGTGGAATCCGGCGAGGGAGCTCTCGCTGCAGGCCAGTTGGGGCCATTTTGAGGATCCGGAGCAATTAGAGCCCGGTGTTGACCAGAAGCGCTGGTCGGCAAGCGCACTCTACGCTCGGGAGATCGTTCCGGGCTGGAAGCTTTCCGGGACGCTCGCCTGGGGGCGCAAGACGATCGACCATCACGGCGAATCCCTGAAGGACGACGCGTATGTCGCGGAAGCTTCGGTGAAACATTCCAATTGGACCGTTTTCGGTCGCGGCGAGATCACGGAGAACCGCGAATTGCTCGACCTCGAGGAGCATGGCGCGGCCTATCGGGTGGGCAAAGTCTCCGTCGGGGCCGTTCGCGACTTTCGTATTGCGAAGCACTTCACACTCGGCGCCGGCGGCTTGTTGGCCGTCAATTTCGTCCCGGACGGCCTCGCGCCCCTCTACGGTGGGCGCAATCCCATTGGGGCGATGGGATTTCTGCGGCTCAAGCTCGATTGACGTGCGGGCTTCGAGCCCACATATGGCCGCCTTCCGCGGCGGCCCCTTCGTCTAGCGGTCTAGGACGTCGCCCTCTCACGGCGAAAACACGGGTTCGAGTCCCGTAGGGGTCACCAGCGATTTCACAGCGCTCGGCCGGCTCGGGACTTAATCTCGAAATGGTCAAGGCGACAGGTTGAACCGGCGGTTTCGTTCGCAGATGTCAGCCAATGGGCGATGGCGTCGCCGATTCGAACAGCCGCATTTCCGTCGCCATAAGGGAGTGCGGGCTTGCTCATTGCTGCCAGAGCACGGGGGTCGGAGAGCAACCGGTCGACGGTTGCCACGATCGTGTCGGGGTCTCTTCCCGCGAGGATCGCATTCCCGTTGAGAATGCCTTCCGGGCGCTCGGTTTTGTCTCGAAGAACAAGAAGTGGAATTCCGAAAGCCGGGGCCTCTTCCTGCACGCCGCCTGAGTCGCTGAGGATGAGATCGCTAGAGCGCATCCGCTGCAGCATATCGAAATGAGCGCAGGGCGAGCGAAGCTCGACGTTCGCACAGCACCCGAGCAATCGCCTCATCTCCGTTGCGACTGTCGGGTTCGGATGGAGCACTATCGTGACGGTCACGTCGCCGAGGCCAGCGATTCGGCGAAGGCAGCCGGCGATTGCCTGGAGCCCCTCACCCCAGGTCTCGCGGCGATGGCAAGTCACGAGGATGTGGCGCACGCGCTTCCGCGCAGGCCCGGAAAGCCGCGGAACCTGCTCGAGCAGCGCGTCGATACCCGTATTGCCGGTCACCACAATGGTGCCGCGTGCGCCTTCACGGCGGAGATTGGCTTCGTTCAGCAAGGTTGGCGCGAAGAGCAGGTCCGCCGCCCTGTCGATGGCGATGCGGAAGTCTTCCTCGGGCCACGGATTGCGGCGATCGTGACTGCGAAGGCCTGCTTCGACATGAGCGACGGCACGGCCTGTCATGGCCGCACCAAGGGCGCCTCCAAGCGCGCTCGACGTGTCACCATGGACGACAACGAGTCTTGTGTCGTCGATTGCAGGTCCAATCCGACGGGCGACCTGAGCGACGTGGGCGTACGGGTCAGGCTGGCCGGCGCAGTCGAGTTCGGCAACGGGAAATCCGGTCATGCCGAAGGCGGCCAAATCGAGGTCCGGATGCTGGCCGGTCAGAACCATCCGCGGGACGATCCCGCGGGCGGCGAGCGCTCTTGCTACTGGTGAAAGCTTGATGGCTTCAGGACGCGTACCGATAACGAACGCAACACGTGGATCGTACAGCTTCCCCCCTGGCTCGGCGCGGCCGTTGTGGCCGAGGGCCGGGTCGCTGGCAAGCGCCTAGCGGAAGTTGTCGGCGTAGGCCTGGATCTTCATCCGGACAGGCGTGGCGGGAATCAGGTGATAGCGAATCCCTTTGCGCTCGGCGAAGGCGATCGCCTCCTCACGGGTCTTGAAGGTGATGCGCACCTGGGTCTTCGTATCGCCGGAGCCGTTCCAGCCGGTCAGCGGATCCGCGCGTTGCGCCTCCTGACGTTCGAACTCGAATTGCCACAGGCCGGCATTCGCGTTGCCCGACTGGGTCGTTCGGCGGTCCATCTGCGAAATGCGGGCGATCGACATGTCGGCGCGAGTGGCCCAATGGGGCGTCGAAATCAAGCACCCCGAAATACCATCGCCAATGCACCGAACTGCAGATTGTGCTAGTTCGGCGATCCTCTTCACGAGAGGAGAACAGAATGCATCAGGCGAGATTTGCTTTGCTGGCCGCGGCGGGAGCGTCGCTGGCCCTGTCGGCGTGCAACCCGCAGCCCACCGCCACGACGAACGAAGCGAACGGCACGGTTAATGCAGCGGCTTCGACGGCCGACCATAGTGATCCGGTCGCCAGCGCAATGGCGGCCGCTCCCGCTTCCATCTCGGACAAGGCGACGATCATCCAGGCGCGGGCCGATGGCTCGATGACAACCCTGCGCGAAGGCTCGAACGGCTGGACGTGCATGCCCGACAGCCCGGCCACGCCTGGCCCCGACCCGATGTGCATGGATGGGAATGCGCTGAAATGGGCTCAAGCGTGGATGGGCAAGAAGGATCCGCCGGCGGACACCGTTGGAGTGATGTACATGCTGGAGGGTGGAACCGACGCCAGCAACACCGATCCGTATGCGACCGGGCCATCTGAAGGGAACGATTGGATCAACACCGGGCCGCACCTCATGATCGTCGGTTCGAAGGAAGCGCTTGCCGGCCATCCTTCCGGAGCGAAGCCGGACACCGCTATCCCCTATGTGATGTGGGCCGGCACGCCCTACGCGCATCTGATGGTTCCTGTCGCGAAAAGCTGACGGCCTCGTTGGAACGCAGGCATTCCCCGGGCGAAAGCCGCGCTCTCGCCTGGGGGGTTCATTTGCTTACGGCGAGCGGTGTCGTGCTGGCGCTGCTCGCGCTCATCGCAGTCGATCAAGGCGACGAACTCGCTGCGCTGGCGTGGCTGGGCGTTGCCCTGTTCATCGACGGCGTCGACGGGACTTTGGCTCGCGCCGCGAAAGTGCGCGAGCAGGTTCCCAACATGAGCGGTGACGTGCTCGATCTGGTTGTCGATTATCTGACCTACGTCTTCGTTCCCGCACTGCTGATCTGGAGAGGCGACTACCTGCTATCCGCGGTGGCCTTCCCGCTTGTCGCCGCGATCCTTGCGTCGTCGCTCTACATATTTTCACGGCGGGACATGAAAACCGACGACGGCTACTTCCGCGGATTCCCTGCGCTTTGGAATGTCGTCGCTCTCTATTTCGTGGCGACGACGCCCTCTCCGGGCTCCGCAACTGCTGTCGTCGTGATCCTGATTGTCATGACATTCGCGCCCATCCACGTGGTGCATCCGTTCCGCGTTCGCGATTACGGCGCAACCCTCCCGGCGATCGCCATTGCCTGGGCTGCTTTCACAGCGTCTTTGCTCGTTCCCGGCCTCGCAGTCTTTGCGAAGTCGTTCCTGCTGGTCATGTCGCTCGCCACCCTTGCTGTGCTTGTCGTGATGGGACTGCTCCGCACCGCGCGTGGCCAACGCGCTCAGTAGGCGCGGGAGATCGCGAACTCGACTGCCTCGCTCAAGGCCGATTTTGCCTTGCTCGATGGGAAGCCGCCGAGCGCGTCGAGTGCGCGCCGTCCATATTGTCGCGCGCGTTCCAGTGTTTCGGAAAGCGCATCGCTGCTTTGAAGCAGGCGAATGGCTCGGTTCAGATCCTCGTCCGAGGAACGCTCTCCAGCCATGGCCGAACGCCAGAAAGAGCGCTCATCGTCGGTGCCGCGCGCATAAGCGAGGATGACCGGAAGAGTGACCTTGCCGTCGCGGAAATCGTCGCCCACGCCCTTGCCCATCACGTCGTCGGTCGATCCGTAATCGAGGACATCATCGACAAGCTGGAACGCGATACCGAGATATTTGCCGTATCGTTCGACGGCGCACTCGGCCTCTTCGCTAGCTTCGGCGACGACCGGCGCGATCCGGCACGCGGCCGCGAACAATGCCGCGGTCTTGGCCGAGATGATCGTCAGATACTGCTCTTCGTCGGTCTCGATCCGCCGCTGAGTCGTCAACTGCTCCACTTCGCCTTCGGCAATCACCGCCGAGGCGTGGCTGAGGATCTTGAGCACGCGCAAGGAGCCGTCCTCGACCATTAGCTCGAAGGCCCGGCTGAACAGGAAGTCGCCGACGAGCACGGTCGCCGGATTGCCCCAGATGAGGTTCGCCGTCTGCTTGCCCCGGCGGAGGCCGGAGCCGTCCACGACATCGTCGTGAAGCAAAGTCGCGGTGTGAATGAACTCGACCGCGGCGGCGAGCTTCTGGTGTCGCGTGCCGCTGTAACCGAGCAATCCCGCGCAACCGAGGGTCAGCATCGGTCGCATGCGTTTCCCGCCGCCGGCAATGAGGTGCCCGGCCAGCTCCGGAATGAGCGCGACCTTGCTCTGCATGCGATCGAGGATGACGGCGTTCACGCCATGCATGTCGTCGGCCACGAGCGACATCAGGGGCTGCAGCGAGGGTGTCCTCGTGGCACCCAGTTCAAGGATGGTCGCGGTCACGGCGCCGCCCTAGCCGCGAAAATGGGGCTTTCCTAGCCCGCAGGGAGGCTGAGACGTGCCAGCAGGCCGCCGAGATCCTCGCTCTCCTCGAGCGTGATCCTGCCTCCGTAGATCTCGGCGACGTCGCGGACGATGGCAAGGCCCAGGCCGGTTCCGGGCTTGTCCGTGTCCAGTCGGGCGCCGCGCTGGAAAGTGGCCTCACGCTGGGGCTCCGGAATTCCACGGCCGTCGTCCTCGACGAGGATATCGACCACGCCGTCCTTCGGTTCGACCGTGACGAAAACCCGGCCGCCGCCGTATTTGGCAGCGTTCTCGACCAGGTTCCCGAGCATTTCGTCGAGATCCTGCCGCTCGACGCGCACCTGCGCTTCGCGATTGCCGTCGATATCGACGGTGACGTTCTCATAGAGGCGATCGACCGCGCGCTGGACCGCCTGCGCGCTTTCCCAGACCGTCGAGCGCGCATGGGCCGAAGCGCGGCGGCCAATCGCCCTGGCACGGGCGAGGTGATGATCGACCTGGCGGCGCATGACGATCGCCTCGCGGCAGACCGTATCTGCCAGATCCGGCGCTCTCGCGGTCGCAGCATTGGTAATCACGGTCAGCGGCGTCTTCAGCGCATGAGCCAGGTTTCCGGCGTGCCGCCGAGCCTCCTCCGCCTGGTCTTCGCTATGAGCGAGCAACTGGTTGATTTCGTCCGTCAGGGGCCGGACTTCCAACGGAAAGTCCTCGGAGATTCGCGTCTTCTCTCCGGAGCGGATCGAGGCCACGTCGCGTCGCACCCGGCGCAGCGGCCACAGGCCGTAAAAGGTCTGCAATGCCGCCAGGATCAGAAGGCCGATTCCCAGCGCCAGGAAGCTCCAGAACAAGGTCGAGCGCAGCTGACGGATCTGAGAGTCGATCATCTCGCGCGATTGGGCGACCTGGAACCGCCAGCGCACCTTCGACCCCGGAAGGATAACGTCGCGCTCCGCTATGCGGAGCGGCTCGTCGGCGAATTCGTCGCTGTTGTAGATGTGGACGTTGATGTCCTCGTGCTGGTCCTCTACGCGAAGTCGCCGGTCCCACAGGGAACGCGACGGGAAGGTATCCGCGCCAGCCCCGCTGACCTGGAAATAGAGGCCCGAATAGGGTTCGATGAAGCGCTGGTCCGCGGGCGGGCGGTTGAAGCGCACCTCACCTTCGGGGCCGATTTCGGACGCCGCGACCAAGCCGGTATTCAAGACATATTCGAGTTGGTCGTCGAAGTTGCGAACGATCGAGCCCGTAAGGATCCGGTCCAGCGCGAAGCCTCCGCTCAACAGCAGCGCCGTGATCCAGAAGGCGGCGATGACGATCATCCGCCGCGTCAGGGAGCCAACGTGCGCGCGCTCGCGCTTCGTCGCTACGGCCGTTCCCCCCTCGGCCGCCGCCGTGACCGGGGCGGCTTGTTCGTTCAACCTCGCCGTTCCTCCGGTTCTTCAAGCGTATATCCCAGACCGCGGATCGTCGTGATGACGTCGGGTCCGAGCTTCTTTCGGATCCGCGTCACGAACACCTCTATGGTGTTGGAATCGCGGTCGAAATCCTGATCGTAGATATGCTCGATGAGTTCCGTCCGGCTCACCACCTTGCCCTTGTGGTGCATAAGGTAGCTGAGCAGCTTGTATTCCTGCGCAGTGAGCTTCACCGGCTCGCCGTTCTTGGTGACCTTGCCCGACCTCGTATCGAGCCGGATATCGCCCGCGATCAACTCCGAGCTGGCATTGCCGGATGCGCGCCGGATGAGGGCGCGCAGTCGAGCGATCAGTTCCTCTGTCTGAAACGGCTTGGCGAGATAATCGTCCGCGCCTGCGTCCAGGCCCGCGACCTTGTCCGACCAGCTGTCGCGAGCGGTCAGGACGAGAACCGGCATGCGCCGGCCTTCCTTGCGCCATCGATCGAGCACGGTGAGGCCGTCCACTTCGGGCAAGCCCAGATCGAGGATCACCGCGTCATAGCTTTCGGTCGAACCGAGATAATGCCCGTCCTCGCCATCCGTGGCGAGATCGACCGCATAGCCGGCGCCCTCGAGGGTCGAGCGGAGCTGCCGCCCCAGGTTGGGCTCGTCCTCGACGATTAGAACACGCATTCGTGCAGTCCCCTAAATCCGTTTCGACGCGTCAACACGCGCCAAGCTGAACGGTTGCTTTAGCGGAACGAAAGCTGGGACGCTGCGCAAATGTCAATGCGCATGCGGAAATGGCCTTACGGCCTCGACTTCTTCTTGATGCGGCCGGTCGCGGCGTCCACGTCGACCCAGATGACGCGACCGTCCTTGACGAACTTCAGCCGGTACGTGTCGCCGTTGAATTCAGGTCCAAGATAGTCGGCTCCGCCCATGAACGGCATCACGCGCCGTTCGATCTTGGGAAGCGGCATGGCCTTGCCTTCCCGCGTCGCCTGGAACGCGCGGTCGGAATCCCGCCGCGGGTCAGCGACCGCGGGGGTGGCGAGCAGGCCTACGCAAAGCGCGGCCAGAGCGGACTTACGAAACAGGCTCATGGCTTTTCTCTTGCACGCGGATGTACCGGGAAAGCATTGAATGTCTTATGAATGGTCCCGACCAGAAGCGTTAAGGCTGCGAACCTGCCGTAAAACTTCCGTTTACGGAAGTGGCGCACCCGCCACACCGTTTCCCTCGCGAGGATCACTGGCTAGGGCGCGTGCATGGTAGCTGCGACACTTTCCTACGAAGACCTGGGGCTAGTTCAGGGCGAAGGATGGCTTTTCCGCCACCTCGACGTTCACATTCGCCCGCGCGACAGGCTTGCGCTGATCGGCCGTAATGGCGCGGGCAAGACGACCCTCCTGAAATGCCTCGCGGGCCTGATTGAAACGGACGAGGGACGGCGGACCATTGTGCCGGGAAGCAAGGTCGTCCTGCTGGAGCAGGATCCGGACATGGGCGATCATTCGACCTTGCTCGACTGGGTTCTCGCCGGAACGGACGCGCCGCAGCAGCATGAAGCGGCGGCGATCGCCGACCAGCTCGAAGTCGATCTCTCGCGGCCCGTTATGACGGCGAGCGGCGGCGAACGGCGGCGCGCCTCGATCACCCGCGCGCTGGCAAGCAACCCGGACGTCCTGTTTCTCGATGAGCCGACCAACCACCTCGACCTCGGCGGCATCGAATGGCTCGAGGACTGGCTCAACCGTTTCACGGGCGCTTTCATCGTCATCAGTCACGACCGCACCTTCCTCACGCGACTGACCAGGAGCTGCCTGTGGCTGGACCGCGGGCATCTGCGCCGCGCAGAGATCGGGTTCGGGGGCTTTGAGGCGTGGATGGAGAAGGCCTACGAGGAAGAGGCGCGGGCGGCCGAGAAGCTCGATGCCAAGCTGGCAATCGAGCTGCGCTGGCTCGAGCGCGGAGTGACGGCCCGGCGGCGGCGCAACCAGGGACGGTTGGCCAAGCTGCAGGACATGCGCGCCCAGCGTGCCGCGATGATCGGCGGGCCAGGGGCAGCCAAGCTGGCCGTCGCCAAGGACGAGGTACGGTCGAAAGCGGTGATCGACGCCGATCGCGTATCGAAGACATACGGTGAGCGCCAAATCATCCGCGACTTCACGTTGCGCATCCAGCGTGGCGACCGCATCGGCATCGTGGGACCGAACGGTGCAGGCAAGACGACTTTGCTCAAGCTTCTGACCGGTGAGTTGAGCCCGGACTCCGGGACCGTCGAACGAGCGAAGACCTTGTCCGGAATCATTATCGACCAGCAGCGCAAGCTGATGGAGCCGACGAAACGGGTACGCGACGTACTGGCCGAGGGAGGCGACTGGATCGACGTTCGCGGGACGAAGAAGCACATCAAAGGCTATCTCAAGGAATTCCTCTTTTCGCCCGAGCTTACGGAAGCGCCGGTCGGTTCGCTTTCCGGCGGCGAACGGTCGCGGCTTCTGCTGGCAAGGGAGTTCGCCCGCGAGGCGAACCTGCTAGTGCTCGACGAGCCGACAAATGACCTCGATCTCGAAACGCTCGACCTGCTTCAGGAAGTGATTGCCGACTACGAAGGCACGGTGCTCATCGTCAGCCACGATCGTGATTTCCTCGATCGAACGGTGACGGTCACTCTGGGCCTGGACGGCTCGGGGAAGGTCGACATCGTGGCCGGCGGTTATGAGGACTGGGCGAAACGGCGGAAGCATTCTGTCTCGGCCGTGCCCAAGCCGAGGGTGAGTCCTGCCCCCGACCCGCGAAGGGCACCTGCGGCAAAGTTGTCCTACAAGGATCAGCGCGATCTCGATCGCCTTCCGGGAGAAGTCGAGCGACTGGAAGCCGAAATCGCTGCTGTTGAGGACGTGCTTGCCGATCCGGACCTGTACACTCGCGATCCACGGCGCTTCGCACACCTCACCGAGATGGCCGCGAAGTTGCGGTCCGACAGACACATCGCGGAAGAGCGCTGGCTTCAGGTCGCCGAGATGGCGGAGCAACTCGCCGCGAATTGAAGCAGGGCCGAGTGATTTGCGCGCGAAAACGGCGTACTCGCGCGCCACCTGACGCGAGTCTCTCGCGGAAGAGGCAGGGGGCCTGCTTCTAAGGAGTCGGTCCCATGCCCAAATTCGGTGTCCTGTTAGCCGCCCTACCCCTGTTCGTGGCCACGCCTGCCTTGGCACAAGCCACGGTCTTCGATCCGGTCGGAGACTTTCTCCCCTCCTACGTGTTCGATCATGACGCCGACCTCGACGTCACGAGCTTCTCGGTCAGCTTCAATGACGCAACGGACATGTTCCTGCTCGGAGCGTCGCTGGCCGGCCCCGTCAATCTCGACGAGGAAGGCTTCTATGTCATCGGCGTCAACACCGGTACGGGGGTGATCGACCCGTTCGACGACATTGGCCAGGGCAACGTCACCTTCAATCAGGCGATCGTTCTCCAGAAAGACGGGTCGGTAAATCTGGGGACGGCATCCTTCGTCGGGAACGTCTTCACCATTTCCGTGCCGCTGTCGCTCCTGCCGTCCACTGGAGCGGATCCCACGGCCTATGGGTTCAACCTCTGGCCGCGCTACGGCGAGGGCGTGACGGGCAATAACCAGATCAGCGATTTCGCGCCGAACAATGCCCTTCTCACCGTGAACGGCGTCGTCCCGGAACCCGCGACCTGGATGACGATGCTGTTGGGCTTCGGGCTGGCCGGTGCGGCCCTTCGGTTTCGGCGGCGCAGGGATCGCGTTCCCGCCTGACCTCAGAAGTCAGCGGATCGGTTCGCCCAGCCCCAGCTGCCGGATAAAGCGCACCGGCGGCGAACCGTGACTCAGCGCCGCGTCGTGGAATCGCCTGAGGTTGAAACCCGGGCGCTTCTGCGCTGCCGCGCGGAAGTCCAGCCACTCCTGGTAGCCGACGAAATAGGTCGGCAGCTGGGCCGAGCTCAGCTGCAGGCGAACCCATTTGCCGGCCGCCTCCCGCTCCTGCTGGAACGCTCCCTTGGTCATTAGCTCGATCGCCCGCTCGCGGGTCAGGTTTCCCGTGTGGAAATCCTGGTCGATGATTGCGTTGACGGGCAAGCGCATCTGGAACTTGTAGTGCGCGAGCAGGTAGCGCGGGTCTCGGTTCAGGTAGCCGGCTTCGGCCATGACGTCCTGTGTGTAGCAGGCCCATCCCTCGATCATCGGTCCCGACTGCAGGACCGCTCGAAGCTTCGACTTGTACTGATTGGAGTGCGCTAGCTGAAGGAGGTGGCCGGGCACCGCCTCATGAATCGTAAGCTCGTGAATCGCCCATTTGTTGTATTCGCGAAGGAACGAGGCGGTCTGCTCGTCCGTCCAGTCCGGCGGGATGGGCATCACGTCGTAATAGCCGCGCTGATCCTTCTCGAGCGCGCCCGGCATGTCGGCATAGGCGACCGAGACGCCGCGTGCATATTCGGGCATTTCCACGACGTCGAAGTTCGACGTGGGGAATCCGACGAGATTCTTCATCTTGGCGAAAGCGATCGCCTCGCTAAGCGTGCTCTTGGCGAACGGGATCACCTGGTCTCGTGAAGGCAGGTCAGAATAGATTTTCGCAAGTCCGGCTTCGATCACCGCCTGCTGCTGGTCCGGCGTCGGGCTCGCGGCGGCCGGCGGAGCACCCGCCTCGCCCTTGATCATGCCCGCGGCAACCTCGTACATCTTGGCGCGAAGCGACTGCAGGTCCCGTTCGGCACGCGTCCGGATTTCCTGCCGGCTGAGAGACGAGCTTAGGGCGAGCCGAAGCTTCTCATCGTACAACGCGCCACCGATGCGTTCATTGCCCTTGGCGTTGGGCGCCAGCGTTTTGTCCAACCAGTCCTGGTGCTGCGCCACGGCGGCCTTGGCGGCGGTCGCCGCGCGCTCGAGCCGAGCCTGGTCGATCGCGGGAAGTGCCCCCTTCTTCGCCACGATGTCGTCTATCAGCGAATTGAGCCCAGGGTTCTGCTTCGCCGCCGTTTGCGCATGGATCAGCGGCACGCGCGCCGGAACCAGGGATTCGCGCGTCTGCGCCAAATAGGTCGGCAGTGCCTCGAGGCGGCCGATTGCGGACCGCAGGCGTTCCGGGAGCGGCGCAAACTCGCGCGACGTGAGCGAAAACAACGCCGTCCCGGCGGCGCTTGAATAGGTCAGCGGATCCCACGCCCAGTCCTGAAGGCGCTCGTCGCTGAAGAGGATGTAATCGAGCTGGTCCTTGAGCAGGATGGCGTCGACCTGATGCTCGCGACTGAGACGCTTGGCGTCGAACTTTGTAAGCTCGGCCAGCGTACGCTCGGCAAAGCTGCGGCTTGCCTTACGGCCAGCTGCCGAAACGTCGGGCATCAGAGCGTCGTAACGATGGTCGCCGGTCTGGGTGGCGTTGACGGGGTTGAGCCTGAGGTATTCGTCGACCGCGCGGTCCCCGAACGCTTCGAAGCGAGCATCCTCGTTGGTCTGCGCGGCCGTGACCGGCGCGGACGCCGAGGTCGTCACAACGGCGGCAACGCCAATCGCGAGTGCGGTCAAAAGTCGCATCTTTTCCCCTTTTCAGACGCGGTCAGGCAATCGCCGCGGTACGTTCGCGAATTCGCCTCTCAACAATCGACAGCGGCATCGCTCCCTCGCGCAGCACCTCGTGGAATTGCCGCAGGTCGAACTTCGGCCCCAGCGCCTTCTGCGCTTCCGCCCGAAGACGGAGCCAGGCGATATGGCCGATCTTGTAGCTGCAAGCCTGGCCCGGCGAAGCGCAGTACCGCTCGATCTCGCGCTGCACGCGACCGCGCGCGAAGCCGGTTGTTGCGACCATGTGATCGATCGCCTGCTCGCGGCTCCAGCGCTTGTGATTGAGCCCGGTGTCGACGACGAGACGCTCCGCGCGGAACAGGAAGGATTGGAGATAACCGGCGCGCTCGATCCCCTCGTAGCCGCCGAGTTCGTCCGCAAGCTGTTCGGAGTAGAGCGCCCAGCCCTCGCCGTAAGCCGAATAAAAGGCGGTTCGGCGAAGCATCGGCAAATCCTTGGACAATTGCGCGATGCTGAGCTGCAAATGATGGCCGGGGACGCCCTCGTGATAAGTCAGCGACGGCAGGCTGTACTTGGGCCAATCTGCTGTGCTCTTGAGATTGATGAAGTAGATCGCCGGGCGGGAGCCATCGAGCGTGGCCTGGCGGTAATAGCCATTCGACGCGCCGTCCTGGATTTCGGGCGGAACTCGACGGATTTCCAGCGGCTGGTTGGGAAGCGTCGCGAAAGCGCGAGGCAATTTCGAGTAAATCGCCTTCACGCCGGCGTTGAGGCCTGCAAGGAGCTCCGCACGCCCTGCGTCGGTTTCGGCGTAAAGCTGCTCGGGGGCCTTGTTGAGTGCGGTCAAGCGCTCGCCGACGCTTCCGCTCGTATAGCCGGCGGAGCGAAGAATCTTGTCCAGCTCGGCGCCGATTTCGGCGACCTGCTCCAGGCCGATCTTGTGGATTTCATCGGGCGTGTAATTGGTCGTTGTCGCCTCGGCCAATGCGGCGGCGTAAATGTCCGCCCCGCCGGGCACGCGCCAAATCCCGTCGCCAGCCTCAGTCGACGCACGAAGCGCTGACACGGCGGCGATCTGACGGTCGAGCGCCGGATAGACTTTATCGGCCACGATCTTCGCTGCACGTACACGCCAATTCCCGGCGATGTTCTTCGCCCCAGTGCGCCGCGCCACGGACGCCGCCATTGTGCTTTGCGCCGGCTCCGATGCGCGCACCTCCCGCATTTGCTTGAGCGCGAGGTCGAGCGACCAGCCGGGCGCGAGGAAGCCGCGCGCCGCCTGGCGCTGCTGTTCGCGGGTTTCGTTGTCGAGGACGGTCGCGAATTGCTCAAGTCGGGAAAGATACGCCTCGGCATCCGACGCATTGTCGATCGGATGGGCGGAATTGAGGATATCCGGGATCGAGAAGTAGGCGCCGTCCTGCTGAGAAATCACGTATGGACTTTGTGGGTTGGACACATCGAAACGTTCCGGCCCGATATTGCCTGTCTTCAGGTCCCACAGGATGACCTCGCGATTCAGCTTCCCGCTCTGGGAAAGTTCGGCCTCGGGGATCGCTTCAAGCCAGCCGATGAACTTGTTGGTGCGCGCGATTTCCTCGCGGCGGGCGAGCTGGTCGGGGCGTATGTCGAGCTTTGACCGAAGGCCGGCAAGTTCACCCTTGTCGAGACCGTAGAAGGTCGCCGTCAAGGGCGAGGTCGCGACCTGCTCGTCGAAAATTCGTTGGAAGACCTCATTGAGCGCCGAATCCGCCGCAGCTGCGGTTTGCGAGAAGGCCTCGGCCGAAAGAAATGGCAGCGAAAGCGCAGCCGCGCTCCCGCACCAGAGGAATTGTCGGCGATCCATCCGCTGTCCCCGGGACGTTAAGAAACCCGGTGACGATAACGGCAGTACGAACGTGGGCAAGGACGCTGGTCGAAAAGACCCGTTACGCCTGCAGACTATATTGCTTGATGAGATCGTAGAGCGTCGGCCGGCTGATCCCGAGCAGCTTCGCCGCTCCTGAAATATTGTTGTCGGTGCGGCTCAGCGCTTGTCGGATTGCGCGGCGGTCGGCGCCCTCGCGCGCGGCACGGAGATTGATCGGAAGCTCACCCTCTTCCGCCTTGCTCGGGAGGTCGAGGTCGTCTGCCGTGACCGCTTTGCCATCGGCCATGATCACCGCGCGCTTGATCCGGTTCTCGAGCTCGCGGACGTTGCCGGGCCACGGGTAGGCGTCGATGGCTGCGAGCGCGTCCGCCGACAGCGACTGGACCTTGGTCTTCAGTTCCTTGCCGAAGCGGTTGACGAAGTGGCGCGCGAGCAGGACGGAATCGCCTGGCCGCTCGGCAAGCGATGGGATCTTCACGACGATCTCGGCAAGTCGGTAGTAAAGGTCATCGCGGAAGCGGCCGTCGGCGATCATGGCTTCCAGATCCTGGTGCGTGGCGCAGACGATGCGTGTGTCGACGGCGATCGGCTGGCGCCCGCCGATGCGCTCGATCACGCGTTCCTGGAGGAAGCGCAGCAGCTTGACCTGGAGCGGCAGCGGTATGTCGCCAACCTCGTCGAGGAAGAGCGTACCGCCCTCGGCCATCTCGATCTTGCCAACGTTGGACTTGACCGCGCCGGTGAACGCACCGCGCTCATATCCGAACAATTCGGCCTCAAGCAGAGTCTCGGGGATTGCGGCACAGTTGATTGCGATGAACTCGCCTTTGCGGCCGCTTCTTTCGTGAACCGCACCAGCGAGCAGTTCCTTGCCGGTGCCGGACGCCCCAAGCAGCATCACCGACACGTCAGCCGACGCGACGCGCTCGATGGTCTTCGCAACCTTCATCATTTCGGGGGCAGCGCTGATGATCGAGCCGAGCACTTGCCCGCCACCGTTCTGCTCCAGCCGCCGGTTCTCGGCTTCGAGATCGTGCACGTGGAACGCGCGGGCTACGATCAAGCCCAGTTCGTCGATGTCGACCGGTTTCCGGTAAAAGTCGTAGGCGCCCATGCCGATAGCCTTGAGCGCACTTTCACGAGCGCCATGGCCAGACGCGACGATCACTTTTGTGTCAGGCTTGACGCGGACGATCTCGCTAAGCGTCTCGAATCCCTCGGTCGTGCCGTCGGGGTCGGGTGGAAGCCCGAGGTCGAGCGTCACGACCGCCGGCTCGTGCAGGCGCAGTGCCTCGAGTGCCGACGCCCGGTCGCCGGCCAGCACGACCTCGTAACCCTCGTAGGCCCACTTCAGCTGGCGCTGCAGGCCCTCGTCGTCCTCGACAATCAGAAGCACGGGGAGTTTCTGGTGGGTCATGCGCTTTTCCGTTGCGGTTGCGCGGCCTCATTGGCCGCAGCAGGAAGGAAGATGGAGAATTCGGTGCCGACGCCCGGCGTCGAGTCCACGATCAAACGGCCGCCCATCGCCGCAATCAGCGAACGCGCCTCGAACGAGCCGATGCCAAAGCCGTCGGGCTTGGTCGAAGCGAAAGGCTGAAACAGACGGTTACGGAGGAAATCTCCGTCCATGCCGCAGCCTTTGTCGGTGATGGTGATCTGGACCTCATGCCCGGCCCCCGCGACGCGGACATCCACGGGCTCGTCGGGCGGGCTAGCCTCGACAGCATTCTGGATGAGGTGACCGACCGCCTGCTCCAGCGCCAGCGCATCGACCCATGCCCAGAGGCTTGCGTCGCCGAGCAGACGTACCTCGCGATCCCGGCGTTTAGCGGCGATCGCGTCCGACAGGATCGCGCGGACCGGCTGCGGGTCGGACCTCTGCGGCCCGCTCTGCGCCTGCGGAGACAGTCGAGTCAGAAGCTCGTTCATCTTTCCCACCGAGCTACGCAAGGTTGCCACCATGTCGGTACGGAAATCGGGGTTGTCGGCATGGCGCTCGGCGTTGCGCGACAGCAGGGACAACTGGCTGACCAGGTTCTTGATGTCGTGCAGGATGAAGGCGAAGCGGCGGTTGAACTCCTCGAACCTGCGAGCGTTTGACAGCGCCTCCTGACCATAGGCTTCGGCGAGCGAGCTGGCGGCCTGCCTGCCTGCGGTGCGAAGGAGATCGAAGTCTTCCCAGTCGAGCGCGCGGCGATATTCGGGAGAGGCGAGCAGCAGGATTCCGAACAAGCGCTCGCCATGGATCAGCGGAATACAGGCCCAGGCGCGGCGTTCTTCAAGCATCCACTGCGGAGCCAGCGCCACGCAGTCCTCGGCCTTCGCCCAGCCACCGCGAAGCGCGTCCAGCTCGATAATCCGTCCGTTCGCTTCGAGCGTCGACCAGAACTCGCGGATGAGGGCGAGCTCACCCGACGGCGGATTTCGGCCGGGCCAGTTCCACGACGCCGCCGGAGTGATCGCGCCTGATGGATCGGCGGCGAGCAGCAAGCCGCCGGGGGCTTCCAAAATGTCTGCGAATGCCTTGATGACGCGCTGCCCCAGCGGAGCTGCGTCGGGCCCCGTGCTGCCAAGCGTCTCGGCGAAGCGGAGCCACTCGGTGCGATAATCGTAGCGATGCTCGAACAGATGCTTGGCAACGAGCACGCGCGCCCAGCTACGGGCCCTCGCGCTCGGCAGGAGCACCATCGCGGCGACGGTCATCGCAGCGAGCACGCCCACCAGAACGCTCCGTGACCAATCCACGCTCGTTCCACGGAGAGCCGTCGCTAGAATCGCCATCACAACGAAGTAGGCGCAGATCGCCAGCAGCGAGAGCGACTGAAACGTAGCGGCGCGCGACAGGCGAATCCGCCATCCGTCGACGCGCCTTGCGGCAAGCGCGAACATCGGAGCGGTGGCGCCGATGATCGCGCCGCGCCAGTCGAGAAGATCCGGCGCCAAATGCGAGTCCAGATAGGCGATCGTGTAGAGATTGAGATCGTAGCTCCAGGTCAGCGACAGCGCGAGCATCGCCAAGCCGATGTTCATCCTGCTCGCCGGAGACGCCTGGCCATAAAGGTTGTGGACAAGGACCAGTGAGCCGGCTGCTGCCGTGATGCGCAGCAGGGTCGCCGTCTGCTCGACGGCGTCGCCCGGCAAGGTGATCGATAGGGCGTCCACGACCGCCTGGAAGCCCAGCACGGCGGCGACCGCTGCGTAGACAAGCCGGACGCCGTGCTGCCGCTCGTCGCTGCTCGCCGAAAGGCTGTAGAGAAGCCCGATCCACACGAAGTTGCGGGCGGTTTCGGCAAAGCGCGCGAGCGGTTCGCCCGGCAGGATCGCCGTAAGCCACGCCCAGCAGGCCGTCACCGCAAAGCCGGCGAGCAGGAGCTTCTGGTCCTGGCTGCGGAATTCAGCAACTCGCCAGATGAGAAGCCCGGCAAAGGCGGCCGCGCACAAGGCATGGCTCCAGAAAGGGATTAGCGCCTGCACGGCCGCCCGGCTGTCAATTCCACCGACATGTTCGGGGGTGTCGCCAAATTTTACAAATAAGTGGTGAACGGATGCGCTAGAGGCGACTCATGACGGTGGAAAAACGGCCGCTTGGAAGCAGCGGAATCGAAGTGGCGCCGCTGGCG
>Ga0307410_10000168_pt1 | contig 23938 bp, 24 predicted proteins | sample 322Ometagenome_3_FD_203707 | JGI IMG/M metagenome (GOLD analysis project Ga0307410, IMG submission 203707) | Maize rhizosphere microbial communities from greenhouse at UC Davis, California, United States - 322HYB-O-3 | ecosystem: Host-associated > Plants > Roots > Rhizosphere > Soil | place... | reverse complement strand
TGACCAAGATATTGATAGCCTAGTGATGGCGGTATATACTAGCATTGAGGATAGAATAAAGCATGTTCATTGAGCAGGGCATAACAGCTATAGTCTTTAGACTTTTAAATTTTGGTATCCTAATTGGTCTTGCATTATATATATTTAAAAAGTATGGGCTGAGTATTATTACTCAGCTTATTGCAAAAAAAGAGTCCTATTATGCGCATCTGTTAGAGCAAAAATTTAGTTTTGCTCAGCGATATGCTGATCTTAAAATCTTATTTCATAAAGATATCCAGCAGTCTGAAAGAGTGAAGAAAAATATTGAGTCATGGAATATCTCTATTAGCCAGGAGCATGAGATGCTCATGAAAGAGTATGCCAGGTATCATGCACAGGCTTGTGAAAATAAAAACAGAAGAGCCGAATTGTCTGAATATCGTAAAACTACACAAATAGTGACCGATAGAGTCTCAGATAAACTTACGCAGGACCTGTCGACCCATTTTGAATCAGAGCAGGCGAATGCAGAGTATATAAATGCGATTGTTAATTTTATGAAAAAAAAGGTATAAGCATTATGTATGTATCACCTATTGCTAAGAAATATGCCCATGCTTTTATGAATATCTATTCTTCAGCACTATCTGAGACAGATCTGATAGCTATACAAGAAGCGCAACAATTTTTACAAACACATAAGAGAATATTATTTTTTCTCCAGCTTCCGCAGTGTAAGAAAAAAGTTGCAGAAATGGTAGAAGATCTTATGCGCTACTTTACATTGCCTCATGTGCTCGCATCATTATTTCTACTTTTAATACAACACAACCGTTCTTTCTATATTCCAGCCGTACTTTTTTTTATTGGAGTTCTGTATCGAACAAGTAGAGATATTGTACATTTTTTGATTATAAGTTCTCATCGCCTTACGGGTGATCAGCGTGCTGGAATAGAAGCTTTTCTTGCATATATTACTCATAAAAACAGTACGTGTACGTATATGGTTCAAAAAAAAGTGATTGCAGGAATACGAATGCAGAGTGATGAATATATATGGGAATATTCGGTGCGTAAACAATTAGCTTCTTTGCGCGCATTGAATCAGTAAGGGCAATTACATGAAAAGCACAGATCTTATATCATTGTTTGAACGCTCTTTGCGTGACTTACCAGAAGAGCAATTACAAGAAATTGGCACAGTTGTTCGCGTCGGAGATAATATTTGTACTGTCTATGGGTTATCTCAGGTGATGCTTGGCGAGCGTATTCTTTTTGAGGGTGGAAACAGTGGGATTGTATTTCAAATGGATGAAACATCTGTATCCATTTTTCTTTTAAATACTTCTATTCCTGTGGCGGAACTTGAGGTTGCAAAAAGAACACATGAATTATTTACTATTCCCGTAAGTATGAATTTATTGGGGCGAGTCATTAATTCTGAAGGGAAGCCTGTTGATGGCTTAGGTGTTATTGAGCAAGAAGAACGTAGATCTATTGAAACATCTATTGCTGGAATAATGGAACGTTCTCCTGTTAATGAATCTTTAGAGACAGGTATTGTAGCAATTGATGTATTAGTTCCGATTGGTAAAGGGCAACGTGAGTTAATTATTGGTAATCGTGGAACAGGAAAGTCATCGATAGCAATTGATACTATTTTACATCAAAAAGGTAAAAATGTTATCTGTATATATGTTTCAATTGGGCAACGTCAAGCTAATTTAGCTCGTATAGTATCGCTTTTAGAGAATAATGGTGCTCTAGAATACTCTATTATTGTGAGTGCGCAAGCAGGAGATGCTGTTTTAAATCAATATCTTGCACCATATGTGGGCTGTACTATTGCCGAATACTTTCGAGATAAAGGTCATGATGTTCTCATAGTGTATGATGATTTGAGTAATCATGCAGTTGCATTCCGTGAGATGTCTCTCTTGTTGCGACGCGCTCCTGGTCGTGAGGCGTATCCAGGTGATGTATTTTATCTCCATTCTCGCCTTCTTGAGCGGGCTGGCAAATTAGCAAAAGGCGGTTCTATTACTGCGTTGCCAATAGTGCAAATACAAGGTGATGATATTACTGCATATATTCCTACAAATCTTATTTCTATTACGGATGGCCAAATATTTCTTGACACAAAGTTATTTAATCAGGGTATTCTGCCTGCAGTGAATGCAGAATTATCAGTTTCTCGTGTAGGTGGCGCTGCGCAGACTAAAGCTGTAAAGAAAATGACACGCGCATTGCGACTTGAGCTTGCACAGTATCAAGAGTTGTTAGCATTTGCACAATTTGGAGCAGAGCTTGATGAGGTTTCCTATCGCCAACTAGAGCGTGGTAAGCGGGCAGTAGAGCTTCTGAAGCAACCACAATACACCACATATGTATTTGTTGAGCAAGCGTTAATGTTATTTTTATTAAAAGAAGGGCTTCTAGATGCTCTTCCTGTGCATACAGTGAATACCTTTGTGGTTAATTTTGTAAGTTATTTTAAATCGGTCTATTCTGATATATTTAATACAATATTTCAGTCACAAGATATTACGGATGTTACCGCGCAGCAGATTGTTGGAATAGTTGAGGAATTTTCTGCTGTCTATACAGATAAAAAGTAATGATTTTGTGAAAAATTTGATATACTATATCTGGTAGTCATTATGTGCCCGTAGCTCAGTAGGATAGAGCAACGGATTTCTAATCCGTAGGTCGCAGGTTCAAATCCTGCCGGGCATACCATCACAAATAATGTTGCAAATAGAATTTTTTCATAATAAACCCTGAAGTTCACTGTCTTCATTTTTTTCACGCATTGACACACTTTATTTTTTTAAGTATTCTGGATGTATAGTGTTACTATTCACTTAGTATTGTAGGTTTAATTTTTATTTTTTGAGGATCATATGAATATATCACGTAGTTTATTGCTATCATCATTATTTATTGGTGGTTTTTCTATTGCAAAGCAAACTCCACAGGTGTCAAAGATGCAGTCCGTTAAAAACTTAGTTAAACGAGTATCTAGTGCAGTTGTTTCTCCTGTCACATACCCTGCGAATTGGATTGTAGCAAAAATAGCAGATGCTTCTGATGAAGCAAATTTTCTTTCTGGTTTTGTAGCTAGACATACAAAAGGCGTAAGTCGTGGAATTATCGGCAGAAGTATTGCTTCTTACTGCACTGCTATACAAGATAAATGATTGGTATTATTCTTGCCCTGATGAAGATATGTTTGATTGCTATGGTGATGAATTCTGGACTAATGAGACATCCAAGAATGAAATAAGCGGATAAGTTATTCTTATAAAGTTGATTTTTTTAAACAGGCCATAGTTTCTTAAAGACTATGGCCTGTTTTTGTGTTTTTAGAATAGAGAAGGGATTTAAAAGAAAAAAGGTGCAACATTATGAAAAGCAAGTCTATTTTTACTGTTTTATGTGTTTCTTCGAGCCTGTTTGTTAATAGTATGGATCAAAATAAAAATCCTAGGGTTAATGCGAATAAGATAACATGGAGTGATCTTATGCAAAAATCTTTAGGCTTAAGTGGTAATCAGATGAAGCTTTTTGCGTTGCCTATGAGTACTGGTTGTCAATCGTCAGCTATAACTCTAGCTGTACAATCAATTAGCAGTAATCCATCAATATTGAAAAAGTGTAACCGCTTAAATCGCTATGCTGGAAGTTATGCGGATCCTATTACGATGACTACTAGTGATATAGTAAAAAATCATGGATCTTATTTTATTGCTGATAGCGTCGTGGATGTTGTATTTGATAGTGTACTTTCACTAGAGGAATGGAAAAAGAAATTGCACGAAGAGTGTTTATTGCATGATAATCATGAGCGTATGCTAGTAATTGCACTTGGATCTCAGGACCCTAATTTGGTGGAGATGGCTAAGGCAAATTTGCCGGACTTTGAGTGGAACCACAACCGTCTTGTTCGTGATATTAATAATTTATCAACAGTCAACTATATGAATGAACAGCTAAAAGTAATAACGACTGCGTGCGTTGTACAGGCGGTGAATGAGGGTCTTAATGAAAAAAATCTAGAGGAATTGGCGGGGAAAGTTCTTTATGATTGTGGATATCAATTTAGCCTGCCTGTCATTCAAAATGCTTGTGTAGGGGGTAATCGTGGTGGCAAAACAATTTTTGGGTTGGCCTATCCATTTATCTACAGTTATGGGATAAGTGCAATCGCTTCGTATCTTCAAGAAATAAAAAAAGGCTGTGGATTTTAGTCCACAGCCTGTATTATGCGTAGGTAGCTTTTAGTACATACCACCCATTCCGCCCATTCCACCCATATTTGCAGGCATAGATGGAGCAGCGTCTTTCTTTTCATCTGGGTTGTCACAAATAGTTGCTTCTGTTGTGAGTAAAAGGCCCGAAATTGATGCAGCATTTTGAATAGCTGAACGAGTTACTTTGGCAGGATCAATAATCCCTGCTTGTACCATGTCAACATACTCACCTTTTTTTGCATCAAAACCAATATTTCCGGTTGCATCTTTTACTTTATTGACAACAACTGATGCCTCATAGCCAGCATTTGCAGAAATAACACGTAGTGGCTCTTCCAGTGCGCGTAATACAATTTGCAGGCCAAGGCGTTGGTCGCCTTCAAGAGTTAGCTCTTTGAGGGCCTTTTGTGCGCGAATTAATGAAACGCCGCCACCAGCAACGATCCCTTCCTCGACTGCAGCACGCGTTGCATGAAGTGCATCTTCAATACGATCTTTCTTCTCTTTCATTTCAGTTTCAGTAGCAGCACCAACACGAATAACCGCAACGCCGCCAGCTAGTTTTGCAAGCCGTTCTTGTAGCTTCTCTTTATCATAATCAGATGTGCAATTTTCAATCTGCATTCTGATCTGTAGAATGCGACCTTTGATCATCTCTTGATGGCCTTGGCCTTCGATAATGGTGCAATTATCTTTAGTCAAAACAACACGTTTTGTTGAGCCAAGATCTGTAAGGCCTGTATTTTCTAGTTTAAGACCAAGATCTTCTGATATGAGTTTTCCGCCAGTAAGGATTGCAATGTCTTCAAGCATAGCTTTGCGTCGATCGCCAAATCCAGGTGCTTTTACGGCAGCAATAGAAAGGACACCGCGCAGTCTGTTAACAACTAATGTTGCAAGCGCTTCACCTTCAACATCTTCTGCAATAATTAAGAGAGAGCGGCCTGTTTTGGCAACTTGCTCTAGAATAGGAAGAAGACTTTTCATGCTTGTTACTTTTTTCTCAATAATGAGTAAAAATGGATTTTCTAGAACAGTCTCCATTTTTTCTTGATTAGTAACAAAATAAGGAGAAAGATATCCACGATCAAACTGCATACCTTCAACAACATCCAGTTCGTCTTTCATGCCTTTTGCTTCTTCAACGGTAATAACGCCGTCGCGCCCTACGCGTTCCATGGCTTGTGCAATAAGATCGCCGATGGTCTCGTCAGAATTTGCAGAGATAGTTGCAATCTGTTGTATCTCTTTTTTATCAGAAACCATGCTTGAATTTTCTTTAATAGAATTAACAACAACTTCAACAGATTTGTCGATTCCTCGTTTTAATTCCATAGGATTTGCGCCAGCGGTAACAAACTTGTTACCTTCTCTGAAAATAGCTTGTGCGAGTACTGTTGCAGTAGTAGTGCCGTCTCCTGCGATATCAGCAGTTTTACTTGCTACTTCGCGTACCATCTGAGCACCCATATTTTCAAGCTTATCTTCTAGTACAATCTCTTTTGCGACGGTAACACCATCTTTGGTGATTGAAGGAGTGCCATAAGAGCGTTCAAATACAACATTACGACCTAATGGCCCGAGGGTTACTTTTACCGCGTTAGCTAATGTATCAACACCTTTACGCACCTTTTCACGTGCGTCAGATCCAAAAACAATTCTTTTTGATGACATAATAATGACCTTTTCGCTTTTATTGTTCAACAATGCCTAAAATGTCGTCTTCGCGAAGAATAATATGATCTTTTCCAGCATCAGTTCCAGCATATTTGCCAAAATAGACAATATCATTAACTCGTACCGTAAGAGGAACTATTGTTCCCTCGGATGCGCGTCCTGGTCCTGTGGCAATAACTCGTCCCGTTTGAGGTTTTTCTTTTGCTGCATCAGGAATTATAATGCCAGATTCTGTTTTTTCTTCACCTTCAAGTCTTTGTATTAAAACTCGATCACCTAATGGACGGAATTTTTCGAACATATATTCTCCTAGTAGGGTTTTGTATGTGGTTACATATACTTTATACGTTTACATTTATACATTTTAGTATAAATAAAAAAATAACATTTTCAACTTTTTCTTATTATGGCCATACACTCATATTTTTTGATAATAGAGTAGAAGTATCCCTATTAAAATAGTGATTATAACAGCATTCAGTGTTGTTTTTTTAAAATACACTTTTTTTATTAAACTTTATACCGTTAGACTCATATAATTATATATAAGTTATTAATATTTCTTGAGTCTTGCTATTGATTCTTGAGTATTTTTTACATTGTGAGTATGGTGAATAAAAAAGGAATAGTATGGCGTTAATTTATCCAGCCCTCTTTGGTCTTACTGATCAAGAAATTCAAAAAATAGAATTAGTTCGTCCTTTTTGTAGTCGCATGCATATCGATATAATGGATAATATTTTTGTTCCAAATAAGACTTCTGGTAGTGATCGTATCTGTGAAGTAGCAAAAAACTATGATATACATGTGTGGCTTCATTGTATGGTGCAAGATCCTTTACATTTTTTAGATGTGCTATGCATCCCTCAAGGCAGTCTTGTTTCATTTCATATTGAGTCAAGTTCTGATTTTTTTCTAACAATAAAAAAAATAATAGAAAAAAAATGCTTGGCTGGGATTGCAATTAATCCAAAAACTGCCTTGCATGAAATAATACCTTTGATTAATAATTTAGATCATATTGTAATTATGTCGGTGAATCCTGGCTTTTCTGGACAGCCTTTTTTAGAAGAGGTTATTCCAAAAATTGATGAACTTATTGCCTATAAATATATGCATGGGTATACCTTTAAAATAGGGATTGATGGAGGAGTTAACGCTTCAATTATCTCTCTATTAGCACATAAAGATATTGATTATTATGCTATTTCTAGTGCAATTTTTCAGCAAGCAGATCCTTATGCAGAGCTGAAAAGGCTTACTGCTCTGGTACGGGGTTCTAAGAGGTGACTTTTTTGATTGAGTTTCAAATTGTAATTGTGATACAGTGTAGTAGAGGTATAAAAAATACTAGTGCCATAAGGAGTGTCATATGAAGAGAATTGTAATGGTGGTAGCGCTCTTAATAGTTGTCATTATTGGTGTCGGAATGATACGCAGTAGAGTCAATTTTTTTGGTGGTAACAGATCCGGTGCGGGTGATCTTACTATTATCAATGATACTTCCAAAAATATCAGTAGTGCTTTTACTAAACAAGAAAAGACTGTTTCTCATGTTGTAAAACCAGGAGAAAAAACATCTGGTGGTTGTGGGCTCATTCGTATTTTTGTATCAGATAAAAGTGGTACGTATGAGTTACAATATGAATATCCTCGCCCAGCAGGAAAACCGAGCGAAATTTCAGTTACGCAAATTATTGACGCTGCTCGTGTGCAAACAATGACTAACGATATATATGAAAAGAAGGGCACAATTGATGATATTCAGGTTTCTTATGAAGAAGTTCGTGACTTAGACGTTACGTATTAAAAATTTAATAATAAAACGATACGAATAGCATGACAATCATTTCTGATAATTGCCATGCTATTCGTATTTTCTAAGATTGAGTTACTAATTGTTTCTCATAATCGGTAAGCTTTTTATATGACTGTGATTGCATAATAATCGCCAAAGCATTTTCTTGCGTGCTATTGTTAAGTGCTTGTCGGCATAAATACCATTCTGGACATTGGTGTTTGCTTATAACAATTCTATTATTGAAGAGATACGCTTCGTATTTTTTGGTCATTAATGGTTCCTCTGGGTTGCGTGATGAAATGGTAGATGCCTTGCAATGTGGTTGTTTTGCGATTATTTGCGCATTGTTTTTTTCAATCTGTATAATATTCTGATCCCATAATGCTGCGGCATTGGGATGAGTATTATTTGATGATGTAAATACACTGAGAAGTTCTCCTCGAATATGTGGCGAAGATGGAGTTAGGTATTGTATGTCACCGACCATTTTTGTATGTGGTTGAAATATTTTGGAAACTGTTTGAGATGCAATATTAAGTGTATAAATGCCTTGGATACCATTGCTGTAGGCTACAAAAGCGATCTCAGTGCCGGTGGGGTTAAAGCGAACCCTATTCATCTTAATCAATTGTGGTTTAAACTTCCTTAGCAGAGTCCCCTTTTTTAGATTCCATAGAAACAGAATATTTTTTTCTTTTGAAGCACAGATTGCATAATCTTGTTTGTCGCTTATATCAAAAGATTCAATATAATAATTTGTGTTTTGAGGTAAATTAATTTTATAACTAGATAAATTAATTTTATAACTATCATTAACCCCTTGCATAGCTTTTTTCATAATGAACTTTTTAAGTACAAAAGGAATAGTGTTAAGATATGTATATGGTTGCTGCAATTCTGGTCGTTCGATGGTACATAGATTATTACATGTTATCTTTTGTTTTATAATATCAAGGGTATGTAGAGCTACATTTTTAATTGCTTCTTCAAAAAAAGTATTGATAAAATAGAGTGTTTTTACACCTTGCTTTTTTAAAAGTGGCGTACTTGCTCCGACTAGTGAAATAATTTCCTGACTTTTTTCTAATGAAATTAGGCTGGACGTTAAAGTATCAAATAAGTTGGATAAAATTGTATATTTATTATCGAGCATTCTGCATAAAGGCGTTACAAGAGTCACTTGGCATGTAGAGTCATCGCGCTGTTGTTGTTGTGTATTGGTAGGTTTATAGATTGGTTGTAGTGGTATTCCTGTTTCCATTGCGCTTATCCCGCTCTGGAGTAGAATATGCATGAACATGAGTAATAAGATCACTATTTTTCCTTTTAAAATTGCATTATTGACTGGATAGCAGCGTAGGTTATTAGTATTTCTCTAGGATTGAGTTACTAATTGTTTCTCATAATCGGTAAGCTTTTTATATGATTCTGATTTCATAATAATTGCCAAAGCATTTTTTTGAGTGCTATTCTTAAGTGCTCGTTTGCATAAATACAGCTCTGGGCATTGGTGTTTGCTTATAACAGTTTTACTATTGAATATCTCAGCTTCGTATTTTTTTGTAATTAATAGTTCCTCTGAGTTGCGTGAAACCTGGCTTACTTTGCAGTTGGGTTGTTGAGCGATAAGCCTTGCTTTATTGTTTTCAATTTGTATAATATTTTGATTGAATAACCGACCAAATCGGTCATCAACAGTGTTTGAAGAAGTGAATATGCTCAGTAAGTCTGATTGGGAATCTGAATTAGATGAAATAAGATATTGGATATCACCTATATATTGTCTATTAATTTGCCATATCTGTGAGATTGCTTTTGATGCGAGATTTAATTTATAAATCGCCCATCTATGGTCTTTTCTGCCTACAAAAACAATATCCGTACCTCTTTGATTAAAGCGCATATAGGATATTCTAGTAGGATCGAGTATAAATGTTGTTATGAGAGAGTTATCTCTTAAATTCCATAAAAATAGAGAATTGCTGTGTGCAGTAAAAATGGCGGTATCAAGTGTATCGTTTATGGCAACAGATCTTATAGTGTGGTTTGCGTGTTGTGGTAAATCAATGTGATATTTATAATCAATACATTTAATCGCTTTTTTCATAATAAATTTTTTGAGAACCAAAGGGATAGTGTTTAGATAGTTATATGGTTGTAGTGATTCTGGCCGTTCGATAAGGCATAGATTATTGCATGTAATCTTTTTTTTTATAGTATCTAATGTGTATACACTTATCTTGTTAATTGCTTCTTGAAAAAATCTGTTTATAGAATAAAGATCTTTCACATTTTTCTTATTTAAGGGCGGGGTGCTTGCTCCGGCTAGAGAAACAATTTCCTGACTTTTTTCTAATGAAAGTAGGTCTAAAACTAAAGGGTTAAATATGCTGGATAGAATGGTATATTTATTATTGAGCGCTATGTGTATAGGTGTTACAAGAGCCGCTTGGTCTGTAGAATCATCGAGCTGTTGTGAGTTGGTAGGTTTATAGATTGGTTGCAGTGGTATTTCGGTTTCCATAGCACTTATTGCGCCCTGGAGTAGAATATGCATGAACATGAGTAATAAGATCACTATCTTTCCTTTTATAATGTAGAGTGAAGACGCATAACTGTATGAACACTAGCACACGTATAATTTTTTGTGAAGAGTTGCCAATTGTGCTAATAGAATACAATGAGCGTAGTTATAAACCAGGAGATAAGTTGGAAAGGCCAAAAAAGAAATTTAAGGAGAGGAAATATCTGTTTTTGATAATAGTGCCAGTTAGGATGGGTATACGTAATAATGGTATGTATTACTAAAATAATAATTGTTATATACGTAAAAAAGAATGCATATTCCATATATAAGGTTGTGTTCGTTGGGTATTGTTCACGTAAAGATCTTTGCAGTACGATTAATGAAAAGAAGAGCCCTGTATATGGTGCTAGCGCTTTAAATGGGTTTGTGCGTTGTGTTGATATAACGAGTGTTGCAAAGAGTGATAAAAGAACAACTAAAAGAGGTAAAAAGAATATAATAAATGGGGTTAATAGGCCTCGCGTTGTGACTATATTAAATAATAATATAAAGTGATCAGTCGCTTTTCCATAGGTAGGCACGCCAAAATTGGTTTTTGGAGTTATCTGCTTATAATTAAAGAAAGTTTTTTCAAAATTAAATTCTGACAGAGTAATACTCTTGTCAATGCCGGGAGTGTCTTCGGGGCTTATTTTTTTATAGGCAGCAAGATCCGGTACGAGAATAATATTTTTTTCAATATCGTAATGTTCAAGCGTGATCTGCATGTGTTGTAAATCAAAAGGAAAATGAGAATAGTCTTGTTTTTGGTAGATTGTTCCTCTGATATTCCATGTTACCGTCTCCCAGTCGCCTGACTTTGACAGTAAGGGGTCGCGAATTTGTAAGTTTGTTGCATGGGGAATCTGAATCTGACGACTAATGTCCGTATGTTGTTTAGTATTATATCTATTCCAGATATACCCTGATACAGTCATATGATCAGGGCTAGTAATATCAATAGAGTAGAGTAAGAGCCCGCAAGGAATAATAATGGGGATATCTTCATGCTTTCTTTCTGTCTCTTCACTCAGATCATCAAGAAACTTATCAAGATTTGCTTGATCGGTAATAGTTGTGTCACTCGCAAAGGTACTAGTAGTTGTTTTTTGTATACTATACCATGAAGCCATAAGTCCGATAAGTATTGTTATTGAGATAAGTATGGTAGCTGTAGATCTTCTTATTTTTCTAACAGAGTATAAAAAAAGGCAGATTAAAATAAGGTATAGAATGCTATAGGTGAGTAATACAAAGCTATAGTGGCGAATATCTTTTGGTTTAAGTGAAATATCTTCTTTTGGAAATATGACTCCGAGGGTCCATTGATTATTAGTGATAGGATGAGTATAGATCCATGTCTGTTGTTGCGTTATTGAGGAATGATATGAGGTTAATAATGGCATATTATAAGAAATTTTTTCTATTATCTGGATAAGTTCTTCATCGCCATTTTCTTGAGCATAGTGTAAAAAGGTCTTTGCGCTTGTGACCAGCTGAGTAATCGGGTGAAAAAGAAAGGTCCCCTGTTTAGTCATAAGAAAAGAATATCCTACTCTTTGTAGGCTTCCGTATTCAACTATTCGCTTAATTGATTCTAGGCTATATGCGATTGATACTACCCCACGCGGTTTTTTATCGGGGCCAAAAAAAGTAAATGAGTAGCAGGGGGAGATAGAGTTATTATCTTTGTCTTTATATGGATCTATCCATATTTTTCCATTTTTAAGTGCGCTCTGATACCAGGCCGTCATTATATTGCTTGCATTGGGATCTGTATAATCATATATATGTGAAATATCGCTAGTTGTATATCCTGTCTCATTTTTTTGTATAGAAGGAGCGTATAGTCGTTTTGTCTTATTGTATGCATATGGGGCAAATGCGATAGTAATAGACATGATCATAGTATTTTCAGAAAGTTCACGTTTTAGTCGTTTTTCTATATCTTCATGAGAGAGTCGATGTGATTGTAGATCATCTGCAATTGATTCTGTAGTAAATTCAATTCGCTTTAGAATGTTTTCAATAGCAATAGCATCTTTTTTTGTCTGGTCAGCGATAAGCTTTTGTGATGTTTCTTTACTATTTTTTTTGATGAAATAGTACGTAATACTAGATTTTATAAGAAGAATACACACAAAAAGAGACAAAATGAAAAAAATGTTTTTGCTATAATATGGCATCCGATTGAATGGAAAGCGATCATTGTACAATTGAATCATACGTAGTAATGGTTGACCGCAAAAAAATTCGATAGCCAGTATCCATATGAATATAATGAGCATCAGTATTATAAAAATTTTCATCGTGGTGTAGAGTGGTTGTGTGACTTCTGATTGATCTATTTTAACAATCATTCCCCAGTTAACTTTTGGTATAAATGTCCATGCTCCTATAATTGCTTGTTCTCTATAATCAATTGCGGTTCCTGTTCCTTGTCTGCCGAGAATGCTTTCTTTTATAGATACGGGAGTGGATCCAAATAGTTCTCTTTTTTTAAAAGCGAGATCATGGTCATTTCGCGTTGGAGCAATAAAAGTTATGAAGTTGCCATCTCTTTGTGCAAGAGCAGTTTCTCCGGTATGACCCAAGCCAATAAATTGGTGTGTAATGTTATAAATTTCTTGAGGATCATATTCATATGCAAAGATACCGACCATTTTTTTGTTATAAACAATGGGAGTAGAGATAAAGAGAGAGGGTTTTTTGAGCAAGGGGTCAAATGAAAATTGTGCAAAGTCAGTTGTAAGAGACATTGTTGATCGTTCAAATGATTTACTTAAAGGTGAGTTCTTGTATTGTTCATCGGTAAGGTGTATACCAAGACTATTTTTTTCCGTTGAGAAAAGAATAGTCTTTGCAGTATCAAGCAAAAATATATTTTTGAACTTCATTCGCTCTTGATTGTGATTAATAAATGTAGAGAACTGTTGCATCTCCTGTTCGGATATATTTTTCTGCGTAAGGTCATATAAAAATTTTTGTGTTATAGGGTGAGATGCTAATGTAGTGGTATGTCTTTCTTGTGTATTTAAATAGTCATTAATTGCATTTTCTGATGATAACATGATATTCCATAACTTTTTTTCATAGAAGGGAAATAGAGAAAAATGATTGTAAGAATACCATGAAGCCATTGCGCAGAGAGTCAGTGCAAAAAGATAGAGCGGTAACCTTTGGAAAAATAGGGAAGAAAAGAGATGTTTAAAGTGCGATAGAAAAGTATTTAATCGCTTGACCATTTGTTACCCCACTCTTTATACCATGTATCAAGAAGACGGTTCCATTCTGTTTGACTCTTAAAAAAAGGATATGACCGAGGTGGAATTGCTTTGTCAGAGCTCCATACGATAGTAAATTGCTTATCAGATCTTATTTTTCCGACGCTGGCATGTGACCATGAATGTAATGATCTATCATCAATATAAATAATGCCTTCTGGGGCATCAAATGCTTGATTTTTTAATGCGGGGATAACTTCTTTTGGTTGATATGATTGTGCTTTTTTTACTGCTTGTGCCCAGAGATAGACACCAAAATAAGCTGCTTCCATTGCATCACTTACTACATAATCTTTACCATATCGTTGTTTTATCTTTTCAACAAAGAGCTTATTTTCAATTCGATCAATGCTCTGAAAATGGCTCCAAGAACTATAATCACCAGTCATATATGATGCACCATATTTTTGTAACTCTGGTTCATCTATACATAATGACATAGTAGGTATTTTTTCTGAAGTTACTCCAGCTTCTCTTAACTCTTTATAAAAAGTAAAATTAATAGGCCCTATAAGCGTATTTATAATAACATCGGGTTTTGCTGTAATAATAGACTGAATTACTTCAGGGATAGTGTTGCTATTTTTTTTATTAATATATATTTCGCCAACAATTGTACCATCAGATATAGCAACAGTGTCTTTTATAATCTCATTAGTTGCTTTAGGAAATAGTTCATCGGACCCTATCAGAAAAATTTTTTTTCCTAGGTTTTGTAAACACCATGTTGTTGCAGGGATTGCTTGTTGGTTAGGTATAGTACTTGTATATGCGATATTCATCGAATCTTCAAGGCCTTCATGTTGTACCGGGTAAAAGAGGAGGTTGTTATATTTTTCAACAATAGGTTTTACAGCTTTTCTGTCTGTCGATGACCAGCAACCAAATATAACAGCGACTCTGTTTTTTGTAATTAATTCTTCTGCTTTTTGAGCAAATATGAGCGCGTCTGATTGCCCATCGACAATAATCGGACTAATGGAATATCCAAGCACGCCACCATGAGCATTAATCTCATCAATTGCAAGAAGAGTTGCATCAACTGCCGTCTTTTCATATTCTGCAAAAGGGCCTGTAAGAGAATGTAAAACTCCGACAGGAATGATTTTTTGTGGAATAAAAAAATAGAGAGCTGCTGATAGCGCTGAAAGACAGCAGAGCACAATAAGAATGACAAGAACTGTTTTATTGTTCATACGCTGTTTTTTTAAAGGATATATTATTTTCTAAACTAAAAAAATAATAAAGTAAGGGGGGGGACGAAGTCAAGATTATAGACTCACCTATTGATTATGCCGTGAAGCAAAAAAAGTATATTTAAAATAGTATTATTCAAATAATGGAGCAATTTACGGGTAGCTGAGTCAATGTCAGAAATAAATTTTTGATCCTTTTTATTGCTCAACTAAATACTTACTATTAGTATATATTATTTTATAATATAAATATCAAGAGAATGGTGTTTTGGGTTAAAGATAGTGCATTGTTTGACTATACGAATCGTTTTTATGTGTATTATACATGCAAATAGATGTGTAATCGTTGAGTCAATACGATATTTTGAAAAAGATGCTGATACCCAAATATACACGTTTGTAATGTTTGTGGTAGGTTATGCCTGATCAGTTTGATTATTTTCTAATGACTCAATAATAGAGCCTGCCAATGCTATTTCAGTATTAATTTGAGATAATCTCTTTTCTCTTGATTGAAAAGATTGCAGTACTTGGTTGAAGCTGTTTCTTAACTGATACAGAGTTCTCAGTACTAGTACTGGAGAGATAAGAACTCCTAAAAGGGGAATTTTTTGGTCTACTCGAAGATCTGAAGATAAAATATTCTTAAAGCTATTTTTAAAATACATTAAACCAGTAGATGTGTAGCCGTCAATATTAGCAGAATACACCGCTTGTAAGACTGTTGTATAGTAAAATATATCGGCGGCGCCAGTTATAAAACTCCATTTTATCGAGGATCCTGGATAAATATACTTTTCGAGGCTATCGCGTTCAAATTTTAAAGTAATTATCTGTGCTTCTAGGGTTTTTATAATATCAGCTTTCTGTTCTAAGCCTAAATTGATGAGCTGATTGCCCTGATAGTCTTGGTAAATCTGTTGAATATCCATAGGTTGGATTATTGCTGTATGAGACGCTATATAGGGCAAAAGCAAGTAACTTTTTAGGCATTTTTTATCCTTATTTTTTATTGCCCAACTAAATACTTACTATTAGTATATATTATTTTATAATATAAATATCAAGAAAATGGTATTTTTGGGTTAAGGTGGGTGTATTATTCGACTATGTGAAATATTTTTGAGTGTATTATACATGACAATAAAGTGTAATAATAAAAAACTACATGAAAGCAAATTAAGGTACCGGGTGAATCATGTGACAGAGAGAAAGGCATGTGCAGCCGATTGCGTATAGGAAGAAAGGGCGATTGAGCTTCTTTACTTTTTATTTGGAAGGTTAATAATACTTATTCTCTAATTGTTTTGTATCAATACTTTTTCATGAAATTGTAGTAACGTTGTGAGTATAGTATAATTCTAATAAATACAATAGTATTTTACATAGAAAGTGATGCTTTTTTTTCATTTTTAAAACATACTAGAATAACATTTTGTAAAGGTTTTTTCCTATGAGATATATTGTGCTATGGGCTTTGTTGCTTAATATAATGGCTTACGATGTGCAAGGTTATGGCATGATTGATTCCTGTGTAGCACAAGTATGTTGTAACAAAAAGATGTGTTTACTTGTAGCCCTAGGGGTTGCGACAAGCATTTTTCTGTTGTTTTACCCAACAGCATTGCGAGCTGTACAAGCATCGTCAAGCAATAAAAAAGAGAAATGTGAAGAACAACAAAAAGATATAGAAAAAATAGAGCATACAGTCATGAATAAGGTGCAAAATGATAGGAATATAGGACTCTCTTTAGAGCAGCTGCCAGTTGTACAGCAGTCAGGTGCGCTTTGTGGATACCATGCACTCGTGCAAGGGTTGCTGGTTATTTCATGCTTAATACGTAAAACGACTAAAGACGAAATGCTTGCTACCCTTATAAATGTACATGTGGTGCAACCATATATAAAGACATTAATGGATGATATCGAAAATAAGAGAAACGGGCACCTCATTGACTATAATAAGAAGCTTGCAGAATTTGAACGTGATGGAAATGTATATGCATTGAATAATTATAAGAAATTTCCACCTAAAGAGGGTAATCAGTGGATTAATGATGGCGAAATAAGATATTTATTTGACAACCATAGTTGCAAGATTGTGGGACAAGGGTCTGATGCGCCAACCTTTATGTATCGATTAAGTCCGATTCCTGATATTCCTGTTCTTAATAAAACAAACAAAGTTCAGGTAGGTTCTGAGTGGATTGATGTGCCTGCATCAAGTACGCCACAATCCGTACATGATATATTTACTGAGGGAATTAAACAAAAGCAAGAACGGTGTATTCTATTTGCAATGGGTACTATGAGTCAAAATGAAAACCATATCTCTAATAATGGACACTGGTGGACACTCATTGTGCATCAAAATAGTGAGGGTATTCGCACGGGATATTGTATGGATTCATTATCTTCTGTGAATAGACGTAATGATGCGCAGCAAATGATGCAATATGTGGAGCAATGGGTTGCTAAATGATACGTTGAATTAATCATGATTTTTATAAATGAAAATTGCTGAAAGAAGATGTATGTACTTGATCAGTACAGATAAATTTTTAAGTAAAAGAGGATATGCGTCTGCATATCCTCTTTTACTTGCGTATTCTTAATCAAAAGAATTAGTAGCGAGGACCTCTTGAGTCACGACCGCCATCACGACGAGGAGAACGATAATCGTTTCCATTTGATTCGCGTGGACGAGATTCGTTTACAATTATTTTACGTCCTTCAAAGTCTTTACCATTAAGTTCAGCAATTGCGCGTTGCGCTTCGTCTTCATTTGGCATTTCTACAAAACCAAACCCACGAGATGAACCAGTGAACTTATCAGTAACGATTTTTGCAGTTGCTACTTGACCAAAACCTTCAAAAAGACCTCTTAGTGAGTTTTCAGTCGCTCCGTACGAAAGATTTCCAACATAAATATTCATATAATATCTCAAATAAAAAATAAAAAAATTACCGATGCAGTTCGTTGGCCAACAAACTCAAACATTTTTAGTCTACCAGAAGTATATTATAAGTGCAAGTATAATATGTTTTAGAATGTCGCACCGAGCTTTAACCATATATTCCAGACTTGAAGAGCAGCATTTTTATAGGGAATATCAATAGACCATCCGGCACCAAATATAGTATCTTCTTGGTGTCCTATGTTTATAATTCCTGTGCTCAAAAATACTCTAAAGTTTAAAGCTCCAGCGTTAGCACCCGACTGTGCATCAAGATCAAAGAGGGTTATGGGAACAAAAGTATTCAATGCATCATCCGGTGCTTGTTGGGCAATTGTACTTCTACTTGCAGTTTTTCCGGGAGCACTACCAGCGATTCCAAATACTACTGGTATATCTTTAATATGATCGACCCGTTCATAACCATGCCCCCAAATTCCCCATCCGAACTCACATTCGACCATTTTAGTTTTTGCGCGCCATCCCATTGCAAAATCAACGACATTAAACGGTTTGATGGTAGCTTTACGGGTAAGGAGGTTGACTCCTGGTACATTAGTATTCGGTTCTGCGCCGAGTGTATTCATGAGCAAGAATCTACTCCATGGCTTATCTCGTAAGTCAAAAGTACGCCATTGATGATTTCTAATAAGAATCGTCGATTCGAGATCAAGAAAAAAGCAGAAGGCTACAGTCGTTGGGTCGGAGTTAAGAAGAGCTTGGATATTGAGTGCTGCACCAATTCCTAAGTGATGATTATTTCCTACAACGGGTGAAAAAAGATACTCAGCATCCTGTTTTTTAGAAATGGGAATAACTAGAACAGAATTATAGTTGACCTGTAAGTAATCGCGAGATTCATAACTAGTGCCCAGAAGGATTTTTAATTCGGCGACCTCGGTGCGTTTTTTATTACATGAGGCTATTTTACCCCATGACCAGCCTGGTTGATCAAAGGCTTCAATGAGGTTGTGAGGAAATGTCGTGTTTGGATTACTAACCTCTGTTTGTGTAAGGCGCAGATTGTTTGTCACTGATGCGATAGGAAGAATGCATGAAAGATACATATCTCGTACAAATGGAAGATTCATCCACTGTTTTAAGTCTTGACTATATTCAAAGATAAATCCCCATTGCTGCTGCCATGGATTGACAGAAATAATACCAGAAAAATCGCTATTAAGCCCAAGCCATTCTGCACGCACATCGCGGATGGGTATATTTCTTGTGTTGCGGTAACGTGTATTATCACCAGACACAAGAAGACAATTTTTATCATCAAATAAAAAGTAGCGACTAGATTTAGAGCGGTTCATAGACCGTTGAAAAAACGGTATTGCTTGAATTCCTGCTCGTAAAGATCCTTTTTTATTATAGGTAATATCATGCCATAATGCTTGTTCTGCAACAATAGTATAGTATCCAGGTTTAGTGAACATAAAAGAACGTGAAAATGCTTCTTTATGTCTGGCTGTCAGGTAGCTACTTGTTATGGTAGCTATAATTATTACGATCGGAGAACAATACTTTTTCATTTTAGACAATCCTTTTTTCTCTATCAATGTTCATAGCTTAGGACAGGATGAGTATAAATTCAAGGGGAGCGTACAACAGCAGACACATTAAGAAATAATTTTATCATGAATAAGCAGTGCTTCTGCTACTTTTTCGAATAAAGGAACAGCTACTGTTGCAGCATACATATGTGCCTGTTCTGCTTCTTTAATAAAGGTAACAATTACTCGTTGATAGTCATCTTTTTCGATAATCCCTGCACAGGTATATATATTTTTATCTGATCTATATACTCCATCAATAAGCATATTAGCGGTTCCTGTTTTTGTCATTATTCTATAACCTTTTATTTCTGCGCGTCGTGCTGTTCCATGACGTGTTGTATGTTCTAAAATAGTTTTTATCGTATGAATAGTTTTTTCAGAATAGAGTTGATTTTTGTGTGGAACCGGTAGCTCTGGATCTATAACAAGGATTGGCTTTATTGTGTAACCAGTTGCGATAGTGCAGAATGCGCATGCTAATTGTAATAAGGTTGCAGATATCTCATAGCCATATGACAAGGAGATAATAGATTGCTTTGACCACTTTTCAGGCGGATTTACAAAACCACTATTTTCTCCGGGAAAATTAATTCCTGTTTTGGTTCCAAATCCAAGACGTTTATAATGTTCATACAGTTTTTTGTCCAAACGTTTTGCAATTAATGCAATACCAATATTATTAGAAAGCGCTATAACATCAGCAAATGAGATAACGCCATGTGCTTTAACCGTGTTGATAACGCGGCCATCAATAATAGTAGTTTTTGTATTTCTGCAATCAATTAATTCGTCGGGAGTGACCACCTCTTCTTCGAGTGCAGCAACGGCAGCGCATACTTTTATAACAGATCCTAATTCATATGCATCAGTAATACTATGATTTTTGAAGAGATATGCTTGGGTTGCAACACTTCTATTTGGATCGAAATAAGGGTAAGATACCAGAGCAATAATTTCACCATTGATAGGGTTCATGATAATAACGGCACCTTCTTGAGCGTTAAACTGTTCGATATGTGTTCGAAGTGCTTCTTGTACTAAAAATTGTATATCAGCGTCTATAGTGAGGCGTAATGGTTTACCCATGTCGCCTGCAATAGTTGTCTCTTTTTTAAAGTAATAATATCCTGATCGTGCATCTTTTTCTAGATGATAGGTTGTTGGATTTCCGGCGAGCACATGATCATACAGTAGCTCTATCCCCATGAGGCCTTTATTGTCAATATTGGTTAACCCTACCAGTGGAATTGCGCAAGCGAGAGGGTAATATCTACCAGGTTCAGTTAATAGACAGATATCATGATCTTTCTCTGTTGCGAGCAATGTCTGTTCTGAAGGTGAAAGTCTTCGTTTTATAAACATAAAATGTTTACCATTATGTTTTTGTAGACGATTATATGCATGCGGGAAATGATTTTTTAGTAGGCTAATAGTCTTTTCAGGATGCTTTAATTGTAAGGGCAATATAAATGCAGCCACATACTCTTTGTTCATGGCTAAATAATTGTTGCCTGTTCTATCAAAAATAAGCCCTCTTGGTGGTCTCTGTGTTAAAGTAACGTTGTATTGTTGTTGAGCAAGCTTCGAATAAAAAGGATGCTGCCTAATCTGAATGATATAAAGATTAGTTATAATTCCGATGTAAAGAACTACAAATAATAAAAAAATGAGGGTTGAGCGGAGCTTAAAGGTGTGTGTCATGTTGTTGTGATGGCAACTTTATAATGTTATGTAGAGTATATGGCCGCATTTTGAGCGTATTATAAGCAAATTGTTTTATTGTTTCGCGATCTTTCAAGGCATGTAACTCTTGTGTCAGAATCTCTTTTTTTTCTGTTAAAGCGGCCCGTTGTTTTTCATATTCTTGTTGTTTATAATTATTTTTTATAAACAGAGTATGTTTATGTACCTGCAGAAAAATAAGAATACTGTGAACAGTAATGAAGAAGGTAATAAAATTAATTTTTCTCATTATTTCCCTTTGACGATGCTCAGGTAAAGTGTAATGAGAAAAAGAGATGAGAATCAACAAAAGAGAATAGATTTACAGATGCTATTTCTCTTTACTATGTATGCTATTGGATATTTGTAAGTATCTTTGGGCTCTTGCTAGTTTCTGGCGCATGAGATATCGTTAAAAGTAGAAGATCAGCGTTGAATAATATTCAACAAGCCATGGGCGTATTGATATGGTCCTTGAATTGCCAAAACGCTTATATGTGATAAAAATTAAGTTCAATGACTCTGCAGCACATGCATTATCGCAAATCATAGAGCGGAGATATCATGAACGATTTAGGGTTGAAAATAAGCCTATGATTTTACTCGGTCTGTCTTTCCAACGTGAACCGAGTAATTTTTCAGTTACGTATGCGGTTAGAGAAGAGTAACTCGGTCTGTGATGATTATTACTGTAGACAAACCTGAAAACTACGATGTATATAGTAATAAAAAAAATCAGAAATAGGGGTACATGTGAAGCAGTTATCTGTAGTATGTCTTTCTTTAATGTTTTGTCTAAAAATTTGTGCACATGGTTTTGGAAAAGATGCGTATGTTAATCTGCCAGATGGTCGACTACAGGCAATTGATAATATATCGAAGCATCAATTAAAACAAAAAGGTGGTTATTCTGTTCTGGCTTATAATGAGAATGCAAGAACAACAACGGCAAAAAAGATTAGGTCTATAGGTGTTAGTCAATCGAATTGTTATTGTGCAATAAGTTTTAATTCACATAATTCAGCAGATATTTGTTGTACGCCAGATCAAGAGTTCTATATTTCTTCTTTAAAGAAATGGATGCCTGCATTTCAATTACTTGTTGGTGATGAGTTACAAACTAAAGATGGTAATTGTGCTGAAATAACACATATTACCTTTGTGCAATCACCACTTGAAGTGTTTATCATTGAAGTAGAAGAACTGCATACTTTTTTTGTTAGTAGATATGCAGTTTTAACACATAATATTATCTTGCCAATTCAGGTTCTTGCAGGTTTTACTATTCCATTTGGGGGAGTTGCAGCGGGTACAATTGGTAGTTTTTTTGGGCCAATAGGGTTAACAGGCGGATTAGTGTTTGGTGGTCTTGTTGGGGTCATGATAAAATTGCTACGGGAAGATAAAACTCCATATTATAAATTATCTCATTATGATGTTATAGCTATTGATCAATATCGCAAGAATATGCATCAACAAGATAATGACTGGGGGAAACCTACAGAAAAAGATGGATATGAACCGCCAAAAAAATGGGATGGGCAAAAAGTTAGACATCCGAAAACCGGCAATATTGGATGGCCTGATAAAGATGGCAGTGTCTGGGTACCTAATAATCCAAAAGGGCATGGCGGTGTTCATTGGGATGTACAATTTAAAAATGGTAAAAATTATAAAAATGTTTATCCCGGCGGTAAAGTTCGTCCAGGAAGGAAATAAAATGCAGCGCAATATTGTGCTTATGTGCACGCCACTTATATTTTATACTAGAAATGATGAAGAATTACTATTTAACTGGATAGACAAAGTGTGTTCTGTTACAGAAGTAAATGGGGTTGGAGAGGTACTCTATTTATCCTTTTCTTCTTCTACAATACCAAATAATGAGTTATTAGATTTAATGGGTATTTTTGATAGATATAAGTTTGATCAAAAACAATTATTGGTGTTTATGAATGAGACAAATAAAGAATGGTTCGAATAATGAACTCATATTCCTATGTTAATCTGCCAGATGGTCGATTACAGGCAATTGATAATATATCGAAGTATCAATTAAAACAAAAAGGCGGTTATTCTGTTCTGGCTTATAATGAGAATGCAAGAACAACAACGGCCAAAAAGATTAAGTCTATAGGTGCTAGTCAATCGAATTGTTATTGTGCAATAAGTTTTAATTCACATAATTCCAGGCAAAGAGCGATAATTTAAAGGTACAGTATGTCAAAACAAATTATTTTGGTAGCAAAATCTGTTACGTATTATTGCATGATAGATGAAGATATGTTTTTTGCATGGATAAATAGGATTTCGTCCATTACACATTATAATGGACAAGGTGATGAGTTATATTTATATGTTAAAAGTAAACGAATTAGTAATAGAGATTTAAGGACATTGTTGGCGTTGTTTTATAGATATCAAGTAGAAATGACGCAGCTTGCTATCTTTCTTAACAATTCTAATAAAGATTGGTTTTATGAAGGTAAGCACAAAGGATATTGGCACAAAAAAGTATTTAAAAACAAGGTTACCCTTAACAATAAATAGATTTTGTTATCCTCTACGATCTATATATAAGCAAAAATATGAAAGCAGGCAAAAGTGTCATAATAATACGAGTGTCTTATTTTTTACTGTATAAGGACTGTATTATTGATTTAGCATTTTCTAACTTTTGAAAATTTGCTAATTCTGCTGTGTAAGAATATATTAACGCGAGTTCGATCCTAAGCTGATTGTTCAATTAATGTATCAGATCGTATAATTGATGGCTTATCTTCCTTAAAACAATATGCCGCTAGTGCCGAAAAAATATGGCAAAGAAAATTAGGTCGACTGCGATGTCGTGAATGTTCTATGCTAAAATATTCTTTAAAATTCCAATGGATGACTCGATTGTTCCACGTTTTCTTAAAAATAACTTGTCATTTATATCCAT
>Ga0307410_10000167_pt1 | contig 23944 bp, 22 predicted proteins | sample 322Ometagenome_3_FD_203707 | JGI IMG/M metagenome (GOLD analysis project Ga0307410, IMG submission 203707) | Maize rhizosphere microbial communities from greenhouse at UC Davis, California, United States - 322HYB-O-3 | ecosystem: Host-associated > Plants > Roots > Rhizosphere > Soil | place... | reverse complement strand
GCCATTCCAAGCTTGAGCAACAGTAGTAATATTAGACAATCAAGGTATGCATCAGATGATTTTGTTCCTCAGATTCCTACAATTGGTAATAGTATTACAAAAGCATATGCAAAGATTATTAATGCACTAAAGGATGAGTCTTGGTATGTTAAAGCCCCGATAGGAACTCTTTTAGCTGCACCAATTGTAACCCCTATAGCAGGGTCATTATTTGGTTTATCCCTCTATAAAGCATCACAAACAAAAGCACATCGACAGCAGAGATTACAAGAAATTGAACAAAATATTAAGCAAGATGAAAAGATTATTACTATAATTAAAGATCTTTGAATAAAAAGAATCCTATGCAAGCGCTTTTATTATCTCTCAACTTGATTCTTGATAGTCCAATAATACATCCAATCTGTGTAACTACCACTACTAACAAATTTCTTTGCCTGAGCAATACTCATCATTTTTTTATTGTACATCTCCACTAAGGTGGCCTGCTTGTTCTCAATGGCAATATCAAGCGCTGACATACGGTCATTATTTATAGCATATATATCTTCTAGAAACATTTTATCTAAAAGCAGTTGAGTAATCTCAACAAACCCATTCTGCATAGCAATATGTAAAACTGTATTATTATTCTCATATAGCACCCCTAAATCCTTAGGAAACATTTTTTTTATAAGTAGTTCAATAACCCCTTTATCTTTTTTCTCTAATGCTCGGCAGAGAGCTGTTTTACCCTTGTTATTGACTATTGCTAACTCTTTAGCAGGTATACTTTTTATCAATAGCTCTGCAGTGCTTATATGATCTTTTCTCAGGGCCCAATCTAATGCGGTGTTTCCCATGTTGTTTTGTGCGCATATGTCTTTATAGCACATCCTCTCTACTAATTGTTGCACAATATCTCGGCGCCCCTTATAGGCTGCATAATGCAGAGCAGTATAGCCATTAACATCCCTCATGCTGATGTCTTGATTATGCATACTATATAACAATAAGCGCACAATACTCTCATATCCCCTACGCGCTGCCACATGAAGCGCTGTCTTTCCCTTCTTATTTTTTATCGTAAGATAATCAAGAGGCATACGCTTAATCACATTTTTCGCAAAATTCAGTGTCTCTTTTTTTTGTACAGCACGATGCAGAGCGGTATTACCATCTCCATCTTGCAACGCAAATCCCTCAACCGTCATATTTTTTACCAACAACTCTGCAATATCCATGAAACCTTTTTGCAGAGCAATATGCAGGGCCGTACCATCTTTGCTGCTTTGTAATGCTAAATCTTGAGAGAGCATATGCTTTATTAATAATTGGGCTGATTGACAATGACCATTCACAAGAGCTACACATAAAGCTGTAAAGCCTATCATATTTTGTGCCACTATGTCCTCATAACGCATTGCATGAATAAGAAGTTTAACACTGTCCAGGGAACTGCCCCTACATGCGTGATGCAATGGAGTGTTACCACAATTATTTTGCAATCCTATATCTTGTGCGGACATTTTAGTAATAAGCGTTTTAAGAATATCTATATGGCCATTATAGGCAGCCCAATGCACAATAGTATCACCATAATAATTGTGTATTATTAAATTCTGTGAAGACATTCGCTCGATAAGCAATTTTACCACTTCAATTTTTTTCTTTTTAGCTGCTATAAATAATGCAATATCACCATTCTTGTCTTTTAAGGCAAAATCTTGGGAACACATTCTATCTATAATATCTTCAGTATTACTTGTAAAGACACCCCCGATTATCCGGTGCAATGCAGTTGATCCATGACTATTTTGTAGCACTATATGCTTGTGACACATCTTCTTTATGAGAGACGTGCGAGTAGCTTGATAGCTCAATAAAGCATAGCAATATGTACTTGATATATGAGTGGATTTTCTCCCCTCAAAAGGCCAATAAGTATTTTTAGCGCTTAATAACCCATGAAGAATGGTATCTCCATTCTTGTTTTGCAGTCCAAGCTCATAACAATCAATTTTTTCTACTAATTGTTTCAGCAGACTGTCATAATAACATACAAATCCATCTCTAAGAATGATATGATCCTCAAGCGACAGCGCTTTGGCTAACAGAGTAATTATGTCCACATGATTATGTAAAAAAGCTCTATGGAGAGCGCGGTATCCATACATCTGTACATCTCTGTTATGAATAGTATGCAGAATTAACCGCAAAACATCTCTCTTATTTGTCTCGGCAAGATGTATCAATAGGGGCTTGCTTGCAGGAGTACAGATATTGATATGTATCGCAGTATCCAATAGTCGCTTAACTTCACCGATATCCTTGTCTTCAGTAATTGCATCATATAACGATTGAGCTACAGACCACCGATGCGTAGAGATATTTTCCATCAGGCCGCTTGGTAGTTTTTTACTCATCTTGGTATACAATCGTGGCGCAATAGATAGATACAACGAAGGCTTATTTTCAATAATACTATATATATATGATAGTCTTTTATTTGTTTCTTCTGGCATTGCACACAAATGCTCTCTACAGACTGAAGAGATAGCTGACATCGTGATATAATCGTAAAAAGAAAGATAGTTGCCACATAATCTCGCAATATCTTGTGAAAAATGCACCTCCGGCACGCTTACCAGATCCATTGCGCCTATAAAAAAATGTGCTAACAGAGCAGAGCAGCCGACTATTATATTTTTGCTATTCATATTACCTACCTTTCAGCAGGCTATACTATCACAAAAATATAGCTAAGCAAATATACAGAGCGGCAAAAACTGTACTCGTTTTTGCCGCTCTGTAGTATGTATCCTCATAACTATTTTACGTAGTGGTAAGTTTACTCTCGATTAATTGAATAATCTCTGCATTCTCTGTTAACGCAAGCGCATTTTTACCATTCGTATCTGGTAACAATATCTGCTCAACGTTCATGTTAGATATTAATTGGTTAACTATATGCGTACGATCATGAATCACTGCTACATGAAGTGGCGTATGACCATATTTATTTTTCCAACACAGATCTTCTGCTGGTAATTTTTGAACACAATATTCCATTGCCCTGCTACAGCCTCGTGTAGCCATCATATGAAGAACGGTACCATATTTATTCTTTTCAAAAATCTGTTCTCTTGTCATATAGGGCATTAATAACTCAACAATAGACCTGTGATCATTATAAGCGGCCAGGTAAAAAGCAGTATTTCCAAACTCTTGTTTTGCTGTAATTACTGGACGCAACGTTTTTTCTAAAACCATTTTCGCTATTTCGTAGTTGCCTTTTACAGCCGCCATGTGCAGTGCAGTGTAACGACTTCTACTCGCCTCGCTTACCTGTTCAGGCTGCATTTTTGCTATAAGAAGCTTAACTGCAACAGTATTACCATAATCAATGGCAGCGTGTAAAGCATTATCCCTGATCTTATTTTGTGCAAGAATTTGACTCATACTCATTGCATTAGCAATCAGATTAATTACCTCAGCATCCGGATGGTAGGTACATATAGCATCATAAAGCGCCGTGCCCCCATGTTTATCTTGTATTCCAATCTGGCTTTGTGTCATTTTTTGCAAACAGAGACGAACAACTTCATGACCACCATATTGAGCTGCTCTGTGTAGAACGGTTCTACCATTTTTATTTTGTATTCCCATATGTTCTGTCGTTATTGCTAACAAAAGAAGCTGCGCTATTTCGAATCGATTGAGTCGTCCGTCATCAAAGACTTTATGTAGAGCAGTATTTCCTTTATCATTCTGCATAACAATCTGGTCAAGTGTCATCTTTTTCGCTAGCAATGTGACAAGAAACAGATTTCTACATGCAACAGCTTGATGGAGAGCAGTATCACCTGACTCGCTCTGTTCGGCCATCTCTTCATCTGTCATACTAGCAACAAGAGAGCATGCAGACTCACAATTCTCTTCTGCGATAGCCTTTCGTAAAGCAATATAATTATCGGAATGTCTTTTTTTATGTAGAGAGATACATTGTTGTGCAATATGGCTCGCAAGTCTCAACTTATCGCTTGCGCTTAGCTCAGGAAGTTCAATATCATCATCAAGTAAGTCTGTAATAGCCTTCACAGTACCAGAATCACCTGTAATGAAAGCATGATATATTTCCGGACATAGCTCTTCAAACACACGTGTTACCTTCTGAACACATGTCATTATTTCTGAATCAGATAAATTGTTTTCTAGGCCAGAATCAGGCAATAAAGATCGTTCACGTTCTTCATTCTCTTTAATATACTCTATACATTCTTCTACCGTAAAACAATCAATAGAATCTGCCTTAATTCTATGCATATTTCTCGATTCCTCCATGGCATAGGAAGAACAGAGCAAGAACATGGTGGACATAAAGACAGTTATCTTATAGTACAACAGAGGGAAAACCATTTCCGTTTCCTTTTTTGAATAGTAACTACAATGTTTGTGAGTATACTTTTTTTACTATAGTAGATAGGCAACAAGAGAAAAATAAAGAGATTTAAGCAACAACACTAATAAATTCTTCAAAAGATATGATTCCTCGCACAACCTTTTGTATTCCATCTTGAGCTAATGTGATCATTCCATCTTGTAAAGCTTGTTCATAGATATCATCAAAAGATGCTTGGGCTATCAATAGTGCACGTAGTCCAGGAGAGACTTCAAGCAGTTCAAAGATACCAATACGACCTTTATAACCAAGATTATCGCACTCAATACATCCAACTGCCTGGTAAAGACTTTCACATGAGACCCCTAAAGCTCGTAATAGAAAAGACTCTTCTAGAGTAACTTCACGCTTTTCCTTACAGTTACCACATAATTTTCTCACAAGACGTTGGGCTAAAATACCAGAAAGCGCTGCATTTAATAAAAATAATTCCACTCCCATATCCATTAACCGCATAAGAGCTGCAGGAGCCGATGCAGTATGCAGCGTACTTAACACCAGATGCCCTGTTAACGCTGCCTCTATTGCTATTCGAGCAGTAACCTTGTCACGAACTTCACCAATCATAATAACATCAGGATCCTGCCTGACTAGTGCGCGAATCCCTTTTTCAAACGTAAACCCCGCAGCTGGTTGTATATGTGCTTGCGTAATACCTTCTAATGAATATTCGACAGGATCTTCTAGCGTGACAATATTTTTTTCTGGTTTATTAAGAAAAGAAAGCGCTGCATAGAGAGTAGTAGTTTTACCAGAACCTGTCGGACCAGTCACGAGAAAAAACCCACTATATTTTTTAAGCAACTTTTTAAATTTTTCAAGCATGCTTATTTCAAAACCTAAAGTATCTAACTCTATTGTCTGTAATAATCGATCTAGAATACGGACAACCAGCTTCTCACCGTATAAGGAAGGAAATGTAGATACTCGAATATCAATATGATTATCATTATCACGTACCGAAAATTTACCATCTTGTGGCATCCTTCGTTCCGCACTATTCATATGAGCAAGAATTTTAAGACGAGCAATAATAAGCGAGCTTAGATGGAAAGCATAAGGCTCTTGATCGATCAATACTCCATCAATTCGAAATCTAACACGCAGATAATCTTTCATCTGTTCCAAGTGGATATCTGAAGCGCGCTTTTTAATTGCAAGAATAAGCAAAACTTCAACGCGACGAATTACTGATTCTTCATGTATAGATTCATGAGTCATCCAAGATTATCCTCATCTGGCTCTAATTCAAAGATTAGTTCCTCACCCTCAACGTCTTCACCATTTTCCGACAAAAAGTTAAATCTACCTGCAAGCATAGTATCTTCATGAATATCTTGATCTGTTTCATCTTCAGTATCCGATTTATCGTAAAATTCTTTTACTGCATCACAGATATCGCGCCCAATACCCACATAAAATCGAATATCATAGGATACATGCTGACCTATCTCCTGTAACAAAGTTGCATCATTAGGATTACTTGTCACCATAATCATAATATTTTCATCAACTTCAAGTGGTATCAGGCGATGACGCAGCAATATCTCTTTAGGAAACATTCTCACATAGTGGCGCTCAAAAAAATATCCTACTACATCAAAAGAAGGCACCTGATAATAGTCAGATAATGCCTGCAGAAGATATTCTTCTTCTACAACGCCTTCTTCTAGTAGAAAGTCATCAAATTGATCTATATCAGAATCTTTAAAAGAAAGAGCTATGCTTTCTGCATCATCTACAGTAATAGCATTTAATCGAACAAGAATTGCCAAAAGATCTACTTCAAATCTATTCTCCATAGATAATCCTTACTATGCTACTTTAAGTCCAATAAGAAGACCAACTACAAAACTGGAAGAACTAATAACATGAGAGCGCATCCAATCAAATAAGAGACTACTCGACGATTCGCCCATCAAAGGTATTCCTTGCAGGCCAAGCATCGTATGTATCTTTTCACTATTGACCGTTAACATAATATAATCAAATTGTTGTAAAATGATCAGACCAATAATAAGAAGAATAAAGGCTATACAGTATTCACTATATTTTTTTATAAAAAAACCTATAAGAAGTCCAATCGCACCATACAGACCAATATCAATTAATAAGCTTTTATCTATGCCAAATCGATTAGCTATGGATTCTGGTTGCAAAGAACTTTTAATAGATTCAATTACCCCGCCATTTTCTAAAGATTGAGAAGTAATCATATTTTCCTCTTTACTTTTTTATACCATTAGTTTAAGTATACAGAGCTAAATTATGTCTACGCAAGAAAAAATTAGTAAAAAAAAGAGGCGCTTAATATCGCCTCTTTTTTTAGTTTTCTATTATGAAAAACATAATACATGAATTATTTAATAAGAGCCTTTAATGCTTTTCCCGCTTTGAATTTTGGAACTTTTTTTGCAGGAATAGTCATTGGCTTGCGTGTTACTGGATTAATTCCGGTTCGACTCTGTCTTTTCATGACTGAAAAAGTACCAAACCCTGTAAGCACCACCTGTTTATTTTGCTTTAATGCGCCACTCACAGTTGAAAGAAATGCTTCAAGACAATCTTTACAGGTTGTTTTGGATTGCTTTGTTGCTTTCGCCATTGCTTCAATTAAATTTGCCTTATTCATACAATATCCTTATATAATTGACCCTATGGCAAAGCAAACAATAATAAACTTAGTACTTACATGTACACTAGCCATAGGAGTATATTTGTCAAGTTTTTTTTGTGATTCTACATATTCCTATTGATAGCAACATTACCTACTGTATGCTTTTTTTATTATAAAATCAATATACAAATCATATATGCTTATCTATCATACTTATATACATACTTTTTATAGCAATTGTTTATAGAAGAACATTAATAATTTGTAATGAAACACAGTATCACTATACTCTTTTATGGTGCCGAGAGCCGGACTCGAACCGGCACGGATTTACATCCGAGGGATTTTAAGTCCCTTGCGTCTACCTATTCCGCCATCCCGGCATACCTATTTTTGGAGGCGGCACCCGGATTTGAACCGGGGATCAGGGTTTTGCAGACCCGTGCCTTACCACTTGGCTATGCCGCCAATGTTTTTCCCTATTTTCAAAGTAAAACACTTTAAATGTATCATAAAATACGCATTCTGCAAGCTTTTTCAAGAGAGATAATATTATTTCATATATCTTTAATCATAGTAAGCTTTTGGATTTTGGCGATAAGATATTTTTAGTAGTACATAAGAGATAAAAATTCCTTCTGCTACATAGGAGGATTTTTCCATTATAATACCACACAAAAAAAGAATGCTGTAATGCATTACTTATTAAAAAATCTAAGATGTTATTATGGGCTCAAAAAAAATCCCAGAAATTTTCTGGGATTTTTTGAATTTTTATTTAATTCATTATCGTGAAAAAACGATTCCAACGCATTCTCGTCCAAAAATCGATAGGATGCTTAATTAAATCAACAATAAACCACGATTCATTACTATCTAAAGACCAGATAAGAAAAATAATTCTTCCATGAATATGTCTCTCTTTAATCGGTCCAAAGAAGCGACAATCATGACTGCCAAGCCTATTATCTCCCATGCACCAATATTCATCTTCGCCTAATTGTACAAAAAACACATCCGATCTATTCCAATTATTATACGTAGTATCTGGAGTGAGCCGGGAATCTGTTGATGGTAGTGGTTGTCCTGGCATAATAACCTCCGCATTTCCATCCACATCACGATAGATACGATCGTCAGCTAACCGATAAAATGCTTGTTGCTCATAAGGAACCTCTGGATCATATGAACGTGGCGCGCCTAATTCTTGTTGTAACTTCTGCGCAACATACTGGTCCACTACTTCACGGTTTAACGTTCTTCCCTGCGCTAATGATTGAAGATCGGATTCTATCGACTGATATATAGTCTGTAAGCTCTGACGCCATGAACGAATAAGAGGATACTTATTAACATATGGCTCATTGAGTTTTTCACCATTGAGATACACAACTGGCTTACCATTTTCTATGACACCCATTACAGTATCACCAGGAATACCTATAACGCGTTTAGTCCAATTATCTGGACCCCATACATATCTTTGGAAGAGAAGCATCAATGGATTACTAGAATATGCAAATTCAGGCCCATTAAAAGCGATTATTTCCCCTCTGCGTGGTTTTCGAAAATTATACGAAAATTTATCAGCAAAAAAACGATCTCCAACAAGCATCGTTGTTTCCATAGATCCTGTTGGAACCTGATACAGACCAAAGAAAAAGGTTCGTATAATAAAGACTACTAATAACAGAAATATAAACTCTACAACACTACCTAAAAAACTCTGTTGCTTTTTTTCTTTTTTATAAATCATACTATTCCTATCGTCTTAGTTTATCCCATTTGTGGCAAACAATGGAGTGGATTAATTCGCTTATTTTTTTCATACACTTCAAAATGTAAATGCGACCCATCTTTTCCTTTTTTCCTAATAAAACCAGTTTCACCAACAGTCCCAATAATAGAACCTTTATACACTGTATTCCCAACATGGACGTGAGCATATCTCGTTTTGAGGCAAGGTGTATGTTGTATTACAACAGTATTGCCATATCCTGATTGGAAGCTAGCTTCAACAATTCTACCTTTCTCAACAGCTTTAACATGAGTACCTTTGATTGCAGCCATATCTATTCCATTATGAAACCCTACCGTCCCATTGAGCCGCTTTCGAGGACCAAAGAGAGAACTGAGCCAAAACTTATCTATTTCAATAGGCCACATAAAGCCAAAATCTTTACATTGGTAGTTCCCTTTAAGCACCGGCTCTTTTGGGATTATTTTTTTTGCAGTATTAGATATCACAGGTAATGCAGGCACCGGAAGAATACTGTCTGATCTTTCCCACTGATTAGCATCAAGAGATGTCATTAATAATTCACCAGCACATTCATCTTTATCCATTTCTTGCTCAACCTGCGCTAAACCACAAACATCTTCATTACTATTTCTTTCGACTTCATCTTCAAGACCTACATCTTCCAATGATTTGCGCGTCTCATTTTTATAGTCATAGTATTGTTGTTTACTATTCTCAATTTCTCTCACTATACAACAAAAAGATTTATATTCATATGCTAAAAGAGCAATGAGTATTATCATTGTACAGGTCAACATCATCATAATACGTGAATAGAGACGGTATGCGTGATTATTAATCATAAGATAGCTACACATAAATTATTATATACTGTTAACTGCATGAGCCTCAACCCAACCTATTATATCAGAAGATCTTACTTTATACCATTCACCTCTTTTTTCTATAACAACAACAATGTCTGCATAGCACAATGTACCAATTGAATGAAATGATCTATTGGGGCCTGAAAACATAAGTACATTTTTTTCTGCAACGACTCCCTGCTGTGAATTAATAGCGTTATAATACCAAGCAAGAGTAAGCCCACTTATGAGCACCATAACTATACTCATAGAGAACAGGCCTTTTCGCCTTTTACTATATCGATATGCACATGCTAAACAGATATACCAACTAAAAAGAAATAATAACTGTAATGAAAACAGAGAACAATAGGAGATAATAAGAGAACACAACTGCTCTATTATCTGTTTCCATGAAGACATATCTTTGCCGAGTTCTTTTAATACGATGTTTTTATTATGAGAAATACATACACTTTCTGCTATTGTTGCATCACGCTCTGATTGTAACCAATATGAAAGTGCTTTATCATATTTTTTCAAGTGGTAGTAACAATTACCTATATTATAAAGAGCTGCAGGCCCTTTACGAGAAATATTGTCATACATACTCAATGCTTGCTCATATTGATTCTTTTCGTATAATTGATTACCTCGTAAAAATAATTCTTCATCATTTCCTGCACACAAAAAGAGAGATATACTACACCAAATTATGCTAACTGCTCTAAACGATTTATCCACTGTAATGATTCCTTGTATAGCTCATTATGATTATCATCATTCAAAGAAAGTGTATAAGCGGCACAACTTACACGTTCAAAAAATAACCGCCACTGCTGTACTTCATATTCCTGCATGCCATGAAGTATCATATAATGCTCAATATCAGTTATCAATAATAGAGCTGTAGGCTTATAATAGAGCTCTGCAAAAAATTGTATCCAATATCCTCGTAATAGCTCATATTTTTTTCGTTTATGAAGATCATAGATTTTCTTTTTTAAAGTTCTACATAAGAGCTTTTTTCTAACTGATTCTGGTAAAAGGTAGCTGTATAGTTGATTGGTGCTCATATAATAATATAAGCAATATAAAAGAGGTACAATTATTAGCATAAAGAAAACATGCCAAGACATCGGTGAATAACGCGCAACGGGATACCATAAACCAGAAGTATTAAGCGCAGCCAACGGATTAATTATCGTATCCTCTTTTTGACGCTCTTCTAGAAAAGGGGTCTGAGAAATATGTGATGATTTATCAGGCGATGGCTGAATAGAGACCGAAAGAGGAGATGTTCGCAAAGTAACATACGTCCGTTTATCAATATCAAAATAGGTAAATAATTGCTCAGGAATCTCCCAATCGCCAGCCCTAATTCCCTGCACAATAAATTCAAATCTTTTTTTAGGCAACTCATCGGCAGTTTTCGGTTCATACTCTATAGCATTCGAATCATAATACTTTAATCCTTCTGGTAGTTGTAATATGGGAGCTGTTATTACGTGCGTATTGCCATCCCCAATAATTTCCAGCGCCATTACCATTCCTTCTCCCTTCTTTGCAACTGCTGGTGATATCTCTGCTGTTATTGATTTAAAACTACCAATAGCTGTAATAGTCTCTTTATAGGGAGGTAATGGTTCTACGATTATTGTAGACGCATTTGAATAGACACGCTTACGATCAGGGCGAATATTCATAAACATAAAAAAACTCCCCATTGATCGCTTGTCATGCGCAGGGAGCTCATAATCAATACTATAAGCAGGAATCACATACTCTCCGGGTTTTGTCGGATACATATTCCACTTCCACTCCGCATAATTATAGCGAACCCCATTAATCTCTTCGGTACCCCCTAAAGGCTTTCCCATCTCTTCTTTATCAAAGCCCAATACATCCGGTTGACTCAGATGTGCTAATGTCAATGATTGATCTCTATAGTAAAAACGCAAGCTTCCTGTTATTTTCTGACCTACCAATACTCGATCACTCTCAACTTGTAACCTTAAAAAAACATTACTCTGTGATTTCGTTTTTTTATTATTTTTAGAAGGAGATTGTTGGAGATCAGAAGATACCGTAATCGATACACTATCTGATATCATTTCTTGTTGATTATGTATAAGTCGAGCAGGGCCAATAGTATAAGAGCCTGGATGATCTATTCGAACTTGATATGTATATTTAGTTGTTGAGACCCCATTAATACTACTCATATACATACCGGAACGTCGAGACACAAATTGCTCAATACCTTGTATTTCAGGAGCAGGCACAGAACCCTGAACCCCATCAATAATTACTTCGACAATAAACGGCTGTCCAACGAGACAAGTATTGGTTGTAATGCCATCAGATGTAGAAACAGCAAGACGGATTCCCCCATACAAGGAACTTAAAAAACTTATTACTAATAATAGACATAACTTACCAGCCACTCTGCTGTTCATGATTGCCACTAGTATTCCTTAATTTTGCTTCAATTAATTGCTTATTTTTCGCCTTATCTCGCTCTTCTTGTTGTTGCAAAAGCCGTAGCAATAGTGGATCATTTAGTTTTTGTTCTAAAGCATGGGCTATACGGTCTTCCGATTGTTCTTCTGCATGTACTTCCTGTTCTTTTGTATCCATGGATGTTATACTGGAATCATTATGTTCATTCTCTTTAGCATCGGGAGTACTGTTGTGTTCTTTTCCTTGCTCCTCTTTATGTTCATCATCGCGACTCTCTGGACTATGAGATGTATTATTAAGCTGATCATCTTCGTCCCTCTTTTGATTGGCCTTATTTTTATTAGCCTGTGTTTTATCTTCCCGATGATCTTGTCTCTCATTACTCTTTTTTTGATTCATATCACTTCGTTCATCATGAGTATCTTCTGGGCTACGCTCTTTTTCTGTATCAGCTTGTGATTCACTACTATTTTTTTTGCTCTCTGATTGATTTTTCTGATCACGTTGATCATCTTGACCATCACCCTTTTGATCTGGATCTTCTTTCTGCTGATTATCACTAGACTTATTGTTATCCTGTTGAGAATCATTATTATTATTTTGCTGTTTTTCTTGTTTTTCTTCTTCTAGCATTTTTTTAATAATATCACGATTATGCTGCGCATATTGATCTTCGCTGTCAAAAGCTAACACTGACTCATAACACTCCAAAGCTTGCTGTAAATTATGCATCTCAAATTGCGCATTGCCGGCATTAAATAGAGCCTGTCTTTTTAAAGAAAATGTATCGGCATGCTCTGATGCTTGAGAAAAATAAGCGTATGCATGTGGAAAATCTCCCATAGCATATGAAGCTACTCCAGCATCGTACAAAATATCAGCATTATCCGGATATTCTATCAATAATTTATGTAGCTGCTGCTGTGCCTCTTTCCATTCACCCGCTTGCGCATAATGCGAAGCCCTATCATAAAAAAAAGCACTACTATTACAAAAAAACAGAACACTTAAAATCACATAATATATCATAATAACCACTCACAAATAAGACATATTAGACTGAATAGTACAAAATAATGATACTGGTCTTCAAATGATGCATGTTTCTGTTCTCCCACTATTTCTTTTTTTCGTGATTGAATTTCTTTCACTAGAAGTGAAATATCATCATTATTATCAGTCGAACGAATATATTTACCCCCAGCATCATGCGATAAGGTATGTAAAATTCCCTCATTCAAACGTGAAATGACAATTGCCCCTTTCGCATCCTTCTGGTGCCCCTGAGCAACACCATATGCATCAAATAGAGGTACCGGCGCTCCTTCAAGAGAACCAACCCCTACGGTAAAAATAGAAAGATTCTGTTCCATAGCCTCTTTTTTTATTCCTGCTAGGTTATGAGAAAAATCTTCTCCATCAGTAAACAATACGAGTAATTTGTTTTTTCTTTCTTGTATTGTACCAAAAGAAGATAGGGCAACCTGAATTGCTTTATCAAGGGCGGTGGTACCTGATGAGATAAGCTCTGCATTTACAGCATTAAGATATATATAAAATGCTGAATAATCCGATGTCAAAGGACACTGTACAAACGCTGACCCTGAAAACAGAATTAATCCAACTCGTTCACAGGATAACGTAGACAATAATACTTTAATTTTCTGTTTTGCATGTTCTAAGCGATTAGGTTTACAATCAACAGCAAGCATACTCTTAGAGACATCAAGGCCAATATAGACATCACGACCCTCTTGCATCACAACTTCTTCTATTCTATTCCATTGTGGACGTAAAAAAGCTAAAAATAACGCTCCTATTGCAAGAGTAAGGAACATGATCCGCATCTTTTGTCGAGCGAATGAAGCATTTCGTAATAGGATAATATGCTGACATGCAAGCAATGTCCATGCTTTACGCTGCTTGTAGCTATAATAAAATGCTATAACTATTGCACACAAGAATAGAGGCCCCCATACAATATTGTATGCAGCACCCCATGAAATGTTAAAAAACGGTGTCATCATAATGCAAACCATATAAATGTTGAAAGTATCAGTTTACACAATACTAAAAAAAGAACTATTCCAACACAAGGAATGACTATATCATAATACAAAGAAAAGATAGGTACGTCATGTTCTGTTTTTTCTAGTAAGTCGATCGTATCATAAATTTTTCTCATATCTTTTGCATTATGCGCCATAAAATAACTTCCCCCTGTTTCATGAGCAATCTTCGTCAATAGCTCTTTATTGACTTTAGGTTTTTCAACTAACCCATATAAGGGATGCATAAATACATGACTCTCTTCACTTCCGATACCGACTGTATATATTTTTATACCTAATTTTTTTGCAACATCAATACCTACCGATGGGCTTATGTCCCCTTCGCTCGGTTCTCCATCAGTTAACACAATCATAATTTTACTTTTTGCCTTCGAATTTTTTAAACGATTAGCTGCCGTCACAATGCCGGTAATCAACATAGTTCCATCAGGATCAATAATACCTAATTTTAGATCACGCACTATCTCTTGTAATAATAATTTATCTGCTGTTATAGGACAACGAGATAATGCATCTTTCCCGAAAAGAACAAGACCTAAAGAATCATGTACTCTTTTTTGTATGAAGCGTTCTGCTTCCGCTTTTGCAACATCAAATCGAGAACGTTGATCATCATCATAATCTTGAAATTGCATACTTCCAGAAACATCAAGAACTAATACTATATCTATCCCCTTAACAGGCACTACTGAGCGAGAATCAACTAATTGTGGTCTTCCCGACAAACAAGCAAGTAAAAAAAATATGAGTACCTGCATACAGTAGATAATCATTTGATAGGGATGGGCGGAAAACTGCATCCTATTTTTAATAATAGAACCCAATGAATGACGATATATTACTGGCCGATGTATTTTTTTTCTAAAATACATCGAAAGCAGAATAACAATTAAAGCTCCACATGCTAACCACGGATGCACAAAGCGTATAAAATAGTTCATACATTATCCTTCCGTTGATCTACAAACCACGCATGAATCCGTTTTTTAAAATCTTCATCGGTTTCGCTTTGCTGCCACACAAAAGGCTTACCTACAATAACATTGATCGGGTGACGATAGACCAAAAAAGAATCTGGCGGATACACTCTATTAACACCTCTAATGCAGACAGGTACAACAGGTCTCCCTATTTTTTTTGCTAAGAGCGTAAAACCCCCAAAAAAATCATGAATGTTTCCATCCACGAATCGTCCACCCTCAGGAAATATCATAATATTGCAAGAGGATTCAAGCGCTATTGAGATAATTTTCCGCAAAGAACGCATTGCCTGAGAGACAGATGATGCGTCTACTAAGACAGCCAGTAATGGGACTACAAATCTCATAAAAAAAGAATTCATTAATTCATGCTTAGCAAGCCATACATGAGGTTTGTTTTTAGATAAGACGCCAACGAGTGGAATATCTAAAGAAGATTGATGATTAGCGGCAAAGATAACTGGCTCATCAGGAATATGCTCTAAGCCACTATACGTAATTGGAACTAATGTACATTTAAGAATTGCAGAATAAAACCAATACACGGGCGTAAAAACCCATGCATGCGAATACCGATAACGATCTGGTACGCACATAAAACAGATGATAGGTATCGCAAAAATCAATATAATAACTATGAAAAGCATACGAGAAAACAATGTTCGCACTATGACTTCACCGTTCATATTGTACCCTATCCTATTTTGGCTGCTTATAATAAAGATCAAATTGGTCATGCAGCTTTTTAATATATACATTTGTATACAAACATACAGAAAAAGGCACTATACTTGCACTCATCACATTATGTAATAATACTGGTAAAAAGATATAACTCGATATCACATATACCGGAATATAAAGCACAAGCCCAAAAATAAAAAACAGGGGATAATTATAGATTATCATTTTAAATGTTGCTCCTATTGATTCCAAAATATCATCTGCCCTAAGATATTTTGGCGAATCGAGATAGAATAAGGTATATAAAAAATAGAATGGGGACAATGCTGCAGGCCAAAATGCAAATGGGACTAGGAAAAGAAACGGTACCATAGGTAAAAAATAGAGAATATATTGTCTAAAATAAGCACATTTTTTTTGTTCGAGTGAAGGCCTTGTGGTCAATATTACAGCAAATAAAAATACTTGAAACATCCATTGTGATGCATGAAGCGCATATATGGTGGCTGCTGGATATATAAATGGTAAGCAATAGCAGCCAACAATAAAAATATATAACCATGACCAATAGATCAGTAAAAGTTTATATGTTTGTAACAGTGATTTTAGAGTAACTAACGTAAATAAGTATAAATGCTTTGGTTTTAATAGAGATAAAGAATCAGCCCAGGCTTGCAACAATGTCATTAGTCAACTCCATATATCTAAAAGAATATCAACTCTTTATAACCTACAAAAACTTATTGTACCATTATGATCAGTTTTACTCAAAAACTCGTAGTGAGATTTTTTTGTTTCTTATTGACAGCAAAAGAAAAAGCACCAATAATAAAAATACCGATAAAATACTCATAATTTTGGCTATATAAACAAAAAATGAAAAAGTACATTATTATGTTTTTTTGCATATTTTCTAGCGTTACTAGTTACGCTGGCCAAGAAGTAAAACAACTCACAGTAAAATATCACTCAACAATCGATGCAATAAGTATTGGTATAGATGTTGTATCAGTTTTTCATTCTTTCAACAACAATAAAAATACTCCCCAATCTGATCCAGTAACATTGAGCATCCATGATTATAAAGAGATTCCTTACCTGCCGCTAGATGAGGAAAATGCAATAAAAAATGATCCGAACATTATAGTAGCTAATCATACCCATACATTACCATTAAAACAATGGGAGTGTTTGTCAAATGAAAACAATGTAGCCATTGCATTAAAAGCCTTAGAAGCAAACAAATCTATCAAAGTTGCCTTTATTGCATATGATAGTACCGCTACATATGACAATCAACCACAAAATGTCACAAGATTGAAGTTGGGATGGGACAAAAACTACGGTATAGTCAGCAAACTTAAAAATGCGATTAAAAAGAGTAATCAACAACAACAAATCATTGCTGTTAGCAATTTTGAACATCTTATTAAGCCAATGATTTCTACACAAGCTAAACCAGAGACCATTATATCTCAAGACAAAAGTTCATCAACAATATTGTCTCTGAAAACTATTGGAATTATAGCTACACTATCAGCAATAAGCTTTTTATTGATCTACCTTAACTCCTCTACTAAAACCATTAATTTTTTTTCTTATCATCGAATATAATTTCTATGTTATTCCATGTAACAACATGTCCATGAGAGCGTGTCTGATTTTCCGTACCTGAGCATATATAAGAAAAGAATTTTCTTCAGACTGGCAGGCAATATGCCTCCATTTAATAAGCTCTTTAAATGAACCTGACATAATTGTCATTCCAGATTTTATTTCAGTAGTTATAAGCTCGTCAAATGATGTTTCTATAATGCAATCAATTTCATGACTTTGTACATCCCGCCAAACATAGATTGGTGGTTGTTTGCCTTGGTTATAGTAATATTTATGCAACTCAGCCATAATAAGCGTTTCAAATAACGCACCACCCAGCGCATGAGTATAAAGGCTTTGCGCATTATGAACACCAAGCAAGAAACAGACTAACCCTACATCATAATATTATTGCTTTAAAAGGTTATGATACCCTCAACAATTTGCTCAAGCAAAAGCAACAACTCATTCAAAGAACACAAAAACAACCAGAAGAGGAAAAAAAAAGATCAAAAACAAAGATGAACAAAAACAAAAAATTAAAAAAATATTATTTAGCGGAATAACACTTTCTTCTGTAATTGCTCTCCTTGTCTGTTTCTATCTTCCTCAATGGGCATCTAAGGTCCATTATAATGTACAATAAGACTTATTATCCATTTTTGCTATTTCACTTTATAAAGCTCTACTTGTTTTATTTGACATTTTGAAAATTTATCTTTTATTATATAATGAGGGATATAAAATAACATACCCATAATAAAGTGTGCTATTACTATTGCACACTTGCAAATGAAGCGCTACTATAATAAAACATTATAATTATGGGCTAAAAATAAAAGATACATATGAAAAAGTTAATCATTGTTGAGTCTCCGGCAAAAATCAAAACTATCTCAAAATTTCTTGATGAAGATTATATTGTTATGTCTACCATGGGACATATTAAAGATCTTCCTACAAAATCGCTGGGAGTCTCTATTGATGATAACAAGATATCGATTGATTATGTAACCCTTGAGGGTAAAGAGAAGACAATTGCAAATATATGCAAACAAGCTTCTGTTTCTGATGCCATCTATGTCGCACCGGATCCTGACAGAGAAGGGGAAATAATTGGCTGGCATATTGCACAAGAAATAGAAAAAGTAGCCAAGAAAAATGCGCACATCTATCGCATTACTTTTAATGAAATTACCAAAACGGCAATAATTGACGCTATTAGTCACCCGAGCACAATCAACATAAAGCTTGTAGAAGCTCAACAAGCTCGGAGAATTTTAGATCGATGGGTAGGATACGAGGTCTCTCCTATTTTGTGGAAAAAAATTACTAAAGGCCTTTCTGCAGGAAGGGTACAATCTGTAGCTTTACGAATGATTTGTGATAGAGAAAAAGCAATACGCGCATTTAATCCTGAAGAATATTGGAGCATTACAGGGCATTTTCTTCATGGATCATCAGTAATCCCCGCTCCGCTAACCACTGTGGGCAAAGATAAAATTACCATAAAAAATAAAGATACGGCTGAAAAAATAGTTAATGAAATAAAAAAAGAATCATTTATTATTGATACAATTACCGACAAAATACGGACGCGTAACCCTCTTCCTCCTTTTATGACAAGTACTTTACAGCAAGCCGCATATAATATGCTCGGCTTTCCTGTTAAAAAAACAATGATGATTGCCCAAAAGCTTTATGAAGGGATTCCTCTTAAGGACCCGAGCACACCAGTAGCACTTATTACTTATATGCGTACTGACTCTTTACGTATTTCTGATACCGCTTTGGAACAAGCACATTCATATATTAAAAAACATTATTCTAGCGACTATTTACCTAATAAACCAAACGTTTTTGAGAAAAAGTCTAAAGCTAAAACTCAAGATGCCCATGAAGCAATTAGGCCAATTGATAGCACTTTATCGCCCGAAAAGATTGGTCATTATCTTCCCACTGATGAAGCAAAATTATATGATCTTATCTGGAAACGGTTTATTGCATGTCAAATGACAGCAGCTCAATACGCTCAGAGACAAGTTACTTTTAAAGGTGGGAAATTTATTTTTAAAGTAACAGGATCTACTCTTATTTTTGATGGATTCTTACGAGTGTATCAAGAAGAAGAAGATGGTGAAAAAGAGGACAAAGTTACTATTCCTGCCGATTTAAAAGCTCAAGAATCAGTTACTTTGAAGAAAACTGACCCCAAACAACATTTTACTCAACCGCCTTCACGATTTACTGAAGCATCCTTAGTAAAAGAGCTTGAAAAAGAAGGCATTGGACGCCCAAGTACCTACGCAACTATCTTAAATACTATTCGTGCCCGAGCATATACTACGCTAGAAAAAAAACGTTTTGTTCCAACAGAACTTGGCATGGTTGTTACTGATATGTTAGTTGCTAATCTTCCTGATATTATGAACCCACATTTTACTGCAGACATGGAAGAAAATTTAGATAAAATAGCAGAAGGCGAAATTGAACGGGATACACTCTTAAGGAATTTTTATACAACTTTTACAAAGGATGTAATAGCTTTTGGTGGCGCTAAAACAGAGACAAAAAAGGCTATCGAAACTAACCTTGTCTGTTCTCAGTGTAATACAGGAAAGCTTGCAATTAGATTTGGCAAAGCAGGAGAGTTTTTAGGGTGCTCCAATTTTCCTGAATGTAGCTTCACCAGTAATTTTTCACGGGATGAAAAAGGCGTTATTGAATTAAAAGAAGCAGAAACTCCGCAGCTTCTTGATAAAGCATGCCCTGATTGCGGCAAGCAATTACGTGCTCTACAAGGTAAGTTTGGTGAATTTATCGCATGTTCAGGATATCCTGAATGTAAATATATTGAGCGCAAAAAATTTCCTTTCCCCTGCCCACAATGTGGAAAAGATATTATTGAACGTGCCTGGCGCGGTGGAAAATTTTGGGGATGCTCTGGCTATCCAGAATGTAAAACTGCCATTTTTGATCCCATTGAAGAAAAAGCGTGCCCCGAATGCTCCTGGCCTTTCTTAACCAAAAAAACAGATAAAAAAGGCAACGCTACTCTTATATGTGCAAATAAATTGTGTGGATATAAAGAATCTATAAGTCAATAGACTATACAGAGCGCTGTGTAATAATACTTGTTCCAAGAATATCTTTATCTATAGACACTATATGAGAATCTATGGGCACAAGATCTATTACATCCTTGTCATGTGTAATAATAACAATTATTAAATGCAACTGTTGTGCTAGTTCCATCAGAAAATTCATAACTAAAAGAGTATTGTACTCATCAAGAGCTGACGTTGGTTCGTCTAACAATAGAACCTTTGTAGGCTTTTGTATCATCATTGCTATCGCAAGAATCTGCCGTTGTCCTCCAGATAACTTGTGTACTATAGTAGTGGAGTTAATAGTCGATTTTTTGATAATATCTGGCATTTCACCATCTATCGGTAATCTTTCCGGCCTAGGAAAGCGAGGTAATTGCGATAGTTGAATATTTTCTGCAACGGTTAATGTAGGAACAATCATTGTAGTGGTGTCTTGCACAACAGTTCTTACACATGCAGTTATCTCTTGAGGAAATACATTGTTTTGTATTATATACTGTTGCCCATTATATATAATTTCTCCCTCAAGCTGAGACCCGGGGGGATTGGTTCCCTGTAACATAGATAATAGCGTAGATTTTCCTACCCCATTTTTTCCTTGGATAAAATAGATAGTCCCCTCTTTTAGCTCAAGAGATGCATTGTTAAAAAGTGGTGAATTTTTTTCATCAAATCTAAATGTCAGATTATTAATATAGTATGTGTTCATTCTATAGTCCTAGATAATCGTTCTGTTTATTTTTATGTGTTATATAACGCACCAGCATAATGATTAATACAATGATTGATTGCACCATAGTAAAATAACGTAAGTTAAAGCCACCTTTCAGCAATAATTGCTGAATAATAAAATAGAGCCACATTCCCAATACAGGATTTAACACAGAAAACGTCTGCCGTTGAAATAATGACCCCAGAATTAAAGCTGTTACACACAACAATATTTTTCCAAATCCCATAGTAATATCTGCAAAGCCATTCGATTGCGCTACCAGATATCCACTCAAGCCAGCAAGCGCATTAGCTAATGCAACCCCACATATAAAAATATAGCTCATTGAGATATCGTAATGTGTAAAAAATGATTTATTAATACCAAAAATAACAAAACAGTAACCTAGCTGGGTCGAAAAGAGATAGGCAGCTAAAAGCACCAACATCACAAACAATATCCCTAATACCGGTAACTCCGGATGTAAAGGAATTAATGACGAATATACAAGTGAGGGATAATGACTTAATGAGACATATACTCCTGCAATTAATTGATGTATTCCATGAAAGATTCCAGTTGTAATAATAGTCGATAACAGATGGGGGATCGCCAAATATTGAGTTAATAGACTCGACATTATCCCTACACTTGCTCCTGCTAACATGCTAATCAATATAATAACAAAAAGAGCTACAAACCATGGTAAATGTATAATATAGTGCATACTAAAAGCAGAAAGAATAGCCCCACAAATATATGCCGTTTCGATACTTAAATCAGGCACCTTTAACAGAGAAAAACTAATATATGAGCCAAGAATCAGAGGAAAATATAAAAGCGCTTGCTCACTAATCATTAATGCTAAATCTATCATCGCTTAACCTCCGCTACATCAAAGCAAAAAGAATATATAAATTCTTTCATAATATTTTTTCCACTACACAGGTCATCAAGGGAGAGTGATTCATTGGTACCATGAATATTGTTAGCGGCATAAAAAGGAGTACATCCAACTCCGTCTAAACCTCTTGCCCTATAATATCGTATATCTGTTGCTCCCTCAAAATAGAGCGGTTCTGCTCTATAACCATTTTGTTGCACCACTCTCTCTAGCATACTATACAAAAAAGATTGTTCACTCTGAACTGTAGCATCTTCAGAAACAGATGCATGAACGGTATATGAACTATTCGAATAATGACTTATAAGATCTTCAATGCGTTTTTGTACGGATGCTGTAGACACCTGGGGCGATACTCTTATATCTACTGTTGCTGATGCACAGTCAGGAACTATATTAAAGGACACATGCCCTTCATTAAAGATTCCTGCCTGCAACGATGTTATATTCATTGAGGTAAGCAGTCCATCTGGAATATCTGAACTTTTCTCTTGTTGAGAGTCATGATACGTTCGTATTTCATTTAGAATAGCAACAAGCTCATGTATTGGATTAAAACAACGTAAGGTCGCACCATGAACAAGATGACCTTTTACTGTAATAGTAATCTGTAATGGTTTACGTTCAGATATTTTAATCTTCATACTATTACGATTACCGGAAGGTATTGCTTCATCAATGATAAACCCTGCATGTAATGATGTAAAATGTTCCGATTCTACAAACTCTTTAGTTCCTGTTCCTCCCCCTATTTCTTCATCCGGGGCAATAAGAATATGTACTGTTCTTAAAGGTGTATACCCCATCTGCTTAAGCTCTTTTACAGCAAAATAATGCGCTACTCCTGTTGACTTTGTATCTTGTGCACCCCTACCAACAATGACGCCATCATGAATTTCCCCTGCAAATGGATCACTGACCCATTCATGTATATTAGATGCAGGTACAACATCCATATGATGATTTAATAACAGTGATGGTAATGAATCATCTGATCCTCTATAAGAAATAACAATGAAGGGACGACCGGAGGGCAAAATAATTTCCTTATATAAAAAACCATCTTTTTCAGCTTGCGCTTTAAAAAGAGCACACACCCCAGCATAATCTGGCTGAGGGTGTGCCGTATTAATCTTTATATACTTCTGCAGAAAATAGACTATTTCATCTGTGTGCGTACTTGTATGGTTCATATGATAATGCCGCCTTGTTGTTCTATTTTTTGCAATTTTTGAGAAGACAGTTCAAGTCCTTGCTGTTGCATAGTTTTTGTGTTTACTTTAATTGTATAATTTCGCACAGAGATAATAGGGATATCTGCTGGCTTATCATGTTTTTCCAATATACGCATTGCTAATTGAGCAGATTCTACACCATACTCATATTCTTTGATACCATAAGCCAGAGCCGCTCCCCTATCTCCTGAATTCAGATCAGATGCATAGAGCGTTAGATGATAACGATTGGCTAACATAACAAGACTATCAAGTCCTGACACTGCCGTATGATCAGTAAAAATCATAATTACATCATTATTGTTCAGCAAAGGTTGTACTTTTGCCTGAACTTCATTAGCATGAAATATCGGTGCATGATTTACTTTTATTCCGTTTCTAGTAAAAATAGTCTCTACTTCAGTCACATTTCTCTCATGTGCTCCACTTTTAATAGCAGGATCATATACGAGAAGTACACTTTTAGCATGTGGTTTTAGCTCCAGTAATTGTTTAATCTGCTCTTCAAATCGTGGAGAATCTT
>Ga0307410_10000164_pt1 | contig 24282 bp, 24 predicted proteins | sample 322Ometagenome_3_FD_203707 | JGI IMG/M metagenome (GOLD analysis project Ga0307410, IMG submission 203707) | Maize rhizosphere microbial communities from greenhouse at UC Davis, California, United States - 322HYB-O-3 | ecosystem: Host-associated > Plants > Roots > Rhizosphere > Soil | place... | reverse complement strand
ACGCCGTCACCGACAGTCGATACGTGTGGGGGCCACGGAACTACGTGCGCCTTGATCCGGTGGCCGGTGAACCGGTTCACATCTTTCGCGTCGAGACAGGGTAAAACATCCGCGAACACGCACGGCAACGCACCCTCCAGGCGTGCCGGTCAGACGTGATTCACCGTGTCATCACGCGATGGCTCACGCAGCTGGCGGTCCAGCGCGCGGCTCACGGCGTCGCGCGCACCAAAACCCACGGCGATGGCACCGGCCAACACCACGCCGCCAAACAGGATCCCGAACGCCAGCAGCAGCACGGTCCGGCCGATGCCGACGTGATCGAGCGCCATCGCCGCCGCGACGATCAGCACCAGCCATTTGACCGTCAGGCTGAGGAGCCGGGCATGCTGCATCCCCATATTGACCGCACCGATCAGAATCGCGCGCGCCAGGTATCGCGCGACAATGCCCCCGCCGACCACGATCGCGATCGCGGCCAGGAGGTGCGGAACGTACTCGAGCACGGAGACGGCGAATTGCGACGGCAGCGCCGCGTCGAGCGCCGTCAGGCCGAGGAGCAGGCCCAGCATCAAGACCGTCCAATACACAATCGAGGCGATCAGCGTCGACGCGCTGTGCGAGGGGGTCCAGCTGGCCAGCGACATGCCGAGCAGCTCCGCGCGCCGATCGAAATCCAGGCTGTTGAGTCCGCGGCGGACCGTCGAACGCAGCACGAGGGCGATCGCCAGCGCAAGGGCCAGCACCACCAGGAACACCAGCGCGCCCGGAAGAAAATTCCCGACGGCCTCGATGATCCGGGTGTTCGCCAGCCTGAGCGCCCGGTCGAATTGTTCCACCATGGCTCTACTCCTTTTCTGTCATCCCATGCGAAGCCGCTCCGGCCAGCGCCAGCGGGAGATCAGATACGGCTTCTGCGCTTCGAACGCCGCGGCCAGATCCTCGACGCGCTGGTCCGCTGCCGCGGCGCTGAGATCGCGGACCTGCAGAGTAAAGGACGCCCACCATCCCGAATACAGCGGCACCAGCGACCGCAGCAGGTGATCGCGCGGCAACACACGGAGCCGATATCCCAGCGCGAAGTCGTAGACGATGCGCGCCCACATGTCGTCGTCGAGCCGGAACTGCGTGGAGGGACCGTCGGCGAGCTTGCGCAGGTCGACGATCGTCCGCGGCGGCAGTACCCACGTCCAGATGTCGCGCAGCTCCCGGTAGGCCAGGCGGAAGGACTCGATCAGCCGCTCGACATCCGGGCCTGAGGCCTGCTTCAATCCGGCGGCTGGCACCGTCCCAAAATGCTGCACCGGCACCGAGCCACGCGTCCGCTGCCACCGGGCGGCGCGTCTCTCCATATCTCCGAACAGCGAACCGACCACCTGCGCGACCGTCGTTCCCAGATCCAGCGCCGGCTCGCCCCTGGCGTGATCGCTCCGCACCTTGAGCGCCGCTTCGCCGAGCCGGAAGTCTCCCGCGGCAACTGACGTCGTCAGCCAGAGATCGATGCCCACCTGAGACCCTTCCCGCTCCCACAGATCCTCGGTGAGAAAGTGCTCGACGAGCCGTCCGGAACAGGCGAATTCGGCAGCGGCGGGCTGGCGCAGGCGGACGCCGTAGAGCGCACGCACCAGGGGATACACCAGCCCCCTGGTCAGCGCGCCTTCGAAGGGATGGCGATGGTAGTACGGTGAGATGTAGTCGAAATCGTGTTCGACCACGGGGCGGACGAGCCAGTCGATCCAGTCGGCCGTCGGCGTTCGCACTTTGCCGTCGATAATCACGCAGGCTCGTGATTCCAGCTCGCGGGCCGTCGTCAGGATGGCGCGCAGCGCCCGAGCCTTCCCGGGAACGCCGTGATACGGCTGCTCGAGCAGATCGGCGGCGGCACGCGGCGGCGACAGCTCGAGGAGATCGCCGGGGCCCATCGCCTCGCGCGCCCGCGCGACGGTTCCATCCGTGGACCCGCAGTCGGCGAGCGCGATCCGGCTGGGCACGCCCGCGAACCGGCCGGTCAGCGCCGCGCGCACGGCGGCAACCGATCTGCCGATCGTCTGGCCATCCTGGAAGCTGATCAGGCCCGCCAGCAGTTCGCTCTTCGCTGGCGCGGGGTCAGCCATCGCGCCGCTGGAGCTCGAACCAGTAAAAGCCGTACGGACCCAGCGTCAGGAAGTACGGCTGTGCGCCAATCACCGGCAGCTCGACGTAGCCGAGCATCTCCACCGGCGTCAGACCGGCGAACGCGCTCAGATCCAGCTCGACGGGCTGCACCGAGCGCGACAGGTTGGCCACGCAGAGAATCGTGTCGTGGCGGTGCCGCCTGACGTATGCCAGCACCTTCCGGTTCGCGGGATGGAGAAACTCGAGTCGCCCCAACCCGAAGGCCGGAAAGAGCTTGCGCAGGCCGATCAGGTTCTTGATCCACTGCAGCAACGATGCGCCATCGCGTTCCTGCGACTCGACGTTGACGGCCTGGTATCCGTAAATCGGATCCATGATCACTGGACTGTACAGCCTGCCTGGATCCGCGCGTGAGAAGTGCGCGTTCCGGTCGCCGGTCCACTGCATCGGCGTTCGGACGCCGTTGCGATCGCCCAGATACGTGTTGTCGCCCATGCCGATCTCGTCACCGTAATAGAGGATCGGCGTGCCGGGAAACGAAAACAACAGGCTGTTGAGCAGTTCCATGCGCCGCCGGTCGTTCCCCATCAGCGGCGCCAGCCGCCGCCGGATGCCAAGGTTGATTCGCGCCTGCGGGTCGGCGCTGTAGGCCAGGTACATATAGTCACGTTCCTCGTCGCTGACCATCTCGAGCGTCAGCTCGTCGTGGTTGCGGAGGAACAGCGCCCACTGGCAGACGTCCGGAATCGCCGGCGTCTGCTGCATGATCTCGATGATTGGATGCGAATCCTCGAGGTGCAGCCCCATGAACATCCGCGGCATCAGCGGAAAGTGGTACGCCATGTGGCACTCGTCGCCGCCGCCGAAGTAGGCGCAGACGTCGGCCGGCCACTGATTGGCTTCGGCGAGCAGCATGCAGTTCGGCGAGCGGGTGTCCACGTGTCGCCGGATGTCCTTCAGGATCTGATGCGTCTCCGGGAGGTTCTCGCAGCTCCCCCCGTCACGCTCGACCAGATACGGCACCGCGTCGAGCCGGAACCCATCGACGCCGAGATCGAGCCAGAAGTCGATGATCCGCAGCAGCTCCTGCAGGACCGCTGGATTGTCGTAATTGAGATCAGGCTGGTGATGAAAGAACCGGTGCCAGTAATACGCCCCCGCCACCGGGTCCCACGTCCAGTTGGAGCGCTCGCTGTCGACGAAGATGATCCGCGCGTGACCGTACCGGGCGTCAGTGTGGCTCCAGACGTAGTAGTCACGCTCGACCGATCCCGGCGGTGCCAGGCGCGCGCGCTGAAACCAGGCGTGCGCATCGGACGTGTGATTGAGCACGAACTCGATCACCACGTACAGGCCGCGGTCGTGCGCCGCAGCCAGAAACCGCTTGAAGTCGTCGATCGTACCGTAGCTCGGATGGATCTGGCAGTAGTCCGAGATGTCGTAGCCGTCGTCGCGCAGCGGCGACGGAAAGAATGGGAGGAGCCACAGGCACGTCACGCCCAGCGATTCGATGTAGTCGAGCTTGTCGATGAGTCCCAGGAAGTCGCCGACGCCATCGCCGTTCGAGTCGTAGAACGACTTCACCGGCAGCTCGTAAATGATCGCCTCTTTGTACCAATTCGGTTCGCGGGCGTTGTTCCTGTGCCGCATCAGCCGGTGCTCTCCGGGAGACGTCCGATCACCCTGTGGCAGGACAGGCGATCACGTCACGGTCGGACGGACTCGTACCGATCGAGGATGCCCTTGTCGGTCAACTGACGGATGTAGTGCATGCTGAGGACGCACGCGGACGCCGGGAACGCGCTTCCTGACGTGCCGGATTGCCTCAAGGCCGTTCAGCAACGGCATCGCGCCGGCCCGACACAGCCGCACGCTCCTGCATCAGCACTCAGGCGCGTGACGACCGCTTGCGAACGTCAATAGCGAGGGGTTCGTCCCGCCCAGCAGCCGCTCGTTCGCACGCCGCGACAAGTCGGAATAGACGGCGGGAAGAATGTGCTTCTTCAACAGGCATACGCGGAGCCGATGCGGCGCCGGCTGGCTCTGGCAGTCATGTGGAATTGTTCCGGACACGATGCTCGAACATGCCACATAACCATGCAGCAGCGCCTGGGGCGCGCGACTCGGCTGATGCCAATGAAGGTCGCTGAGTTCGCTCAGGGGGACCATGGCAATGTGCCAATCGCACCAATCCAACTGCACGGAAATCAACTTGTCCATTAGCTGCATCCGTTTTTCCTTCGTGCTCACCCGTTCTCGAAAGGCACAGGTTACCTCGTGCCGGCGGCGATGACCATCCGGCGAAAACCGGAGAAAGGGGCTCCCATAGGAGCCGCGCCGCCGCATGGGGAAGTCTAGGCTGGAACGCGAATAGATATATCCCGTCTCGACTGTAGGGGCGGGCAATCCGACAGACCTCAGAAACTGGCGTGTGGCTTTTCCATGCATCCGCCCACTACAGAGGCATCTACACCTGCGGTTCCTCGCGGAGCCGACGTAGTACCCATGGACCCAATGCCATGAATCCGATCATGACGAGAGCGGCCGTCGCGCCGTGCCAGACGATAACGGTCGCTGTGAACGCGTGGACGCGGCTGACACACGCCTCAACGTTGGCGAGGCTCACCGCCGCCACGCCGGCCAGCACGGCCGTCAGGCGCGGTTCAAGTACTGCCCCGCGGCGGAGCATCGCGCCGGCCAGGCCCCACAAGGCGAGGCCACCAAACGTGATGGACACGACGCAGGGCCAGTCGGTCTCCCGTCCAATGCCTACCGTTCCGAACTGCTGGAGATCGCGCACGGTGCCCCACAGCAGGACGGCAATCATCAGACCAATCGGAGCCACAAGTGCGGAACGGGCGCGATTCGTGGTTCCAGGAATGACCGACGCGAACGCCGCAAGCGCGGCCAGAACGCCGGTCAACGCCAGGGCCGCCTGCTGCAGCAGGTACAGCGCGTCCGACTCGACACCCAGTGCGCCACGGCGGACCCACGCGACGGTGGCCACACCGGCCACATACATGACACCGCACGCCAGCCAGATGGCCGCACGCCGCCAGGGCGGGAGCAGCCGCTGCACCGGCCTGAGCTCCCCTTCGAGTTGGTGAATCAGATCTTCAGTCTTCATGACGACTCGACGCCCCCAGCGCACGACGGAGCGAGGCCATCGCTCGATGCGTGGCGAGCTTCAACGCACCCACGCTGCTGCCTGTCTGCGCCGCCGCTTCCTTCAACGACATCTCGCGCAGCTTGAGCAGCTCAATCGCCTGCCGCTGACTCTCCGGCAGCTGCCGGACGGCCTGCACCAGCAGCTCCTCGTCTCCCACCCCTTCATCTCGGTAATTCGCCGCCAGGTCGGCAAAGGTTACGTCGAGATCCTCGACGGCGAGTTCGCGTCGCTGCTGGCGACTGTAGCGCCGCGCCGCGTCCGCAAGGCGGTTCCGCACGATCGCCAGCAGCCAGGGGAAGAATGGCCGGGCGGGATCGTAGGTGTGCCGAACGGCGTGCAGCGACAGCAGCACGTCCTGCACGAGGTCCTCGACATCCTGCGGACCGAGAAACGCGCGACGGCGACGGATGACGCCACGCAGCCGAGGCGTCACCGCGGTGAGCAACGCTCGATACGCATCGGCGTCACCATCCTGGGCCGCACGCATCAGATGCCGCAGCGGCTCGTCCGCGCTGTCCTCGCTCATCGGAGCGGCCATCGTAACCTTTTGCTCCTCACCACCGAATACCTCCATCGACGGCCGACAGCCGTCGACCGGCGCCGATGGAGGCGTCCGCGAAGTCAGGAGGAGATCACATGAAGTCCAGCTATCTCGCCGCATCGGCGCTGGTGGCCGCCATCGTCGCGCCGGCGGCCCTGTCCGCGCAAAAGCCGGCGCCTGCCCCCACGTTCAAAGCCGAGAAATGCTACGGCATCGCCAAGGCCGGGAAGAACGACTGCGCGTCGATGGGCAACAACTCGTGCGGCGGGTCGTCCAAGGTGAACAGCGACCCGAAGGCCTGGATCTACACGCCGGCCGGCTACTGCGAGCGCATCGTCGGCGGCAGCCTGCAGCCGAAGTAGGAGGAACCCGTGGTCACCAGCGTCCGCGACACTCGCCTTCATGGCGCCGGCGTCGGGCTGCGGCTGCCGCACCTCGCAGAACTGGTGGCCACGCGTCCGAATGCCGGATGGCTGGAAATCCATCCGGAGAATTTCCTCGCCAACCCCCACGCGACCGAACTGCTGCTCGACCTCGCACGCGACTACCCCGTGTCGGTGCATACCGTTGGCATCTCGATCGGAAGCGCGGATGGTATCGATCATGCGCACCTCGATCGTCTTGCCTCGTTCGTCGATCGCCTTCAGCCGGCAATGGTCTCCGGCCATCTCGCCTGGTCGACCTTCGGCGGCCACTATCTCAACGACCTGCTGCCGCTGCCGTATACACACGAGACGCTGCGGGTCGTGGCTGATCATCTGGCGCTGGTACAGGACCAGCTCGGACGCGCGTATCTCGTCGAGAATCCATCAACCTATGTCGGGTTCGCGGGCTCGACGATGACGGAGACCGAGTTCCTGAATGAGCTGGTCGCACGGACCAACTGCCGCCTCTTGTGCGACGTCAGCAATGTCTTCGTCAGCGGGCACAACATGGGGTTCGACCCGCATGCCTATCTGGGCACCCTGCCAGCAGACGCGATCGACGAGCTGCACCTGGGTGGGTTTACTGTGGAAGAGGACGACGCGACACCGGGCGACACACTGCTGGTGGACACGCACGCCGCGCCGATCGCGACGGATGTGTGGCCGCTGTACCGAGCCGCACTCGAACGATTCGGTGCCTGCCCCACGCTGATCGAATGGGATCACGATCTGCCGGGCTTACAGACGCTGCTCGACGAGGCGGCGCACGCTGGCAGAGAGCTGATGAGCGTAGCCGAGGTGATCAGTGCAGCTGGCTGACGTGCAGGCGCGGATCACGTCGGTGCTGCAAGCGGGTGCACCGGAGCCGTGTGCGATTCTCGTGGTTGGCGGTGGCGATCCGCTGGCTCGGCTCGCGGTCCACACGCGCCACTATCAGGGCAGCCTGACCCGCGCCATCGTCGAACGCTTTCCCGCGACCGTATGGTTAGCGGGCTCCGCTCTGATCACCGACGCCGCTACAGCGTTCGTGCGGAGCCATCCACCGACGCGCCCATGCCTGGCGGAATACGGCGAGGTATTTCCGGCGTTTCTGCAGACGTGGCCGGCCGCCGCCCACCTGCCCTATCTCGCCCAGTTCGCCACCTTCGACTGGCATCTCGGCCGGCTCGCCATTGCGACGGACGATCCGCCGATCGTGCTGCGCCTCGAGTGGTCGCTCGACACGTTGATGACGTTCTTTCTTTCCGATCAGGCGCCGGACGCGTACGCGTTGCGCGCCGAAACCGTGTGGCTCGAGGTGCGCGGCGCCCGCGGCGAGCTCTCATTCCAGCGATGCGCCGAAGGGGCCTGACATGTATGACGCCTGGAAGGGGCTACGCGAGACGCTGGCGCGGTTTCCGCTGTCGATCATCCAACTGGCTGGGCGCATCGGCGTCGGCGCGACGTTCTTCAAGGCCGGACTGCTGAAGTACCAGTCCTGGGAATTCACGGTAAAGCTGTTCCAGGACGAATACCGGGTGCCGCTGCTCGATCCGGCCATCGCCGCGCGAATCGCGATGGTGCAGGAGCTGACCATTCCGATCCTGCTGTTCCTCGGCCTCGCTACCCGGATTGCGACATTGCCGCTGCTCGGCATGATCGCAGTCATCCAGGCGTTCGTCTATCCGAACGCCTACAACGATCACCTCGTCTGGGGATGCATTCTGCTTCTGCTCCTGACGCGCGGTCCAGGAGTGTTCTCGATCGACTTCCTGATCGACCGTCACTGTGGTCGTCGATCACAGGCAGGGATTCCGTGTCGCGCGCCCGCGACTGGCACTTGAACGCATCGCTCGTTCGTACTGCCGACGACCGCCTGCCATAAGTTTCCCTGCGTGCCGCGGCTGCACGGCAGCCGCGGCGGGTTGGTCCCCTTGAGCATCGGCTCGCCCGGCCGGTCCGTGAACTAGCCGCTGGTCCTCTGAGACAGCGCGGCGTTGAGGAGTCGAAGCATCTCCTCGTACTCCGCTTCATCGGTGGCAAATCGCCGATGGTATTCCGCCTCTGACAGTTCTTGCGCACGCCAGTCGCCATCGAACACCACCTCGTGCGCCGAATCGCGCCAGGTGATGTCACACGAGCCGCTCGAATCGCGGCTCGCGCTTAAGCCGGGCGTGCCGAAGTCTTCTACGAACAGACGACCGCCTCTATTCCCCGACGTGCTGAGGATCGAATAGACGTTCCGATGATTTGCAGCGGCAAGTTCTTGTCTCACAAGCGCCGGCGCCGGGTGCACCGCCGAAATCGCCAGCACGTGTCCTCCGATGAAGATCGCGGCGACGAATCGACCAGCGTCCTTCGGATCCTCCACCGCAAAGGCCTCCAGCTTCCCTTCATTGAACTGCGCCGCGACCTGCGCCGACATCGTTCGGGTGTCTGCGCTGACGATCGATTGCCACGCCAGCGTCAAGACCACTATCAATGGCAACACGCACGTCTGCAGAGCGAAGGGTCCAACTGTCCTCATACAACCTCCAAACCCGCGAACCGCGAAAACATGTGCCCTCAGCGACCTTACTGTGGTCGCACGCGGCGAGTATCGCGTCCTGACCGGCTGCGCGCTCCGCTCCTCATGGGTCGAAGATCGCGGTGCTACCGCACGGCCGATGAAAGGAGCTTCAGCACTCGCGCATATTCCGCGTCGGTAGCAGCCAATCGCCGGTCGTATTCAGCCGCCGTCAGTCCCTGCCCGGCAACCGCGCCATCGAAGCGAATTGCTGGACCATCATTGTCACGTGCGATGTCGACCCTCCCGGCGTCTGGAAGCGAACTGAGGATGCCGTCGGCGCTGACATCATGAATGAACAATGTGTCGGCCGGCGTTGGCGTCGCTCTCAACGCAGAGAACACTTGCAAATACTGACGAGCGCGAATCTCGGCGGATATTTTATCGACCGACGGGTGGCGAGCGCGGACGACGAGCAAGTCTGATCCCACCAGCAGCGCCGCAACGAACATGCCCCGGTCGGACGGATCCGCCACGGCAATCGCTTCCCGGCCGGTACGTTCCAGCGAGTACGCGAATTGTCGCGCGAGGTCGGTCGAGGCGTATTGGCGCGCGTGGCTGACGACTCCTGTCAAGGTCATCGACGCGAGAGCAACCAGGAGCTTGGTGTGGCGCATGTTGCGGTTACCAGCCCGACGGCCCTCCCGACAGGGGCCGTTCGAGCCCACCGACCCCTGCCAGGAGAAGGCTCCTCGAACCATGGCGCGTACTCGACCAGGCGCGCTGAACCTTTCACGTCATCGTGAGTGAGCGCAACGGGACGTGTCTATCCGGTCGACAACGGACATTCCCGCCATAAATGTTTGAGAATCCGCTGCTGATCGACGGAGGTCAGCGATTCCCGGCGGCCATCACCTTGCGAAACGTGGCCATGAGTTCCACGGCTTCGTCGTTAGACGAATCGAGGCTGAGCGCCCGGGTGATCACCTCCCATCCCTCGACAAGGTTCCCGCGTACGCCTAACGCCCGTGCCAGGAGCAGCAATGCATCCTGATTCGTCGGGAGGAGGGCGACCGCACGTCTGGCATGCGCGAGGGTCTGGTCCGGGCTCGCGCGCACGTCGAACAGCGCGGTTGCGAGTAACAGGTGAGCGAGACCAGATTCGGGCGTCAGCGTGGCCGCTCGCTCAAGCGGAGGGATGGCGGATGCCGCGTCGCCATTGGCAAGGAAGGCCGCGCCAAGATTATGCAGCACGGACGGTTGATCGGGTTGACGGGCGATGACGCGTCGATAGTGGACGATGGCGCGTGAAAGCCATTGCACGCGTAGCAGTTCATCGCCTAGGAGTCGATCGGCATCGCCGGACGCCAGGCCAGGATACGCGCTGTAGTCGGCGTCGGGCCAGCGGTCGAGCCAGTACACGAAGATCGAGTTGCCGATGACCTCCGTCGGCGATCTGCGTCGAAGGCCGCTGTAGAACAGCTGCCATTGCGGATCGAGGTAGGCTCCCGTCAACACGGTGGCGCTGATCGCAACGTAACCGGGAAGCGTGGGCCGCGCCCAGCGATCCGGCGCATCGGGCAGTCGAAATCCCGGCGTCGCCGCCGGCAACCCAACATAGTCGATGCCGTAGTAGTTCGGGTCGGCCGACCCGAAATACGCGAGGTGCACCCGATCCACGTCACGTCGAGTCATCCATGACTTCAGCGACGGGAGATCCTGTCCCCAGTCGAGATTCGAGTCTGTCAGGTATTCAGATCCACGACTCGGACCGCCGACCAGCAGGTTGAAAAACGTGAGCGTGTGCGGGTAGACGCCAGCCAGCATCACGACCCAGATTGTTACGGGCGCCGTCAGGAACAGGCGGCCCGAGCGCGTTTGGATCAGCGTCCGTACGCCGGCAGCCGTGATCACCAGGAGAAACGGATAGACCGGCAAAATGTGGCGAATGCCGACCTGAAACGGGTTGTTCATCGCCGCCGTGAGATAGATCGCGATGGGAACGAACAGCAAAGACTCGGTGAGGCCGCCGAGCTCACGGCGGCGCCGCACACAGACCACCACGCCGACGGCGATGAGACAGAGAAACCCGACGGGCGTCTTGATCAGGAAGGCCAGCGGAAAGTAGTACCACCAGCCGCTGGTGCTGTAAGCGCCTGCAAGGAAGAAGCTGACCTCAGCGGTCGGCCGCATCGATTGCGCGAATACGAGGAATCCTTCCGTGAACGCGTTCGGTAAGAGATGATGTCGATCGATCCACCCGGTCAGGGCGGCGAGCACGGGAACCTCGCGGGCGGGCGCCGCGGTCTCGAGACTCAGGACCCAGTCTGCCGATCCGCTCGGCGCGTATCGAAAGCCGTAGACCGCCCAGATCGCCAGCACGGCTGCCGCCGCCAGTGCCGGCACCAGCACGGCGATACGTCGCGGGGTGATGCAGGTGCCTGCGCGGGCGGCGATCACCAGCAGCACGACGATCATTGGCCCGAGGATGACGGCGGAAAACTTCGTCACGATCGCCAGCATGAAGAAGGCGATCAGGCCCGCGAGGTTCGCCGCCGAGTAGCGCCGCGTCGTACGCCAGAGGAAATACACCGCGCCGAAGATGAAGCAGGCGATCCCGGCATCCGTCGTCACGAGCGATGTGTTGGCCAGGACGGTGGGCGAGATCGTGTAGAACGCCGTCGCGCACGCTGCGGGCAGCAGTCCAAGCCACTCGTACGTCCACGCAAACACCAGTATGCCGAGCCCAATGCCGCACAGGACGATCATGAAGCGCGCGGCATTGAGCAGCCGGTCGCCGTCGTTGTCGCTGAACAGGAACTTCGTCGCATGGGTGAACGCCGTATCTCCTGACACCCACTCGCGCGGCGGCGTGCGATCGATGACAGTCGTGTCGAGGCGGACGTCGCGCATGAACAGAAGTGGCAGCGCGGCCCACATGCGCATGAAGGGCGGATGCGTGGTCTCGAACCGGTAGTCACCCTTCGCCAGCGCCGCATACCCGGTAGCGACGTGGATCGGCTCGTCGAAGGTGGCCGACTTCTGCGAGTACCCGAACCACTGCAGCAGGCTGAACGTCAGGGCGAACAGAACGAGGACGCCGGCGATCTGGACACGCCGGTTTGTCACCGTCGAACCGAGCCGGCAGTGGTACACCGATGTCCCGCGGCTGTGAACGGTGCGCGGAGGTGTCTGCGGTCGCATCGATGTCGTCAGCGGGAAAGGGCCTGGACCCCCCAGGGTTCCAGGCCCTCGGGGCCGACGCAAGGTTGCGTGAACTTGCGTCGGCTTTCTTCTAGAAGTCAAACTGTATCGACAGACGCACGAAGCGTGGGCTCAGCAGCGTGTTGGCCTGACCCCATTGCTCGACGATCGCGGTGTTCGGGTTGTCAGCCTGGTCGAGGTCGTCTTCGTATCCCCTGATCGCGTCGTTGTTGAACAGGTTGTAGATATCGACGCCGACGTTGATCCGCTTGTTGGCGAACCGGACGTTCTTCCCGAGCTTCAGATCGAAGATGGCGTAACCCTCGCCGTACAGCTCCCCCGGGTTGAGGAGATTCACCGTATAGGTCGTCGTCGTCGTGTCGTTACCCGTGTCGACAAAGCAACCCACCTGGCCAGCGGTGGCGCCGCCCGGACACGGTGCTGTGGCCCGGGAAGCACTGCTTGGCTCCCATGTCACCTGCTCCTTGGTAAACGTGTAGTTCGCTTCGCGCTCGACGCCGGCCCGCCACTGAAACACTGTGCTCACGAGCACGTCGACTTTGGGAATCGTGTACGCTGCGGTGCCTCTGACGTTCGTCTCCCACCGCGTATACGGGTTGCATGCGGGTGGCACGCCCTCGTGTTGTTGGACATTCGGACCGTCGCTGTTCTCCCCGCCCCTGGGAGAGTGACAGAGGTCACGGACGGCGCGACCAGTGCTGGTGCCGCCGTTGACACGCAGGCCGCGGAGGCCCCACTTGTCGATGCCGCGCCACACAAAGTTGGTGTCTACGCCGTTCCAGACGTAGCTCAACTCGTCCAGGATCGTCACCGCGGACGGCCGTCCGGCCGGCAACCCCGCGTTCGGGTTCTCCAGCCCGCGGACCACGTATCCGCCGCCGCCTGGCAGACCAGGATGGGTCGGTGCTACGACGCTGAAGAAGCCGTAATCCGGAGACGTGAAATTCAGGTAGCCTTCCTGGCACGTCCGCAGGTCCTGGGTGCCATTGAAGCGATCGCAGCCGATCCCCAGCGTATCCGTCGCCGTCAGGTTCGAATAACTCCTGCGGTTGTAGGTCACTTCCGCCGACAGGCGCGGCAGGAGCTCGTGCTGGATGCCGAGCCCGAACTGCCAATCGGAGCGACGCTTGCCCCAGCCGTCAAGCAGCGAATCGCCGTAGGCGGCGCAGTACGCTTGCACGTCCGCCGGGATGCCCTCTTCCCTGCGTCCGCACTGAGTGGTCGCCAGACCGATCGGCGTGCCGGCGGCATCCAGGCTGAGCGGGTCGCGTCCGTACCGCGTGCTGTCCTGCCCGAAGACCGAAGTCGGTCCGCCACAGATGTCACCGCCAGACGCGCTGTTATTCTGCGCGGCGAAGTTCAGGAGGTTGCAGTCGACGACGCGGTCGCCGTCCACGTCGGTCCAGGTACGGGTGTACTCGTTGACCGCCCGCTGGGCAGGGTTGGCGTCGGCATAGATGCCGCTGATGGAGGCGCCGGACAGGTACTTGCCCATATTCAACTTCACCGATGTCCTGCCGGTGCCGAAGATGTCCCATGCCACACCCCATCGCGGTGTCAGGTCGTTGTAGGAAACGCCGTCACTCCCGGACGTGCAGTAGCCTTTCTGCCCGGCGTACGTCCCGCCAACCTGCACGGGCACGTACGGCTCGTCCCCGACGGACATGGTGAGCCCGTTGCCGACGCCCTGGATGCACGTGGCGGGGTAACTGCTCGTCGCATGGTCGTAGCGGACGGCGCCGCTCAGCGTCAGGCGCTTCAAGGTCCACTGGTCCTGTACGTACAAACCGCTGTAGGCCACGCGGTTGTCGATGGTCGACGGGCCGCTATTGATCAGAACGCGGGTGGGCACGGGCCGCCGCGCCTGGTTGAACGGGTCGTTCGGGTAATAGAGGCTGGTGTTGCCGCAGGTTGACACCGCAGGATTCGCGGCGTCGTAGCACGTCGCCGAGGGCGTGTCGTATCGGTACTCCAGGCGCGGATTGTTCGTCCTGTTGCGCCGGGTCTGCGCGAAGTAGCCCCCGTCATACCCGAACTTCGCGCTGTGCGAGCCGGTGACGTAGGAAAACGAGGCGCGCGGCCGCCAGTCGTTGAGGTCTCTTTGCTCCGCCAACCCGCCAATACCGTCGGCCCACGGTCCTGACGGCACACCGAAGATGGCGAAGTTGGTGCTGTTGAGCGGGCCCGTCGCGTCCACGCCCACGGTCGATCCGAACTCGACGACGCGCGGAATATCCGGATTGGGCGTGTAGTAGCGATGCTGCGAAAAGTCGTAGAGCTGCCGGTTCACCGACAGACCGGCTTCGAGCAGCACGACGTTCGTCAGCGGATTCGTCCACCCCACCTGGATCAGCCGGGCGGGGTGCACCTGACCGGACCACCAGCCGTCTCGCGTCGTCCACGGCGCCACGGAGCCATCGCACGGATCCTGGCAGGTGTATCCCTCGTCCCAGAAGAAGTTGAACTTGTTCTTCTGCGTGGCCTGGAGCGTGATGCGTGTGTTGACGTTGCGCGTCCAGTTGATCAGCTGCAGCGCAGGGGTGGATCGATCCGGCTGGTAGTTCTGGCCCCAGATGCCGGCGTTGGCGTTATCCCAGATACGGTCGCTCTGCCTGCTCCACGCGTCCTTCTGCCACAGCCGCCCCGCCGAGAAGAACCACAGACGGTCGCGCCTGATTGGACCGCCGAACGCGGCCGATGTGTCGTAGTCGCGGATGAGCGGATACCCGTTGGCGATCTCGGGGAACTTGCCGTTGTTGTCGGCGAACCACGAACCGGTCAGCCCTCCCCCATCGCGCAGCTCGCCATCCGTGCTGTACGGTCCCTGCGTGTAGGTCGCAAAGTAGTTGCCCGCGTACCGATTGCCCCCAGTGCGCGGAATGATGTTGATCGACGCGCCGCCGGTTTCCGATTCGCCGAGCGCCCCGGAAATCTGCACGTTGACTTCCTGCGCGTTGGCGACGTCGGCCACGTAGCCGCCGGTCATCCCCATGATCCCGGCGCCGCCGCCGGTGTTGATGATCGTCCCGTCCACCATGACGCGCCCCTGCGTCAGGCCCTCGTTGTCGTTCGTCGCCGTATGCGAGGCCAGGTTGTAGATGTTGTTGTTGCACCAGACGCCGACGCCACCGACGCAGTCTGCACCCAGGCCGGTCGCCGTGAGACCGGGCGTGAGCGTCAGGATGCTGCGGATGTTGCGCGTCGTCGGCAGGTCGCGAATCTCTTCGCCCCCGAACGCCGTCACCTGGCGCGCATTCTGAACATCGACGGTTGGCGACTCCGCCGTCACGGTCACGGTGTCGGCAAGCTGACCGACGGACATCGTCGCGTTGACCGGCGCCGTGAAGCCTGTTGTCAGGACGATGTTGTCGCGCTGTTGTTTGGTGAATCCTTCGAGCGTGAAAGTGACCGAATAGGCGCCGACGGGCAGATTGGTGATTCGGTACTGACCGGCGGCGTCCGTTGTCGACGAACGAACCTTTTCAATAAGTGCGGGGCTGGTGACTTCGACGAGCACCCCCGGCATGACGGCCCCTTGCGGATCCCGGACAGTGCCGGCAATCTGACCCTGCTGGGCAAGGGCTGATGTCGGCGAAACAACAAGGAACGCAGCGAACAGAAGCGTCGCTTTCGCGCATCGTGGCATGGAGACTCCTCCAGTCTTCGAGGCTGGGGGTCCCCGAGACAGCAGCCTGCCGTCAGCCAGAGACTGACGTGTTCCGCGGGGATCGTTTGGTCGTCCGGGCGATTGCAGCTCGCCGCGGAGACGCTCCCGTCGACCAGGCGTTTCCGAAGCGTTGTATGCGCGCTATCACAACACGTCAAGACATTTGTTAACCAAAAGTTAACGCGTTGTAAAAATACTGTCGGTGCGTCAGTCAAACTCCAGTCGAAGCGGTAGGGTCAGTGACGGCAAAAAGATGTCGCGCGCCTTCCGGCTGTGGCCACGCGTCACGCTCCCCTAATCGACGCCGTGTTTATCAGATTCCGCTTCGAAATCGCGTAACCAGCTGGCGCTGACCGAGCCGATACGCGGCCGGCGGTCACGGAGCCACACACCGGCCCGGCGCGCGAGCGCCTTGACACTCGATGTCAGCGGCTCCAGCACACTTTTGTGGTCTGCGGCCAGAATCGAAAGCCAATGCCTGGAGTGAGTCCGTTCCACGGTTCGAGCCCCGTCTGTCTTGAAGAATGTGTCTGCTGTCGGTGCTTCGCTGCGGCGCAGCGGAGAGCAGCGGCCGGGCTTCCGGTTCGCGGCGGAAGCCCGGCCCACCCGAAGGAGGCAGGCGTGGCGTCGCTTCCTTCGAGCGCGTCGCGCGGCTCCAATCCCACATTGGACGCTGCCTTCCGCGCGAGTACCGTGCGTGTCGAATCAGCCAGACGAACCCACGCCCGTCATGGTCCCCGAAGCGCTTCGGCCCATCCCTCCGATCCTGTTGCACTGGTCACGTACACGCCAGGAATGTGTCGCATCAACATGCTTTGGTCGTTGACGGCGTCGCGAACCACAATCGGGATATCGACGACCGCCAGCACACCGTAATCGTCGCAATCGCAGCCGATGCCGATCGTCACCGGCTCGCCCCGACAGTTCGCAACGAAGAGGTCTCGCACGAGGGTGACCGCCGCGGCACGATCGGGCGGGCTAAACCTGAATATCTCGAACTTGCATTCAACGCGATGATCCAATGGTTCGGTCGCGGCCACATACCTGTTCGGCACGTGCACGGCCGCGCCGCCGTCGCAGATGAACGGCTCGACGATGCCGAGTTCGCACTGGACCTGTCGAATGTACGCGGCCGGGGAACGACTGACACACACCAGTCGCACGCCCCACCTGCAAATCTCGGCGGCCACGTGCAGTGGCATTTGACCGCACAAATCACTCCCCGGGCCGGCAGCAGGGTCGTCTACACGCGCAAATAGTACGACCGCAGGTTCCTCTCTACGAACGTACGTGACGCGTTTCGTCACATCTCCGTCGCACGTCACTGAACAGGCTGCTTGGAAAGATCCAGAACGATGCGGCCAGTCGCGAGTGACAGGTTCTGAACGAATGCGCCGCGATAGAGCTCGTAGAGCGCTTGCCGCTCTTCAGGAAAGGCATCGTAGAGCGTTTGCATGATCGCGTAGTCCGCATCGGCGACGACCGGGTCAATCACGTGAACGTACGCGACGTTTCCGTCCGGCAGCGGCTTCTCCAGCTTCATCAGCTTCCACCCAGCCGCTTGTTCCCGGCGTTTCGAGTCCGACGAATTCAGCAGGGCCGTTCGCATTTTCTCCATGACCCTTTCGAAATCGGTCGTCTTGTCAGGCCGAATCGCGACGGTCAGCAGCGCGGTCTCACCCGTCAGCGTGAATCGTGGCTTTGCATGTCGCGGCTCCACAGACTGCTGTCCAGCCGCAGCTGTCACGGCGGCCGCGGTCAACAAGAGTCCGACCGTCAACACTCTCATCCCCATAGCTCTCTCCTCAGGCGGACCGCCGAACAACGGACCCGCATACAGTCGACAGAGGCCGGCCTGTCGGCACGGCCCCTGTCTCGACGCCCAGCCTGACCACGGGGTAAGCGCGGGAGGCACCAGGCCGGACGTGCAGTACTCATCGTCGCCGCAAGGGCGCGGTGCGGCCATCGGGCAAACAATGGAGATCTGACAAGAAAACGGGGAATAAGCCGTCGAGGCTTCTGGTATCTCCTGGGAGACAACGATCAGGCCGAGACGGCCGCCGCGGCATATCGATCCACGAACGCATCGTCGTTGACGAGCGACGAAAGGAGACGACGCACACTGCGATGATCATCAGTAATGAAGCGAGCGGCGGTCGGCAGGTGACCGACGCCTATGCTGATCGCACTCGGCGGCAACGCGCGAAAGAGCTCGTCATCAGTCTGATCGTCACCGATGGCGACGAACAGCGCACGATCGCCAACCTCCGGCTGTATGCGCTGCACAACCATCGCTTTGCTGACGCCACGCAGTCGCACTTCGATCACCTTCTTTCCCTCGAGGACCTCAACGGGCTGGTTGCTGAGCAGGTCGCCGAGCAGGAGTCGAAGCTCGTGCGCCTGTCGGCTGCCGAAATCCCGTGCGGCGGCGCGGTAATGCCAGGCCATGGACGCCGTCTTCAGTTCGAGATGCGCGCCCGGCGTACTGTCGACGAACTGTTCGAGGATCGGCCTGACGCGGTCCATCCAGCCGGCCGGAAGCGGAACCGATGCGTCCCAGTCTTCGCCTGGCGCACGACGCCGCCAGAACCCGTGCTCGGCCCACAATCCAATGGGAAGGTGACCGAACCATCGCGCGAGAGAGTCGCGCGGTCGTCCGCTGACAATGTCCACCTCGATTCCCCGGCTGGTGGCGAGTCGTTCGAGTAAATCGAGAAGTTCGCGATCCGGCACCGCGAGTTCGGGCGACCGAGCAAGAGGAACAAGCGTCCCGTCGTAATCCAGGAGCAGCCTGATCTCGTTGTCGTGCCGTATTTTTGCCAGAAATGACGAGACGGATCGCTCGGGCCGAAGACACGACACCCGTCGCTGCGGTTCACGTGCCGCATGCAGGCGCCGGAGAAACTCCTCTGCCCATGCAAAGACATCGTGGCCACACACGCGCCGACGAAGCGCTCGAATCCGGGCACGTCTTTCCGCGACCGGCATGTGAAGGCAGCGTTGGATGGTCGCCGCGAGCGCCTGGACGTCGTACGGGTTCACAGTAACCGCACCCTGCAACTCCGTCGCCGCGCCGGCGAATTCGCTCAGAATCAGCACGCCATCTTCATCGACGCGAGACGCCGCGAATTCCTTTGCCACGAGGTTCATACCGTCGCGGAGCGGAGTGACCAGCACGACGTCAGCAGCGCAATAGAGCGCGACGAGCTCGGATGCCGGGACCGATTGATGGATGTAATGAATCGGCAGCGATCGCAGCGTTCCATAGGTGCCGTTGATCCGCCCGACCGTTTCCTCGACGGCACAACGAAAACGCCGGTACGAATCTACGCCTCCGCGCGAAGGCACCGCGACCTGGATGTATCGCATCTGATCGCGCCAGGCCGGCTCACGGTCCAGGAGCTGGGCGACGGCTTCAAGACGTCTCGGGATTCCCTTCGTATAGTCCAGTCGATCGACACCAAGGACGATCCGGCGGTCGCCGGCTTCGGCACGAATCTCCTGGACCCGTCGTTGGACGTCCGGGTCACGGGCAAGCGCAGCGAAGCTCGCCGCATCTATTCCCATCGGGAAGACGCCCACGGACACATCGCGCGTGCCGACGCGAATACGGTCGACGTTCGGTTCGATGCCCTCGAGGTGCAGCAGCGACATCAGGAAATGGCGCATGTAGCCAAACGTGTGGAATCCAACCAAGTCGGCACCGAGAAGACCGCGCAGGATCTCGTGCCGCCACGGCAGCACGCGGAAGATCTCAGACGAGGGGAAGGGAATGTGGAGAAAGAATCCGATGCGTGCGTCAGGGAGCCGCTGCCGCAGCAAGGCAGGCAGCAGCATCAGGTGGTAGTCGTGAATCCAGATCGTGTCGCCCGGCCTGTATTCAGCGGCGATCTCGCTGGCAAACGCTTCGTTCACGAGTTGGTACTCGGCCCACCCACTGGGGTCGATCGGCACTTTGTCGAGTGAGTAGTGGAACAGCGGCCAGAGCACACCGTTCGCGAAGCCGTGGTAATAGCCATCGACGTGCTCCGGCGGCAAGTGCACAGCCGCCAGACCGTCGGCCCGCAATTCCTGGTCAACGTGCGCCTTGTGGGTGGCATCGACATCGCCAGGCCAGCCGAACCACAGTCCATTGGACCGTCGATGCCATGGCCGCAGACCGCTGACCAAGCCACCGCTGCTCGGTTCAAGGTGGACACCAGTCGCATTCACCGTCACGGTCACCGGCAAGCGGTTGGCAACGATCAGCAGACGATCGCTGGTCATCGCGCCACCGGCTGTAACCAATGAACGTCGCGGAGGTCGCGGAGTCGGGCACTCGCCGACCGCCAATCGCTCCAGTCAACGGTCACGGCGACCGCGACGTCGTCGTACTGATTCATCGGTTCGCCTCCTTGGCAGGGGTGCGGTGCTGCACTGCGAATCAGTAGACCGTATGCAGCAATCGCGGTCCATCCGCTGGAGGGGGGAACGAATCAGGTTTTGCCGTGGACGGCAGAGCCGTGGGAATGCGTAATTGGCGCTGGCGGTTCCCCTATTTGGTGGAGGCCGCCCTGGCTAGACGATGATGCCCTTGCGCACGGCGTAGAGAACGATTTCCGCCGTGTTGTGCAGATTGAGCTTCTGCATCAGATTTGCCCGATGCGTTTCGACGGTTGACACCCCGACGTCGAGCAGCGTCGCAACTTCCTTGTTCGAATGGCCCTCTGCGAGCAGGTGAAGAATTTCCTTCTCACGATCCGTCAGGAGGTGATACGAGTCCGTCAGCCCGCGCTTCTGGAGTGTCCGCATGTAGTCCTCAACCAAAACGGCGGCAACGGTCGGACTAAAAAACGGCTTTCCGGCGGCGACCGCGCGGACGGCCGGCAGCAGGTCTTCATCTGTCGCATCCTTCAGCAAATAGGCTTTCGCCCCAGCACTGAGCGCGCGGATGATGTACGACTCGTCTGAATGCATGCTCAAGACGATGACTGCGGGTGGTCGCTCCAGCTTCTGGGCACGAGCGGACACCTCGATCCCGCTCAGCTTCGGCATGCCAATGTCCACAATGAGGAGGTCGGGCTTGAACTCCTCGCACAGGCGCGCTGCTTCAAGTCCATCGGCAGCCTCCGCCACGACAGTGTGCCCAGCCTCTTCAAGGATGCTTCGCAGGCCCCGCCGTACGATCCCGTGATCGTCAGCCAGCAACACGCGCAAGTCGCGCCTCCGGAATCCAAGCCGGCAGCGGCAGGTCCATCACTAGCACGGTGCCTCGAGACGACGAGCGGACGTCCAGGCGGCCGCCGAGTTCTTTGGCACGCTCGTCGATGCCACGCAGGCCAAGACCATCTCGATGGGCGTGCAGATCGAATCCGATTCCGTCGTCGGTAATGGACATCGTCAGCACCTGATCATCGGCACTGAGGCTGACGGCAATGGTTTGTGCTTTCGAATGACGTGCGCAGTTCGTCAATGCCTCCTGCACGACGCGGTACACACACGTTTGGTACCGTTCGGGCAGCGTATCGACGTCGCCCCCGATCGCCAGATCGACGTTGATACCGGAGCGTCTCGACGTGTCGCGGACCAGCCACTCGAGAGCCGCGTGCAACCCGAGATCGTCGAGCATGCTCGGCCGCAGTCCCAGTGCCAGATCGCGAACGGTGCGGAACATCTTGTCGACGAGCTGTTTCGCCTCCGCGACCGCGGTGCCGACACGGACGTTCTCCGGCGACCGTCCACGGTCGATACGTCCGAGCTCCATCCGCAGCGCGGTGAGCACCTGACCGACATGATCGTGCAATTCGCGTGACAGAAGGCGGCGTTCCTCTTCCTGGGTCGCTACCAGCCGCTGCGAGAGTTGCCGCATTTCGCGTTCGGCCTTTTCCGCCACGAGTCGCTGCTCAACAGAGCGCCGCTCGAGCACGCGTAATCTGAACACGACGGCTAATGCGACCGCGGCACCCAGGAAAAGACACTGCCACATGAACCGGCGCAGGTCGCTGCGGAACGTCGTGTGCCGACGCGTGACCTCCGCCCGTTGCTCTGCCAGGTTGGCGTTGTTCAGTTGCTCGATTTCCTGTGCGATCGCGAGCACGGCGTCACGACGGGGGACGACTTGCCCCCGCAGGAACTTCCCACCAAGGAAGATCTTCTCGCTGATCGTCCAGTCGAACAGCGGATCAAAGGTCTGCCAGTAGTTTTCGAGCTGTTCCTGCAAGCTCTCGGTGGGCCCCTGATGAGACGGCGCGAGGGCGCTGAGTTCGGCCAGCGTCGCCATGTTGCCCTCACGGAACTCGCCAAGGCGCTGACGGTACTCGGGCGCGTGTTCGCGTGAAATATCCAGGAGATAGTCACGAACGAAAATGCCCGACAGATTCACATCGGATCGCAGCCGCCGAAGTTTTGCGTCCACCTCATGGTGACGTGAGTTCAGCTGATCAAGCTGCGCGTAGATGTCCTGGGCCTTGTGCGATGTCGTGAGCATCGCCACGACGATGAGGGCCAGCAGGCTACCGAGTCCGACAGCGGCGACCGGCCACGTGGAAAAACGCATTACCGCCTCCAAAAGCCGACACCGCTCAGGTTAACTGTTCCCGAACAACGCCGCACATCCGGCGAAGGGGGTAGAACACTGCTCCCCTATTTGCCGGATGGATCGCCCCGCGTGGCCGGAGTTTACTGGGTGCGGTGTGTGATGCGAATCCGGCTGGAGACGTTGATTCCAACAGGTCTCGTCTGAAGTCCTCTCGGATGAATGTGCTGGTCGACGGCCCGCGCGAATGCGGCAGCTGAGACTCGCGACCGCCCGTGTCCTCTGTATATTGTTATTGATCTGACGGTTCGCCCGGCCTTGCTGTTCACCGCCGGGCCGTTGCCATTTTCGTAATGCGCGTGAAGGAATGCATTCACCACCGGCGGACGTAGTCCATTTTGTTCGCTCGCATGTTCGCACAATCGAGGAGCTCGACGTGCTGATCTTCTGCATCGATCATCGGGATCGCTGGTGGGATGCTGCAGCGGTGGCGCAAAGAGCGTCCCTGAACGCATCCGCGGCGATGCGTGCCCTTGACCATTTCGTGAGGGCGAACCTGCTGGATATCCGCATCAGCGACGCGGTTCGCTACCGCTTTCATCCAGGCACGGAGGACCTGACGATGCTCGCGACAGCATTCGCGGCGGCCTACCACGAGAATCCCGTGGCTGTCGTCAAGCTTGTTGCCCGCTCCGCGGTATCGGACAGTGTCCGCGATTTTGCCGATGCATTCAGATTGAAACGAGATGACACTCGCTGAAGTCATTTATCTCCTCTGCGCGGCGATGAGTCTGGGCGTCGCGGCGATGCTCTTGCGGCAGTACCTCAGGGTGCGAACGCGGCTGGTTCTATGGAGCTTCCTGTGCTTCACCGGACTCGCGGTCAACAACGTGCTGGTCTATATCGACCTCGTCATGTATACGGGCGTCGACCTGTCGGTCGGTCGCAGTGCCGCCGGTGCGGCGGGAATGCTGATGATGGTGTACGGCCTCGTGTGGGAGTCGCGCAAATGAACCACGACGTCACCGTCTTTCTGCAAGGGATTGGCAGCACCGCGGCGTACGTCAGCAGCCTGTTCTTCTTTCGATTCTGGCGCGACAGCCGGGACCCGCTGTTCGGCTTTTTTGGCGCAGCATTCTGCCTGTTCGGCCTGTCGTGGACGCTGCTGGCGTTGTTCGCACCAACCGGCGATACACGTCCGTACGTCTACGGCTTGCGGTTAGTCGCCTTTGCGCTGATTATCGCCGGTACTATTTCCGCCAACAGGCGTCGCGCGCGGTAACGGACACGGGGATGCAGCGGCCGCGCGCTGATGAATGTCCTAATCCTCGGAGGCCTTCGCGATCACGCCGTTACGCCTTGACTGATGCGGATCGTCGTCGATCAGATGCGCGATCGACGGGCTGAGGAACGAACGTCCGTGCGCGACCTCGTTCGCTGCCGTCAGCAAGTCGGCATCGGCGGCTTCCTTCAACAGATATCCCGTCGCGCCGGCTTGAAGGCCTTGAGTGACGTACGCTTCGTCCGCGTGCATGCTCAACAACAAGACACGCGTATTCGGCGAACGCATGGTGATCTCCCGCGTCGCCTCGATTCCATTCAGCAACGGCATCGCGATATCCAGGACGGCGACATCGGGGCGGTGCTGCTCCGCGAGGCGGACTGCCTCCCCTCCATCGCCGGCTTCGGCGATGACTTTCCATTCCGGGCACTCTTCCAGCAGCTTGCGAAGCGCCTGACGCACCATCGCGTGATCGTCCGCGAGCAGGATGCGCAACGGGCCGATCAACGTCCTGCCACCGTGCGAGCGTCGCCGGTCATCGCGAACAATCGAGCGTCGCCTCGCACTGTCGCGCAGCGTGCGCACTCCGACAGACGTCGCTGGCGTTCCGCATCAGTTGTCACCTGCGTACTGTAGGAATGTCTGGGGCGGCGCGGCATCGCGGCGAAACGGTAAAAGTCGGTCGTGATGAGGCTATCTTGCGTGCCTTGCACCGTCAGGCTGCCGCGTTCGGTCAAGCACGGACCGGACGTCGACGTCGCCGCACGAACTCGACCGATCGTCTAGACTAGTGGCGGGTGCAGCGGATGATCGCTGCAGGAATCAGGATGGTCGGGCCGCCATCCTCGTGATCGCGAGA
>Ga0307410_10000163_pt1 | contig 24299 bp, 22 predicted proteins | sample 322Ometagenome_3_FD_203707 | JGI IMG/M metagenome (GOLD analysis project Ga0307410, IMG submission 203707) | Maize rhizosphere microbial communities from greenhouse at UC Davis, California, United States - 322HYB-O-3 | ecosystem: Host-associated > Plants > Roots > Rhizosphere > Soil | place... | reverse complement strand
AGTGCTGCTATCAGCGCAAGCGGCCTAATGTCTTCCAATACTGCAATATGTTGCGGCATTAATGGTTCATTAAAAATTAAACCCCAACTGGCAGGAGGTAGACCATTCTTATAAAAGTCAGTATTAATCGCGATACCATATAATGTCCAATAATAGGGGACAGTGTACCTATTCCCGGGGTCAAAGTAACGATCTTTTAATGCAGGGTATAGCGTATCTAAAAAGTGCAACTTACTATGATCCAGCTGTTTTACTCGCCCCTCTTTAATAAGAAGCTGAGCTGCCCAGTCAGATGGCATAATAATGTCATAACCATGATTCTCAGTTGATCGTAACTTTACAAATAATTCTTCATTATTTTCAAAATAACTCACATTAACCTGTATGCCAGTCTCTTCTTCAAAATCAACTAAGAATTCTTTATCAATCACAGCCCCCCAGACAAGAATATTAATCTCTTTTCCCCGTTTTACTATATCAGTAAACCGAGTAGCATATAAAAACCCAATAATAATTATTATCCACGTAATTACAATTACCACTTTTGCAATAAGATGCCGCACTGCTATGTTGTTCATTCTTGTATACCCAACTTTTTAACTTGAAGAAATGAGAGCAACAATACAAGTATACTACTAGATAGTAATAAAATAGTTGATAATGCATTAATCATTGGAGAGGCTCCTGTCCGAATAACTGCAAAAATATAGAGGGGCAATGTTTGTATAGAAGCTCCTGCGCAGAAAAATGAGATAATAAAGTCATCAAGTGAAATAATAAATACTAATAGTCCCGCGGCTATCATTGCTGGTGACAGCAGAGGAAGCACTATTCTAAAAAATGTTTGTCGTTGTGTTGCCCCAAGATCATGGGACGCTTCTAGCAGACTTGTATCAAGTTCTTTATATCGTGAATATAAAATAGGAACGGCATACCCTAAGCCCAACAGAGAGTGCCCAACAATAAGCGTTGAGGCTCCTAAGGGAACCGCACAAAACGAAAAAAGCGATAGCAAGCCAACAGCAAGAACAATTTCCGGCATAGCAAGACTACCATAAAAGAGAATCAAAAGTTTTTCTACGGTCTGTTTAGAGGTAAAATAGATAAAACAAGACCCCAATGCAAGACTTAATGCAACCGATGAACATGCAACAAGAAGCGAGTTCGCAAAAGCATCCCATACCTCAATGGATGAAAATAACTCCTGATACCATTCTGTAGTAAATTCTATCCAATGATACGTAAGCGCATTGTTATTAAATGAAAAAACTACCAGAACAAAAATAGGTATATAGAGTAAAAGATATAATAACATCACAAAAAAAGGCATTGCATACTGTTTTATGTGTTTCATTACTTATGCTCTTTCTCTCTATTTTTATAAGGTAAATTACATATCCCATTGATGAAAAAAGCACATATCACCAACACAAGACCACTTAATACCGTAAATGCTGCTCCTAATTGAGTATCGCGCGTGACCAAAAAGTAATGTGATATAAGAGACCCAACAAACATATACTTTGCACCTCCAATTAAGGATGGTATCACAAATTCACCAAATGCGGGTACAAATACTAACAGCAATCCTGTTTTAATACCCGATAATGAAAGCGGAATAGTAATACGAGTAAATGTTTGCCAATGCGTAGCTCCTAAATCCATTGATGCTTCTAACACATCTTTTTGAATCTTTTCTAGAATACTATAGAGAGGCATAATCATAAATGGTAGGTAATAATGAACCATGACCAACAAAATTGCAAAAATATTATTCACCATATGTAAGGGCTGTGAGATCAATCCTAATCTGAGAAAAATAGTATTAATTAGACCTGTATGATCAAGGACAAACACCCATGAGTAAATTTGTATTAAAAAATTTGTCCAGAAGGGTAATGTTAATAAAAATAATAGAATATTTTTCCAGCGAAGACTCACTTTTAATGCTAAAAAGTATGCAACTGGATATGCTAAAATAAGACAGATTAATGAAACAAGAGCTGCGATAGCTGTCGATCTTAATACGATCGAAAAATAAGAGGCATCAAATAAAGCGCTATAATGTGTCAAAGTATAATGCCACCATGTATGAGCAGCTTCATTGTAAAAACTACTATATACAATCAATAATAATGGTATATATAAAAAAATTATTTGCCATATTACTGCTGGGACTGACAATATAAACGGTATATATTCTGAACTATACGCTTTAATACTTCTTATTATTTTCATTTTTCCAGCAACACTACATTTTCTTTTTGCCAATATAAATATACTTGATCATCATAATCTATTATTTCTTGAGGAAAATGCTCTTCATTCTGCTCAAAAACTTGTACTATGTATCCATTTTTTAGTCTAACATTATATTGTGTTGATCTTCCATGATAGACAATAGATTGAACAACTCCTTCTAGCATGTTAGAAAAACCTGTCAAAGTCACTTTACTGATATCAATTTTTTCAGGCCGTAAGCTCATATAGACTGTTGCATACGATGCTATACTTTTTTTGTTATCAGCAAGAACTACTTCAAATTCGCCCAAGCCTTCAATTGCAATAAAATCTTTTTCCAATACCTTTTTAAGAGTACCTTTAAAAATATTCGTTGAACCAACAAATTCCGCAACAAAAGTGCTTACAGGAAATTCATAAATCTCTTTAGGCGTTCCTACTTGTTCTATCTCTCCATCACTATTCATAATGGCCATAAAATCTGCAACAGTAAGTGCCTCGAACTGATCATGTGTTACATAGACAAACGTTGTTTGTAGGGTACTTTGTAGTTCGATCAACTCCAACAACATCTGCTCACGTAACTTAAGATCCAATGCTGCTAGTGGCTCGTCAAGCAGTAAAACATCTGGTTCATTAATAACAGCACGCGCTAATGCTACTCGCTGTTTTTGCCCACCAGAAAGAGTACTGATAGATTTATATATATGTTTATCAAGACGAACAATGTGTAACATGCGGGTAACTTTTTCTTTTATAATATCCGCAGGAATGTTCCGAATAGTCAAACTATATGCAACATTGTCAAAAACATTCATATGAGGAAAAAGAGCATAATTTTGAAAAACAGTATTTACACGCCGCTCGTAAATAGGAGTTTGGGTGATATCTTGAGATCCTAAATGAATAGTACCTTTATCTGCAATCTCCAGCCCTGCAATAAGACGTAATAATGTTGTTTTCCCGCTTCCGCTCGGACCAAGAAGGGCAAAAAATGTTCCTCCCGGAATATCTAAAGAAATGTTTTCTAAGATAAGTTCATTTTTATATAATTTTGTAACATTATTAAAACGAATATTTCTCACGATAGCTCCTACTCTATGCTACCATTGCCTAATTTTATATAGTATTATCTTTTAATTCGTACTCGTGCCATTGTCATAGGAACTACTACATCTGCCAATGTACATGGTACAACAACGGCAATAATCAGTAATATAAATACATTACCAATTGACGCATACCAGTTAGTAAAACCATGGGAAATGAGATAAAAAGTAGAAGCCAAGGAGCTAATAAAGATATGACTTGCATGCGAACTTAATGAGTACCCACCCTGTTTGCTATTGTGATGCTTACTCATAACAAATCCGTTAATAATTCCCATTATTAAAAACGGTACAACTTTATAAGGCTCTGTTAAGAAACATGCATGGAACTTCATAGGTACTCCCAAAAGAGTCCCTCCAATATATGGCAATACCGCATCGGATAGGATACAAAAAACTGTTGGTGAAATGATTCCTACTAACAGACCACGCATATAATTTTTAGAAAATCGAAAAAAGGTAACGATCGTACCTGTTGCGGCAAAAACAATATGCATAAAATGAAAACAATGAAAGAGTGCCTTACTGCCTTTTTTTATAATTAAAGGATCAGTGATAGACATCGAGAAAACAGAGTAAAAACTTAAAATCATGAGACTAAATGCTACAGAAAAAATAGCATACGGCAAATGACAATATAATTCATGAATAACACTATGGTGATGATCATGCAAATGTGTATGCTCGTGCTGATGCATATTCACGCCCCTTATATAATATATTTTCTAAACCCCATATATATATATCATATCAAAAAAATCAAGCTTGTGAATAAAAACTATCGTAACGCATTAGTAGAACAGGATTTGTATTTCTGATTTTCTCTTTTATCCCATTCCTATGTAACGTACAATGCTGCTAAACATATTACTGTTGCTCTCATCATTATCAATGGCATAGCTTAAACCACTATTATTATTACACCCCATCAATAACCGTCGCAATAAGCACAATTGATGCAATGTAATACCTTTAGCTGAAAGATCATACAACCAAGTTAATATATTTCTCTGCTTATTAGTATAGAGAGTAATTATTTTCCACATGCCTAACGCAGCTTTAAGCCATAGCGTAGTTCCTTTTGAATTGATACATGCTGCTAGTCGCGTATCACATCTAATATTAGAAGTAGGAGTTGAACATACATACTTTTTCCGCACAAGATCAAATACATGTATAAATACCTTTTGGGAGATTTTTTGGCTTCGTAAACGCTTAAGACGACGACCTCTATTATAACTTGCATATACTAAAACAAATTTTTTATCGGGAGTAAATATCACATTGGAAATACAATCACCAGATTCAGGTGTTGCAGAATAAAGATACTCTGAAGTAAAGCTATCACCTTTTTTTTGAAGTAGAACAAGATCTCCTCTAGCTGAAACGGCTACAAACTCATTACTGTTCAGAGTAGCGTATATTTTTTCAGGATAAAAATCGCTACAACCCCCATCAAAGATCATTTGAATACTATTATCAGAGATGCTCCAGATACATATTTTTTTTGAGCAAGATTCATTTAAATCGCATAAATGTGATAGAGCCGCACAATACATATCATCAGGACTAAGTGTTAATGCATTACAGTAACCCGGAACAGACGCGCTTATCACCGATTTCTTACTAAGGTCATAGAATACAACCTGCGACATCCCATTTAAAAAACAGCTTGCTATAAAATAACGAGAGCTATAGTCAAACGTAATATCAAGTATATAACCTATCAAATTGAGCATAATCTCTTGATATATATCTTTACTTGATGTATCCAACCACCAAAGAACACATTGGCCTTCCATGCTAATGGCAATATGGCTTCCTGTGTTGGTCATAATTGCCTTATGCAATTTATGAGGCAATTGTACTTTTTTAATATGATGCATAGCATCAGCTGCACATTTTCGCCATAATAATATTTTTTTTAAAGCATCATCATCTCGTTCCCTATCTTTATTATTATCTAAGGTAACACAATGCTCATGTGTATCATTTTTAGAATGTAATAGTGTTAAATAGTAATTAGACATCTTCGGTATATCATTATCATCGCTATCTATCCACCTATCCTGCTCTACAGTGATATATTGAGGCACAAATATATAATTCGTATCACATAACTCTGATTGAGTAATGCACCCATTAGGAACTGACAAAACTCTCCCTAACGATAGGTCAATTATTTTATTAGTATAGATAGAAGAACACGATAAGGCTGGCCTCAGAAGATTATTCTGTATCATTTTAGATCGCATAGAATGATCAGCATCATCTTTTATGTCCTTACAAAAATAGGATATCAGAGCAACTATATCCTGAGGAAAATAAGATTGTGCTAACAATGAAGTTACTAAAGGACTATTAAGACTATCTTTTCCTGAAGCACTAATGAGTGCCTTTTTTTCGGCATATGATAATCCATCAAAAAATTTTCTCTTAAATTGATTAATAGGAATGGTTAATGCTTTATAGAACAAGCCTAATTGATTAGGAGAAAGGTTGTTCATAATTATTGGAGTACGAGGATTAATCTTTAAGTAATCTTTCCAGAGCTGTTTTTTATACAAAGTATTTGATGCACTTACTATACACACTGGAACTTCTGATGTAATACCATCATCGAGTTTTATTCTGCACGTTGATACATTCATCGCTGATGCAACAAAAACAGATAGCACACTCCATACTACTATATAATACCATCGCATCTTTTTACTCCTCTCTCTAATACGGCCCTCCCTAAAGCTATTTATTATAGCAGAATGAGATTTAAAAAATAAATTATACTCTCCATAACAAGCATAACTCTTATTTCTTACATCATTTCATTCACATAAACTAAAATCATATTATTTTTTTATCACTAAACGAGAAAAAGCTACAAAAGGAGTTGCAATAAGAATACTTGCCAACTTAATAGCGTAGCTAATAAATATAATATGAAAAATATTATCTACTATTCCATAGAGGCCAAAAAAACTAAAAAATACCGTGTCGATAAATTGGCATACAACAATTGAACTATAATTTCTGATTACTAAAAATCTCTCCTGAAATCTTTGCTTAAGAAATCCATATAACAGATAGTCTATATATTGCACAAAAAGATAGACCATAAATGATGCTATAACAATCCGTGGCATTAAAGAAAGAAGTGGTACAAAATATTGCTGCATATAATCTACTTCAGCCGGTATATACATGAGATGAATATGCGAAAATACCACATACACCATGAGAAGAAAAAAATTAATCATAATAGCTTTTTTTGCAATAGCACGCCCATAGTATTCTTGTAGCATATTCAACCCTAAAGTTGCTCCAATAGTAAAGGCATCTGAACTTGTTGCAGTAAAGCCAAACAGAGTAATTTGTTTGACAACAAAGATATTTGCTAACAAACATTGCACACATATAAAAGCAACCAGAGCCTGTTCACCTAACATCAGCATTCCCAGGAGAACACAAGAAATTAATACACTATGACCTATAAAAAGTAATTCATTAAACATATCTATATTGCTCATTTCAATTTTTCTATATTCTGCTATAGTATAGGCTACAAAAAAGACAGAGACAATTATATTTTTAGGACAACATGGAAATAACAAGAAAATCGGTAAGAAGAAGTATCATTTTAATGAGTATGTTAATAGCGAATAGCAATTATAGTAATCAGTATTCTATCAAATATGCACATATTACAAAAGAAGTCTTACAAAAACACTGTAAGCCTTACCTTAAAGATGTATTAAACACCCAATTCAAAATGAAGTGGACTCCACGGTGGCTATTGGAAGGGGGGGCGAGAAAGTTGGGATATGATGACCTTGCCATTAAATGCATATGCTTAGTCGATGATTTTTTCGAGCAAGATAAAACTCACATAGAAAAATTGATCAAACAATTATCAGAAGAGCCGTATTATTTAGAGTATATTAATGACACGATAGCAGCATGCAGCGTATGCCCTCAAGATATTAGTTTTATTGCTCACGTATGTCATAAAAAACACATCGAAACTATTAAAAAAATTACATTACCTGAACATGTGGCCAAAGAAGATCTGATTCAAGATCCATTACTATACAAGCAGATAATTGATAAAAAGCACGTTGATAAAAAAGAGCGATTTATGCTAACAGCTGCAGGATTATTTGTACAATATTGGTTTAAAAATAAGTGCACATGTTAATTCAACATGACTTCGTTCCAAGAAATAGAAAAAAGCAAGTATCTAGATTTTCTCAACACAATGTATTGAAATAAACAATTTTCAAATCAAGGAAACACCATGAATTATATGCACTACACACTTGTGATAATGAGTACCTTTTGCATGAGCAATGCTTTGGCTAGTCTTATTCCTATTGACATGATTCCTGAAGTTAGTACCTATTTGAATCTTGCCGATATGAGTATGTTATTGCGTTCATGTAAAATCTATCAGAATGCGTATAATAAGGGAATTCCCGGGTATCTTTTAATGAACGGAGATCAGATCACACAAGATCAGCTTCGGGACATTCAATTTGGCGTCAATAGACTACTTTTTCATAATCCACATTTATGCAATTCATTAACAAAAGAAGAATATATTAACGCTCTTACGCATTATGCTAAAACTGATAATAAATGCATGATCCAATGGTGTATTGCACATGAAAATTATGAACAACAAAATACAAAAAAACCAATTCTGAATTTTTTTAAATACACAAGCCTTACAGATGAATCAAATATTTCATGTCTGGCAAATGCATTTAAAGGCATTGCAAAAGGTCAGCACTATACAAAATATGAAGATTTGATAGCTGCTGTGCGGAAGGGATTAGATTCTGTTGTTAGAGTTTTGGTTAAAAACTGTCCTATTAACTTTAAGGATACGCACGGTACAGCTTTGTATGTTGCTGTATATCAGAATAATTGTGCTATTGCAGATATTCTTCTTAAGAATAATGCTAATATTAATGATCAGGATTTACATCTCCAAAACACTATTTTACATACAGCTGTTCAAGAAGGGCACGTTGAGATGGTGCGGTTCTTGATTAATGCTGGTGCTAATCTTACTTTGAAGAATTTTTTTGGTCAAACGGCGTTAGATATTGCGTTCAAAAAGTTTTTATATAAGGATATTCCAAATAAAGATGAAATTATTGCATTGTTACAAAAAGCGATGCAGGATTATCAGAGAAAAAACGATCTCATGAATTAACGCATTAAAGGATATTCAGTAAAGCCAATTAATTGGCATTCTGGTTGCGGAATAATACCAAATGTTTTATGTACCAGGGTTTGCATTTCTCGAGCTACGGTAATAATATCAGTACTGGTAGCATTGCCAACATTAACAATCATATTAGCATGTTGATGCGAAACAAGCGCATTACCGCTTCTTAAGATTCCTTTAATGCCAATTTTGTCAAGATAATATGCAACAAAAAGAATTTTTTTATTATGTATCTCAAAAGGAACTTCATGAGGTAAAAAGTTTCTAAAAAAACTCCCACAGGTCAATGCTTGCGGATATCGATGCGCACGATGACGAATAATCTCCGCTTGCCTTCCTTGCGCAAATGCCTTCTCTTCACAAGACCCACGTCGCAACTTAAATGTAGCGGAGATAAGAAAGTGATCTTTTTTTTGTAATTCTGAGTCATCATACCCAAAGTTAAACCATTCAGAAGACACAATGGAAATAACACCTGTTGTTTTATGAATAATTTCAGCAGATATCAGAAAATCTGCAAGAAGAAATTCAAAATAATGCAAATTTATATACACTGATCCACCAACTGTACCAGGAATTCCACTAAATTCTTCGAGTCCTAAAATGGAATTTTCTAAACAATAATTAATAAGATCTGGCATTGTTGTGCCTGCCCCCGCTGTAACGTAAGCGCTAGTTGCTTCTGACGCTATTGTTATAGATGTCATTTGCGGCCTAATGACAAGACCATTAAATCCGTTGTCACTTATTAATATATTTGCTCCTTGTCCTAAGATAAAAATCGGTAGCATATTACTTCGCGCATATAAGAGCGCATGTTGAAATTCTTCAGATGTTGTAGGTTCACAATAGAACCGAGCATTCCCTCCAGTTTTAAACCAGTTTTTTGTATGTAATGGTATATACTCTTGAACAAAGCCACGATTATTATATTGATTATAGATAAGTTGTTGCTTAAGCATAGTATTATGTGTTTAAAGACTGAACTTTATTAAATTCTGGTCGGCTAGCAACTGTATTATTATCTAATAATGCTTTACACGCTCTACTACATGTTTTTGATAATGTTGTTATGCATAGCTCACAACTAATAAAGTGTTTATTACATGATGCATTTAAACAATTATAATAATCGTCACATGGAACACTACAAGAAGAACAGGAACCTAGGATGTCATTGTTTACTTTTAAGGATATACGTCCATCAAATACATAATTTTTACCCCTAAAAAATCCATCTGGGTATTGTTCTGCATAACGATGGATACCTCCCTCAATCTGATATACTGTTTTTGCAACTTTTTTTTCATTGAGATATGCACTTGCTCGTTCACATCGAATACCGCCTGTGCAATACATAAGAACCTGTTTATCTCTAAACAGATCAATATTATTATCAATATATGTCGGTAATTCTCTAAAATTTTGAATAGGAGGAGTAATCGCATTCTCAAAACGTCCAATTTCCCACTCATAATCATTACGAGCATCTAAAATTACTAGATTATCGGGATTTTGAGAAATAAGTTCATGTGCTTGGCTTGGCTTTAAATGCAGCCCTCTGTTTTCTGGAGTTAACTCTGTATAAGGAATTCCAAGAGAGACAGCCTCATCTCTTACTTTTACCGATAAACGAGGAAAGCACTCTACCCCCCCATTACTTTCCTTAAAATCTATTCCCTCGAACAACTCGTGATCTAACATAATCTGTTTATACCGTTCAGCATTCTCTTTTGCACCACCAATAGTTCCATTAATTCCTTCATGGCTAATAAGTATTCTACCGGTAAAGCCTAAATCCTGACATATTTTTTTTTGCCATTTCATGATGCTTTTAGGATGTTCAATAAAAATATATTTATAAAACAAAAGAACTGTATTCATTGTTTTTGATGGCCTTATAACTTAAGAGCTTTAATTCTATAACATGTTTTTAGTATACCATAAATAGATAAATAAGTTAGGGGGTTACGCAGCCCCACATAGAAGCCGCCGCCATGCTTACAGATGATGTAGCACATGGTAAAAACCCTTATCACATTACCCCCACCCCAACAACCTACACATAAATATTTGCATAAACTGCAGAGTATGCTATTACTCGAACTAAAGAAGTTGTTACATATTTTTTATAAAAAAGGAGTGACTATGAAACGTTATTTGATGGAAAGTATCGGCACTTTCTTCTTAACAATAGCAATTAGCCTAACAGGAAATCCTATAGCAATTGGACTCATGCTTATAATAATGATCTATATTGGCTCGCATATTTCTGGAGGACATTATAATCCAGCAGTTAGTCTTGCATTTTTTCTCGAAAAACGATTATCCCGTTATGATCTTATGATGTATTGGCTTGCACAGTCATTAGGCGCTATAGGAGCCGTAAGCCTATTTATGATTTTAACCAATAATATGTTTATTCCAGAAGTAATACCCGGAGCATCTATTGTAGTGTCTGCCATGCTTGAAGGCATTTTAACAACACTCTTATGTTGGGCTTGTTTAACTATGGTTATAAACCATCGATATAGCACCACCACTCTACCAGGCACTATTATTGGCCTTACTCTAATGACTATCGTCTTTATCGGCGGATTATTTAACCCTGCTGTTGCTATAGGATCAATGATATGCAACCTTATGACCACTGGCATTATAATCGATACAGCTCCTTTATTTATTTATATTGCGGGGCCCTTGCTGGGAAGCGTAGGCGCATCATTTCTATTTAACTACTTTAAATCGTATGACCGCTAAGCCAAAGATATGACAAACCCGAAGTGGTGATTAAAAATCATCACTTCCATAGAGCCCTCAAACAAAAATAATTAACAAAAGTAGATCTTTGGGATATTCTTATGAGATATAACTTTTTATAAAAAAGAGCATATTCATGAAAATATCACTTAATTGGCTTTTTGATCATATAGATAAGCATATCGATACCATAGAAATTACGTCTCTTATAGATCGTTTTATAAAGACCACAGCTGAAATAGATGAGTGGAAAAAAATTATATGTAATCCTCAAGAGTTTACGCTAGCACAAGTGAGCTCCATATCATCTGATAGCGTTGTCCTCTACTCTCCAGAATGGTCGCAAGAATATACCATTAAACAACTGCGCTCAGATTGCATTATCGGTTCCTGGTATCTTATAATCCATAAAAATAATTCCCCTGAATGGGCTCGCATCCTGTCCCTTGGTGGCACAAAAGATACTTTTTTACCTGAAGTTTTTGTAGAAGAATCACAGAGATCAGGGTCATGGAAAAATCATGTTGAATGGACCGACTATTGTATTGAAATTGATAATAAATCAATTAATCACAGACCAGATCTATGGGGACATAGAGGTATTGCACGAGAAATAGCCGCACTATTGAATGTTTCCTTATATCCTTTAGAGCATTTTATTGCTCATACAGACTATAAAAACCATACGACTACTGCTTTACAAGGCGAATCAGAGACTCTTTCAGCTAAAATCGAAGATCATAGCATATGCAAACGATTTTCTGCTTTATCCATAGATAATATCACAATGCAGCCTTCATCATTAGCTATGATATTCCGCCTGAGTCGCCTTGATGCACGATCAATTAATTATATTGTTGATTGCACAAACTATGTTATGTTTGATCTTGGCCATCCTATGCATGCATTCGATGCAGATCGCTTGCAATATAGAGAATTTTCTATCCGATATGCTCACCCACATGAAACGCTACTTTTATTAGATAAAGAGACAGTTCAATTATCGAGTAAAGATATTGTAATTAGTGAACGCGATAGAGCAATCTCTTTAGCCGGAGTTATGGGGGGAGACGATACAGGAGTTACTAAACATACAACAAACATAATAATAGAAGCGGCTCAGTTTAATCCAACACTCATTCGCAAAACGAGTGCTCGCCATAAAAAGCGTACCGAAGCATCTATGAGGTTTGAAAAAAATCTTGACCCTCACAATACAATAGATACTTTATTAAGATTTCTTTACCTACTTGACCAAGCAAAAATTACTTATAAACCATCAAAAAAATGTATCGATATTGGCCACCAAGAAGAACTAACTAGTATCACCGTAAAACATGATCTACTTGAAAAAAAGCTCGGCGTACCCTTATCTTCAGAGCAGATACATCATATTTTAGAAAAATTATTGTATACTATAGTGATTAAGCATAGCAATGAAGAAACAATGTATATCATTACCCCGCCATCATTTAGATTAAAAGATATACGCATTCCTGAAGATATTGTTGAAGAAATAGGAAGATATATTGGATATGATACGATTCCAACTGTCTTACCTGCCCTACAAAAGCAACCAGCTGATTTACATAAAGTATATCGCATACGATCTATTAAAAATCTGTTAACCCATGGCCTATCAATGCGGGAAATATATGACTATTCATTCTTTGATGAGTCATTTTTAAGAACCATCCATTGGAATCCTACCCATTATGTTGCGATAAAAAACCCCATTTCTGAACAATATACACGCCTTGTAACGACTCTCCAAACACATATGTTAAAAGCAATACTTGATAATCATGTGCACCACAAGCAGTTGCGATTTTATGAGTGGGGTAGGGTATGGTTATCACATAATGCTACAAATTTTAGTGAACAAAAATCATTAACAGGAATTTTCTTTGAAGAATCGTTAGATTTTTATGCGGGTAAATCCATGGTTATGAAAATCTATGATGAACTCAGATGTCCAATTGAATGGAAACCTCTACAATCACACGAGTATCCATGGTTTTCGCCTTACCAAGCAGCAGAATTATTTCATAACAATTCTAAAATTGGTATAGCCGGTATGCTCAATCAAAATACTATAAACACACTCTCTTCAATAGGAGGGACATCCTTTATATTTGAGCTTAATGGTGATTTTTTACAAAATTATAGAGCCCCAAAGCCTTATTTTTCCCCTGCATCAAAATATCCTTCTGTAAAACGTGATATTAGCATATTTGCCCCAGCCACATTAACAGCTGCTGCGATTATCAATTGTATTCAGAATACAGATTCTCGCATTAAAACTGTGGATCTTATAGACTTTTTCTCTCAACCTGAATGGAAAGATCAGAAAGCATTTACCTTTCATATAGATATTTCAGATCCAGAGAAAACACTTGAACAGGCTGATGTTGATATCTTATGGAACACAATCTTGACGAGGCTACAGACGTTAGGAGTATCTATTAGATGATGTTTCGTTTATATTTTTATTGGCTATTGGGTATAGGAATTATTATTCTTGATCGGTATACGAAGGTCATAGCACTCACGACCCTTATAAGTAGCCCCTATCATTATAATCATTATCTATCTTTTGACTTGGTCTTTAATAATGGAATCGCATGGGGGTTTTTTAATTATCCTGACAAAAGTATTTTTTATCTTTTATCATTGTTTCAAGCCCTTATGATTCTCGTAATTATAATAAATGCATGTTACAGAATCAAAAAAAAACTAAGTATTATTGGACATATCGCTATCATAGCAGGAGTTGCATCAAACTATTATGATCGCCTTGCGTACAGCGGAGTAATAGACTTTGTTGTTATATCATATGGTAGATATGCGTGGCCTGTTTTTAATATTGCAGATATTGCAATTGTATGCGGAGCCATTAGTATGGTGTTATGGCATGAGGAATAGCTTTCATATATATGATTATATTAAAAAAATAGTCGAAGCAGTGTGGCTTTTTTTAGTCCCATCTATATGCGCATATTGTAAAGATTTTTTGCCAAAACGAGACGCTTTCTGTGATAATTGCATTCAAAAAATATTCCCTATTGTCTCTAAAACAATCGATATAACCTCCCGATTTTCAGTGACGGTACATGCTTTATCTGACTATAAAGATCCCTTGCGTAAATTAGTATTAGCAAAAGGATGGTCGGACATCGTAGCCAGCTATTATCTTGGAAATCTGTTATGGAAAATAGCTCCCCTTACATCACTAGATTACGATTATATTGTACCTATACCTTTACACTGGACTCGTTATGCCACTCGTGGGTTTAATCAAGCTCATGAGATGGCAAAAGTCATTCAGAAAAAAAAACACATCCCACTTGTACATGCCCTTAAACGAATCAAAAAAACAGAATTTCAATTTTCTCTTGCATCCCCGTTACGAGGACTCAATGTAAAAAATGCATTTAGCCTCAACGTGGATAAAAGAGATGACTATAAAGATAAGCATATTCTTCTTATTGATGATCTCATGACGACAGGATGTACTATTAGAGAAGCAGCTCGAATTTTATTAGAATTGCAACCACGCACAATTACTGTAGTGGTTGCATGTAGAGTTTTATGACTAATGTATCAATTCCCGAGCTGTTGAAGAGCATCAAAACAATCTTCGATATGCTTAATCATTGCTAGCCTCTGATCGATAATAGCCTTAATGGTTATTGTAAAGCTATTCATGCTAGTCTTTTCTAAAATCACATCACTCGAATAGTTTTGCTCAATAGTATTTGGATTCTTTATATAGGTTGTATTCTGATTATCTTCCACCATATCCTCGAGATCAGAACATTCTTCATCCTCACGTAACATCAACTTTCCCGATATAATATGTAACCATAAAAGACTTTCCTTATTTTTATGATATCTCTGTAATGTTACCTCCATAAGATCCGTCTGTTGGACATCAAGGTTGCTAAGCACATTGCGAATATTAGAACAGTACATTGTAAAAGTATCTTTCAGCCCCTCAGTCAATATATTAATTTCTTTCAAGGCATTCAACATATCTTTTTTTGTCTTCTTATTAAATGTATGCAACGTCATCACTTGATCATCTTGTAGTACTTTATGTGCTTGCTTAGCCGGTTCTAATGAGGGGACAATAGAATTATAGTGTTTATGATACCAATGATAGATTAAATCTCGCATATGCTCCAGCTGATTTTTTTCTGAAAATTCTGATAATGCTGCATCAAGAAGGCGTTGATGGCTGCCATTTTCATAGGTCAAGTAACCATTCTTTAGCAATTCTAAAGTACTCATTCCTTTATCTTGCAGACTTAAAGTGCCAGAAGAGAGAGAATTTACAAGTGAGAGCGCCTGTGTCTTTACAGACCAGATAGCACCCATTCCACGAATTATGGGAGTTTTAGAAATGAGTTCTTTCTCTTTTAAACACGTATAATGAGCATCTTTATATTTCGAACCAAGCATAATAACTGATTTTGTGAGATCTTTATTTTGTTGTAACTCGTCACTGCTTGTCTCCATACACTGTACAACAGTGCTTGATGCAAAACAGAATAATAAAGGTATATGTACATAGCTCCAGATCTGCATATTCATTCTCTCCTCTTTTCTGTTGTAATATAAAACGAACACATTCTAACTTTTATTTTTTATAAAGAGAAGAAAAATTTAAAAAGCTTTTTAACCATTCTTTATTTATTCCATATACTCTTCAGGAGAAAAACATAAGACATGTTTCTCAAGATAGGATTTATTATTTTCTAATAAAAGACTGATTGCTTCAATCCTATCTTGTATCGCCCTATTTTCGTTAGCCTCTTGTATGTCATGTATGATACAAGAGTCGTTTAGTTTCATAGTATATGATCTTGGTAATATGTGCCTCAGTGCATTATTGTTCTTAGTATAGTTACTTATAAAATCATTACATTCTTTTTGAATCTCTTGTTTTGATATGGCAGCACTATGTTTTAGATTAGTTATTTTTACGATAGTGTCAGTATAATTTTTGCGTAATTCTTGTAATAACAGTTTCAATGTTATTTCATGCGCATTATTTATCTGAGAATATCTATTGCACAAATATGCACACCTTTGACGATCTACACTGGATTGGTACTCATCTATTTTTTGAGCAGTTGCATATGTCAATAGAGGCATAATATTCTGTGGACTGTCGAGGTAAAGATGATCTAAAATAGCACTAAAGGTTTTTGTGTCCTGCGTAGTAATGCTATCAATTATACCTTCATTCAGTAGATTTACATGATCTTGATTATCATATTGAAACTCAAGCAATGACGCGAATAGAGCATACCGTGGGCAACGAAGTCTTTTTATACTTGTAACCAACCAAGAAAGCCCCCGCCATGAACATTCATCTTCAAAGTGCTCACCATTATTACTCAAAAGAAAATCCATTGCTTCGTCTGAAATACATGAATCTAAAAAAGATCTTATAGCCCCTCCCAATCTCAAGCTATCATTAAGTATTTTATTAAGCGTTATAAGTGTTTTCACACCTTCTCTATCAACCGCTCTTGCTTTTTCATAAGCAATGTCTTGTTGGGTAATAGAAACACAATACAATGGAGAATCATCTTCTAATTCATATCCCTGATTAAAGCAATCATATCCGATTATTGTTGGTTTTTTGTCCATACAAAAAGCATGGAAAGATACGCACGCAGAAAATATAATAGCTATATTTTTTTTCATTCCTCTTTCCCGTTTTTTAAGTAAAAAAATACTTTATTTCTTTAAAATATTAGGTTTTCTTAAGAAAAATCAAGTACCTAACAATTGTATATATTGCATTGTACGATATGATTGCTATGCTAGTATAGCTAACCAAGGGTTAATATATTTATTAAATGTAAAGGATAGATAATGTATAACTATGAAAAAAAATATATGTGTGCAGGTATGATACTTATATTAAGTTTACTACCAGGATGCACCTTATTGGATTCCTTAAAAAATAGCTCTCCTAATCCCGCTACTACAATAGATACAACCACCCAAGTGGATATTAATAACAATCCAGACCTTATGACAGGTGATGTTGTCGCTACTATGAACGGAAAACCTCTTATTACAAGTACGATTCTTGAAGCAGAAAAAGAAAACATTATGAAGAGTAAGCCTGAATATAGAGCTGCTCTTGCGTTTATGGATGCAAAAGTACTCGATCGTAATTTAACTGAGGGTTTAATAAGTCAAGCGGTAGTAGATCAATATATTGTCGAACAAAAAATCGATTCTTCAGCGGAATACCAGTCAGAATTAGCAGATATTATTAAAAATATGAAGCGAATCTTAAATGCTAAATTCTTTAGTCAGAAATTTAACGTAACTGTATCTGACGCTGAAATAAGTAAATTCTATGAAGCAAACAAAAATGCAATACCTGATCTTATTATTTCTCAAGGTGGAGTTGTTGCTTCAGGAATGCAATTCGATAATGAAATATCTGCAAAAGAATTCATGATCCAGGTAAAAAATGCACAAAATGACCTGAAAAAAGCTGCTCAGGAGACTGGGGTAAGTAATGCAGTCAAAGACTTTAAGATGGTCAATAGCCAGAGCATTGGCATAGATCCAGCATTACGCGATAAAATTGTTGCAATTAAAACAGCACCGTCAGTTGAAATGATTACCGTAAATGGTACCGTATGGGTAATTAGCGCAACATCCAAAGAAACCGCTAAATACCGCCCATTGGAACAGGTAAAAGATGGTATTAAACAATTACTAGAGAACAATAAACGAGCAGAACTGGTTGAGTCTGAAATAGCTAAATTGCGTGACACATATAATGTTTCTATCAATGAGGAATATTTTAAATCTGATGCTAGTGCCCCAGATATGGAAGAATCAGATGAAGAATTTGATTCAACAGAAACTGCAAATAAATCCGCTCAAAGCAATTTTGATCGTGAGGCTACAACCTCTAAGCGCCTTGCATAGTAATAGAGAGTAATCTTAGTTAAGGGGAAGCAATAATCGCTTCCCCTTTTTTGTTTCAACTAATCTTTTGCTATACTGGGCTCAGAAATAGTGGAATATATATATACAATCGATGGAGTACGTATGAAATTATATACCTTTCTATGCCTCTGGAGCATAGTTTTTATCGCAACTATAAAAAGTAATTCTGTGCAATCTGACCTTATACTTCTTGATCAGATAGAGGTAGTTCTTTTTGGTCAAGAAGACGTACAGATTATTACTAAATCTGACCTAGATAGACCTTCTTTAGGCGGAGGGTATAAAACTGTTGATGATCTTATCTTTGAACAAGCAATAGTTCTTGATGCAAAAGATCATAAAATACCCAATGATGAGGATGCTGTTGATGCAGGTATTGCCCATATGCAGAGAGAGCATAATTTAACATCAGAAGACTTAGAAGCAATCTTTAATGCTTCTGGCTATACGTTAGAAGAAGGTCGTGAGCAGTTTCAAATCATGCAGATGATTAATAGTATGCTTGATGTTAAAGTACGATCAAATCTTATCGTTCCTCGCAAAGATGTTGAAGCATATTATAACGCCAATCCAGAAGTGGTTGAAGCAACCTATACGATAGAGCGAATTTTTATTCCATTAAGTACAAAAGTGCCTCAAAAAAAACAAAAATTAATTATTGAGCATAGAATAAAAAATGGCCATGAGATTCCTGGAGCACTCTATAGCGATGCATTTACTATACATCATTCTGATATTGCAAAGGCTAAGCAGTTTATCTATACAATGGAGATAGGTGACTATTCTTCCCCAGAGATAATGAGCGATGGATTTGAAGTCTTCCATTTAATAGATAAGACGCCAGAGTACATCAAAACCCTCGATGAACGATATCGCTCTATTGTAGATACTCTACTGAGGCCAAAGTATGAAGAGCTCATGAATCAATATAAAGAACAACTTATGAAAAAAATTTCCATAGTTCGTTTTTAGATGAGATCTCTACACATTTTAATTTTGTACAACAAGATCTTACGATAAATCATCTTGTACAATAATAATGTTATTATTTTCATCAACTGTTAGGATATCTGGAGTACCATCATTATCAATATCTCCTGCTGCCACAGCAATGAACCCATTATTGTCAGCACGACTTATCTGTAGATAGCTACTTGGAGTATTAAGCTTACCTATAACATTATTTCTCCCTTCTGAACCAACAAAACCATAGGTATAGTAGGTATTTCCTGAAGGCTTCCAGCCAATCCCACCTTCGCCTTGTAGAATATCAGAGTATTTGCCATGCTCTGCCCAATAGGCTTTTTCTGCTGCATAGATGGCACTCAAGTTCATGTAAGCCTCAGTGCGCTTTGCCTTCGCAAGGAATCTATTAAAGTTAGGGACGGCAATCATCGCAAGGAATGCTATAATCGCTATAACAACCATTAATTCAATTAAGCTGAACCCAATCTTTTTTTTCATTTCTATCTTCCTCCATTTATTTATCCATAATATAACAGGGGGTAATAAAACAATAACTTATTTTTTGTGTCTTATTTTATGGAGTCGTATATACTTTCCAGAGTATCTCTCTAATAGGGATTACAATATTACCTGTGCTGCAAGAATTCAGCCTGAGATGATTTTCTCTAACTTTTGATTTCAATATGAATTCTGAAGATAAAATAATATTATCCCTTAAGGCTAATCTGTTCATATTTCTAAAAGGATAGCTGTTCATCCGCTTATTAACCCATTTAAGCGTCTAGATGGATATTATAATCATCTATTCGATGCTAAAACACACTGATTTGATATCTTTACCAAAGTTGTTGTCGAGGCTATAACATCATTATAATTTCTTGTTTGACATTTTTGCTACCTATCGTATATTAAGAAATGGATATTATTTTTGTCTAACTGATTAATTTTTAGTATAAAAAAATCGCATAATTACCGAACAAGGAATTTCTATAATAGACATATACCCTGTAATTTATATGATGCCAAACGATGGAGAAGGTTGATGAAAAATATAATTAGTCAAAAGTCATTGAATGCTAAAGTCGCTGGTAGACAGCGTAGCTATAATGAAGTTGTTGAGTATTTAGATGCGCGTTGGTCGGCTAATCGTACCGATACCACCCTCTCTAATCTCAAACAACTAGATAAAGCTCTTGGTTCGCTATCACAGAAAGTTCCGAGTATTGTTGTTGCTGGAACAAATGGTAAAAGTTTAACAGCTCATTTTGCAACACGCCTGCTGAGAGAAGAAGGTTTGTCTGTGGGAACAGCATATACTCCACATATTCTCACATACAATGAACGTTTTACGATTAATAACGAGACCATATCTAATAAAGTGTTTGCAGATATTGGTAATGAGATTATTAATACGGCTGAAGAACTAGGGTTATTGCTTAACTCCTTTGAACTACTTACTATGATGGCTCTCTCTTATTTTCATGAAAACAGAGTTGATGTTGCTATTTTAGAGGTGAATGAAAACAGCGCATCTGATGCAACTAATATTTGCAGCTCAAAAATAGTTGCTATCACACGAATAATTGATCCACAAGCATCTCCTAACGCAAAAAGCACAGACAAAGGACTGATTCAAGAGATTTTAAATATTGTTAAACCGGGATCCATTGTTGTATCAGCAGACCAGAGCAAGATTAACTTGCAAACAATGCAAGAAATTGTAACTGAGCGTGGAGCAGAATGGGCAATGCCAATTCGTAAACTTGCTCCTTTACCATATCCATTAGAACAGCTACTTGGTAGATGTGCAGCATTAGCAGAACGAATAACATCAATTTATATTAATTCTTTTGCTCACAAAGATGCTCTTCTTATTTCTAATAGTTTATTAACAAAGAAAAAAGGCCAACGAGGAAGACCGACCCTAGAGGTAAAACGACAAACAGAGCTTAATCCAAAACCAACAGTCGAACAGTTTTGGAAGGGAACAATTAATTGTCTTCAGGGAAGGTTTCAACTTCTTGACAAGGAAAAGCCAACTATCCTTCTAGACCCTGCTTCAAACCTAGATGCATTTAAAAATCTTCTACTTGGAATCAGATTGCTTCATTATAAGCGACCTTTAAAGGGGCTTACCATTATTCTTGGTTGTAATAATGAAGAATTAGATGTTCATGAGCTTATTAAGTTATTACGTTATTTCTTCAAAAAAACATCCGGACAGGTTATTGTATGTCCAGTTGAGCCACATATAGGACATAAAGGACATCGCGCATGGGATGTGGAAAAGATAACAAATGATATTAAAAGTCTCAAGATAAAAGCTAAAGCAGCAAATTCATTTGCTGAAGCGATTGAAGTTGCGCAAAAAACCGTTGATGAGCGCTATGGGGTAATAGCAATAGCAGGTTCTACATCTATCATCTCCGAGTATCTGAAGTATAAGGGTATGAAGAAATTAATTGGTTAATAATGTTACGATCCTTACTCATCGGCTGTAGTCTTGGTCTGATATACGGATTCTCCTTTGTAATACAACAAAGGAGAATCTTTTCTCAAAAAGATACCCGTGGAAAAAAAAATATTCTGAGCATAACTATGGCTTTATCGTGTATTAGAATTGTTTTTTTTGCACTGTCTTTTTTTTATATATTGCACTTACCCTCAATCAATCTTATACTGATAGTAATGTCATGTATGATTACGGTATGGTATTGCATATATAAGAGTAAAGCCTATATTTATGAACAGCACTGAATTCATAGAAACTCCACAATGGTCCTTGTCACCTTGGCTTGGATATGAGCATCCATTTTTGTCTGTTAATAGTGAAATTATTATTCATACATGGATTATAATGTTCCTTCTGGGACTTGCTCTCACGATTATTAATTGTGTACTTACTAAAACAAAGATAGGTCGTTTTATAGTATTACACGGTGTCGCATTTTTTATAGATCTTACGACACAATCACTTGGTCATTTTGTCTTTAATCACTGTGTTTTTGCTGCATCATTATTCTTTTTCATTGCATTATGTAACATTGCGTCCATTATTCCCTGGCTTGATGAACCAACGCGTGATATAAACACCGCCTTATCTGTTGGAATTATATCGTTTCTCTATGTACAGATATACAGCATTAAAACGCAAGGCCTGGGTAAGTATATTGGGGCACTGTTTAAACCTTTTTTTATTATGTTTCCGTTAAATGTTATTGGTAAGTTATCATCTATTATTTCGTCATCCTTCCGATTATTTGGAAATATTTTTGGTGGATCTATTATCACTAAACTTTATTTTACAGCAATCCAGACTTCATTGTTGACACAATTATTTGGTATTTTTTCTGGTTTCAATATACTGATTGTTTTATTCTTTACGTTATTTGAAGGATTACTACAAGCATTTGTATTTGCGATGTTAACGCTCACTTTTCTGTCGCTTGGAGCTTCTGATGAAAGTTCTCATTAATAAGGATACGTAATATGTACGATTCATCACAATTTTTGCATTATGCTACTATTGCAAGTACGATTATAGCCAATTCAATTAGCGTAGGGATTGGGCAAGGATTAACTAGCTTTAGCGCTATTCAATCTATTAATCGCCAACCACAAGCAAAAAATGACATTATTCGTGTTTCAATAATAGGTATGACTCTTATCGAAACTGTCGCAATCTTAGCTGTGCTTATTGCCATAATTCTTATTGTTAACACATCTGAAGAGGCCACATACTATACGCATCTTTCTGAGATAGGCATAGCATGCGCTCTGTGTCTTACTGGGTTTGTTGTTGGTCTTGTTTCTGCATTGCCTGCGCAGGCTGCGACACATGCTATTGCGCGCCAACCACACTATGCCCAAAAAATTTTTGCTTTTATGCTTATGACTCAAGTGCTTATTCAGACGCCTATTATCTCTGCATTTATTGTTTCATGGTTTATTCAAGTACAATCTGCCAGTACTGTAGTGATCAGTGATTGTCTTCGATTAATTGCTAGTGGATTGTGTGTTGGGATTGGAAGCATAGGTCCAACGATTGGCTTAAGCTTATTTGCAAAAGCTGCTATACAAGGGATTGGAACAAATCCTAGGTCCTACAATAAGCTGTTGTCATTCACTTTTATTAGTGAAGCAATCATTGAAACCCCTATTATTTTTTGTCTTATTATTGCAGTTGCATTGCTCTTTATTGTACAAAAACCACTCGACCAGAGTCCCATAGAAGGAGTTATCTTCATTGCCTCTGCGCTCTGTCTGGGTTTTGGTACTCTGGGGCCTGGTATTAGTTCTGGAAAAACAGGCGCTGCGGCATGTACTCAGATTTCATATAATCCTGAATCAGCAAGTATTTTATCTCGAACAAGTATGCTCGCACAAGGACTTATAGAGACTGTTGTTATTTATGCGCTTCTTTTATCGTTATTAATGATATTGTTCAAATAACTATTGCAACCAAGAACAGAAACACGATATTGTGTGAGCTATAATTACCTATAGCTCAAAGGAAACATGTGTGTTTTTCTGCTAAAGCAAGTTTTGCTGCTGCCGGTTGTCTTACAGTAATCAGTGGATTATCATTACGTAAAACCGCTTCTAAAAAAATGCACCGTATGATACCTCTGGCCCTTAGCCCTTTTTGTGTTGCTTTGCAACAGTTTTGTGAAGGAATAGTCTGGCTTTATCTGACAAACGTAATTGAAAAACCGCTTGGAATTATTGGTATATATGGATTTGTTGTTTTTGCTGCGGTATGGTGGCCTATATGGATTCCTTTAGCTATATATTGCGCAGAAAATGTATTGTGGAGAAAACGATTTCTTTTCTTTGTTATCCTAATTGGATGTATAACGGCTGCACTTTTTTTTGTCTCATTATGTACACACAGCATACAAATAGATATGACCAACCATCACCTCTACTACTCTACCCTTTCAAAACCTTTTAATAGTTCAAATAGCGCAACCACTCATCTAGAATATACACTCTTTACT
>Ga0307410_10000162_pt1 | contig 24325 bp, 21 predicted proteins | sample 322Ometagenome_3_FD_203707 | JGI IMG/M metagenome (GOLD analysis project Ga0307410, IMG submission 203707) | Maize rhizosphere microbial communities from greenhouse at UC Davis, California, United States - 322HYB-O-3 | ecosystem: Host-associated > Plants > Roots > Rhizosphere > Soil | place... | reverse complement strand
CGAGTTTGCGGCTTACGCAGTTAACGTGAAGGGCGCGGTCGGGAGACTTCGCACGCACGAGGCTTCGCTGCTCGAGGTACCGCTCGGCGGAACAGCGGTCGGAACGGGCACGAACGCTGACCCCAAGTACGCTCCGCTAGCGATCGGGAATCTTTCTAAGCTGACCGGGATGAAACTGAAGGCCGCTAAGAACAAAGTGGCTTCGCAATCGAGTTTGGGTGATTTCGTTGCGCTGTCGGCGTCACTGCGGTGTTTGTGCGTGGAGCTGCAGAAGATCGCGAACGATCTGCGGCTGATGAATTCAGGGCCGCACACGGCGCTCTTCGAGATCGAGCTGCCGGCGAAGCAGCCGGGATCGTCCATAATGCCGGGGAAAGTGAATCCGGCAATGGCGGAGATGATGAACATGGTCTGTTTCCACATCGCGGGGCTCGATAATGCGATCTCGTCGTGCGGGGAGGCGGGGCAACTCGAGCTGAACGTTATGATGCCCTACGTCGCACACGCGGTTTTTGAGAGCCTTGAGATAATGGCGAACGCGGCGGAGACCTTCGATAAGGAATGCGTACGTGAAATAAAGGCGAGGCCCGAGCGGATGGCCCATTTTATGGAGCGCAGCGTCGGCCAGGCCGCTCTGTTGAATGAAGAACTGGGTTTCATGGGTGCCGCCCGCGTGGCGATGCGCGCGATGGAGGAAGAACGAACTATCCGCGAAATCGCGGAGGAAGAAGGCATCCCGACAAATAAGCTTGAGTAAACTTTAGAGTTCATCGATCCTTTTGAACGACGACAGCTGCTGACGCAGGCGTTGCCTGACCCCGTTTTCGTCGAGATCGATGCCATCCTCATCGCGCAGCTCGACCACCACGGCTTTGGAGTCTCCCGCGCCATCAGGGATGCGGATCTGGATCGAATCTGAACTGGGCGCGCCCATCGCCGTTTCCACCTGGACGCCATCGGAAGACATTCCCAGGTCTGCCAAAACCTGATTCACCGCCGAGGTTAACGCATGCTCGTTCATAATCCTTAATTAGAATCACATCGCGGCGGAGCATAATGTGTGCTGCGATACGGTCGGGTCAATTTGCTACTTCACATCCTTATTGCCATCGGCGATGCGTGCGAGGTCAACATGGAGTAGAATGTGGCTACCCTCTTTTTTTGATTTATGCCGAAAAGAACAACGACGCAGTCGAGGCGTTTCGAGTGTGCGAAATGCGGGCAAGTAACGTTTCGCGTGGAAGAGACAGAGACGACCGACGAGCTGGGCGAACATGTTTCAACCTCGACGGACCGCGTGAAGGGTTACGGCACCTGCGCCGTCTTCAAGAAATCGGGCGGCAAGGCGACCGACGCCGTCCTCGGGACCTGCCCGGTCTACACGGAACACTTCGGAGCGCCAACGCCCAAAATTTCTTTGCCTTAACCCCAACTAAAACATTCAGAATAATGCTCAGCTTGTCTCGTAAAACAAGGGAGTTAGCGGAACCGTGCCGGCGGGAGAGCGGCTTTTGATCCACCCGCCCGCGAATTCGGATCGCTCAGCTCTTTTCGAAGGTGTTATAGCCGCTGTCAGCGTAGAATTTACGGAAATCACTAATGTTGAGAATGTCGCGGACGGCCTGGCGCTTGTCTTTGGCGCGGTGGTAGTAATTCAGCGCGATCATGTAGCCAACGTGGTAGCCGAGATCGGCGGGGCGGTCTTTGGAAGCGGTGGCGGCATTATAAAACCAGTTCGAGATATCGGGCTTGTCCATCGCGTCGGTGAAGTCGCGCCGGAGTTCCGCGGCGTGGAGGCCCCCATAGATCTTTAATTTATCGTTGATGTTTTGGCCGGAGATCAGCTCGCCGATAAAATCACAGCCACCTTCCTGCAGGGCTTTCGCGAGCAACGTCGTCTGGCGAGGAAGGTTCTGGTTGTAGTGGCAGGATTCGTGGGCGACGATGCCGGGCACCTGTTCGACGCCGGCGAGCACAAAACGCAGCCAATCGGGCAATTCCTCTGTCGGAGTGTGTTTCGTCTTGCCGTACATCTCCGCACCGATGAGTAAGCCGCTGGGGCCGGTGGTGCCGCCGGTGTTCGCGATGCCGACGAGGAAGTAAACGTCGGGGAAAACGGCATCGGGATAGATGCTTTTGAATTTCGCGAAACTTTTCCGCATGCGCTTTTCCATGCGTTTCAGTTCGAGAGTGGAGGGACGGATCGAAGCGTAATATTTCGGCAGCCCGTCGATCGACGTGACGAGGGCGTCGGCGGATTTTATGCGGAGCCGGATAAAATCCTTCAGCCCCGCGGAGCCTCTGTCAAGGTACTGCGACTGGAAGATCGCGACGCGCTTTGAGCGGTCGGTCTCCTTCGCGGCGATGTCGTACGCTGCCCAGAAATTATCGACATCGGAAGTGACGAACTTCACCGTCTTCGGATCGCGGTTGAGCTGCGCGCCCGACTGTGCGAAGACGGAGATGCCGCCGAGAAGGACTACGAGCAGTATTTTCAGCATTATTATTTTCTATCGCGGTGCCTATTCCGCGGTCAATGTATCTCGCGGAATCTCGCGTTCCGGCTCGGAGAAGCATTCGATCGTACGGTTTTCGACCTGCACCCATGGGTTGTCGCAGACGATCTCGCCATCCGCAACGACGTTATAAGGTATCGGGCCGCTTCGCCCAGTGAATTTGGGCCCGCGCACCCCAGCCGAAACACCTATTCCAGCCGTCAGCGCCGCGCCGAGGAACAATCCGATCAACAAATTTCGCATACTGTGAGGTGAAAAGACGAACTAAATTTCCGTCGATCAGGTTACTACAAATGGCGAGCGAAATGGAAGAGTTTCCCAAACACGAATGCGACGTCGACAGCCGAAAGACTACGCATACTACGGCCGTCGGACCACGGGAAAGTTTCTGCGAGTATTGTCGGTAGGTTGCACCGGGCGCCTTTCGTTGTCGCTCAAGGCCGGCATTGCGGAATCGGACCCGTCGGTTCGTCGGGGGTTGTTCGCGGCGGCGTCCTTCCGGCGGTTTTCGCGCTCGGCCCGCTCGCGGTCGCGCTCGATGCGCTGGCGTTCCCGCATCTGTTCGCGTTCGAGGGCCTGGGCCCGGGTCCGTTCCATAGCCGCTTCACGCTGCTGCAGCATCGCGACGCTTTGCTGCAGGCGGGGAATATTCTTCTGCATGAAGGTGATAATCTCGGCTACGTTGGGGTCATTGGCGTACAGGCCCAGGAATTCACGAGCCGCCAAAAGCGCCGTCTGGCGGCTAGCAAGATCGACACCGTTGAAGTTTTGGGCGAAATTGTTGTAAAGCCGCTGCTGACGCTGCACGTTGATTCGAAACTCGCGCTCTTTCGGGTCGATCGCGTCGCGGATCGCGGCGAGAAGTTTGTCGCTGGCGTCGCGGAGCTGGAGGGACCATTCCTCGTCGGGAGTAAGCACAAAATCGACCCCGCGTTCGGCGATCTCTTCGATAAGGTCCTCATTGGTTTTGGCGATCAGTTCCTCGGAAGCATTTGCGGCTTCGAGAGCGGAAAAGACCTCACTTTTTGTCAGCGGCTTAACCGCGGCCGTTTGCGCGTCGACCCCGGCGGTGACGCTCACAAAAAGCAGAAAAAGGCTCAGCGTTACTCGGTACAACATTTTGAAAGCCCAGGAAAGAGATGACACATATATTAACACGAAATTTACTGCACAAGACATTAAAATCGTTGAGGAAAGGAAGAGCATTTTTGCCGTAATGGCCGGTGATGTGACAGAATATTGGTTTTCATTTAACACTAATATTTTCAACAGGAAGGTATAAGAATGGCTGGAAGGTTTAAGGTTACGGTCGTCGGGGCCGGGAATGTGGGTGCGACGGCGGCGCATTGGATCGCGGCAAAGGAATTGGCGGACGTGGTGCTGGTGGACATCGTCGAAGGAACGCCGCAGGGAAAGTCGCTCGACCTGGCGCAGGCGGCGCCGATCGACGGCTTCGACGTGAAGCTGGTCGGGGCAAATTCGTATGAGGAAACGGCCGGTTCCGACGTGGTGATCATCACGGCCGGTCTGCCGCGCAAGCCGGGTATGAGCCGCGACGATCTTTTGAAAACGAACTCCGAGATCGTCGGGAACGTGACCGAGCAGATCGCGAAGTATTCGCCCGAATCGTTCATCATCGTTGTCTCGAACCCGCTGGACGCGATGACGCAGGTGGCGTTTAGGAAATCGGGTTTCCCGAAAAACCGTGTTATGGGCATGGCCGGGGTGCTCGACGCGGCACGGATGCGCTGCTTTTTGGCGGAGGCGTTAAACGTTTCGGTGGAGAACGTTACTGCTTTCGTACTGGGCGGCCACGGCGATACTATGGTGCCGCTTCCCCGCTATTCGACCTGCGCGGGCATCCCGATCACGGAACTTTTGCCGGCGGATCAGATCGAACAGATCGTTACGCGGACCGCTAATGGTGGAGCTGAGATCGTGGGATTGCTGAAGACCGGTTCGGCTTACTATGCGCCTTCGCTCGGAGCCGTGGAGATGTGCGAGGCGATCCTGAAGGACAAGAAGAAGATCCTTCCCTGCGCGGTTTTCCTCGAAGGGGAATACGGCGTCTCGAACCTCTTCGTCGGTGTGCCGGTCAAACTCGGCAAGAACGGTGTGGAGCAGATCATCGAGATCAACCTGACGAACGACGAACGCTCTGCACTGCAAAAGAGCGCGGGAGCGGTGCAGGAGTTGATCGATGTGTTGGGGATCTAGTTAGGCGTTTGAAGTTAGTATTCGCAAGGCTGCTCCAGAGAGCGGCCTTTTTTGTTGTGAGGTTTCGGGCAGAGGATTTCCAGCAAAGCCGCATCGAGTTGTTCGGGTCGGGTCGGCAAGTTTCCGGCGGTCCATGTCGGTCAAGGTGACCGAATCGGTCGGTCAGGATGAACAGTGGTGGGCGATATGGGACAACAGTTATTTAATTAATTCTAATATTCACAACACTTAGCTCCCTGGCACGTGCCTTGATTAAGAAGGGCAAGACGGCCGAAGCCCGTCAGAACACGGCAGCACCTACGCCGGACACCCTGGAGCTAAGATGAATAACCCAATTTTCCGCACACAGTTTTTGAGAAAGGCGATATCGCTTTCGCTGATCGCCGCCTTTCTTTTTTCGAACGCGGCCGCCACGATCGCATTCGCCCAGACGAACGTTTCGACGATCAACGCAAAGTTTGTAACCGATTTGACGCAGCTTGGCCGTGAAGGAAGACTGCGTGAAAGTCCGGGTTTCGAGGCGGAAGTGAATTCCGTGATCGAGGCGCTGGAGAAAGGCGGCAAACCACCGGTGATCGTGGATGAGAACGGCAGCGTTCAGGACGAGATCGTGGAGCAGGTCGCGTTGCGGCTCGCTAGCGAAGGGAAGAAAAGCCTCTCGCTGCTGAAGCTTGAGACGAAGACGCTTTATTCCAACGTGAAGAACGCCCAGAGTTTCGACTCTTCGGTTGATGCGGTGGTTGCGGACGTTCTTGCTTCGAAAGGCTCGAGCGTGCTTTTCGTCGAGAGCCTCACGGCCCTCGTTAACGCGAAGCGGCAGAATGCAGCTTTCGTCGATGCGATCCGGAGCGGAAAGCTGAAGCTAATCGGCGGCAGCACTTTCGCGGCATATGAAGAAGAGATCGCGGGCGACGCCGATTTGAACAAATTGTTCCAGGTCGTATCGGTGGTGCGGCCGGCTGCTTACAACGAAGCGAGTCTGCGTGATAAAGAAACGACGGACCGTGACGGCTTCCGCGGCGACAATGTCTCGCCCGATCTGCGGCAGATGATAGCGGCGGACTCGAGCGGTTCCAAGCGGCTCGATGTGATCGTGCAGGCGAAAAACGCGTCGAACCCGGCACTTCGTTCGCTGCTTGCGAACGGCACCGCAAAGATAGTCAGCCGGATCGGCAGCAGCAATATAATGGTGGTAGACGCTCCGCTTTCGGCGATCAGCGATCTATCCACCAGCGGGCTGATCAATTACGTTTCCCCCGACCGCAGAACGCTCGGTGCCGGCCACGTCGAAACGACGTCCGGCGCCGCGGCGATGCGGCAACAGGCAGGCGGCTTACTGAATCTCGGCTGGAAACTCGACGGGACGGGAGTCGGGATTGCGGTGCTCGATTCGGGTATTTTCGCGGGGCACAGCGGATTTCAAAACGCGCTTCTCGGCAATCGCATCAAGGCGAATGTTAACTTTACCAATTCGCCGAACGGCGACGCTTACGGGCACGGGACGCACGTAGCGGGCCTTGCGGCGGGTAACGCGAACAACGACGGCGGTGCATACCGAGGGGTCGCGCCGGACGCGAACATTATCAGCGTAAAAGTGCTGAACAACGACGGCGTCGGGCAGACATCGTGGCTGCTGAACGGCCTCAACTGGGTATTGCAAAACCGCGCGACGCACAACATCCGCGTCGTGAACCTGAGCCTCGGCACACTGGCGATCGACACATACACGAACGATCCGATATGCCTGAAGGTGAAGGAACTGGCCGAGGCCGGCATCGTCGTGGTCGCGGCGGCCGGCAATCTCGGACGCGGTGCGGACGGGCAGAAGCAGTACGGCACGATCCACTCGCCGGGGAACAGCCCTTGGGCGATCACGGTCGGGGCGTCGAACAGCTATGGTACTGACGGCCGGGGTGACGATTCGATCACGACATACACATCGCGCGGCCCCACACGGAGCTACTTTACCGATGCAAACGGGAAACGCGTTTACGACAATCTGATCAAACCTGATCTGGTGGCACCGGGGAACGAGATCATTTCCTACCGACCCGGCACAAGCCTTTTAGGCAGCCTGAATCCTGAGCTTGTTCTTCCGCTCGGCCTGCTTGAAACGAACAACGACGGGATGATGTACCAGAGCGGCACGTCGATGTCGGCTCCGATCGTTTCGGGTGCAGCTGCGCTGCTGCTCGAAGCTAACCCGAAACTCACGCCGAGCATGATCAAAATGCTGCTGCAGTATTCGGCACAGCCGATCGCGGGTGCGAATTCGTTCGAGGAGGGAGCGGGGCAGTTGAATATTGACGGCGCGGTACGTCTTGCCCGGTCGCTCCGAAGCGATGCGGATTTCAACTCGATGGCGAAGGGCACCTCGATGGTGCCGAGCGGCTGGACAATGCCGCAAGCTTCGACAACGATCGGCGGGCATACTTTCCCTTGGGCTCAGCTTGTTCAATCGAACTATTCATATATCACCGGGCAGAATCTGGTGTCGAAATTCCAGCGTGTTTACAAGCGGAACGAGACCCTCAGCACCGGTGTTGTGCAGTCGGGCGGCCTGTTCACGCTTGATCCGGCAGCATACACGAACGGGCTGACGATCACCTCGAACGTCGTTCTGAGCGACGGCGGCGGGAGTGGCAGCGGCCAGGTGCTCATGTCGTCCGGCGTGCTGGTTGGTGACGGCGTGCTAGTAGGCGACGGCGTATTGGTCGGCGATTGGTTCGTGCCCAACGGCGTTCTGATCGGTGACGGTGTGTTGATCGGTGACGGTGTTCTTATCGGCGACGGGGTCCTGATCGGCGACGGAGTTCTCATTGGCGACGGCGTACTGATCGGCGACGGGGTCTTGATCGGTGATGGCGTTTTGATCGGCGACCGCACCGGCAAAATGCGGTAGCATTCAGAACCGCTCGCCTACGGGCCGAAATAAAAGTCTGGACACGGTCGGCAGTTTCAGCCGATAATCTAGGGGAGGCAGTTCCCAGGGCCTCCCCTTCCTTTGCAACCCAACACTGGTCAAAGCGCAGATCTAACCCGGGCAGGATATTTCCCCATCCGCTATCCTGAGAATGCTCCTGACGAAAGACACTTCCATACAGAATAGGCCCATGGGCCGGTGGTACATGCTTGCAGTGACCATCGCCGGAGTTGCGTGCGTTTTCTATTCGTTGGCGACGTTCACGATCTCGAAACTCGACCTGAACCTTGCGATCCTGGCCGGACTGACGCTCGGGTTGGGATCACGGATAACGGTTCCAATACCGCAGTTCAGATCACACATTTCCGTTTCCGATACGCTCATCTTCCTGACTTTGATCCTCTACGGCGGTGAGGCGGCGATCGTTTTGGCCGCGGCGGAGGCATTCCTTTCTGCCGGGCGTTTCTGCAACGAGCGGATAACGGTTTTCTTTAATTCGGGAACTCTCGCCGTTTCCACGACCGCGGTTGTGCTTCTGCTGTGGGTTTACGGGCTTTACGGCGAACCGCAGCTCCACGGGTATCAGAACTTTGTCTCCGCCTTCCTAACTGCACTATCGCTTATCGCAGTTGCACAGTTTCTTTTCAACACGATCTTTGCTGCGACCTATGACGCATTGAAAACGGGCGTGCCATTGTGGGACACCTGGAAGAACAAGTACGTAATGACCTTCCCGACCTATCTGATCGGGGCCGCGGGAGCGGGGGCCCTGGTGAAGCTGGTCGATCTCGGCGGTTTCGCGGTGATGTTCGCGGCGGTGCCGGTCATCGTTTTCGTGTTCCTCGCATACCGGATGTACCTGCGGAACGTGGAGATGTCGATCGGGCAAGCGGAACGGGCGACCGAGTACGCCCGGGAGATGAATGAAAGAACGGCGGCTCTTAGCGATTCGGAAGAACGCTTTCGACGCGCCTTCGACCATGCGCCGATCGGTATCGCGATCGTCTCGCCGCTCGGGAAATGGCTGAAGACGAATCGGGCGATGTCGCGTATTCTCGGTTACTCGCCGAAAGAGTTCACCGAGATGTCGTTCCACTCGATCGTGTTCGAGGAAGATCTCGGGAAAACGCTGATCAAGCTGAACGAGGTGCAATCTGGCTTGATCGACGGCTGTGAGCTGGAGCAGAGGTATATTCACAAGAACGGTTCGACGGTGTGGGCGTCGTGGAGCGCGTCAGCCGCGGGAAACGTGGAAGAAACCGGCACCAACCTGATCTTTCAGCTACAGGACATAACGGAAAAGAAGGTCGCCGAGGAGAAACTTCATCACGAGGCATCGCACGATTCGCTGACGGGCCTGGCGAATCGGTCCCATTTCATGAAGCGGCTCGACGCCGCGCTGCGCCAAAGGAAGGAGAATCCGAAATATCGCGTAAGCGTGCTTTTCATCGATCTGGACCGGTTCAAATATGTGAACGACAGCCTCGGGCATTTCATCGGGGACGAATTGCTTTGCGCCATCGCCGGGCGCTTGAACGCCTCGATGCGGCCGCCGGACATGGTGGCCCGGTTGGGCGGTGACGAATTCGTCGTGCTGGTGGAGGGCCGTTATTACGCGGAAAAGATCACGCGGATCGCCGAACGGATCCAAACCAAGATCAGTTCCCCGTTCAAGCTGCAGGGGCACGAAGTTTTCACCACGGCCAGCATCGGCATACTCAATGTGACGGAGCAGCATCTTACCTCGGAGGATGTGATAAGGGACGCGGACACCGCGATGTACCAGGCGAAGCGGACCGGCAAGGCCCGGCACGAAACGTTCGGTGATGAGATGCGCGACGCGGTGCGCGAGACCCTGCAGCTCGAAACCGATCTGCGCCGCGCGGTTCAGAACGAGGAGCTCGAAGTTTGGTATCAGCCGATCTTTTCTCTCACGGATGACCGGCTTTACAGCCTGGAGGCGCTTGCCCGGTGGAACCACTCGGACCTCGGGTTCGTCTCGCCGGAACGGTTCATTCCGCTCGCGGAGGAGATCGGGCTGATGGATTCGCTCGGCGATCTGATAATGCGGACCGCTTGCAAGAGGATGCGGCCGCTGCAGCTTTCAGAAGACGCACGGGACTTCAAGCTGAGCGTCAATCTTTCGAGCCGTCAGTTCGGCGACGAAAAACTCGTAGAGCGGATCGCGGGTATTCTAGAGGAGACCGGCTTCCCCGCCGATCGGCTCAAGCTGGAGATCACCGAAACGGTCTTTTTCGAGTATCACGACCGTGCGGTCGAGGTGCTGCACCGTTTGCGCGCGATGGGGATCGAGATCGACATCGACGATTTCGGAACGGGATATTCGAACCTGGGGTATCTTGTGAGACTACCGATCTCCACGCTGAAGATCGACCGGTCGTTCGTGACGATGATGGACGAAAATCCGGCAAACGGCGAGGTGATACGAACCATCATTTCGCTTGCGCGGAATCTCGGGTTGAAGGTGATCGCCGAGGGGATCGAAACCGAGAACCACCGGGAGGCACTGCGTGATCTGGGCTGCGACTTTGGCCAAGGATATTTCTACTCCCGCCCGATGGACGCGGACTCGACCGAGTATTTCGTGACGAAAAGGGTAAGCGGAGAATACAGGATCGTACCGGAGGTAGATGTGCCGGGGTATTCGACGGTGCAGTAAAAAATAGTATTCAGGCCGCGCAATTATGCAAAAGCCCTGCTTATGCGAGGGCTTTTGCAATTTACTTTCTTAGCCATCCGAACAACGCATTAACCGTAATGTCACGGTTGGTTTCGTAGATCGCCCGGGTGAGAGGGATCGACATCGGGCAGACCTGGATACAGTTCTGGGCGTTGCCGCAATTGGTGATGCCGTCGTCGTCTAGCAGGCCGTTGAGACGCACCTCGATGTCCATCTTCCCGGTAGGGTGCATATTCTGGTAACGGGCCTGGGCGATCGCCTGCGGCCCGATGTAGTTGCCGTCGCCGTATTGCGGGCACGCTTCGAGGCAGCAGCCGCATGTCATGCAGCGGGAGTAAGCATAACGCTCTTGCGCGAGATCGTTGGATACGTGCGGGCCGGGCCCAAGGCTGTAGCTTCCGTCGAGCTCGATCCAGGCGTTGACCTTTTTGAGGTGATCGAACATCTCGGAGCGGTCGACCTTCAGGTCGCGCACGTTCGGGAATTTCGACATCGGCTGAAGCGTAACGGTATCGCCGCCGGATTCGAGCAGGCAATCGTCGATCAACGCCGAGCACGACTGCCGCACCCTGCCGTTCACCACCATCGTGCAGATCCCGCAAACCTGTTCGAGACAACTCATGTCCCAAACGGGCGGCGTTGTCTGTTTCCCCTCGATCGTTACCGGATCCTTGCGGACATCCATCAGCGCCGAGATCACGTTCAAATTTCGGCGGTACGGCAGCTCAAATGTTTCCCAGTAAACCGCAGCCCCTTCCTTCTCGCGCCGCTGTATCTTCAACTTGAACTTCGCCGGCGGATTCTCAAGCCGTTTCTTTTCGTTGTGTGCGTGTGCCGGATTCATACCTTGTGTTTAGTCTTTTATCGATTCCTGATTCGCCAGCTTCTCGCCGTCGCGGACCCAGATCTCTTCGCGACCTTCGGGCTTTAGTTCTGAGCCGGGTTGCGGAACCTGGGCGGCCTTCGCTTTGCCTGAGGAGTAGTCGCGTTTTCGCGGTTCGACGAGCGAAATATCCACGGGTTCGTAACTGAGGACGGGGGCTTCCTCGGAATATTCGGCGATCGTGGTTTTGAGGAAGTTCTCATCGTCGCGGTCGGGGAAATCGGGTTTGTAGTGGGCCCCGCGCGACTCGTTGCGATTCAAGGCCCCGAGCGTGATGACTCGGGCGAGCTGCAGCATGTTCCAGAGCTGGCGGGCGTGCGGGACGGCCTGTGTCGCCCAAAGGTTCGAATCGTTGATTGAAATCTTTTTGAAACGGTCCTGCAATTCGAGCAGTTTCTCGTCGGTCGCCTGCAGCCGGTCGTTGTACCGCACGACGGTGACGTTGTCGGTCATCCATTTCCCCATCTCTTCGTGCATCTTGTATTGATTTTCGCCGCCCTCGTTTTTGATGATCGAATCGTTGATTGCCTGCTGGCGGTTAATTTCGTCGTCGTAAAGACCGTTCGTTTCGGTGTCGCCGCGTTCGACATTTTTCGCGTAGTCGATCGCCGAGGGTGCCGCTACGAAACCGCCGTAAACGCAGGAAACGAGCGAGTTCGCACCGAGGCGGTTGGCTCCATGGATCGAATAATCGCACTCGCCGGCGGCGAACAATCCGGGGATGCTTGTGCGCTGTTCACCGTCCACCCAGAGGCCGCCCATCGAATAGTGAACACCGGGGAAAATGCGCATCGGGACGTACCTCGGATCATCACCGACGAACATCTCATAGATCTCAAGTATCGCTCCGAGCTTTCGCGTAAGAGTTTCCGCGGGGATGTGCGTGAGATCGAGGTAGACCTGGTTCTCGCCGGCGACGCCGTGGCCTTCGAGGCACACCTGGAAGATTTCGCGGGTGGCGATGTCACGAGGCACGAGGTTCCCATAGGCCGGGTACCTTTCTTCGAGAAAATACCAGCGTTCGCTTTCAGGAATATCCTTCGGGCTGCGTTTGTCGCCGTCCAGTTTCGGCACCCAAACGCGGCCGCCCTCGCCGCGTGCGGATTCGGACATCAATCGTAATTTGTCTTCGCCTGGGATCGAAGTGGGGTGTACCTGGATGAATTCGCCATTCGCATATCGTGCACCCTGCTGGTAACAGGCGGAAACGGCGCTGCCCGTGCAGGTCATCGAGTTGGTCGATTTGCCGAAAATGAGGCCGGGGCCGCCGGTCGCCATTATCACCGCGTCTGCTTTGAACGCTTTCAACTCGAGCGTCTGCAGGTTCATCGCGATCAGGCCGCGACAAACCTGATGATCGTCGAGCACGAGCGAAAGCATCTCCCAACCCTCGTATTTGTTCACCTTCCCCTGCACTTCCCACTTGCGAACCTGTTCGTCGAGCGCGTATAGAAGCTGCTGGCCGGTGGATGCGCCGGCGAACGCCGTGCGATGGTGGAGAGTGCCGCCAAAACGGCGAAAATCGAGCAGGCCCTCTTTGGTTCGCGAGAACGGCACGCCCATCCGGTCGAAAAGGTAAATGATCTCCGGCGCCATGTCGGTCATCCGCTTTACAGGCTGTTGATTCGCGAGAAAGTCGCCGCCGTAGACCGTATCGTCGAGATGCTTCGCGGGCGAATCGCCCTCACCCTTAGTGTTCACAGCGCCGTTGATGCCGCCTTGAGCGCAGACTGAATGTGATCGCTTCACCGGGACGACCGAGATGAGATCAACCTCGTGGCCCGCCTCCGCGATCTTCATCGCTGCGGCCAGGCCGGCGAGCCCGCCGCCGACGATCGCAATTTTTAATCCGCTAGATGCCATAAATGTATGGAGTTCCAGCCTTAGCTGGCCCTCACCCTAATACGCTTTTCGCAACCGACGCCGGCAAAAGCTGGAAGTCCGAGTTTAAAACTTCCTCGGCCCCGTCGCAGGTTTAGCCTCGGTTGTGTGTTCGCACAACGTCTGAGGGAAGAGTCCGCATGGCCGCACGAATGAAATAACGGCATTCGCCCCGACACCAAACAGAGCGACGGACAGCGCTATGCAGGCGTAAAGTGTGTATTTCTGGGCATTCTCGCCAATCACGATGCCCCAGTCGACGGCGAACAACCAAAACCCATAAGCAAGGTGCCACGCCGTCGCTGCGATGCCCAACATGTAAAGGGCCATCACCCACGGGATCGCGAATTCTCTGGAAACGATGTCGAACGCGAGCCCGGCATTTCCGGCGACCGGCGTCGTGTTAAGCCCGGGTATCAGCCCGAAACGCATATTCAGAATGTGAAAAAATATGAACGCGAAAAGGAAGATGCCGGTGGCACGCTGGAAAAAATAAAACCAGTTGCGTGCGTACGAATAGCCGAGCGCGTTCGAGCGGGCTTCGCTGGAAATTATCACGCCGTAGATCGAGTGGAACAGCAACGGCAAAAATATCCCGAAGATCTCAAGGAAAAGTAAAAACGGGATATCGTGAATGTCCTGGACCGCTTTCTCGAAGCTCGCCTCGCCGTTCATCGCCTTCGAATTCGTGAACATGTGCACGAAGAAGAAGATGCCCAGCGGCACAATCCCCGTGACTTGATGAAGCTTTCGCAGCAAGAACGTCCTGCTAAATTTGATCGCCATCTTTCAGCTATGTCGTCGCACCCGGTCTAATTGATTGAACCCTTTGATTTTAAGTCCAAAGGCGAAAAATGGGCAATTCGCGTCATTTGATTTTATGTTACCGAATTTGGTTTATTAGTAGAAATGAATTCTTTTGTCGAAATATATTAGCAACGCAACCATTATAGTTCGCCGTCAAAATTGGTAAATGCACATCGAAACCCTAAAAATATTCTGCGATCTGGTCGATCTCCAAAGTTTCTCGCTCGCGGCGGAGAGGAACTTTATCACCCAGTCCGCCGTCAGCCAGCAGATACGCTCGCTGGAGGAGAAATTCAAACGGAAACTGCTCGAACGCGTTCGGGGCCGGCGCGAGGTGAAATTAACGTCCGCGGGCGAGGTGTTCTATCGCGAATCGAAGAATGTGCTTTCCGCGTACGCTGACCTTCAGGAATCGTTGCGCGGGCTGGTCGGCAAGATCGGCGGTACGGTCAAGGTCGCGTGCACGTACAGCGTCGGGCTGCATGAGATGCCGGTGAAGGTCGGGGAATTCATGAGCAAGTTCCCTTCGGCGCGAATCGACCTGGAGTATTCTCGAACGACGAAGGTGGTGCGCGACGTGATGTCCGGCGCGGTCGAGTTGGGGATTCTGGCGTTCCCCGAAGTGAAGCGCGGACTGACGGTCGTGCAGATGCCGAGCGATCGGATGGTTTTGACCTGCCCGCCGGAACACAAGCTGGCCAAGCGGGCGCAGATCAAAACGAAAGATCTGGACGGGCTCAATTTCGTCCTTTTCGAACGCGACACGCCGACGCGCAAAGCGACCGACAAGATCCTGAAGGCCGCCGGGGTGGAGGTGAAAAAGGTGGCGGAGTTCGACAACATCGAAACGATCAAGCGGGCCGTCGAGGTTGGTTTCGGCGTGGCGATACTGCCGCTTCCGGCGGTACTGGATGAGGAACGTGCCGGGCGGCTATCGGTTGTGCGGCTCGCGGAGAAGGAGTGGGTCAGGCCCGTCGGCGTGATGTACCGTTCGGACCGAACACTTTCCCTGGCGGCGAAAAAATTCGTACAATTATTAGAGGCGGCACCTAATGGTTAGCATTTCTTCAGCATACGAATCGCTCTCCCAACGATCGAATGATCATTCCGACACAACAAAAACCATACAAGATCGCTTTTGAGGACTACGGCGATCACCTACACGCTCGCATTGAAGGTGAAGCGGACAGTTACGAGATATCTCAAATGTACTGGGCCGAGATCGCAGCCGAATGTGAAAAGCGGGGAACGAAAAAGCTCTTTGTCGAGGAACGACTCGAGCAGCAGATACCGTCGATCGCCGATACGTATCAGACCGCGGCTGAGCGGCATGAGATGGGCCTGGCGGGAATCAAGATCGCGTTCTACGACGCGATTGCGGACCAACTAGATCAGAATCAGTTCGGTGAGCTCGTCGCTCGCAACCGCGGCGTTAACGTGAAAGTTTTTGACGACACCGCAGCGGCTCTGGCTTGGCTGTTGAGTGACGAGGCCGTAAATTTACCTGAGGCTGATCAGCAATGAGTCCGAACAACGAAGTTCTAAGGTACAAGATCGCTTTTGATCCCAGGCCCGACATGCTGTGTGTGAGGGTGGAGGGGATCAAGGACAGCTACGAGATCTCGATCGCCTACTGGCGCGAGATCGCGGCGCAATGTGCCCGACTTGGCGTTTCGCGCTTGCTTATGGACGAGGATATCCCCGAGGCTGTTTCGTTTTCGGATATGTATCGCATCGCCTCGGAACTTCCGGAGATATTTCGCGACATCGCTATCGCTTTCGTCGACAAGCATGCCGAGCAATCGGAGCTGAACGAATTCGGCGAGCTCGTCGCGCAAAACCGCGGAGTTTACGGCCGTTTCTTCACCGACACGGCCGCGGCGGAAGAGTGGCTGCGAAAACAGAACTAACGGCTATTACCAACTCCGTATTTTCCCCGCATAAAATAATTTTTCGGCGGTCCCCGAATTTTAGGGTTATAATGTCGCCACATTCGAATTCCAATTTTGGCGGCAGGACGTGAGCGAAAAGCCTTACACCATCGTCTTCGAGGACTATCCCGAGTATTTGTACGCACTTGTGCACGGCGACCAGTACGGGTACGAGGTGCTTTCGGGATTTTTAAAGGATATCGCGGACGAATGTAAGCGGCGAAATTTCCGGCAGGTACTGATCGAGGAAAATATATCGGCGACAGCAAGTAAGGAAGACGTTTACAGGGTCGCATCGGAGCTGCCGGAGCTCGGATTCGCCGGCATCCGCATGGCATATGTCGACAGATTTGCGGATCAGAAAGAGATCAACGAATTCGGCCACGACGTCGCGGTCGATAACGGCATCGACGTTCGGATCTTTGCGACCCAGGCGGAAGCCGACGCCTGGCTTACCATCCACTAAAAACTAACCTCATGTTCGAAAACGATCTGTCGATCCTTGGTCGAGTGCTCATAGCGTGTCTTCTCTCGGGCGTGCTGGGCTGGGAGCGCGAAGCGGCGGGGAAGGCCGCCGGACTGAGAACGCATATCCTGGTGGGAGTCGCTTCGGTGCTCTTCACGGTGGTAGGCGAATTCATGGCCGTCTCGTTCCGTGCCTACGGCGATCATGTCCGTTTCGATGCCGCAAACCTCGTAGGAGCGATCGTCACGGGGATAAGCTTCCTCGGCGCTGGGATGATCATATTCAGGAAGGAAAAGGACCAGCAGGTTCACGGGTTGACGACCGCGGCCGGGATCGTCACGACGGCCGCTATCGGGATTTTGATCGGCCTCGAGCGATACTTTCTGGCGGTCGGTAGCACGGCAATCGTTTTCGCCGTACTAAGATTCGTGAATGTCTTCGAAGTAAGGATTTTGAAACCTGCGGATAATCCCGAGGCACGAGCGGAAAAAGCCTCGGATTAGTCCATCGCCGAGAGCGTTACCGATTGAGTAGATCCGATCCCGTCCAGCGCGCCCTGCACCAGCGCGACCAGCCCGTCGGTTTCCATATATTCACGGCCCAACAGTTTGCGGAATCGCCTATCGGCAGATTCGCCCGTCGCCTCGCGCAAAATGCCTCTGAATAATGCGGATGTGATCTCCGGGGCAAACTGTTTGCCGGAGTTGCGCTGGAGGTCTTCGAAAACCTCGCCCGCGGGGCGGCGGCGTTTGTAGGGGCGGTCGGTGGTCATCGCGTCGAATGAGTCGGCGAGGTTGACGATCTTGGCAATGTAGGGGATCTCGCGGTCGTATAGGCCGTCCGGGTAGCCGCGGCCGTCTAGCCTTTCGTGGTGGTATTTTGCCGCGAGCGGCACATCGGCGTATGGGTGATGGATCGGCAACAAGATCTGGTAGCCGACCGACGGATGCTTGTTCAGTTCCTTCGATTCCTTCGCGTCGATGCGGTAAGGGGCGTTTATTATCTTGCGCTCGACGGTAAGCTTGCCCACGTCGTGCAGGTACCCGGCGACGGCCGAACCTTCGACCTCGTCGTCGGCCCAGCCAAGTTCGCGGGCGATGATTTCGGTGTATTTCCCGACGCGCACGGAATGCCCCTCGGTGTATTTATCTTTGGAATCGATCGCGGTGGCGAACGCCCGAACGGTGTCCGCGTAGGTGGTCCGCATGTCGTCGTACAGCTTGCGGTTCTCGTCAGCCCGTCGTTCAAGCTCAGCCATCAGGTTTCTCTGCGCGATCGCAACGCCGATGTGCCGGCCCATCGCGCAAATGATGTCTTTATCGTGCGAGCCGTACGAGCCGCCCGATGCTTTTTCGCCGATGAATAACATCCCCAGCAGCTCATCGCGAACGACGAGCGGCACCAAGATCTCGACTCCCTTGGCCTCCATTATCCAACCGAAACTGCGGACGAGAGGCATCTCGCGGGCTTGGGAGATCTCCAGACAATTCGTCTCGGCGGCGAGCAGGACAAACTCATCTTCTAGAGAAATTGCGAATGCGAGCGGGAATTCATCACCAAGGCCGCGCATCGCAGTCATCGCAAGCTCACCCTCGAATTTTGAGAACCGCGCGACGCCGCCGCGCATTATACCGAGCGAGCCGAGAAGAAGATGGAGCGAGGTGCGGATCGTGTCCTGAAAGCTGTTCTTGTTCGCGACCTCGGCCCCGAGTTCGGCCAGCGCACTGAACGTGTGCACCAACTTGCTGCGGCTGTCTTCCTCGTGCCGGGGCTGCGCGGTCTTCGTTCCGTTAGTTTGCAATGTAGCACTCCGAAGCTGTGTTGATCGGCATACAGCTCTGCACGATCTTAACGTGGTTAGTCAGGCCGAGCATTTCGAAAAGCTCGGCGGTGCTCTCGTTTACATCTGCGAAAAGGACATCAGCTCCGTTCGATCGCGCCGCGTCGATCACGCCGAGCAGGATCGAAACGCCGATGCTGTTTACGATCTCGGTGCGCGAGAAATTGACCACCAGCTCCCGAACCCCGGCTTCGATCTTAAGGCGGCATTCGCGTTCGACCGATTCGCCGCTCAGCTTATTGAGGTAATCGCCCGCGTAAACGACCGCGACCGATTCTAACGGGTCGCGCAAAAACCCCTCGACCGGGCGGGCAGTTTGCGGCGGCACCGGCTGAGCGACGAACGAATTCTCCGAAACAGCGGTCTCGACCGCCACGTCAACGAGATCGTGGATCACTTAAGTTACTTCCTTTGTTGAGTTAGAGTGCTAGGCTAAGAACTACTTAAGCTAATGTTTAACACAGAAGTGTCGAGAAAACAACAACTTTCTCATTATTGGTCTGACCGCTAATTTCGCCAGGCCGCTATGAGCCCCCTCAATATCTCGATATCCGACCGGCAGGTGCGGCCGGCGGATTCCGCCGAACAATCCGAGGCGGAAGCGTTCCCCGACGAAAGCGGGGAAAATATTCGCAGCTGCGGTTCGATCTTGCGGCCGTGAAAAGTCGACTTCCCCCAGATCATAACGAATGGCGATCGATCTTGAGAGTTGAAGGTTTGGCTTACCTGAGCGTCCGCCTTTGCGATCGAAAAATTCAGGCCCGGGGTTTTCGGGCTCTTGATCCGGACGGCGTCGCGGTCGATGATGAACTCGACCGCAGCCGCGGTCTCTTCGAGAGCATTCGCTTGAACCCGGACCGGGAACGTTATCGTCTCTCCGCCGCGGACCCCTTTCAATAAGTGTTCTATGGAGGTAAGGGTTTTACCGCGATCGAGGTCCATCAAACCGAAGAGCAGATTCGCACGGCCGTGGCGGGCGTTTAGGGCCAAAACGTCGAGCAATTGCTCCTCTGCTTCGGCGTATTTTTTCGCGTTGATATTCCTTTGAGCCGTGTCGAGCACCGAATCGATACGAAGCGGTTCGAGAATTATGTTGAGGGTTTCAGCGGAACCCGCGGCCCTCAACCGCACCTCCAACTGTCGGGGGACGTATCCTCGGCGGCTAACGTGCACGCGATAGTTTCCCGGGTTCACCAAAGCCTTAACGACCGGTCGGTCGAATTCGCCAAAATTGTCGATCTTTATCTTCGCGTCAGGGAGATTCGCGGCGACCGAAAGCGTCGCCAGTTTCGGCCGCAGGTTTATCTCAACCCGGCGGCGCTCGCCTTTATCGATTTCAACGGTCCGGATCTCGTCGTAGAAGCCGGGCTTTTTCACCGCGACCGTGTAACTGCCCACTTCCAGCGTGCGGACTATCAGAAACGATGCCCGTTCCGGCACGGCAACCGTTTCTTCGGGCACGGAGAGCCCGATACGAAAAAGCTGAAGCTGCGATCCCCCACCATTTACGTTTATAGAAACGCGGCCCATTTCCGGCAACTGCACTTTCGGTGCGGGGTAACGAACGGTACGCAAAGTTCTCTTTTGAGACTTGCCGGTTCGGCGGGCGTTGTCGTCCGTCGCGGAAGACAGGCGTACGCTGTCGCTTCGGCCGTCGCCGCCCTGTGCCGCGACCGCGAATGATAAAGAAGCAGTAAATACCAGGATAGACCCCAGTTTTGTTAAAGCCTTTACTTTTGAATGTCCTTCACGCATCTGAAGCTCGTACTGTTGTATTCGCCTTCGCCGGTCGCACCGTAGAAACCCCGAAAAAAGGTAGTAGCGGAGCGTTCGCCGCTTTGCCAATTCCCGCCGCGGATGATCTTCAGGCGCATTCGCGATCTGGGAAATTCTTTACCGGCGGGGTAAGAACGGGCGTCGCTCGACGTCCACTCCCACGCGTTGCCTGACATATCGTAGAGGCCGAAGGGCGACACGCCGCCCTGGCCGACCGGACGCAGACCGTCGGAACCTTTGCCCACATTCGCGAGAGATGCGTCCCACTCGTCGCCCCACGGGTAGGCCCTGCCGTCGGTCCCCCGCGCGGCGAACTCCCATTCGGCCTCGGTGGGCAGCCGCATCCCCTTCCACGCGGCGTACTCGGCCGCCTCGTACCAGGTAACGCCTGTTACAGGAAAATCCGCTTCGCTCTCGGGGTAGATCCCCTCCTTCCAGGATGGAGGCGGCACCTGCCCGGTGGCCTGGACGAATTCGCCGTACTGCCGGTTGCTCACTTCGGTGACGCCGATGAAGAACGGCTCGAGCCTGACGAAATGAGGCGGCTGAGACAGCGTATCACCTTCGTCGCTCCCCATTAGAAAATCTCCGCCAGGGACGTAGGCCATACCTCGCGGCGGTGTGGGACGCGCAGGTTCGGCTGCGACGGGCGGTACATCCGCAATATCGGGAACGGTCAATCCCTGATAATCCGCCAGCCTGAGCCCCATAGCGACGCCGACCACAAAAAACGCAATAGGAAGAATTATTGATGAAGCGAGGAGTAACCCGCTACGCGGCCTTACCATCATGACGGGCGGCGGTGGGACCTCTTCGACGGGCTCATCGACGGAAAAGTTCGGATTGGTTTTTAGAAGCTCGACAACAGCCGGCTCTACCGGCGCCGGGACCGGCGACTGTGCAAAGGATTCCGGTTCGACCGCCACGGCATCCGCTGGGGGGGCCATTTCTTCGGTGACCGGCGCCTCCGCGATCTCGGAGAGGACATCTTCACGCTTCACGCTTCCGGAGAGACTCTGTTCGAAAACATCGTCGGCTTCTTCGTCATCGAAATCCGATTCTCCCGCGGCGGCACCCTCGGCAGCGGGTTTCAGTTCCTCGTCGAAGTTCGGGATGAAGACGGATTCCTGGGGCCAACGACCAGGGTCGCCCGCATTCAGGGCCGCCTCGATGTCGGCCCATTCGAAATCGTCGAGCGAATCTCTCAGCCTCGCGTCGATCAGCGGTCCGGTCTTCGGGGCCGGGGGAGTGAGCGGCCCGGTGGTCAAGACTCTGCCGAACTGCGAACGCACATAGGCCCCGCACTGCGAGCAGAACGCTTGTTCGTTGGAAGTTTCCCTTCGGCATTCCGGGCAGATCATAACCGGGGAATCGGGCGAGGAACCGATATGCCGTCAGTTTAAACTTAAATCCCGTGCTCGTCGATTCATTACCCGCAGAATGGCGTATTTTTATGGAAAAAACAGAAGTACGGATCAGGCGACGGTTAGGACCTTCGTCATCACAATGCGCGTGCCGTCGTCGACAGCCTCGACGCGAACGTCATCCATCAGGGAACGCATCAGGTTGAGGCCCCAACCGCGACGCGTTTCCGCGGGCGGCGCCTCTTCGTCCGCCGACTCCCGCATCTTGTCGGCAAGCCGCAGGCCCCGGTTTGAGACCGTAATGACGAGGCGGTCACGGTGGAACGCGAATTTTTGGTAGATTTTTCCGTCGGGCGAAAGCCCGTGTTCGGCGGCGTTGATGCAGGCCTCGACCAAAGCCGTCTTGATCTGGTTAATCGCTTTCACGGGGTAATCGTGACGGCGGGCGATCTCTTCGAGGGCGTGAGCGGCGATCAGTTCCGATTCTCCGCCGACGGGGATCACTATTTCGAACTCTTGAGCGTCCGGGGGCACTGCCTCTCCGCCCCTGACAGCTTCTCTCAACAGATCCAACTGACGGCGGCTTGAGCCGATGCCGCCGCGTTCAGCCAATATTTCGATCGCCCCGGGGGAGAAGCCTTCGGGGGCGACCAGCCAGATGCGATAAGAATCGAAGTTCGCCTCGCGCGCCGCGTTGTCCAACCGATCGCACCATTCGCGAACGAGATCGACATCGGCCTCGAGCTTGGAATCGAGTTCCGCGGCTATCCAAACGATCTGATCGTCGTCGAGATAGGCTCGATCGGTGAAGCCAACCCCGGCGACTGCCCTTTCGGGTTCGGATTCCGCAGCGAAGGCGGGCGCGAATGACGAGAGGGGCTCTGCCCGAACGATCTGAGGAAGGGTAATTCGATCCTCATCGTCATTTAGCGCTGAACGGATCTCATCATCGGAAAGGCCCTTGTACCGGTCTCGGAAGAATCTGTAGTCGAGCGCAGCACGCGGCACTTCATGAAGATCGAATTGCGAAAGCAGTTCCTGAAGCCCGATAGCGGCGGATCGGCGATAATCGCGGGCCATCGAGAGCGGGGCCCGCTTCAGAAATCTGACAGCGGCTGAAGCACCGGCCGACGCTGCTGTGGCGTCACCGGAATCAACCTCGCGCCGGGCAGCGAGGTGGTCGCGAAGCAAGTTGTTTGGCGAAACACACGCGGGCCCGCCGGAAATATCGATCACCTCCGCGACTGAGAGATGTTCCACAAGCCGTGCAAGCTCTAAATCGTTTAGGCCAAGCCGGTCACCCAACGCCGAAACTGCGAAAGTGGAGTCCGATTCGCCCACGGCGGATGACAATGCCAGTACCAGAGGCTGCAGCTTTGCCCGGTCGGGTAATGCTCTTGCGAAAAGGTCGTTGAAATATTCGCCGACACCGCCGTTTATGAGTTGTCCCGCATACACCCGGGAGATGTCACGATAAGACCTGAGCGGGATATTCTCTTCCTGCGCTCCGGAAATAATGGAGCGGACAGATCGGACGCTCCCGCCCGACTGGACCGCCAGAAGGTCGGCCACCGACGAGTCGATGTCCACTTCCAATTCGGCAGCTATGGATGTGGCAACTTTTGCACCGGCCTCGCGCCCGAGCGGTTCGATCGGAAAGGTTTGAAACGGGCCGCCGGGGAGACGAAGCCTCCGGCGCGAACCGAAAAATACTATGGAGCCCGCCGGCGGCATTATCCGCACGGCCTGCTCAAGAAATGATTGGCCGCTCTGGAGGGCGGCCGCTTCGTGCAGATCGTCGATGAACAGACAGACGCGAAAACGTCCTTCGGCCGCGGCCCGGAGTGGGGCCGCGAGCGCCGACCGAATGAACGCTTTCTCGTCGTTCAGCGGGCCATTGGTCTCACAAACCTCGCAGAGGGAGTTTACCCAACCCGCATCGGGAAGCGGGGCGGTCTTCTGAAGCTCGCAGATGTCCGGCGAAGCTCCGATCATTTGTGGATCGTTCGTGCGAAACGCAACCGCCTGGAGCAGGAATTCGTAAACGAAGCGGGCCGCTGCGTCGCGTGCGGTCCTGTCGTCGGCCCCGACCGCAAAGTAAAAAGGTATTACGAATCGTTGCCCCAAAAACAGCCGGTCGAAAGTGTGGCGGAGCAATTCGGAAGTCCCCGCACCCGGGGCTCCAGCGACCCTTACCCGTGAATTGCCGCCCCCCGAAACTGCCTGCAGGTAGAGCCGCTCCGCCTCGGCAGTACGACCCGAAAAGTCCCCGACGTTGACGCGGGAAATGATATGTTTTTCGCGTTTCGGGGTCATTTAGTGAACGTTCTCTCCACCATCCAGGATCGGGTCGTAGATCTGAACGTTGTTTCGGCCGGATTCTTTTGCACGGAAGAGGGCCTTGTCCGCCGCCGAGATCAGATCGGTAACAGTCCCCACCTGGCTCGACATGCTTGCGGCCCCGATACTTACGGTCACCTTGCGTTTTGGAAAATCTGTACGCTCGACGTGCGTGCGTATGCGCTGTGCGATAGCTTCCGCCTCGTCGATGCTGGTGGCCGGAAGCAGGACGGAAAACTCTTCTCCGCCGTAGCGCACCGCGACGTCCGCACCGCGCAGGTTTTGCCGCAGGATCGCCCCCACCATTCGCAATGCCTCATCGCCCGCCGGGTGGCCGAAGCGGTCGTTGTAGGTCTTGAATTCGTCCACGTCGAGCATCAAAAAACTGAGCGGCTCGCCGGAACGTTCGGACCGATTGAGTTCTTCCGAAAGGCGTTCCTCGATGTAGCGCCGATTCAACAATCCCGTAAGCGGATCGGTAACAGATAGCTGCGCAAACTCGCCCATTTTGTCGCGCATAGCAAGGCGATCAAGGGCAACGGCGATCTGCGGTGCGATAGAATCGAGAGCTTCGATGTCAGCCCTGTCAAACTTTTTCCCGCCGACTTTATCGGTGAAATTCATCACACCGATGCCGGCGCCGCCGATCAGCAGCGGGTAACTAATAAACGACGGCGATC
>Ga0307410_10000160_pt1 | contig 24350 bp, 20 predicted proteins | sample 322Ometagenome_3_FD_203707 | JGI IMG/M metagenome (GOLD analysis project Ga0307410, IMG submission 203707) | Maize rhizosphere microbial communities from greenhouse at UC Davis, California, United States - 322HYB-O-3 | ecosystem: Host-associated > Plants > Roots > Rhizosphere > Soil | place... | reverse complement strand
AATTATGGAAGTTATTCGCGCTTTAGAAGAAAAAATAAAGGCACTTTTTGTATATGCACAAAGCCTGAAACAACAATTAGCGCTTCTGCAAGCTAATAATGATACTTTAACAACGGAAAATGAAGAACTACGAGCAGAAAGTATTAGACTTGCTGAGAACAACGCGCAGCTTATGACACAATTGAATGCAATAGAAAATTCAATGCTAGTAGAAATTGATCAGGTGCATAAGCTAAAAGAAGAACATTCAGTTACTCGATTAGCTTTAGATGATTTGATAAAAAGTATTGATTCACTTGTGGAGAATGAAAAATAACAGTAATGAATGAAAAAAAAAGTTATAAAGTACAAATTTTCGAAGAGCACTATGTGCTTGTCAGCGATGACCATGAATCTTTTGTATTAAAAGCTTCAGAAATTGTTGATGCTACTATGAAAGAAATCAGTCATCAATCAGGAATTACTGATTCAAAAAAAATAGCTGTTCTATCTGCTATACGCATTGCACATATATTGTTAGACTATGAGCAAAAAATTCATGAGACTCATCGTAATATAGTCGCTCTTGAAGAGTATACAGATCAAGAATTATCAATTTTAAGCACATAGCGCGTGACAGTACGTTGTATATAATTACCTTTTTTATATGCATGCCATCAGTAAGTCTTACTTTTTTGCATATTTTTATAATTACAGCAATAGGTTTAATATATGTTATTCCTGTTTAATAAGTGAGGAATGGGCTATGATAGGTATGTTTATTATTCCTATAAGTGTTTCTTGTATAGGTATAATAGTTGCATGTGCGCTTTTATATATTGCACGGAACAAAATTTCTACCGCATCTAAAATAATTACTGATGCCGTAGAACGAGATAAAAATTCAAAACGGGATATTGAAATAGAAAAACGTGATGCTCTTGTCAAAATAAAAGACGAGATGTATCACAAAAGAAAAGAATTTGATTTAGAACTGAAGCGCGAACGTCTTGATATTGATCATTTGCAGAGCAAATTAGTCTCAAAATCTGAATCTCTAGAAAAAAGAGAGGTTCAATTAAATGATTTGCGCGATGAGTTACAGCAGAAAGAGAGAGCTATTTCTCGCGCAGAAGACCAGATACGTGCGAATGAGCTAAAGATAAAAAATATACACAATGAGCTTGTTACAAAACTCGAATATATTAGCGGTATTTCGAAGGAAGAAGCAAAATCAGTACTCTTTGATCTTATCGACTCTGAAGTACGACTTTCTACACAAAAATTTGTACAGAAAGTAGAAGAAGACGCTCGTCATACTGCAAAAGAAAAATCTACTAATATTATCGTAACTGCAATGCAACGCTATACAGCAGATCTTGTTGCACCTCATTTATCTGGAGTAGTACATCTTCCCAATGAAGAAATGAAGGGAAGAATTATTGGTAAAGAGGGAAGGAATATCAAATCCTTAGAGATGGCAACAGGTATGGAATTTATTATTAATAGTGAGTCTTCAGATATTACAGTATCTGGTTTTAACCCGATACGTAGAGAAATTGCCGTAAGGACATTAGAAAAGTTAATTGCTGACGGTAGAATTAACCCTACGCGCATAGAAGAAACGGTGACTCAGTGTGAAAAAGAGATAGAAGAAATTATTCAAGAATATGGAAAAAATGCTGTTTTAGAATTTAACCTACAAGGTATTAACCCAGAAATTATCACACTTCTTGGTAAATTACATTTCAGAACCAGTTACTCTCAGAATGTTCTTGTCCATTCTAAAGAAGTTGGAGTTTTTTCTCGTATGATTGCAGAAGAATTAGGCTTAGATGGATCCATAGCCTTACGCGCAGGATTATTGCATGATATAGGAAAATCTGTCACAGCTGAAGTAGAAGGTCCTCATGCCTCTATAGGTGCAGATATTGCCAAACGATGCGGAGAAAGCGCAATTATTGTTAATGCTATTGCTGCACATCATGAAGAAGTACCCTTTCTTTCAATCTATGCGATTATTGTTATGATAGCCGATGCTATATCTGCAGCAAGACCCGGCGCTCGTCGTGAAACGTTAAGTGCTTATCTGAAACGTTTAGAAAAGTTAGAAGAGATAGCTTCATCTTTTGAAGGCGTAAAAAAAGTATATGCGGTACAAGCCGGAAGAGAAATCAGGGTTATTGTTGAAGAGAGTGTACTTAATGATGATGAAGCCCATCTACTTGCGCATAATCTTGCTCGACGCATAGAACAAGAGATGAACTTCCCGGGGCAGATCAAAGTAAATGTTATCAGAGAAAAACGTTCCATCGAGTATGCTAGGTAATATGAGATGAAAACTATAAGAGCTCTACTAATAGGGGATGTTGTTGGGGCTTCTGGACGTGCTATGGTTCAGAAGCATCTTGCTAAAATTAGACAGATGTATGCTATTGATACGATTATTTTGAATGGAGAAAACACTGCTCATGGAAAAGGCATTACACCAAAAAATGTACTTTTTTTTAAGCAGAATGGTGTTGATGTTGTTACAACAGGTAATCATATCTGGAAGCACAAGGAGATTTATAGTTATCTGAATGAGAATAAAGATCTTCTTCGTCCAGCTAATTTTCCAAGCGCTGCACCAGGATGTGGAATAACAACATATATGGTAGGAGAGCATCGCATCGGTGTAATCAATCTACAAGGACGAGTGTTCATGCGAGAGCTCATTGATTGTCCTTTTAGAACTGCCGATTCTTTATTGCTCTACCTCAAAGATAAAACTAATATAATCTTTGTTGATTTTCATGCGGAAGCCACTTCTGAGAAAATGGCACTTTCTTTCTATCTAGATGGGCGAGTAAGTGCAGTTGTGGGAACGCATACTCACGTACAGACCGCAGACGAACGAATCTTACCTGGTGGGACCGCTCATATCACCGATCTTGGTATGACTGGCTCCTTTAACTCAATGCTCGGAATGAAAAAAGAAGGGATTATTGAAAACTTCTTAACAACCTTGCCTACAAAATTTCTTCCTGATAATACACTTCCGCTTGTTATATGTGGAGTCTGGGTAGAAGTGGATGTCATCACAGGAAAAGCAGTAAAAATTCAACGGGTAATGGTAACTGATAATGATATACATGTTGATAGTGGAGAATAGCCACCTCCACTATTTTTTCTTCATCAATGTAAGCTGATTAAAAATATCTGTATATGGTACAATATTGAGGCGTTTTTCTTCCGGGTTATTACGTTGCTGTGCTAATAATGCACGAGAAAAATCAATCTTATGTGACTCTATTATCTCTTGTTGCGTTGTGCTATCTAAGGTGAGAGACAATAATTCTTGTGTATATAAGAGAGCTTTATGAGTCCATATGTCATTATTTTCTTTCTGGGCAGAAGTGCTTGTAGCAATAGTATTCATAAGATTTTGCCATTTTTTTTGCAAAATCATTCTGTACTCATCTCTATTTTGCTCATGAGCTTCTCCTTTTTGAATAAGCAATAATTGCTTTTCTTCTTCTAGTTCTTTTTGTAAGACTTTTTGTTTTTTTGCAAATTCTTGGTCGCTTTTTTCGCGCATTTTTCGTAGTTCTTTAGTCTGATTACTCTGGTTAATACGTGCCCGTTCCTTATCGAGGTCACGCTGTATATCTTTCGCTATATTTTTTAGTATATCTTGAAACTTACTTTCGATACGTTCAAGATCCTCTGCTATCATAGTAGACTTTAATATCTCTCTCACCATTTCAATAAGGTTATTTTGTGAAAAGACTTGAAATCGTATGATAACCCTTAAAGGAGAAACGATAGCTTGCCACCATGCAGGTAATGGAAATGATTGTTCTGGATCCCACCATTCTTCTGATTTTGGATTACATGCAACTATGAGTTCCTGAAATTGATTATATGCTGTGCGCACCAACTCTCTATCCTGGTTACTTAACGGTTTTTGGGTAATAGGATCATGAGTGTTTTGAACTATTTTGTTTACCAGCGTATCTTGTTTATATTTCAGTACTTTATTGTCTGATTCGTCTTTCTGTTCTAACTCGCCAGTCCACCACGATCCGAAAACTTTTTGCGCGAGAAGTGAGAGAACACCCTTTTTTTGTGCAGTTTTATGGCGATCCACTTTTTTGGAAGCAAGAGTCTTCATATGTGATAGTAATTGACCCTTTATATTCTCATTACTTCGTGATTGCATAAATGAGGGGAATTGATGATGCAGTGATTGCAATAGGGGTGAATTAGTCTGTTTTGATTGTTGGTAGTTAGTATAGGCTGCATCTACTTGCTCATACGATGATCTGTTTTGTTCTTTATTTTCAATCTCTTCTATTGGTCTTTGAGGTTTTTCTTGTTTATCAACAAAGTCGGGCGATAAGCGCTGATCCTCAATAACAGGCTTTTTAATCATAGGAGTTTCTTCTGCGTCATCCGATAATGAAAATTCTAAAGAGACTAGTTTCTTTGAATTAATAACATCATTAATAACAATGTTGAATGCGTCCAACGTAGATAGCACATCTAGGGGATATAATGCTGTAACCTGAGATCGGTCTTCAAGCGCAGAACGAAAATCATCTTTCATTATTGTTGCTGTATCCCATGGATTATTGTCAATCTCACCTAAAATAATGCGTTGTGCTATCATCAGAGCATCATTGATACTGTTTTCGACTTCATCTTTATCTGACCCTTCTGAGCGAATTGTTTTTAAACATTCCAACCAGACGTCATTCTGCTCTTTTTTCAACTCTTCTTGTTCTTGTTTTTCTAGCTCTTCTTTATCAGAATGCTCTTCTTGTACCAATTCTTCACTCACATCACTCTTTTCTTCATCAGATGCTGCAGGTGGTGTTTCCAGAGAGCTTTCATCCGTCTCCTCTGCCTCTTTTTCAGGCTCTCCTACTGATAATGCTTTTTGTACTGCTTCAACATCTTCTTTAAACTCTGTAATGAACGCTGCAATATTGGTAACGTTAGATCCCTGCTCTAAGATAAACTTTTTATTAATGGCATCATCAAATGAGGTAAGAATATCTTCAACTGATACAGTCTTATTAATAAGACCAGCTTTAGCATAATCTAGTGCTTGATCTCTCCATGATACCTCTGGGGTACTTGTAGCACTATTCCAAAAAGCTCCTTTAACCAATAATTGTTCAATGTGGCTATGCCATGGTGATGATACAGGAGTGGAGTCTGTATTGACATCAGTAGTAACTTCCTCTGGAGAAGGTGCTGTTGGCGTAGGCATCGTATTGTCATTATCTATTTCAGTGGTAAGAGTAGTAGCAGTATTATCATTAAAAGGTGCTATCTCAGGCTCAGAAGCGGTACATGATAATGTATATATACATATACTATATACTATAAATCTAGCATGATTCATAAGATTCACTCCTACCCCTAAAACCACTATCAATCGTATAGTCGCTATTAGCTTATTAGTATTGCTTATTTTGATAAAAAAAATCAACAAATGAAAATTTATAACTCTAAATCATCTAATAAAATAGCTTTTATAAATAGAAAGAGACCATCCTCTTAAAAATGGTCTCTTTCTATTTATAAAATTGTATAGTTACTCCATGCCATTTTCTTCAGAATCATGAGACATAGAATTTCGTCTTGAAGTAGTGCCTGATCTTCTAGTAGAAGCTTTCTTTGCTGTGCCTCTTCGGGAAGAAGTGGATTTTTTTGCTCCACTTCTGGCAGAACGACCCTTTGATGCAGTAGTTCTTGCTTTAGAGCGTGATGATGATGTAGCTGTTTTAGAAGATCGACCTTTAGGGGCAGCTTTTTTTCTTGCTACGCCCGTACGAGAAGACGCACGCTTAGTCGTAGCGCTTCTGCTACCAGAAGAACTTCTACTACCAGAAGCAGATGATCTTTTTGCTGTGCTTCTAGAGCGAGAAGAAGATGATTTTGTCGCGGTTTTACGTTTAGGCGCTGCTGCACGCTTGGTCGTTGCTTTTCTTGATACCCCAGAACGAGAAAACGGTGATCTTTTTGCAGCCCCTTTAGAGCGAGTAGAGGATGATTTTTTGGCAACACCACTCTTTGATGAGGTTGATCGTTTAGCCGTACTTCTTCTTTTTGTAGCTGTTTTACGTCTTGGTCTAGTTTCACCAATATGAGTAACTCCTGCTATAGCATCAGTAATTGTTGCCATAATACCTTTATTTCTACTGGAAGTTTTTCTCCGAGATGAGGTTGTCTTTTTTGTGGTTGATCTTCTTGTTTTTTTAACCGCCATCGTGAACTCCTTTTTTTGGAATGTTTCTTTCTTCTTAACTTCAATTACAATTGTACAAAAAAATATTTTAGCAAATCAACAAATTGAATAAATACTTATAAAAACTAAAAATAATATTTTTTAAAAATTGACATTTTACCATAGTTTTTCAACAGAATATTTTTTTTACAACAATACTCAATAGTTCGTCCTAATGCAATCATTATTAATAAAAAACTATGAAAAAATATCTCTTTATTGTCGAAACACACAAATAATATATGTAACTATTTTTTTGCAAAATGAAGTAAAAAAATATTCTAAAAATATAAAAATTTGTGCTTATTCTATATTCGGTTGAGTCTGTGTAAACTGTTTTTTGCCACGACGTGCCAAGTCGGGATCATTGGGTAGTCCATAGGCTTTATAAAAGGCATGCACCACTTCTTGATATTTGTCACCATCTGGTCCAGATAAAAGTTTTGAATGGCGACCATGCTCAAGAATGAATATATGCGCTTTATCATGACCAGAAGCTCGTAACCGTTTATATATTTTAAGAGAAGTGGAGTAGGGCACGAGAGTATCTTCCAGAGAACAGCTAATCAGAATAGGAATATTTTTATCAATTGCTGCTGCGATACGAGCTGGGCTCATTCCAGTCCTTATATATTTTTTAAATATAAATTCTGCAATTGATTCTCCATAGGACAAGGGCATCCATGATACATTGTTTTTTATCATAGCATTCTCAATAACATCGCTCATTGAGTCATACGGTGATTCTGCTATAATCGCTTTTATATTTGAAAGATTATACAGACCTGCAAAAATGAGTACATTGGAGGCACCTCGAGACATTCCAAACAAAATAATATCAGAAGACTTATACTCCTTAAGGCATCTTTTACTAAATTTTTTATATACTTTATATAGCCGATCTATTTCATTTTTCTGACCAAAACTGGTCTCATATCTATTAACTCGTAATGGACTTTCGGTAGCATCAGGGTAGTTGAAAGTTGCAAAAGGTCCAGGAAATAAATATCTCTTATTTTCATATGTATGGTTATCATAGGTATATGATCGAGCATACATAAATGCTTGCTTAAAGGTGTCTGCGATCCCATGGGAATAGAGTATGGGCACCACCGCATTCTGCGCATGTATATGCACAGCAATTATAATAAACAAGAGTATCTTTTTCATAAAAATGCCCCCCTAAGACATTGTGAATGATAGTTTTTGTAATTTTCTCATTAGTATAGTATTATTTTACTATCAAGTATAGAATTCATAACTATTAGGCATATATTAATGAAGAAACTCCCGGATATATCACATGATTTTTCAGGTTGGTATAATGAAGTAATATACGATGCAGAACTTGTAGATCATTCTCCCGTACGAGGATGTATGGTCTTAATGCCCTACGGATATGCTCTATGGGAACAAATTCAAAAAATTCTTGATGCTCGCATCAAAGCAACCGGCCATAAAAATGCTATGTTTCCTCTCTTAATCCCTGAATCTTTTTTAAAAAAAGAAGCAGATCATGTTGCAGGGTTTGCACCAGAGCTTGCAATAGTTACACACGCTGGTGGTAAAGAACTAGAAGAGCCCTTAGTGATCCGTCCAACTTCAGAGACTATGATTCATTATATGTTTGCACGTTGGATACGATCGTGGAGAGATTTACCATTAAAAATCAATCAATGGGCCAATATCGTTCGCTGGGAAATGCGTACACGCCCATTTTTACGAACTACCGAATTTTTGTGGCAAGAGGGGCATACCGCACATGAAACACATGAAGAAGCTGATATTGAAGTAAGGATGATGCTTAATGAGTACGTTAATCTTGCTCGCAATTATTTAGCAATTCCGGTGTTCACTGGCTTAAAAACTGAGCATGAAAAGTTTCCTGGTGCAGAAAAAACAATAACTCTTGAAGGATTTATGCCTGATGGTAAGGCATTACAGATGGGAACTTCTCATCTATTATCTCAATCCTTTGCGCATGCATTTGATATGAAATTCCAAGACAGAAACGAACAACAATCATACCCATATCTTACCAGTTGGGGTACCACTACACGACTTATTGGCGGTATGATTATGACTCATGGTGACCAAAAAGGACTCGTATTACCTCCAGCAATTGCGCCTATACAAGTAGTTATTATTCCTATATTAAAGTCTGATTTTGATAATTCTCATATTATGCAAATAGCTCACAAAGTATGTGGATCATTAATAGAGGAAGGCATACGTGTCTTTATTGATGATGAACAAGGTAAAACACCTGGAGCTAAATTCTTTAAATGGGAATTAAAAGGAGTGCCGGTTCGCGTAGAAATTGGACCTAAAGATGTACAAAATCAACAAGTTGCTGTTATAGATCGTATTGGCCTTGGAAAACGTTTTATTTCTATGGAAGAAAGCAGGCAAGAAATTATAACATTGTTAGATGTTATACAAAATACCCTATTAAAAAAAGCTCAAGAGAGACAAGCTGCGCTTCATAGAATAAGCAATTATCTTGAAGATTTTGGTATATTATTAGAACAAGAAGGGGTATTTTTTCAAACAAGCTGGTGTGCTAATAGTGCATGCGAACAAGCATTGAAAAAATATAAAGCGACCATTAGATGTATCATTGAAGGGATTACGTATAACACCTGTTTTTATTGTAAGACTACCAGTAAGCATGATGTACTCGTTGCACGTTCTTATTAAGAAGGAAGCTGCATGGACATTAACCAACTTTGTACTGCATTTGAAGCGTATTTATTAACAGAAAGACGAGTCAGTCGCAATACTATAGATGCTTATAATAATGATATGCAGCAATTTATAGTTTTTTTTAATCAAAAATCGTGGTCCATTACCAGTATCACAGGCACAGATCTCAAGCAATTTGTTCACTATCTCTATAATTTAAAATTAAGCTCTCGGAGTATTTCCCGTAAAATCTCTACACTAAAAACTTTTTTTCTCTATCTCTATACCAATTATGCTATAAAGAACAGTGCTAAAGACTTATGCTTTCCTTCCGTTGAACAAAAATTACCAACATATCTCTCTGAAGAAGAGGTAAAGCTAATACTGACTACAGCAGAACAAGATGCGTCACTTCATGGCATGCGTAACACCATTATGCTCTATCTTTTATATGTGTCAGGAATGCGAGTTAGTGAGCTGGTGGCACTAAAAGTGACAGATTTTCACTTTGATACAGGGTTTGTTTCTGTGCTAGGAAAGGGCGGAAGAGAGCGTATGATTCCTCTACCAAGCGCTATTACAGATCTTCTGATAGTATATATAAGGTCTATACATAATAGACCTTATCTTTTTTCGGTTACGTATGGCAAAAAAATAAAGCCTCTTTCGCGACAATCGTGCTGGATTATTTTAAAAAAATTATGCCTACAAGCCGGCATACAAAAATCAGTCTCCCCTCATCAATTACGGCATTCGTTTGCAACGCATATGCTCAAAAAAGGTGCTGATTTACGCTCTCTACAAGAACTATTGGGGCATGAAAGCATTGCAACAGTACAGATATATACGCATGTCGAAACGTCCCAGCTACGTTCCTTGTATGATAAAAAGCATCCACGATCATAACGTTCCTATCTTATCTTGCAAGCAGACTAATATAGTTGTAGTCTCAGGTAATAAACAAAAAGAACACAGGAGAAGTATATGAATTATTTGCATTGTATACTCATAGGCATATCGGTATATAGCACACTCTGTTTGTGCATGGAAACAACCATGCACACTTTATCTCTATTACCAGAAGAGATTATGGAGCATATATGTAGAGCCTCACAGCATGATCAAACAAAATACGTCATGAAAGAAAAAGATCGATTCGCTATACCCTTTACCATAGCACCACTCTTTACTAAGTACTGTACAAATGAAACACCTTTAGATGCTTGTGTTATGAATCCTTTGCCAAAAACTAACGTCCTTACCAATGTACAATATTGGCATAACGAACATAGGTTATCTGAAGATATTCTCCGAACAGATAACGTGTACAAAAAGGATGTTGGAAATTGCTCAAGTATTATATTTGATGGTATTAATCAAAACAATATCGCTGTTAGCGTATATAAGTATGCAAATTATGAGCCACAGGCCCGTTATGTACTCTATGTTATGAAACAAACAAAAAAAAGAGGCAAAAGAAAAATTCACCAAGAGTGCAATCCATTGATCACAGGGACAGGAACGTTAACATCGCTTTTGCTTGAATATGAAAGAAATAGAATTGTGTATAGTGTCGACATGAACCAACGAGCTCAACACAGACTATGCATACAAGATATAGGAACAGATTGCAATCTAGATTATTGTTCCTTAGAATTCACACTTCCTTTCTTATTTACTAAAACTGCTTGTATTGGTAACAATATGTATTTGGGCATAACACCGGCAGGAGATGTCTATTCTTTTTGGCTCACTGAAAATAATACCATAGAATATGCCCAACAGAAGTTTGCGAATGGCAAAAAATGTGTCGATATTTCTGTTGATATAACAAGTAGGACCGATCAAGGTCTGTATAAAAAAATAGCATTTTTAACTACAACAGGGGATATTTTTATAACCTCTTTAGGCGCGTTTGCACAGCCAACATTATTCTATCTTACCACCATAGCAGATCATTTTATTAAGAGGCTCTATTATAGAGATGGCAAAATATCTATCGTATACACACATCAGAAGGATGTTATCACAATAGAAGATAATTGTGCACTGTTATATTTCAGAGCACTTTGTCGTCGTATATTATACTCATAAAAGCTCATATATTCTGTTTTTGCTACACAGATCTATAGGCATGTCGAAACGTCCAGTTGCGAATATTATATGACAAAAACATCCATGATCATAAAAAAGAGGGGCATTCTTTCTGCCCCTCAATATTATACTATGTTATATGCAATTAATTTTTGCTATCCGTCCCGTAATAATTTTTGTAACCAGTGTAATCAGGGCTCGAATATATAAACAGTCTATCCGCAGTCGATAATTGATCGTCATGTGCAGTAGGAGATGCTAAGCGCGGTTTTTTTGAAGGAGAAGATGTATCATTATATGTCATATCGTCATTATTGTGATCTGGATATAACCGTTTCCGATTCATATTTCTCTGCTCAATTTCTTGATGTGCTTGCGCCTTAGCATCATAGCGCATTAATAATTCTTCTATATCTAAACGATTATTATCTTGTGCAATAGTAAGAGCGTTCTTTTTTTCTCCGAAATATCCGTCAATTTCCTCATGTATGTTAGCACCTTTTTGAAGCAGTATTTCTGTTATAGGGAAATGACCACACGCAATTGCACGATGCAATAATGGAAATCGGCTTCCTATTTTAGAATTTGGTGGTATTTGCGTAAGGAGAACCCTCAATAAGGGTATATGGCCTGCGTCCAGTACATAATTAGCCAGATCATCCAATGCGTCAATTTTTAAAGAAATATCGTTTTTATAATTATGGCCTTTTGCAATACATCTGAATGCTTTCATATTACTTGTTAAATTATTTTTCTCTTCTTCTGTTGTATACTTTAATGTGCTAAGTATATCTTTTCTAATAAGAGCGTTATCATGGTTTTCATTCTTTTTGATATGGTCAAACATATCTTTATTGTGTTCTTTTGCATATTTTGCAAGTAACTCAATATAATCTTTATCACTGAGAGACCAAACTATCTGAGGATGGTTTATCAATAATCGATTAATGCCAAAAGGTATGAGAAGAAGATCCTTTTGCATAAAGCTCTTTTTATTAAGAAAATAAGAAGAAGGTATTGTATAATAATCCGTATTGACTCCTATTAAGTTAATCATATCCGCAATAGTTAAATAGCTACTTGTTGAGCCAATCACATCAGCTGGTAAGTTAATAGGCAATGGGGTTTCAATTGGTTCCAAAGAGGCTTGAGTAATGTTTATATATAGAATACTGATTATCACAATCCCATACGATAGATATTTCATACAAATCCTTATTTAAAACACAAAATGCTTATAGTTCTATTTTACATATTTATAAATAATTGGCAATAAGTCAATTTTCAGAAAAATATAGTTTGGAAAAAAGTCGTGTTAGTCTGAAGCGATTTTTGGCGCTGATCTATTTTGTATTTGTATTATTAAATATACATACCCTAAGTATATTGACATTAGAACAAGGTCATTTTTTGTAAAGGGGGCCTTCTTTCTCATTTTTGGCGCTGATCTATTGTGTATTTGTATTATCAAATATACATAACCTAAGTATATGGGCATGAGAACAAGGTCATTTTTTGTAAAGGGGACCTTCTTTGTCCTTACTGAGTTAATAATCACATCAGCAATGCGTAAACCATTGCTTATTGGACCGCCCAAATCACGTGGGAATTCTTTAATGTAGCCACCAATATTATGTAGTAATGCTTTAATAGGAAATAGGATTTCAATTGGTTCCAAAGAGGCTTGAGTAATGTTTATATATAGAATACTTATTATAACAATCCTATACGATATATATTTCATACAAATCCTTATTTAAAACAAAAAGCGCTTATAATTCTATTTTACATATTTATAAATAATTGTCAATAAGGCAATTATTTATAAAAAATACAATCTGAAGAAAATAAGATGGGCGGCGTTTGGGGAGAGTTATTTTCTGCTTTCGACTCTTCTCCTTCTGTGACCATACCTATAATAATGGCTGAGATATTATTTCCACAGTAGTAAACTACCACTCATGGCCAGGCACTACTATTAGACTGTCATAAACAGATGTTTTTAATACTTTTTATTTTTTGAAGGTAGGTTATACTACAAAATACTACTATTTCCCATAAGGATTATTCATGAAAAATAGATTTGTTGTAGAACAAAAATCATTGCTTTCGATTCTTTCTTCTATGCAGCCTATCTGCACTAAAAGAACAACATTAGAGACAACTGCTACTATACTGTTTCATATTGACCATAAAGAACTGGTTCTTAAAAGCACCGATCTAGAGATTAGTCTACAGGCAAGTTATATCTTACAAGAAAGTGATATTTCTGAACCACGTATATTTCTTGTGTCGGGTAGACGGCTCTTTGATCTTATAAAAGAATTAGATGGGGATATTACTTTTATTGCTGATGAAACCTCTTTAATTGTAAGATCTGGAGCTGTAAACGTAGCATTGCATATTCAAGATGCACAAGATTTTCCACCTTTCCCAGAAAGAATAGAAAATGTAATGCAATTACGAGCACCATTTTTTCTCGAATTACTGACGAAAGTCTCATTTTTAATACCGCAAAACAATGCAAATTCTTCTCTTAATGGACTTTTGTTAGAAATTTCTGAGTCTGAATTGAAAATGACCGCAAGCGATGGTCACTGCCTTGCCCAAGTTCAGACCGATGCCTATACCTTAGAAGAATCATGTCAATGGTTGCTGCCTCGACGAGCAGTCTTTGAATTAAAAAAAATCTTAGAGAGCAACAATGATACATCTATTTTCCTTGGAATGTGTGGAAAGCAGCTTGTATTTTCAGGTGAATCATTTAATTTTTTTACAAAATTACTTGTTAATTCGTTTCCTACCTATAGTTCAATCTTAGACCGCAGTGAATTTATTCCTGCTCGAATTGATCGTACACATTTTATTAAGACGTTACGCAGGTCTTCATGCTTATTGTCAGGACAATTTATCGCAACTAATTTTTCTTTTGTTCAAGATAGACTCAAAGTATCTTTATATAATAAAGAAGTAGGAACGTTAGAAGAAGAGGTGCCTTTGAATGACTTTAACGGAGAAGAATGTACTATCAAATTTTATGCACCCTATCTGCTCAGCGGCTTACAAGTGTTTCCAGGTGATGATATACGGTTCTATCTACAAGGAAGAGCGAAGCCTATTATTTTTGATGCTAAAGGATCGAGTGAAGATAGTGTATATTCCATGTTTTATCTTGTTATGCCTGTAGCGCAGAACTCATGATTAATAATCAAAAGATCCTTCAGCTAGCTCAGATTCACCTTAAAGGGTTTCGTTGTTTTGATAATATAACCTTCAATCTGGATAGTCCCGTTGTAATGATATATGGTATCAATGGCGCTGGGAAAACCTCTCTGTTAGAAGCGCTCTATTACGGGTGTTATCTGCGCTCATTTAGAACAAATAACGCAAAGGATCTTATAGCTATCAATAGGGAATCATTTTTTATGCAGCTCTCCATTAACGATATGGACGATATTCCCTTAAACCATACGATTACGATTGGATTTTCTGACAATAAAAGACTTGTAAAGGTGAATAATAAGTCGACCATCTCTTATAAAGACCTGTTAGCATATTATCGGGTTATCAGTCTTACAGAAGATGATCTCTTATTAATTAAAGGGGCACCCGAATATCGACGTGCATTTATTGACCAAGCATTGTTGCTCAATAACCATTCTTTTCTGTCCATATTACGTGAGTACCGGGTTATCGTTGACCAACGTAATTCTTTACTCAATAAAGAATCAGTTAATAATGATGAATATCTTATTTGGACTAAGACACTCTGGAAACATACTCAGAGTATTCAGGCAATGCGTTTAGAGTTCCTTAAACAACTAGAGGAGGGCATTAACATAATGCTCTATAATATTTTTAAGGATGATATTACCGTTACGCTATCATATCAAGCAAAGAAAAATAGTGATCTAGAATTTAAGGAATTTCTAAAAACCAATAGCACTCTCTTTCAAAATGAACGTTATTTTAAACGTTCTCTTTTTGGAGCGCATCTGGATGACTTTTCTATTATATTTGAAGGTAAAAAGTCTCGTTCATTTGCATCTCGTGGCCAACAAAAAATGCTTACTCTATTAATTAAAGCGGCTCAAATACATCATAACCACATGAAAGGCCCAAGCATTTTCTTATTAGATGACTTTATGACTGATTTTGATAAAGAAAAAAGCGAATGTATGCTTTCAGTGCTACTTTCTCTTAAATGTCAACTGATTTTCACGTCTCCTCATCGCGATAATCCTCTGGAGAATGCCCTCAAGCATTCCGGAGTTTCTTATAGAATTGTTACTATTTGAATTCACAATATAAAAAAAGCCTGTAATACATAGTTGTTGTTGACATCCTCAATAATTCGATATATATTAATTGAGAATAAATACTATTTTATTTGATTCTATCGATATAAATTAAATAAAATAATTTTGACTTTTTTAAAATAATGTTTATCATTATAGTAAGTAAGAGGAATTACCTCTGAAATTTAACCTAGGCTTCATTACTACTCTCCTTTTTTCCATCGCATTGATGTAACAATCAATGCGATGGTTTTTTATAGACTTTTTTTCATACATTTTACAACTGTGACGATAAGATCTTTCTTGTTCTTTATAATTTTTCTTGGTACGTTCTGAAAGAAAAGTCTATAAAAAGGAATTTCTGATGCCTCAATTAGTCAAGCCTGGTATTTTTTCCATTCTCTTTTTATTTTTCTTAGCAACCTACGGATCATATACGCCAGATCCATACACCACCTTACTTACTGTTGTGATTATGGTAAAAGATGAAGCAGATGTCCTTGAGTCTACGCTCAAGCCTTTTATTGACGCAGGAATTGATTCATTTTTAGTATATGATACTGGGTCTACTGACGGAACTCAGCAAAAAGCTCTTGAATGCTTTAAGAAGTATCATTTGGATCATGCATACATTGCAGAAGAGCCATTTATTGATTTTGCAACTTCAAGAAATAGGGCGCTTGATATCGCTGAAGAGATTTTTTCTGACAGTACTTTTTTTCTTATGCTCGATGCAGAATGGTATACCTATAATGTTGCAGGTCTTATTAATTACTGTAAGTATTATCAACAGCATATTGACCCTGGCACAACAGGAAGTTGTTATGCAATACGGTTAGTTACTATTCAAGATAATATGGATAACTATGCTACACGGCTTTTTAGGAGAGAAAAAGGCGCTCGCTATGTTGGTGTGGTGCATGAATCTGTACAACAAAGCCCCAGTAATCGACTGCCAAAAGATATCTATTTTACCTACGCTCCCCAAGAGTATGGAAGAGAAAAATCACAAAAAAGATGTTTACGCGATTACCAGCTTCTTAAAAAAAGTTTAGAAAATGACCCCTCTAATACTCGTACGCTCTTCTATCTTGCACAAACATGTCAATTTCTTGATAAATGGGAAGAAGCAATTGAATATTATCGTCAACGATCAGAAGTAGGAGCAATATCAGAAGAGCGATATTTGGCCCTCTATCGAATTGGATGCGCAATAGAACAGATTATGTATAACTGCTATAGAGATAATCAGGCCTGTTCTTATTGTTGGCAGGACGCTCTATTCTATTATTTAAAAGCTCATACTATGTTACCCCATAGAGCAGAGCCTCTTATTCGTATTGCACATTATTATCTTCGAAATAAAGAATATGCGGTCTCCTATATTTTTGCACATCGAGCTGCACAGTTACCCTATCCACACAATGATATTCTCTTTGTTGAAAAGGCGGCATATGATTATCTACGATATGATATTTTAGGCCAAGTAGCATTATATGTAGGGGCATTGGAAGAAGGAAGTAAGGCAGTACGCCAAGCGCTTACGATATATCCTGAGTTAGAACACTTGCATCACAATTTATCAGTCTATAATAGATACTTAGTTGCCACATAGAAAGCGTTCATCATTATTTTTCTTGAATAACATCATGCGGATCTTTATCCCATCGTAAACCTAAAAAACTGGGGTGACGTAATTTATTAGAAGAAGTCCATTCAGTAAAGCGAACTTGACATACTAAAAGAGGCTCTACCCAATGAGCGTCATATAATCTATCGTCATAATTGATGAATGAGTTTTTTTCTGTCTCGCATTTTTTTAAGGCAAGGTATAACTTTTTAAGTAATTCTTCATCAAATCCCGTTCCTACTTTACCTGCATAATGAAGCTTATTATCTTTATAATACCCCAACATAAGGGCACCAAACCCACTTCTTGCGCCTCCAGGTTCAGTATATCCACCAATAACAAACTCTTGCTCGTTAACGCATTTAAACTTCAGCCACTTAGGTGATCGCTTGTAAACATAGGTGCTATTTCTTTCTTTGGCGATAATACCCTCTAATCCTTTTTTACATGCTTGTGCATAATAGATAAGTCCTTTTTCTTCTTTATAGTCAACATACACGATGTTTTTTGTAAAAGGAATGCACTCTTTGAGTACTTTTTTGCGCGTAATAAGAGGGAGGTTTGTTATGTTATAGCCTTCACAGTAAATAATATCAAAAATGTAATAGAATACAGAGTCCCCACCCTTTTTATGTAATTGAGAGAAGCTGGTGACTTTTCCCTCAAAGGCAACCATTTCTCCATCTAAAATACAGTCGGGCATATCTAAAGATGCTGCTATTGAAACAATTGTAGGATACGCTTCATTCTGAATAATATGATTACGCGACTTAAGCGTAATCTTTTTTCCTTTTTTAAATAACAGACACCGTATTCCATCTAGTTTGGTCTCGAAGATCCATTTCTTGTCAGAGAAATATTCTTTTGTCAGTTGCGCTGCCATTGGATGCACAAAAGATGGCATAGGGGCTTTTTGAATACTTTTTTTTTCTTCTTGCGAGAGAATAGATAACAATGATTTCATATCACTCAATTTTTTATAGTATTTGATAGTCTCTTTTTTTTATACTAATCATTACAAAACAAAAAATACTAGATTCTAAGAAGGGGAGTATGATAGATGAAAGCCATCTGGACAGGATCGCTCTCTTTTGGATTGGTTAATATACCTATTAATCTCTATTCTGCTATTTCAGAACATCGGTTTGGATTTAAAACTTTATGTGGAAAGTGTCACAACCCAATAAGCTATATACGTTGGTGTGAGCATTGTAAAAAAAATATTGAATGGAATAGTGTTGTAAAAGGATTTCAAAAAAGAAATAATAATTTTTTTGTCCTCACAAAGGACGCTTTAAAAAAGCTGCGGCCGGAAAAAGATGATATTCTTACTATTAAAGAATTTATCTCACAGGCAGATATTGATCTACTTTATACTAATAACCACTATTATATGAGACCAAAGAAAGAGAACGATAAAGCCTTCTATCTTTTTTTAGAAGCATTGAAAAAATCAAAACGAGTAGCTATTGGACAGTTTGTCATGCATGAAAAAGAACATTTAGCAATGATTAATTCTTATCATGATGTATTACTTCTTAACACTCTTCATTATGAATATGAGATACGTACTCTTGATATAAAAGACCGAAAAAAAATAGCCAAACCCACAAAACAAGAGTTGGACTTGGCGCTAGAACTGATTGATAAGCTGACTCATAAAAAGTTTGCATTAAGTATGTATAAAGATACTTATGTAGAAAAACTGAAAAAAGTTCTTAAAACAGTAGAGAGTGGTCAAAAAATACGAATAAGAACAGAAAAAAAGAGATCGCCTGCAAAAAAATCGATTCTTAATTCATTACGTGCAAGCCTACAAGAAGAGTTGCGAAGGCATTAACTAATAAAAGCTGACACACCTTTAAAGTATCATAAAATAGATAAAGATTATGGATGCATTGAAATATGTAGCGTTAATGGTATTATTGTGCTGTATAAAAATAAACAACAATTCTATTAATCATCTTTGATTCTTTGGATATTCATGAACTTTAGATACCTCATAATAGCATATTCTTATATGAGTTTTGGTGCTCATATAACAGATTTACCTCAAGACATACAACAAAGTATCGTATCTTCTGGAAATCTTACTGCAATCAGAAGTTACAAACGCACATGTAAAGAATTGTATAAAAAAGTTCACTTTTTCATGGCATCAGACCATGCTATTTCCAATATGTCAGTATTTATGTGTTGGCAGGGATTAATGGCATTTAAAGATCAGCAATATGAGATAGGCATAAAAGAAAAGAATGTGAAGCGCTTTTTATATCACATTGATATAAAAAACCATATTGCTAATCGTAAAAAAAGGAAGCGTTTTCCTGTTGTAGATTTTGAAACAATAGAACCGAAGACCTTGTTGCAAGATAATAAGGTACAGGATATAGCAACTAAACTTATCTTATATCCAAATTATTGTTACACCCCAAACAGCTCTCAAAAAATCACAACAAAATCGCTATTACTTGTTCCTAAAATTGATATCAATCTACACATTACAGGTGGATATACTGCTCTCATGCGCGCTTGTAATAATAACGATACAGAAATAGTTAAAATATTATTGGCTCACCCAGAAGTTGAAGTCAATGCAAAAAATAAAAAGGGCCAGACTGCTCTAATGAAAGCATGTAAGCGTGGTCATAGAGAAGTGGTCAAAATATTACTTGATGATCCAAGAGTTAATCTACACGATGAAGATGGCAATAAAGCCTTCCTCGTAACACAAAGTTTAAGAATAGCAGGCATTCTAGCCACACACAAAAATAGTCTGCTACGAGATAAAATAATGTATGGTATTCTACTAGGTGCATTATTTGTGCACCATATAATACCATGGGGAACAGCTTTAACGCTTATTGGAATATCTGTATATAACGATCTTATGTCCAACTTCAGAACAATATGAGACGATACCTTGAGATCTTCACTATGAAGTCCTGATGTGTTTGAATCAGGACTTTTTACATTTATAAGAAAATTCTGTTAAACTTGTAATAATTCAACGTCAAAAATAAGATCTGCATGTGGTGGAATAAGATTACCTGCTCCACGTGCTCCATACCCTAAGGATGCAGGTATGAAAAGACGACGTTTTTCACCCACTTTCATACTTAACACGCCCTCATCCCATCCTTGAATCACATGACCAATACCAATTACAAAGCTAAAAGGTTTGCCACGATCTACACTACTATCAAACTTTTTCCCTGGCTCGCCATTATTGTTAAGCCAACCAGTATAATGAACGGTAACCGCTTTTCCGATAATAGGCGATGCTCCATTGCCTTCTGTGATAATAGTATATTCTAATCCAGATGATGTTTTTGTGTGTTCCATTGTGGCTCTTTCATATGTTATATGTGTATTCTTATTTTTGTTACAACGAGCTAACAAAAATGCTGCTGTAACGGTAATCATTGCTACTATTACTATATGACGCTTCATAAACTATCTCCTTATTACAGATTTCAGTGAGTGTATGTTTACAGTATATCGTATAATGATGTTCACGTGAATACATACATTAACATTCTATAGGTTGAGTACAGGCAGCAAAACAACAAAAAACAGTTGCGGTATATTCTATGATTCCTAGATCTGCTGTTATCAACTTTTTCTTTGGGCCTTACGCAATAACTTCTTAATCGTTTTATATTTTTTATTGCTTTGCTATAACAATTCAACAATTGTTTTTTACTTTTATTTTTTTGTATTTTTATCGGAACTTTCTTTTTTTGATATTCCTGAAGATCATTATTTTGCACAAGGATTGGTAATTGTAGTAGGAATGATTCATTGGAATAGTAACTTTCTTTATTTACTTCTTCACAAGAAGAGTATAGGACACCATTTATATAAATCAATAAGCTACCATCCTGACATGCTAGTTGTATGTTATCTTTTTCAGAGAAAAAGTAATTTTCAAGATCAAAAAGTAACACTTGATCTTGATGATCGTCGTCCAGATACTCATGACAATGATTGTATTGATCATGTGAATGCTTATAAAGAGCTAATACCGGTTTTTTTATAGTAATTTCTTTCGGACCAAGCTGCCTGGTTCTTTGTCTGGTGCAATAACATACCGCATACGAAAAATGAGTGCATTGTGCAAATGCCTTATAGTAATAGTCTAGATAGCATATGGTTGTATTATATACAAATAAGTGCTGTTGTTTATATGATATAACTTCGCCATTACACCAATAATTGAAGGTTATATCGGACTGACTATCTATTAATTGTATTTTTTTATCAGTAATAGGTTTCTTCACATCGTCATCATCAGTGATATAAATATACTTTTTTGGAGTTATAATATTATTAATTGTATCACCTGACAGTATATACTGTAGCGTATTAGTATCAGGGTTTTTTATAACAAAAGGAGATACTTCTCCACCTGAGAGCTGTGTGGATGAGCTTATTATACTAATTGTGATAATGATAATGATAAAATTATCGATAATGCATGGAAAAGACATATGGTGCTTACTCTTAGTGGAATAATAATGAATAAGATAATTATACTATATTTTCTATTAATAAGTATATCTACTACTTATACCGTAGATTATTGGTATCCAGTTGCCATTCTTGCAGATAATAGAACTGTTTTACTTATTGAGCAGCATACCCTTAATGATATAAGTCTTACTATATGGGATACTAAGAACAATACGAGAGTAGAAGGGGTATGGTCTATATACAACCCTGCAGGGGTACAGATGCTACCAGATGAGTCCGGGTTCAGCTTTATTGATAATGGAAGAATCCGTATACAATATTTTAATAAACGATCACCAAAAACAATTGAAAGCGATATCTATCTCACTCATATTAATGGAATTAGATGGATTAGCCCGTATGAATTTTATTGTAGTGCGTTTTACGAAGATGCTTTTGAAATATTTCATTGTGCAATTGATGGGACAGTTACCAGTATTGCTCGCTCAAAAACAGGGCATTGCCGATATCCACAAAAAGTAGATAACCATCTGTTTTATATCGAAGAATATAGGGATGACACTAACAAGAGATCTTTCTGCATGAGAGAAAAAGTATATGATGATAATTCTCTTCAGGGTATTTCTGTTCTCGATTGCGGATCTCAAGAGATTATTTTTCTTACTATGTTGAACAATACAGAAGGATTTGTTATAGAATATAGACCTTACGACAATAATTGTACTCGTTTAGAATTTATCTACCATCATCTTATAAAGCGCGATACCCAATGGTATATCGAGCCTCGTTTTACTTTTTCAATTCCATCAGCTTTTTTATCAAATACCAGTGAAAGTCGTATTTTTGAATCTATTTTACCACTCATCCCAACTATATATGGAGAATCTATCTATTTTGTGAGTGCACACAACAGCAGCCATGATGTTCTTGAGCTCTATTCCTATGACCTGACAAGAGACATCATTACGCATCATCCAGTAGATAAAGATGCTCATCAAAGTTGTTTTGTCCCAAAAAAAATAAGTGATTATATGATAGTTGGGGGAAACATGAAATTTCCACAACAGCCCAATTCCGACTGGGAATAAATTATTTTTTAACATAATAACCATTATCAGATTGAAATAAAATTAGTATGATTTTCGAAAAAGTTCATACAAAAAACATTACATGCATGTGTTAATATTTTTAGATATGATATATTATATTTAGCATTGAACACGTAGAAAAATACTGTCGAGAGAAACACCATGTTAATAGCAATAATTATTTTATCATTCTTATCTTCCACAAGAGCTGAATGCATGGATCAACCTGTCTGCTTACAAACATCAGAAGATACAGGAACCATGCATGTACCATTACTTCATGCATTACAAGCATCCTTATTCAAGAATACATTTAATGACATACATAAAAACACATACTCAAAAGATATAAAATTTGATCTCAGGTGCTCAAAGAATACTGCTGGGCATGTAAGCATGTGCTTCCAGACTATCGCAAAAAATACAACTAATTCCAAACAACTGCGTAAAGACCTTTTAGACAATTGTGCAGAACTTTCCGGTGAGCAGCTCATAGATTTATATAATACGGTTGATTATATCCAACTAACGCCGCCTGAACTTATAAAAGCAATTCACAAATCTCTCTATAATAAAAAACCTGCGCTAGCAACATTACACAACCTTACAGTGAATGTGCAGAGCACTCTCGCATCCTATTTTATGACTAAAGATGGATTGCATATGGGTCTATTGAAAAAATATATAGACACCAGGCTGGAACAGAGCAAAGCATTTGATACAGGTATTAAATATCCATATGATGATTATCTTATCTATACAGATAATACTAATAATATAACTGTAACAACTAGTACATCTCGCCTGGGAACATATGTTACAAGCTCGAACTATCCAGATGGACATCATGAGTCCTGGGCCACAGATTTGTATGGTGGGGCTCCACCCCATTCATGGCTAGTCAGCAATAATAGTGATCACTATGTTACAATATGCGATAAGCTACTTATTTCTATCAATTTAACAAATGGAACTATGCGAAAGCACTCAATAGATTGGCAGCACTATTGTTTTTCTGATGATCGCAACACATTAATTGTAACAACTAACGACAATGATCTAGGCTATTTTGATCTTACTACTGACTCTTTTCAGGCGCTACCAGGATGGCAAAAAGATAATGATCGAACTATTACTCATATTGCATGCAATGAGAAAGGTACATTAGTTGTGGTTACTGTTAATACTACGCAAGATACTGTTTCTCTTCATGTTGGTAAAAAAAGTAATAACTCTTTTGATTTTACGGTCCAACCTATTTGTATAGACTCCAAAATTTTGGGCTATTCCCCATCCACAAAAAACATTTTCGGTTCCGAGTATCCTGTAGATTTTAACTGCATCATTAATGATACCGGAAACCTTATCTGCTTTCAATCTTGTGTATGTTATATGCTCTATGATATCTCCCAAGGAAAAATTGTTTATGCTCAAAACGATGCTTTGAACCGCAAGGTAAACAACTTTGAACACCCCACTTTCTTTAAATCTCTTTTAATTATCCCACAAACGCATTGGATTCACCTTCCTAAACTTATTAAGAAATGTAACTATACAATACTCGATACTCACACCTATAATTGCTGTACAACTAACCGACAAATAGAAGGAAGGACTATTGAAAAAAATGGGGAATATATTATAGAAACTACCACTACAAGAGATGCATCTTATGCATCATATAAAGAATATAAGAAAAGACCATTTATCGATAACAACATTCATAAAGCGTTAGATTTATTGCATAAACAACAATGGCCGCTTATTGCCTGGTATATTACGCAAAAGCAATCATTAACACTCCAAGAATATGAACAATA
>Ga0307410_10000158_pt1 | contig 24445 bp, 23 predicted proteins | sample 322Ometagenome_3_FD_203707 | JGI IMG/M metagenome (GOLD analysis project Ga0307410, IMG submission 203707) | Maize rhizosphere microbial communities from greenhouse at UC Davis, California, United States - 322HYB-O-3 | ecosystem: Host-associated > Plants > Roots > Rhizosphere > Soil | place... | reverse complement strand
GTTGTTCATGGAAAATAAAAACTATCTGGATGATAAACGAAATATGATAGTGATGCTCATAGTTATCGGCTTACTAGCAGCCACAGCTATAGTAATGCTGCTTTCTGTACCTAATATATTGAAATCAAATGCCGCGAACCTTGCGGGACATAATAATACTAGTGGCGGAGGCAGCAGCGTCCTCATCTCAAGTGGTTGAGACTTTTTTGAAGCGAGAGACAACCCTTGAAGCCTAGAGAGATCTATTGTTCTTGCCTTCCTGGTGCTGCAGCTGCTGATGGGTTGTTGACATTCCAGTAAATTTATCTTCTCCTGTATTGTCTGCTGCATCTGTTGATCTTACGGTAAATTGGTGAGTGTCTCTCCGCTCAGTCTATCATAAACTACAGAACTTGTGGAGGGGGTAAATGGTTGTTGTCCGTCTAGGCTGCATTCTATCTTATTGATTCCTACTGCACCTTCAGTTGCTTCAAATGTTATTTCGTTGTATCGATGTTCGTCATACTGCCCTCCGCTATCTCTCTATCCCTTCTATCTACCGCATTATAATTTCCACATCACGAGCTGTAGTATCTTGTACTGTGATTGTGAAGAACTCTCCTTCTGGTTGGGGAATCTATTTCACAGGTCGAACAGATGAGCGCCAAAGTGAAGGTTTACAAAATGTAAATTCGCCACAACAATCAAAACTATTTGATTTCTAAGGACATAGCAGCAGCCATCTCCATCATGATTAGACATATAACATTCATTCTGCCAAGGTCTCCGCTGGTGATATCATCATCACCTTTTCAATCATCTTGTGTCCGCTTGAATCCTTATGATCGTCAATATCACTGTGAAAAACAAATACCATTCTGCATTCATGGCAAATCCATATTGCTTTTAGGTCATCTGGGTGCATCTAACGTAAATTCGCCGAAAATGGATACTTAGGCATCGAATTTATTACTTACCCAATCATCTTCATAGTTCTTGTTCAAACACAATACTTCGAATTAAAATGTTGTTACTGCTTTCGTCTGATATATCTGAATAAAGGATTAACTAACTGTTAAAGGAATTTTGCATCCAGCTATCTTTTCTGTTTTGGTTAAATTTCCCTGTTGCAAAAACATTGTTACCACATTGATATGGCACCTATAGCCGAAGCATTAAAAGAAGAACATCCAGATAAGAAAGAGTATTAGCAAAATGAACTAGAATGATTAGGGGTAGAATCTATACAAAAGAATGAGCTCAATGACAAAGACTAGCTTGAGTCATTGGCAGAAATCATCGACAGACTAGTACCAAGATTACAAGATGGCATTAGTATAGTAATCAAGACAATGGCAATAAAAAAGAAGAAGTTGTAGTAGTATAAATCACATTTTGATCATCTTCAAAATGCGTACTAGTGCTAAGAACCATGATGAAAAAATTTCACAGTGTACTGCCTTAAGAGTCCCGTTTTCTTTTAGTTTATTCATTAAGTTTTTCTAAGCTTGATTCAATAGTAGTCTCTGCATCCTACTCGAATGAAGTATCGTAATGTTCTTGATATTGCATTGTGAGGCTGCAGCGGGTTGTCCGGAGACCACACAACTTTGTAAGACATTTCTATTGCACTGATGGCTCCAAATGAAAGTTTTGAGGGTTAACACAATGTATTGCCAGTATACCCACAGAGCTAGTAGAGTAATAGGATGACTCAAGAGAGCCTGTGAGTAGATATACAGTCTCAGATATGAAACTCGACAGCTGCAGCAACTGAGAATATCCTGAGCAGATATCCAGGGGAAATCTAGTATACGCTGGTGTGTCGACTCTAAAAATTTTATTATCATTTATTCTCTTAAATCTAGGCATCATATTCAGAATATTCCCCCGCTACTCTTATATTCTATGCGTTTCTTCTACTACAATGTAGATGGATGTTATTCTCAGTCATAAGGGTTGTATCATTTGTCAAAAGACTGGCATTCTGGAATCGTTATCAATAGGATGTTCCTTCTGCAACGGTACGGGTGAATATACTAAGGCTGCTGAAAGTTACATGAAATCCCATCCTTGTCAGTGTATCTATCAGGATAGAAGGAATTGCAGTGTGTGCGGCAAGAAGTGCCACCACACTACAAACAATAAACCCAAACTAATAATTGCTCCGCGTCCATAGACCGCTGTAATAGCCTCTCCCTAAAAAAGAAAATCATATTGCTCAGAATAAAGGTAAAGAGCAGATGCAAGAGGTGATGGCTTCGAGCTTGAAATACTTCAGAAGCAATAGAAGTTCCCTCTGAACCTGTTTCTATTTTGTCTTACTGTCATTTGACATCCTCAAAGTTCTTTGCGACTGGAAGTTAGTTTCTTACAAGTCTCGCTAAAGCGCAAGCTCAAAAAGGTTGGATTGGTTTTGATAGAGTTGGCACCAGGTATGGGCTAGAGCTGGCGTTATACTTTATTTTCATTAACATGAATTTCTGATCTTTAAGAAAGAGTGCGGATTTCTTCTTCTGCATATTCAAAATGGGAATATTTTATTCCCAGACTATCGGTTTCTAACAGCAGCATCTCCTTGCACTCTGGATTTACTACCTAGGCAGTAGCAAGACAATTTTTGCGGGGCAAACATGCATATCAGCATCCACTAGCCTCGATATGGCTAAAGGTTGATCCAAGTAGCGGCCGTGTGCATCGCTATCAAGAAAGCAAGAATAACAATCGAGGAGTAATGTGGATGAAAGCGGATCCTGGCAACATAACATATGGAGCCCAAATCCACATGATTTATCTATACTGCCAGGACCGTTACAGCAGTTGCTGTAATAACCACCATGCCATCAATTTTTAAAAATGTTCCAGTTATTATAGAGGCACAATTAAGAATTATGATCAATCGGCAAGTTATATATGTCTGCGGGCTATTTTAGCCAGCCTAAGAGAAATATATAGTATAACTTAAAAACAAAAAATAAAAAAGTGAGGCTCTTGTAGACTTGGTTTGTCCTTTATGCGTTCATGTATTACCTGCAGAGTCCACCTGGAAGGCTGGTTCCGCAGTTATTATTCTCTCCGAAGCTGTTTTGGTTCACGTTTGTAGATCGTCCACCGTCATTGTTCAGATCACCTACCTCATGGCCAAACACAGTGTTGAAGTCTATTGTATTACCATTGCTCATTATATCCAGGTATATGCCGTTTTCTCCGTTGCCAAACATGTTGTTTGCAGCTACTACATTGTCATCGCTACCTAGAACGAGCATTCCTTGTTCCAGATTAGCAACTACTTGGTTAAAGGCTATGACGCCTTTGTTACTCGAGTCGGATATTAATGCAATCCCGTTATTGGTGATAGTATTTCTGCTGACTTCGGTCCCTTCTGAACCTGACATTAACACACCTATGTCGTTGTTTGCCAATTGTATATCTGCGACTTGTCCTCCTGAGCTTCCCATGAACGTGATTCCTCTGTCAAAGCCAGATACTTCCCCAAGACCAGATATGGCAACGTTTTGTGCATTTGGAACTAGTATTCCGCTACTGCCATCATAATTCATCGATGGATCTTCTGAACCGGCCTCATCGCTAGAGGTTATTGAATAGCCATTCAGGTTGATAGTTATATCGTTTGCGCCTACAATAAGTCCATCTCCGGGACCACACTCAAGATCGGATGTTAGTGTCACGTCTTCGTTTACGATCTCTCCACATGATGCTACCCCACTGCTTGGTAATAGACCTAGGCTTTGACTCGCAGCACTTTTAGCTGAATTACTATTCTCTTCCTTTGGTTCTTCCTTTGGTTCTTCCTCAGGTTCAGCCTCGTCGTTCATTTCTTCCTGAGGGTCCTCTGTCGTGGATTCTGCGGATTCTGTCTCTGCTGCTGCCTGTTGGGATTCTTCTGTGTCGTCTGCTTGTTGTGCCTGCGCTAGAGTAGGAAATGTTGTTGCACTTAGCACTGCAAGTATGCTCACGGCTACTGCAGTGTAGAACGCTATGGATTTGGGCTCCATGAGAGGGAAACTCATAATAAACTATTTATAGAATGGGTAATGCCATACCCTGACTTTTTGCCAGTAATTTCGAATATGTTTCTAGGACAGATCTCTGAATGTTCTTCCCTATAATCTTTCAAGAATAAAGATCTCTTTATGTGTGTTGAGTAAGGTTGGGAACTGTAGTATAAAGGAAAATTGACAAAATATTCGAATCTTTAACAGTATGGCGGTTATCATTGTGCTAGGGATTGTCGTTCGGAAGTAGAGAAAATCAATGGCCAATAATGTTAGCATTTCAAAAAGTACTTCTAATCGCGATAGAATCGATATTATCACGTCCATTCTTGATGCCGCAAACGGTGGGGCAAGTAGGAGAAGAATATTACTCGTGTCAGGTCTTTCCAGTAATCAATTCAAAAGGTACCTTTCTATGTTGATAGAGAATGATTATATCAGGATGCAGATTCAAGAGAGGAGTAAAGGAACCGCAACCTATAGAACTACAGACAAAGGAATTGCTCTATTGCGTATATACCAACGTATCAGGGATCTGTTATCACCGGATACTGCAAGTAACAATTGGTTAATTGACTATAGATCTAGCATACCTATGTGGCACAACGTGCAGAAAAAATGAGAAGATCAAAGCAATAAAAAGAAAGAATGAGAATCTTGAGAGAATTAGAGATAAAGCGAATGAGACAAGTAGTAATAGCAGTATATTTAGCAAGAAAAATGTGAATATTGCTTTGATGCTATTTCTGGAGGTCAACAACCACGTAAGCATACAGAAAAATTTTCTGCTCAAGGAAGGTAGCCAAAATAATTAACCTATGAAATATAGTCAAAGGATAAAATCATCAAAAAGACATCATATTTATCATGTCCAATCTCATCTGTTAGTCACTTGTGCCATAAAAGGCATCCTTAATTTTATGAAAGAAATATCATAGGAACGAAAATACCCATTTCATATATCCCCCCAATAACATAGTTTTTCGGGAGCATGCAACGGCTGGCCAGGCATAGAACGCCTATGCTTGCGGTAATATTAGCAGTATTAGTTGCATTATCATCCACATTAATGATGTTAATTACTATGGGACAACAGGAAGAAACCCCAGTACTACAAGAAGAAACATCGGCATTAAAAGAAGCAAACTTGCAGGATGATAACCAATTAATTGCGAGCACAGATGCAAAAGGTAGAGCTCATTTCGGACTTGGCATTCTGAATCCTATAGAACATCGGATCATCATCAACATTACAAATAGCAAAGACAACAAAGCTAATGCTACGTTTACCACAGCTACTGCCAATAGTATAACAGATAACAACGATAACAATAACAACAAAGCTAACGCTAACGCTAATAATCTCCATACACGCAGAGATGAAGAAAATAAGAAGAATAACGAGGATACTGTAGGTACCAATCCAAATATTTTTCTAAATTCCAAAAATAATCCGACAGCTATCGCATCTTGTGGTCAGGTAATAACTAGAGATGTTATACTGTTAAAAGACATTGAATGTCCTGGAGTTGGAATGATTGTAGGCAAAGATGGAATAACCATAAACCTCAATAATCACAGATTATCTTTGGCTAATAATACAGACACATCAAGAATTCCAAAAGTGGAAGAGATCGGAATACTGGTTCCAGGTCAAAAGAATATTACAATCACAGGACCTGGTGCTATCACGGGTTTTGACAAGGCGATCGAATTTGCAGGGAGTGAAAGGGGTTATGTATGGGATCTTAAGTTAACAGGTAATAATATAGGCCTATCATTAAAAGCCTCCGATGAAATTACAATCTATAGAAGCTTTATTGAAGGAAATACAATCGGCATAGCATCTCAATCAAGCAAGGGTGGTTTGATCATAAGTAATCAGGTATCACAAAATACTAATGAAGGAATTGTGATTATGGATTCTAATTATTTTATAATAGGTACTAACAGTTTAATTGGAAATGGCAATATTGGTATATTTTTAGATGTAAGTAGCTTCAATAATACACTATCATCTAACAATATCCTCAACCATACTGTTGATGTTAGTAATGCTGATGGGATACCAATTCATATATCAATGAACGAATATTCTGAAAATAGTTGTGGCAAAGCACTTCCTGACGGAATATGCTAGAGAAAATTCAAGAACTAGCAAAATTATATGGCTTCATAGGATCAGCACTAGCTTGTTATGATTGATTGCTTTTTATAGAGTGGCTTTTATGTCAAGTATTTGTCCGTAGAACCTTTATTGTGTTATTATTTATGTGATTAGCCTAGCCAGAATGGAAGCCCAAAAAGGCTGTCCATATGAAAAAAAGCTCCTTGTCATAGCTCCTCATCTAGCTCTTCTAAGGCGGAGGCCTTGGAAATCTCATGAAGACGCATGGCGACCATCCTTCTGTACTCTTTCATGTTGAGTATGCCTTTTTCATCTAGCATCTCTACAAGAGTTGTAAGCCTGGCGCTCAGCTCTTCAATTTCATTCAGATCCTTGCCAGTTATTTTTTTTGGCTCTACCAAGTCGTCCCCCTCAGCGCCATGCTCTCGGTGACTACCTGTCCTCTTGCTGTGCATCTACGGGTTAGATATACAAGCCGCAAGTATTTAATTGTCAATTGAGCAACAGGAATCCTACCAGTTAATGTTATCATCTTGTCACACTGAGCCTTTTGATTGAGAAATTAGCCGCAATATAGACAGGATGCCATCCTCTTTCTAGTGCCTACGGGGTGCAAAAAAATAATCCAGCTGTACTCCAGCTCAAACTCTGATGTACGGCATTTATAGATCAAATTTTGGGATATAGTTTTATCCCTTTGTCTCCTCTTGCTCAAATGGCTTTAACTTCCAGTTGCATATCTGACCACCACCACCACCAGCTACCAGCATATGCTGATCTTGTTTGCCGTGTCAGCAAAAGTGTATGTTGAGGTTAGCTGTAGAAAATCCTATTACACATCTTCTCAAAGTCGCTCGGAGAAGGCAAATCCACCTAATTCAAAAAATAGGCGCTATGACTATTCTTTTAAATATTATTTTTTTGCATTGTTTTTTGTAGCGTGTCAGCTGATCCTGCAGTCAGGGAGCTAGAATGGTACCTGCGTGACCACCTATTTAGGCAATCAAACGCTGGCAAGACCTCATTTAGAAGAGAATTACTGCCACACGAAATGACGGCCCTTTACCTACGATACAGAAACTCCGACCCTGACCAGTTATCAAATATAATGACCTCTGTGATTGAAATCCTGACTGCAAGAAAGGTTGTGAGGCAGGATAGCAACGAGCTGAAGCTGCTAGGCAGGATGACACGGTTACAATGCATAAAATGTTTCTATATTAATTACCTAACAGAGGTGGAGCCTAGGGCGTGCATTCGGTGCCAGCACAGTGAGCTACAGGACTTTCCAATGAAGAAGGTATAAACATCTCACCCTCAGTAGTAAAACTATCTTGCTGTAGCCTGAACTTGGGTGTTTGAATAAGCGTTGACTATGCCGCAGCAAAAGAATTATTGAATTTAAATACTGTTAGGACGTTCTCGGTTTACAGCTCTTTCTTACCAGGAAGCACTTGCCTTTGCTTCTAGAATAGAAAAATCTCTTTATTTTTTGATTCAATTATGTGGGGCTAGGCAGGTGATGTTCTAGAAAGCTTGATATGAACTTCAGCAAGGCCCTCTAAGTGTAGTGCAGCTGCAAAGCAGGAAGAAGTGGACGATCAACGGCACGTCAAGAATTAAGCCAGCGCAAGAGACTTTGAAGAAGGTGATGCCCATATCAAAGAAGATAGGCATCACCAGACTTGCCGACATTACTGACATGGATGTTCTGCGTATCCCAAATTATTCTGCGGTGGTACCTGGCACGGAGGACTATATCTGGGTCTACAGCGGCAAGGGCCCAACAAAGGAGCACGCAATCGCAAGTGCACTGATGGAAAGTATCGAACGCTACTCTTCACTGCCTTCAGGCTGGCCGGGCAAATTTGTCAGGTCAAGCTATTCTGAGCTGTCTAAGACCTACAAGGTGTTGCATCCTGACAAGATAGTAGAGCCAGTAAGGTTTGTGTACCGCACCGACATGATGATGGACTGGCTACCTGGCTATGACCTTGTGAGTGGCGAGGAAATAATGGTGCCTGCATCCATAGCGTTGTTTCGGTACACTCCACCTCCGCCAGCTGTCAACCCATTTGCATACTTTCATACAAACGGACTTGCATCCGGCAATGTAATGGAAGAGGCGGTCTGTCATGCGCTATGCGAGGTAATAGAGCGAGATGCAATGAGCCTTGCAGACCTACGGGCAAGCGCTATCCCGTTCCACATCTTGCGCACAATTGTACATTCCCTAAATGCTGCGGCATTTTCAGTGTCTCCCATTTTAGCAGACAGGTTTGTCGATGATCCAAGCATATTCCCTGACGTCGACATTTCAGAAATTGACTTTGGGCCCGTCAAGAACTTGGTGGAAAAGTTCAAACATGCAGGCATCTCGCTCACACTAAAGGATATTACCTCCGACATTGGCATTCCAACATTTAATGCAAGCAGCGTAGAGTGGATCAGCCACGACTACGGCTACCTTGCAGAGGGACATGGGACACATCCTGATGCAAGGATAGCACTCCTCCGCGCAATTACTGAAGTATCACAGACAAGGGCTGCAAACATCCAGGGCGCAAGAGATGATCTGCGGAAGATCAAGTATAGCGATGAGAACACCGATGATAGACGGGCATGGCAGTTCATGCCCTCAACAAAAAAGATCAAATTCCCAGAAGTACAGACATTCTTTAACGAAGATATTCTCGACGATATCAATTTGATTCTCTTACGCCTAAAGAGTGTAGGATTGAATCAGGTAATAATCGTCGACTTAACAAATCCGGATATTGGAATTCCAGTAGTCAGGGCAATAGTGCCAGGGCTTGAGACCTTCAAGATAACAAAGTCAGTTATGGGCATGCGGGCAAAGGTGTGTTTTAAGCAATGGGCAAGCCGATAATATTTCTAGGGCCATCACTGAGTCACGAAAAGGCAAGGAAAATCTTTGATGCAGACTACAGACCACCTGCAAGAAAAGGCGACTTTTTGCGACTGGCTGCAGATTTTGATGTAGTAGAAATGGCGATCGGGTTTGTCGATGGCGTGTTCCTGCAGGACTATCCACCTACTCCGATTGAAGTATACCATCTAGCAAGAAAGAATGGTGTGCTATTAGTCGGTGCAGCAAGCCTAGGCGCATTGAGGGCAGTCGAGCTTGAAAAGTTTGGGATGGTGGGAATCGGCAAGATATTTCAACTCTACAAGACGGGCAAGGTTAATGCAGACGACGAAGTGGCAGTAACATTTGCTTCGGAGGGTGACTACCAGCTACAATCTGAGGCTATGATAGATATACGGTATAATCTTTATCTTGCGCACAAAAAGGGAGTCATCAACGAAAAGGCAAAAAGCATGCTTGTCAGACTGGCAAAAGAGATTTACTTTCCACACCGAAAATATACGTACATTCTCGAGGAAGCAAGGAACAGGTATCCTATGCTTGAAAGCGAATTCAACTCTTTTGGCAGCTATATTAGGTCAAATAGAAAGAGCCTCAAGGAAATGGACGCAATAAGACTTGTAAAATACCTTAAGGAGCATTACGAGTCTACTAATGCTATTTCGACGCGATAGCTGCATTTATCTGGTTGACGAGGTTTGATATGCTGACAGGCTTTCTGATAAACGCCTTGACATCTATTGTAGGAAACATCATCCTGAACTCTTCATAATAGATTTGAAACGCGGTCAGAAAGCAGACCTTAACGCCGGTGTCCCTTTCCTTCAACTCTCTGTACAGGTCAAAGCCGTTTATCCTAGGCATTCGGATATCAATTATCATTAAGTCATAATACATAGGTTGGAAGTTTGCAAGGGCGGCCTGCGGATCGTTGAAGGTATCGACTGAGAAGCCATGGCGCTCAAGCCCCTTCTTAAGGACATTCGTAATGTCAGGTTCGTCATCCACCACGGCTATCCTTTTCATGAATACATAAAATTTTTGGAGGCACTATTTTAATTCAATGGTTCCCCTTTTTCATCCAAGAGATATATTCTTAAATTGTTCCATTCTTGCTGTAAATGGATAATGAAGATCTACACCAAGACAGGCGACAGAGGCGAGACTAGGCTTATCGGTGGCAAGCATGTGAACAAGGCAGATCCGCGCATAATCGCCTATGGGGAAGTTGACGAACTGAATTCTAGTATCGGTCTTGCAATTTCATTTCTGCGCTCAAAACAGGATATACTTTTGGATGTAGCAGATACCTTAGAGCGAGTGCAGAATGACCTTTTTGTTCTCGGCTCAGATCTTGCAGACCCATCCTGGCCACCAGCCAATGATAAGACGCCACGCACTAGCGAAAAAATGGCGTCTGTGTTAGAGCCAATTATCGACAGGATTGAGTTGGAGCTTGAATCGATCACATTTTTTATCCTGCCGGGAGGAAGCATAGAAGCATCACTTTTGCATCTTAGTAGGGGAGTTGCACGCCGGGCAGAGAGAGCGGTCGTATCGCTTTCAAAGAACCAGCCAATAAACCCCGCAATAGTAGTCTACCTTAACAGGCTATCTGATCTCCTCTTTGTGACAGCTCGGCTTGCCAACAAGAGGTTGGGCATGCAAGATATTCCTTGGAGAAAGTAAATTATCACTATTCTGTCAGCAATTGCAATGAAAGACTAACATTAAAATGCCTAAAGCTGGACTGCAAAGTTATAGCCTGTGGGCCATATCTATAATGTATTGATAATATTGGCCATCACTTTGTTGATGGCAGTGACGACAACAGTGCTTGCGTATGTTGTCGACCTGTTGCCGCAGATAGTTATTGATGACAATGTAGCGCTGATAGCATCTAATGATACCTCAACCAGGGATAGTGAGGCAGCTCAAGACAATTAGCTTTAAAGTTAGGTGTCTCATTCTCATGCATTAAGCATGGCCAGTGAAAAGGATATTGTCAGTTGCCCCTACTGTGGATCAAAGTTCGACAGCAAAGAAGAGCTTTCAAAACACATAGACAGGATACACCATGGCTCAGGCCTTCTTGAAGGCGACACGAGAAAATGGTAGTAGTAGATGACCTGTCTCTTTTTTTTCATTCAGTTTTGGAGCTTAAATCCATCAGGCGCGCTGGGTGGGTCTCAAAGGTCCAAGTTGAAGACGTGGAGTCAGTTGCAGATCATACATTTTCAATGGCAACCATGGCGATGCTTTTATCAGACATGTTGGGCTTTGATACGCATAAGGTGATCAAGATGGTCCTGATGCATGATCTTGCAGAGTCAATAGTGGGCGACTACATGCCCGGCGATGTGACTGCTCGACAAAAATTAGTCAAAGAGAAAAAGGCAATGAAATTCATCCTGTCCAGCATTCCCAAAGAGATAAGAGAAGAGTATGAAGAGATCTGGCTTGAATATCTGCATAATAGGACCGAAATTGCTAGATTTGTCCACAGGATTGATAAGCTTGAGATGGCGCTACAAGCTGATCAGTATGCAAAGCAGGGATATGCAGACAAGTTGCTGGCTCCTTTCTTTGAATCGGCAAAGACAGCCATAGGTGACGCAGGCGACATTGTAAGTGAAATCCTAAAATCTTTAAGACCGACATCGGCCAGGAAATAGTGCATGCAGTATTTCAGGGCCCTCAAGATAGGGGAAAAACGTGTAAAAGCTGCACAAGAGTTGCTGACACGCTATGCAGGCCATGGCATGCCTGCCCTCGCCCTCAAAGACAACAAAGACAATATTTGGGAACCTGTAGGAGAAGAGATGCTTTATGCCGTGATCAAGGAGGACGCCGGCTACATGATTGCCTTTTGCGACAGGAAGGGCATTGCAAAATCAATTGCGCAATGGTTTTCAGAAGATGTAAAGAATGAGATTATCAACAAGATTAAGGCGGAGCAAAACATGGAGGAATACTTTGGGAAGCTGTCACTCCCTATTTAGTCCGTTTTATCACGCCAATTTTGCTGTCACCTCTGTCTGGGCTCTCATACTAACACTGTCTAAGAGGTAAATGAGGCAAGGGTGCCTGCCAGTAGTAATAAAAAAGTAAATCACGAGAGTGGAGCCAAACCGATAATGAATATTGTGACCCTATTGCAAGAAATGCAATTGACTGCAGAATCACCTATCTATCTTTGCGTTTTTAGAAAGGAATAGATCTGCCAAATAATATTGCTGTAACAAGACTACACATGCAGATTATGGCTTTTATACCGAAAATAAGCATATGAGCATAACCTTGGCAGACAGGTTCGAGCAGGAAATAGAGACAAGAGGACATCTTATCGATTCAATGATACTGACAAGAATATTTGATGGCATCATGGATCTTCGGGGCGACTTTCAGGTGCTCGAGTTCACCGTAGGCAAGAGAAAGAGCGATCCAAGTTACGCCCGGTTACTTATAAAAGGAAAAAGTAAGGAACACCTTGAAAGCATACTTGAACAGGTATACAGAGAAGGCGCTCAACCTGTGTCAGTGCAGGAGGTGAAGCTTGAGCCTGCTCCAAATGACATGGTGATGCCTGACGACTTTTACAGCACCACAAACAACACAACACAGGTTTACTATGGCAGCCAATGGATAGACGTCCGTAACATGATGATGGACAAGTGCATTGCGGTGGACATCCAGCGCAAGAAGGCCGAGTGTAAGATGGTGCGCGACATTGTCAAAGGTGACATGATAGTTGTAGGTGAGCAGGGGGTCAAGATAATCCCACAGGAGCGCCCCCGCGAAGGCATTGACATTTTCCAGTTCATGAGCAGCGCAAGTTCTAGCGAGCGCCCCACACAGCACATTGCCCGAAAAGTTGCAAGCGATATTTACAACACAAGGAAGGAAGGCGGTAAGATAATTGTAGTATCAGGGCCGGTGCTTGTGCACTCGGGGGCAGTTGAAGCACTCGCATCATTGATCAGGATGGGGTACGTTGACGGCCTTCTTGCAGGCAACGCGCTGGCAGTGCATGATGTTGAAAATGCTTTGCTTGGTACTTCACTTGGCATGCGTGTCAAGGACGGCACACTTGCGGTCAGAGGACACCGCAACCATATGCAGGCCATCAATGAGGTTTTCAAAGCTGGAGGACTCAAGGCACTGGTTGAAAAAAGGCTCCTGAAAAGTGGCGTGATGTATGAATGCATAAAGAGCAATGTGCCCTTTGTACTTGCCGGCTCTATACGTGACGACGGTCCCCTGCCTGATGTAATCACAGACGTTGTTGAGGCACAACGTAAGTACAAGGAATTGATTAAGGGAGCCAAGCTGGTGCTGATGTTATCCACCATGCTGCATTCTATCGCAGTAGGAAACATGCTATCTGCCTCAGTCAAGGTAGTAGCAGTCGACATTAGCCAGCCTGTGGTGACCAAGCTCATCGATAGGGGAACTGCTCAGGCAATTGGCATTGTAACGGACGTGGGAGCATTCATGCCTATAGTCGTAGAGCACCTAGAGGAGATTGCTACAGTTGAAGAGAAAAGAAAATAACGGCTAAAATAAGTGACGTATACAAATGACATATTGTTGTATGGTAGACAAGCCTAATTACAAAAAGGACTTGACGCCTGAGCAGTATGAAGTATGTTGGAATAGGGGCACTGAACCTCCGTTTTCAGGCAAGCACCACGACTGCAAAGGCAAGGGCATCTACAAGTGTCTCTGCTGTGGCAATAGCCTATTTACCTCCGACACCAAATTCGATTCTGGCACTGGTTGGCCCAGCTTTTGGACTCCTCTTAATAGAGGAAGTGCGAAACAAGCGATGGACAAGAGCTAAGGCATGATAAGAACCGAGGTATGTGTGCCAAGTGTGGTGCGCATTTAGGGCACGTATTTGATGATGGACCAGAGCCAACTCGCCTGCGCTACTGCATCAATTCTCTATCTCTTTCGCTAGAAAGGGAAAACGAGAGGAGGAGGAGGAGGAGGAGAAGAATGCAATTGAATGAATAGGCCATACGAAGATTTTTTGAAAGTATTATACAACAGCTGCTGAGCTAGTCTAAGAATACGTTTGGGCAAGGGGGCAAAATGTGTGCCTTCCCCTCGTCCTCCTCAGATTTACAGAAGGCAAAAAGGGCTATAACGGTCATTAAGAACTCTCTAGCAGAGATTAAATCGACAATTCATTATTATTAGAGTGTATCTGCAGTAGCGGAATATGCCTAATCCAATTCTGTCAATAGGCCTATCATTGATGCTTTTATTTGTATTAGGACAGGATTTTGCAGTTGCCCAAGAAGTCGGGACTACAGGGACAAGACCCTCTGTAAATGATGTCAGCCTTACAGTCGAGCAAGTTGCCGGTGGACTGATATCTCCAACCACTATGGCTTTCTTAGATGAAGACACCATACTGGTGCTTGAAAAAGACAATGGCAGAGTAAGGATGATCGAAGACGGAGAGCTTCAACCGGAACCACTCCTTGACGTCGCAGTTGCAAATGACGGCGAAAGAGGAATGCTGGGCACTGCTGTTTCAAGGGAAAATGATACAACTACCTACGTCTTTTTGTATTTCACTGAATCTGGCGGAGGGGTTGACGGTGATGATATGCAGGGAGTGCCCCCCGCAGGCAATCGCCTCTATAGGTATGAGCTGCAGGGAGACCAACTTGTGAATCCAATGCTCATGCTTGACCTACCAGCCCTCCCAGGACCACGATACAATGGCGGACCCGTCGTTATTGGTCCAGACAACAATGTCTATGTCATAATAGGCGATGTCGGAGGTCATACCACCATGGTGCAGAATTTTGAAAACGGTTCGGAGGCGGATGGGACAAGTGGTATACTGAGGATAGGCAAAAATGGAGAGGTTCCTGAGCCTATCATCGGAACTGGCGCCTTTGGCAAATACTACTTTGCATACGGGATGCGCAGCAGCTATGGCATGGACTTTGATCCCATGACAGGCGTTCTGTGGGATACTGAGAACGGCGCACCGTTTGTGGATGAGATTAACTTGGTTGATACTGGCTTTAACAGCGGGTGGAAAATCGTACAAGGAATGGTGCCACCAGACTACAGTCTGACAGGCCTTGTGATGTTCAACTCAGAGAGTCACTACAGCAATCCAGAGTTTACTTGGACAGAGCCAGTTGACCCTACCGCCCTTGAATTCCTCGCTTCAAGTGCATTTGGGGAAGAGTATGAGAACGATATGTTTGTAGGCGACATTAGCAATGGCACAATCTACCGCTTTGAGCTGAATGAAAACAGGTCTGCATTTGTCCTCGAAGGCGCGCTAGACGACACAGTAGCAAATACTCCTGAAGAAGCAGAGGATGCCATTTTTGGTACAGGCTTTGGAAGTATAAGTGACATCAAGACAGGCCCTGATGGCTACCTGTACATCTTATCATCTGTAGATGGCACACTATTCCGAGTCGTTCCTGCTGCCGATACGCTGTCGCCAGACGCAGAAAGTATTGCGGACCTGACTGTCAGAGCGGCGGATCTCTCAGGTGATACAATAACAGGAGTGTATATTGTCATTGAAGCAATCAACGGAACCACCCTGATGGAAGGACACGCGCCGTTGACATTTACGGGAACTGCTGGATCTACATATACTGTTACGGTACCTGTCCTAGGCAACATGGAATTTGACAGGTGGGATAATGGATCTACAGACAGAACAAGATCCATAGTTCTCGGCCAAGACGACACTACCATTACAGCATACCTAGAAGTTGATCCAGCATTTACTAATGCTACAATAGATGCACGCACCATCATCATACAGAGATTCGCCGATATTGTAGACCAAGACAATTGCTTTGATGCAGAGGATGCGCGCAGGTTGAATATGGTTATTGGCAATTTAATCCAGAACATCTTTAGCGAAAGCGAAGGAGGCAGCAACCAGCTGCAACAGGAGATAGCTAGGCTCGTTCGAGATTGTCAACCCGTTGGCGCTGGCGCCAATGAACTCAACCAAGACAACCCCAGTAATATCACAGAACCAAGTGAATCAAACAGTGATGAGGGGGATGAGGAGGAACCAAGTGAATCAAACAGTGATGAGGGGGATGATGATGAGGAGGAGGAGGAGTAGGTCAACAATGATTATGAGGACAGGGATCATGAGTAGCAGCTGCTAGTCCTCTTTCAACTTTTTCTGTATCATTTCTAGTGCAATCTTTGGGTCTGCCGTACCTTTAGTGATCTTCATTACCTTGCCAAGCAAAAAGTTTGCAACATTAGCGTTGCGCCTTGCATCGTGAACCGCTGCTTGCTCCTTCTGGAAGACTGACTGAACTGCTTGGGCCAGCACACTCGCATCATCAATTCTGCTGGCATGCATCTTTTTCGCTAATGCAGAAGGCATCTCGCCTGTTCTCACTATTTGACCAAGAATCTGCTTCGCAGTGGCCCTGTTTATCGTCTCCTGATCGACTAGCCTTGCGAGATCGGCGATATGCTCTGGCCCTACCTTGAGGCCCGCAAACAGCAAGTACTGCTTATCTTCTTCTTTTTTCTGTCGTTCGTCTACAAAGCTCATGAGATCAGTCACTATCCAGTTGGCTATCTCCTTTGGTGACAAGTATATCATAAGAGTGGACTCGAAAAAGTCAGCTAGCTCCTTGTTCCCTATAAGCACTTGTGCAATGTGGGCTGACAGGCCATATTTTGACATAAAACGCTCCTTGCGGGTGTCTGGAAGCTCTGGCATCGATTGCCGGATAAATGAAACAAACTCGCTTCCAAGCAATACCATTGGGATGTCGGGCTCTGGGAAGTAGCGATAGTCTTGCTCCTCTTCTTTTGTCCTTGACTCTTTTGTTACTTTTCTTGCATCGTCCCAGTGGCGAGTCTCTGATCTGACTTGGATCTCGCGGGACGCCATCGTTCTCTGTCTTGTGATTTCATAGCGTAATGCCTTTTCTACATCGGCAAATGAGCTGATGTTTTTTATCTCCACCTTATTGCCACCGTCAATCGATACATTGGCATCGCAGCGCACAGATCCTTCAAGCTTTGTGTCGCATACACCAAGGTGTTCTATTATCGAAGTTATCTTGTCAAGGAACATTCGCACATCCTTTGGGTCGGCGAAGTCCGGCTCTGTCACTATCTCAACAAGTGGCATGCCGGCTCTGTTGTAGTCGATCAAGACATAAACGCTGGTATCCATACTACCGCTCGCATACACAAGTCTGCCAGGGTCTTCTTCCAGTTGTACGCGTCTTATCCTTGCGTCCTTGCCATTACCGTACTCCAGCTTGCCGTCTACACCGATGCTCGTTATACTGTATGCGTTGTACTGTGTCAGCTGGAAGTTTTTGGGCAAATCAGGGTAAAAGTAGTTCTTGCGGTAGAATGCTATGTCATCTGGGAACTTGCAGCCAAGCGCAAGAGTGATCATTGCGGCAAACTCAACGGTCTTTTGGTTCAAAAGCGGTAATGTTCCCGGTAGTCCCGCACATATAGGGCAGATATTTGCGTTTGGAGCTTTTCCCCGGTAGTCCGAACTGCATCTGCAGAACAGCTTGCTCTTGGCGCCTGTGAGCTGACAATGAATTTCAAGTCCTATCTTAGTAGTAGTAGCCATCACAGCTCAGAGCTCCTTTGCACTTTTGCAGCCTGCTCAAACAAATATGCTATATCAAGCATAGTCTGTTCGGCAAATTGGTCCGCCATTATCTGCAGGCCCACAGGCAAACCGTCAGCAAAGCCGGCAGGAACCGATATTGCAGGCATGCCAGTGAGGTTTGCTACAACAGTGTCAATATCGACAAGATACATCTTGAGCGGATCGTCTATCCTTTCGCCTATTTTGAATGGGAGTATAGGCATGGTAGGTCCTATCAAGACGTCATACCTTTTGAAAAGGGTCTCCATCTCATGCTTTAGAAGTGAGCGCACTTGGTGCGCCTTCAGATAATACTTGCCATAATATCCTGAAGAGAGCACATACGATCCAACAATTATCCTCCTCTTTGCCTCCTCGCCAAAGTTGCTGCGCGCTTTAGCAAAATAGCTGTTCCATTCGTAGCCTTCAGGGTTCATGTCGAAGCCGTAGCGGATGTTATCGTAACGTGCAAGATTGCTACTTGCTTCTGCGGTTGCAATTGTATAGTAGGATGCAAGCGCATACTGCACTGACGGAAGAGACACTTCTTCGCACTTGCAACCCTGCTTCTCCAGTGTGTCTGCAGCATTGTAGATCATCTTGGATACTCCAGGGTCTGCACCTTCAGTGAACTCCATGACAAGACCGGCACGTAACCCTTTTCTTTCTTGTAGCGAATACGTAGGTTTGTTGCTGTTTATCGTAGTATGATCGTTTTCATCGGAACCGGCAATCACATTTAGAATCGAAACTACGTCTGATACTGTCCTGCCAACCGGTCCTATCTGTTCTAGGCTGTTTGCATATGATACAAGCCCAAATCTGCTCACAAGGCCATATGTGGGCTTGAGCCCAACTACAGAGCAAAAACTGGCGGGACATCTAACTGAGCCTCCAGTGTCTGAACCAAGCGATGCAGTGCATTCAAGGGCAGCCACGCTTGCTGCGCTTCCGCCTGAGGAGCCACCCGAGACCCTGCTGATATCCCACGGGTTTCTAGTGGGGCCATGTCGGCTAAACTCTGTAGTAGAACCCATTGCAAACTCATCGAGGTTTGCCTTGCCGATTATGATTGCACCGGCAGACATCAGTCGCTTGATCACTGTTGCATCGTATGCCGGGATATAGCTTTCAAGCATCTTTGAGGCACATGTGGTCTTCATCCCTTTTGTGCAAATATTGTCCTTGATGCTCAATGCGACTCCTGCAAGGGGGCCACTTTGCTCGCCGTCTCTGATCTTTTTATCCAGCATGCGCGCTCTATTAAGCCCTTCTTCCTTGTTGAGCGTCACAAAGGCATTTACCTTGGGTTCTACTTTTTCAATCCTTCCCAAGAGCTGGGAGATATATTCCTCAGCAGAAAATTCCCTGTTTTTGATGCCTTCGACGACCTGTCCGGCCTCAAGGGTATAGAGCGGCAATGGCAATTCAGACCATCCTTGGACCCTTCACAAAGCCGTCCTTCCTGTATCTCGTTCCAAGTACAGCGTCTTCGAAATTCTCAGGTGCATCTTTCCGAAGTTCTGAAAATTTCTTTTTCATCGCTATCGGTTTGACCTGCTCAAGTGGTATCGTATCCAGCATGTTCAAGTAGCTGATTATCTCTTCTATCTGTGCGGTATAGCGCTGTAGCTCTGCGTCTGACATCTCGAGCTTTGCAAGCCATCCAAGATGCTTTACTTCTTCTCTTGTAACTACCATATTATATTATCATGGCGCCAGCCTATCTATGTCTCTTGGATAAAGTGTAACGTCGCGGATATTTTCGACTTTTGTTAATGCCATCATGAGCCGCTCAAGGCCAAGACCAAAGCCAGCGTGCGGTGGAACCCCATAATCAAATACCCGCAGATGGTAGTCAAATGCTTCAGGCTTTAAGCCCTGCTTTGCCATGCGCCCCACCAGCTGATCTTTGTGATTTATTCTGGTGCTGCCTGATGAAACTTCAAGTCCTCCACACATCAGGTCAAATGACTCGCATATCCTGCTGTCTGTAGCACTTGGCTTGATATAGAATGGCTTGGTCGAAGTTGGCCAGTCTATTATGAAGTAAAAGTCATTGAGGTGTTCATGCTGTATGCTCTTCATAATCTGTGGAGAAATATCGTCTCCCCACTGTATGCGCTCGCCAGCCTCCTGCAGTCTATCAATGATGTCAGAATAACTGTACTTTGAAAACGGCAGATCCACGGACGGTAGCTGAAGTTGTAGATACTCCAGGTCATCTTGATTCTTTTCTTTTAATATATCAACAATCTTTGATATCATCCTCTCGAGCAGCGACATGATATCATTATAATCAACAAATGCACGCTCAACATCGATTGAAATTGCCTCTGATAAATGTCTGTTGGTGCGAGAGGGCTCTGCGCGAAAAATGGGCCCTATCTCAAATACGCTTTCAAATGCCATTGTTAATTGTTCTTTGTATAGCTGAGGGCTTTGCGCAAGAAATGCTTCTCTATCGTAATAGAATATCGGAAAAAGTGCTGCCCCGCCTTCTGTTGCAGTGGCTATCATCTTTGGCGTGTTCACTTCATTGAATTTCTGCTCTGAGAGGAATGCTCTGACAGAATTGACGGCAGTCTGACGTATGCGAAATATTGATCCAAGATAATTGCGTCGCAGATCAACTGCACGAAGGTCAAGCCGGGTGTCAATGCCTACAGTTGACGTCCTACTCTGAACAAGGAAAGGAGCCGCCTTTCTTGCTATTGAAAATACTCTGATCTCAATTGGCACTATTTCAGCGCCGTTTGGAACCTTTTCCTGCGGCCTTATCTTGCCGCGTACGCCAATAGAGCTGTGCTCCTTGATCTCTTTGGCCAGTTGGAAAAGCGACTCACTGCACTCACGCTTCTTCACTGTGACCTGGATTTCACCATACATATCCCTTAATATGATAAACTGGATGTTGCCGTGATCTCTTATACTGGCAACCCAGCCCATGATAATGACTTCGTCGTCTCCTCCTTTAGAGAGGGCTATCTCCTTGGAATAGTGGGTTCTTCGCCAATTTTTAAGATCTTCTTCCTGCAGCAATTCGTCCAATTAACCAGGGGTTATCGAAGAGGTTAATTTAACCTTACCAGCATCAGTGTGTATATGTGGTGGTGGTGGCGCGCAATGGTGGCGGCTAGCAACATGGAATTGTGCGATTAACACAAGATTTCTCTTTCAATGCTGTAGAGCACTCTGCTGACGGCTTGCTTTTTGATAATGCCAGTCACAAAGTGAGGCTTACCTCCTCCGCGCCCATCTATGTCAGCAAATTGCTTAAACATTTTGTTCAAGTCGATCCCTTCCATTTTTTCATTGCGAGCGAAAACTATGTTTGCTCTTTCGTCAGAGATGTTTGCAAGAAGGACTAGGGTATTTGGATTGATAATTATTTCACCTGCAAATTCTTGGAGTTGATTATCTGACAAGTTTTCAAATATTCCTTTTAGAAGCGTTACGGTACCGCTTGTGACCGGCTGTATACCTGCTAGCTTTTCTCTGCTAAGCGCTTTTAGCTTTCTAGCATTAATTTCATTTTCAGATCTGAGCTTTTGTGCAGTATTTTCAACAGTGTTAATGTTGGCTCTGAGCTCATGGCAGACTCTTAATAGCTTAGACGACAAAGCGACAGCTGTATCCTTGGCCTGGCGGCCAACCACAAAGTCAACTTCATATTCACTTCCGCCTTTTGACAAGCGCGTGACTAGGAAAAATTCACATTCTTGCAGGTTGCTGGCATGCTCCATAGCGCAAGCGGCTACATCATGATTTTCGATCTCTACCACTTTAACCTCAGAGGGTGCTGCTGCTGTTATCCTTTCCTCGTTTGCGCGCAATTCAGGTATCTCGCGCTTTGCTTCTTCAAGCGACGAAAATATACGTGTTGTTACTCTGCGGCCTTTGGCAATAAGTGAATTCACTTCTGCTTCTGCCTTGATCACCGTATCGAGATCAAGCTTCGGGATCAGAATGAAGGCGGTGTTGTAGCCGGAGCCCTTGTGCTCCACTTTTCTGACCTTCAGGGTCTGCCCGAGCAGTTTTTGTAGCGATCCAATGAATGCGTGCTCTGCGGTGTGGGCTAGTCTGTTGTCATTCAGTGAAACAATAGAGATTTAGTTCTAGCTTCAGCTATAAATGCTATTGAGAAGAAATTTTAATCTCTTGCAATTAACAGGGAGGTATTGACTAGAAAGGCTGCTACTGGCAGTAAGCTTACGATTGCGACGCTTGGCTCCCATTGTTCATTACAAGTTCTCAAGGGTGCAAAGGATGAAGGTTTTAGGACGTTGCTTGTGTGCGAGAAACGTCGGCTGGGGCTATACTCAAGGTTTGGGTTTATTGATGAAATTGTCGAGGTTGGCAGTTTTACCGAGATCCTTGGTGATACATGTCGCAGACGCCTCAAGCAGGTAGGCTCCGTGCTAATTCCCCATGGTACTCTGATATCTCAGATGAAAAGCGACGAAATAGAGAAGATAGACACACCAGTCTTTGGCAACAAGTGGATATTAAGGTGGGAGGCAGACCGAATTCTCAAAGAAAAGCTGATGAAAGAGGCAGGCCTGAAGATTCCCCAGGCGGTCAGGTCAAAAAATGAGATCAAGGGGTTATGCATTGTGAAGTTGCATGGGGCCGCCGGTGGGCGGGGCTATTACCTCGCATGGAACCGTGAGAGCTTTGAAGAAGGTGCGAGACGACTCATTGATCAAAAGATAATCAGAGCAGAAAGCGATCTGTACATTCAGGAATTCATTAGAGGTGTGCCAGTCTATTTGCAGTATTTCTATTCACCAATAACTGAAGAACTCGAGCTGCTGGGAATAGACAGGCGGTATGAATCAGATATTGACGGCATCGGCAGGATCCCTGCAAAGCAGCAGCTTGGCGCCGGCAGCATCGAGCCGTCGTACACTGTCATCGGAAACATACCGCTTGTTCTGCGTGAATCATTGCTTGAAGAAGTATACAAGATAGGCGAAAACTTTGTGCGCGCTGCAGAGCGGCTAGTGCCACCAGGGATGCCTGGGCCATTCTGCCTTGAAGGAGTATATGACAGCGAAGGCAAATTCACAACCTTTGAATTTTCTGCAAGGATCGTCGCAGGGACGAACCTCTACCTTGACGGTTCACCTTACTCTGGACTCCTATATGACGAACCTATGAGCATGGGGAGAAGAATAGCACGCGAAGTAAAGGTAGCAAAGAAAAGGGGCAAATTGGATAAAGTAGTAACTTGAGAGGTGTCTTATGAAAACTATGAGGGAGTCCCAAAGACTGAAAGGAAGATCGCCACTACACATCCACACACACCCACCCACACACACTGCATCCCGCAAGTGTGCAATAATACATCAACGGAGTATGTGGCTATTAATCAGACATACAGGAGATGCAATAATTTTATCGAAATTACTTAGCGGTAGATAAAAACATGCTGTAACCGTAACTTGTATTAGAAAAAAGTATCAAAGTTGCTCTGCCATATACATCATGCATATATGCTGCCACATAACAAACGCTGACGAGAACTCTATGCGACAGAAAGCATCAAGCTTGTCAACTTTTTATATCAGACTTCTTTCTCGTGATGAGGAATGTTTCTTTTCAGAGAGCACAATATTTCGAAGCTGCTTAGATAACGGACGCCAACTTTTTTGGTTAGCTATGCGCTGCAAATTTAAGTGTACAACTTGAGCTTAGCAGTGTTAGTCATAATATGATTCTTATCTATGCACATATAGAACGCTTCACAACAATCCTTAAAATATACGCTATCCCTTCACGCAAATATCAATGACTACAAAGAAGAATAATAGTGCGTTTTATGTGGGCTCTGTTATAGCCGCTGCAGCAATTCTTACAGCAGTCGGTGTAACTGGTTCTACATCACTTACACCACAGCAAGTAGCAGCATCAATTGATAACACAATAGAAGAAGAAGAAAGAGTCTCAGTAGGAGCCGGCAACATTACTGAATCAATCAACCAATTCTTCCCTGCAGCAGTAGAGATTCAAACAGGAGAAAGTATTACATTCTATGCACCACAAAATTCCACAGAAGTACATAACGTAATATTTGATATGACCAACGGATCAACAATATCTGATTTGTGGTTGCCATTCATACTACCCCAAGGAGCTGACCCAGAACAACTAGAACTTGCGCCTCCATTCAATTTTGGGGAGTCCATAATCCAAGAGCAGCCAGATGGTAGACAAGCCGTAATCTCCTTGAACAAGGGTGCATTCTATCCAACTGTTGCGGACAGTGAGAACAACACAAGATATCTGATTGATGTACAAGAACTGCAACAGCTAACAGAGGAGGCAATGCAGCAAGGATTGTTTGAGCCACCAAACCTATCAGCCAATTATACAATAAACGGAACTGAGGCAATAGTCAGTTCAGGTATAATACTAGATGTCCGTGGTTTTGAAGCCTTGGAAGAGGAAGGAGAAGTATCAGCAGCAAATATGACAGCAGTAACGACAAATGCTACTGATGACACCAATGCGACAACAGTAACTGAGGAAGAAGGAGGAGAAGAAGAAGAAGAATTCCCACCGCTTCCATTCCCAATTCTAGATAGCTTTACGATGACATTTGAAGAACCTGGAACCTATGAATACTTCTGTGCATTCCACCCCGGGATGTATGGAATAGTGACAGTAGCGGGAGAGGAAGGAGAAGCAGCGGGAGAGGAAGGAGAAGTATCAGCAGCAAATATGACAGTAGTAACGACAAATGCTACTGATGACACCAATGCGACAACAGTAATAACAACATC
>Ga0307410_10000156_pt1 | contig 24637 bp, 33 predicted proteins | sample 322Ometagenome_3_FD_203707 | JGI IMG/M metagenome (GOLD analysis project Ga0307410, IMG submission 203707) | Maize rhizosphere microbial communities from greenhouse at UC Davis, California, United States - 322HYB-O-3 | ecosystem: Host-associated > Plants > Roots > Rhizosphere > Soil | place... | reverse complement strand
TGACATTATTATATCTATTATATATCTAGATTGTTTGCGTCTAAAAAGAATTGTCTACACCAATAATCTTTGATTGGATGATGTTTAATTAATTTACATATGCATTTATAATGATAATTATTTCTTGTAAATTCTTGAGAAATGTGATACATCAAAGTCCCATGTGTGAATCCATTTGGATCATGAGATTTTAATGTGCATTTAATCCATTTCTTGTTACGAGAATCATAATACGCAAATTTCATATCTTGTGTATGAATAACATATGTATGAAACCACTCTATACTAGGTTCGATTCGTTCACCATTTATAAAAATTTTACCTTTATAAAATTCATAGAATTCATAATAATTTGATATAACTAAATTGGATGTCCTATTCATAAGAATAGTTCTATATAATATAATATTATCAAATAATGCATGTGGTAACAATTTGTGAATATCTATATTGAAAGTTATAGCAATATTATTGTGATCATCAAATGATATATCTTTGTATTTATATTTATCAATGTATTGTTGTTTGATTGAATCAAAATCTGCATTATATAATTCATTATTTATGTATTTGAATACTGTAAGGTGAGCTGGAAGTGTATACAAAATAATATTATTTAGTAATTCGTGCAACATAATAATAATAACAAATATTATATACAAAATGTATATAAATAATAAAAATTTTATATGAATGAATTTACAAAAATTCCATACGAAATTTTATAATAGAAATACATTACATAGTCCCATCTTAAATCGCAATATATTATCATGTAAATACACTAATTTTATTTTATCTTCAGGATTATTTGAAGAATAGTTAATTATGACATCATGTATCATACTCATATTAATACCATCTTCAGAACCACCGGATATATTATTTACTCCACAATTTCCATGGTCTGTTGTTACCCAGTTTCTTTTATTAATTGATTTCAATTTAATAATATCGTCGTCACGTTTAATTTCGGATGTTAATGAATATAAATATATTTTTTTATTAGCATAACTAAAACTATTTATTAATGTTATTGGATATCTATTTACCCTATTTATTAACATTGTAATATGATCGATATCTAAATCTTCACTACCATATATCATTAAAAATCTAGTAATCCCCGAAAAATGACATGTGATGTTATTGTTGTTAATTGTATAATCATTTCCAAATTGTAATAAAAAAGAATCTCGTTCACAATTACAATAATTAAGTCTTTCGGTATGATTAAGATTATATGAGAATATTGGATAAATATCTATATTCCAATTTGGATGCATATTTTCCACAATAATTTTTATATCGTGAGGTATGGATTGACATATAATAAAATCATCTTGTAAAAAATGTAATTTAAATATATAATGAGTATCTGTATGTAATAATTCTTGATTATAACATTTATTTAATATATTATTTTCTAATAACATATATTTTAATATAGAATTTCCACCCATACATATTTCAATTTTCATATTATTTAATAAACTAAAATATGTAGTTATATTCTTTTCAATACTTAAAAATAATTGTTGATTATAACATATATCGGTGTCGAATGGATAAAATGTTTTAGACTTAATGCATTCTGATTCAATTAATTGTTTATGTAATTGTTTTTTATTATTTGATTCTTTATTACTAATAATAATACCATTGAACATTTTACTTGTTAATTTAAAATTATTATATGAAATTAAATCCAGATAAGCTATAATTTCATTAATTAATTCATATGGTAGCTTAGTTAGCATTAAATATAATATTGTTAATTTCTTTTTAAATGCTCTTGTAATAGCAAGTAATTTTAGATCCATATTTACTTGCATACATACAATATTTCATTTTCATTTAATCACATAATATATAAATTTATACATATTTCTGTAAATAAATGAATCATATCTGTCCAGTCCATATCAGTTACGTTGATTTAAATAAACTAAAATTTTTATTGGACCCAATAAAAATATGAATTTTATAAAAGTTGGGATTTTTATTGAATCCAATAAAAATTTTGTTTTTATATAAAATTTATGTTATTCTTCTATTCGTTTTACAAAACATTTACCTATATTACCATACACGCTTGTAAACTTTTTATATTGTTGTCGTTTTGAAAATTTTGCCAATTTACCTAATTCATTTCGTTTATATATTTTTTTACCTTTATATTTATCATAAACATTATTTATAATTTGTCGATCAACAAAAGACAATAAACAAATTCCTTGATATTCTTTGATTTTTCCCTCATAATCCATTTTCAATTCATCTGAATAGTATTTGTGTGATACGAACCATTCATCATTTACAACTTTATTAAATGTTTTTGGAAGAAGATGAATACAATTTTTTGGCAAAATACTCAATAATTGAACGAATGGAATGGAAGGTTGTCCCAATTCAAATTCATGAGTATATTTGGATTTCAAAACATTAACAAAATCCTGCATTAATGGAGCATAATGATATGGATAATACCAATCCCATGATGGAATTGTATTCGTATAATAATCAAATACCCACACAATTCCTTTCAAATATTCTTGACACATCTTTTTAATTTCATCTTCATTTTCGACTCCAGCTTTTTTATAATAAGCTGTTCGATAAGATGCATAATTCAATTGCATATTTGGTGTAATCTGAATATGTGATAAATCTTGAATTGTATTAATTCTAGCATCTATACGATAATCCACATGATCATGTAATAATGTATCATAATACTTTTCATCCAAAATTGGAATATTAATCTGTTCTGTTAAATAATCATTCTCATATAATGACAAAAATTCAACAAATAATCTGAATTTGTGCATATTTATCATATACTTATTATCCATCATATAGGTTAATCCTGGATATTGAGCTTTGACAATATCTTTGTGTGCATCCAACATGAATTGAATGCCGCTCTCAAGATAATAAAACATTTTTATTGGTGGTAAGAAATCATTACCAACAAATAATCCAATAAGTATAAAATCATTGGATGTAATATTCAATTCATCTTGAGATTTGGATTTCAAATTATGCTCTATAAATTCATGTGTATACAAGATGGTGTGTAATTCATTACGAATTGATGACATATTGACAATGTGATAATCACAATATATACCAGCAGGATGATACCCATTTGTATTAGGTCTCAACAAATAAATAATTGGGACATGAACACTTAAAGTTAACATGATTAAATCTGCATCAGGACCATAAAAACAATGTGAAGTATTTGCATCAAATTGTTTATCACGAATAAAATTCATAATTTTGTGTTCGCCTTCTCCGGGAACTTGACTTGAACTGAAATATACAATTAGTCCGGAATTTAGTGAATATTGATGATTCAGATATTTACGAATTTTATAGTTTATGTATTGAGTTAGATTATGCATAAAAATTGTTCCAGGACTCAGACAAACAGGTGTGAATTCAGTTGTAACATTTTTGTTATATGTGGCTATAAAACGACGTTGTCGTTGTTGATTTTGTTTGGATACAGGTGCGGTACCATCAATAGCAATAAATAAAATTTTAGTTGGTGTAACAATATTTACGAGTTTAATAATAGCATTGAATATTCGTTCATATACGAGTAATTGTTTTTCAGAACTAGATAGATCTGTATATGGTTGTAATAGTCTTTTGTTTGGACCATAATTATATACATGTTGACATTCCACATGAATGATTGGATTAGCATCAATATACAAATTATCAATTGTCATAGCTGTGTCGTGTTGTAATACACCTTTGACACTATTAGGAAATGTTTGACATATATATGGAAATAATCTAGGAACACCCATAATTCAAATAAATTGTTATTCTATATTTATATATTCTTGACTTTATTAGAATTTATTTGTTATTTATAATATTTATTGTGTGAAATAAATATTTTGTATTTTAGAAAAATATACACATCTTTCAAATGGTCCATTAACAAGATACATTTTGTCTTTACAAATATAATTTATATAACCATATGTAAATGTGTTATTAGAAAGATGTAATAATACATATTCATCAACACACAATCTATTCATGTCACAGATTTTCGAATTACACGAATTCATAATATAAATATATAGTGTTATATTTATTCAAACTCATTTCATATATTTCATTATACGCAGATTCTTTAAACATGATATGATGTTGTAGTTTGTATATTGTGTCTAAAATAATTGGAGATTTTTGAATATCAACATTTGATATTTTACACACATCTCCATTTTTCATAGGAATAAAAGACAAATTACACAATATTTTATTTGTTACCATCCAACCAATAGATATATATTTATAGTGTGGATTGTTATTATGTAAATTGATAGCTATATCATGTATAATACAATCTATAGTTTTAATTATGTGAAATTTCAAATTATTTGTATCGTTTGATGGAAATAATTTTTCACCATATGAATTTGTAGATAATTCATAAAGAGAAAGAACATCTGATATATTATAATATTTTTTGCAAGAATTACCCATATAAATAATAATATAATTATTTAATTATGTTAAGTCAATCGTCTAATTCACAAAACACATTAAATTTGGATTTTGATAAAATAGTAAATGCATGTTTTGTATGTCATAAAAAACTTGGGTTGCACAAATTTTTATGTGATTGTGACACAACCAAATTATACTGTTCAAATCATATGAATGATCATGAATGCACGATAAATTACAAAGATATGAAACGTGATTTATTAATCAAAACAAATCCTGTAATTAAAGGTAATAAATTTTCATCTCACGCCGATATTATTTAAATACGCAATTAATAAATAATATTAATACTTATAAATTATTTATAAATGTGTTTATATTGTCATAGTCGTTTGACAGATGATTCAATACTCAAATCATTACAGAATCAAATAAATAATCCATATCCATTCAATCAATGGAATTCAACATCTCTTGCCCATATATCATATTCTGTTATGGGATTAAATGGAATTAAATGTCAGAAACTTGCATTGTCTATATTGAATGATTATATAGAATGGGCAAAAACACAATCAGATCATGATACACGAATTCCACAAACTGGTTGTGAAAAAATGCCACCATTAACTGATATTATCAATATGTATACACTTTTATCATCTCTACACGAATTATTTGTTCAAGATGGTATTACAGATACACGTGAAGCTTTAAATTATCCTAAATATAAATATTTTGTAAATGAGATGACAAATGTGTCATTACATCAACAGATACCAGATTATTGGTTTTATTATGTAAATAAAACTAAACGCAATAGCCAAAAACTGTATGAACATTGTTATAATACAATTGATTCATGGACAATTAAACAACGTATATTATATAGTATATATAGTGTATCATTAGGATTATTACTATCACTTTCTATTGCATATTATTAAATATTTATTTTGCTGAGCAAAATAAACTTACAAAATTACTTATCACGAATTGAATATAATTATAATGTTTCAAATGGAATTTTAATAATATTATCGTGAATGATTGTATAATTTATATCTGTCAAGTTGAATATATAAGCGATATATGATCCACTTTGTAATTTTATATACAATATATCATATTTCGTATGTAATTCAATATAATCAAAATCCATACCAAGTAGAGGACTCAATTCGCGAATAGAATTGTATGCTTTAAAATTTACAGAATCGTAGACAATATATTTGTTAGGACATGCCTTTTGTAAAATAACACCTATCGTTTCAATAGAAATAATCGAATGATCGTTCATGATGAAAATAACATATTACAATATGAATAACACATTTATTAATACATTTTTATTATAGATAAAATCAAAAATTATATTGGGGTCCTTTAAAATTTTGAATTTTAAAAGTTGGGATTTTCATTGGGTCCGATAAAAAATTTCACTTTCAATAAATGAATCTATTTAAAGCAATTTTCTTTAAGCCTTTTATATTGTATAAAATCAAAATTTTTATTCAGCTCTTATAAAATTTATAAAAATATAAATTTTAGGATTTTACTAAACTCCAATAAAAAATTTCACTTTCATATATGAATTCTATTTAAAGAATTTCTCTTTAAATAGAAAATGAACTATCAAAATTTTTATGATTTTTGAAATTTTACCGTATACCTATACAGTAAAAATTTTATGAAAATTTTTGAACCATTCCCACTCCAATCTGAAAAAAGTAAAATTTTTTATTGGGTCCAATAAAAATCCTAACTTTTATAAAATTCAAAATTTTTGAGGACCCCAATAAAAATTTTGATTTTTTTATTATGTTACTACGTCGTTTTATAAAAATTCAAAATTTTTTCATGTATAGGTATACGGTAAAATTTCAAAAATGTATAAAAACTTGATAGTTGTATAAATCCAATTAAAGAAATTTTCTTTAAATAGAAATATAATAAATATATATGAAATGATAATATGAATGAATAAAATATATTATACAATATAATATATCAATGTGTTTCAGCATTCAATCCAGTCTGATAGCGTGGATTTTATCTGTTGTTATATCTATTTATTTATATAATCGTAACAGAAATTATGACAGATGGAACGCCATATTTATTTTAACATTTACATTAATTCAATTATTGGAAGCTGGATTATGGTTTTCATTAATGAATGATAAGAAACAGTTGAATAGTACTCTGACACAATTAGTACTAATCGCTTTATTAGCTCAACCACTAATTCAAACATATATGGGTTATACATACACCCATTCAACTATATTACACATTTTGTCATATGTATATATAGCTATTATTATATATGGATTATATAGAATTTCAACATCTGGTAATAATTTTTCGACTAATGTAGGACCGAATGGTCATTTGGTTTGGAATGATAGTACTTATTCAAACTCATTCCTTTCTGGATCATTTGGAATTATTGCCATATTATATTTGTTTGGGTTATTTTATGCCTTATTCTACATGAAAAATTACAAATGGGTTCCGTTAGTTGCCATAGGATTAATTACAATTTATTATTCATGGTCCAGCACAAGAGGAAAGGAATTTTCGTCTATGTGGTGTTTCACAGCCGTTTTATATAGTATTGTAGCATTATTCATATAAATTTTTATTTAAATAATTTATATTTATAGTGTATGTCGTGTTCGGCGTATCTCATTCAAATTATTAGAGATAATGAAATTGTTGGTTATGAAATTTATAGCGATTCAATGCCAACTCCACATTATGAACCTCCAAAATACAAATGTAATTCATTTAGATATAATACAATAAATTCTGCAAATGCAGTGACATTTCAAGAAGCTTATAATAAACTTTCATCTGAATTATTAGAATTACGCAAAACTCTCGGAATGAATATTGATAAACGATATAATAGACCTATATATAATTCACATACATATACATGTGATTTAATATAATGAAATTAATTAAATATATGAATTAATATACATATGAATTTACAAACAAGACAATGTCCTCATTGTCAAGTATCTCTTAATGAGATATGTATATGTGATAATAATTGTGGAACTAATATGTGTTTATCATGTAATTATGAATATTATAGTGAAAATGGAATAATACGTCTATATCATAATCCTTTGTGTGGAATATTAGATGATCATGCTGCAGTTAATAATGATAGAAATGGAATAATTTCAGTTAATAATGTAATTGGTGATGAATAAATTATTTACATAAATAATTTAACATGTATTCAAACAAGCATCCAAATCATTCTGACATTTCTCCTTAGAATGAATTAATTTACATCTTTCATAATCTGATACACATTTATCATTACAATCTGGTTGAGAATATGGTAATGCATATACATATTCATATGGATTATAATATGGATACGGATAATCATAGATTGGATAAGGTTGTACAAACCATGGATTATATCGTCTATCATATCCTCGATCCCACATATTATATCTTCGATATCTACCACCATAAGGTCGATATCCAAATGCTCCAAATCCATGACTTCTCATACCACGATATGTTTCATTATGATACTTTTTGCATACAATTAATATAATAATTATAATAACAATTATTAATATTCCAAACCACATGAACTATTATAATAATATGCTATAATTTTCATTACATATTGTAATGAAAAATTAATGAGTATTGTGAATTTTATTGTGAAAATCCTCAATATTAATATCCAAAGTTTGTAATTGTGTTTCTAAACGTGATGCGAAATACTCATCATCTTTATAACATTCCTTTAATTGCTCAATTCCAACTCTCGATTCAACAATGGCTTTTATAATAATTGAACATCTACCTTTACAAGTATCTGATGACAAATATATATTTGCTAATTTGAATGCTTCTGTAAGCGTTTTTGTTACAAAATCGAAAACTGTTTCTCTGGATTCACCTCGTCTAACAAAAGTTCTATGGATAGAAGTTGGAATACCAATTTCATACATACACATATTACCAATATCCACTTTCTTGTCCTTTTTGAAACGTGAAATGAATTTCAAATCACTAACTACAGTTTGTACTGCACGATCAAATGTATCAACAGATGCAAAACTCAATAAATCGTTATTTGTATTTGTCATATCTATAATAAATCCTTCTAATTATTATACAACATCTTTTATATAGATAAAATCAATAACTTGATAAAATCATGGTAATAGTGATATATTTACATCTTGATATTTTATAAAATCATGTGTGATCACAACATCATCGTATGTAATACGAACTATACTATATTAAATAGAAATTCAGGAAATTATTCCGATGTATTTCACGTTGTAAATGCATTTGGTGAGAAAAGAGTTTTAAAAATCATGAAATCACATTTTGACAAAAATATGATGGATATGGAAGTATGTGTATTATCACAATTGAAAGATTTGGATTGTGTACAATTATATAATACAGAATGGATTTGGTATAATCAAGAATATCGTTTATGTTTAGTTATGTCAGATTTGGGAACACAAACGTTAACCGAATATTATAATAAAAATATTCCATCATTACAGGAATTTATCAGAATTGCATTACGATTAACTGAATTATTAATACAATTACACGAATTGAATATAATTCACAGAGATATTAAACCTGATAATATCATGTGGAATGATGGATTAGCTCAATTTATCGATTTTGGATTTGCAGATATTTATTCAAATAATAACACAATTCAAACTCGTAACAAAGGTACAAAAACTTATCAAAGTTTGGATATTCATGATTTATCTTGTGGTATTCCATTAACTTTATCTATAACAGATTTACAAAGTTGTGACATTTGGGCATTGGGATGTGTTTTGTATTATATAGCTGAAGGACAACATTTATTTTATTATTATGACAATAACTATATTCAAAGAACTAATATTCATCGAATATTAGATTCAACAGAATGTGGCATTGTGTATGATATAATTTTTAATAGTCAATTATTTGAAACGAATCCTACAAATCGCATTTCATTATATGAATTGTATAATAAATTATTTTCAATTCAATATAAAATGAATTTTCAATAATTGAATTGATTAATTATTTATTGATTATAAATTGTCCATGATGTATGGTTATCATGTGTCATCCGCGTCATTATCATTAGACAAGATGATATCAGATAATGAATTACCATGTTTACAATTTTATTTGGGAAATAATAAGACATATCAACGACGCAAGATTAAAGATATTGAAGTGAAAAATATCCAATTACTACAAAAAGATAATTATAAAAGACTATTCACGCATTCACCATATTGTATTAATCTGGCTTCTGACAAAGATGATATGTTGACAAAAAGTCAAAATTCTATCAATTCCGAATTACAAGAAGCTGAAAAAATTCAAGCTCAAGTCGTTGTACATATGGGATCACTAGGTGGTATTCAAAAACTCATCGATTCTTGTAATAATTTACAAATTCCGGATTCATATAAATATCCATTACTACTGGAATGTTCATCTGGATCCAAAAAGAAGACCAAAGATGGATTTTCATCCAAATTAGGAGGAACAATGAGAGAATTGGAATATGTTTTTGAACGAATTCCATCTAATATTGGATTGTGCATTGACACAGCTCATGTATGGGGAGTTGGTGAATATAATATTCAAGAAATGAGTGAAATGCGACGTTTATTTGATGATATAATAAGTAAAATTGGAATAGATAAATTACAATTAATTCATTTGAACGGATCATGTGCAGAATTTGGTAGTTTTTTGGATAGACATACCGGTCTTGGATCTACAGACGAAAAATGCTACGATCGTATATGGAAAGATGATGCATCATCTTTAGCATGGTTGTTACAATTTTGTGGTGAATATAACATACCATTAATTGGTGAAACAGATGATATAAGTGATTATAAATATGTTCACAGATTGTATGAATATATTAATTCATAATATATTACATTAATTTTATAAATACTCAGTATTTATAAAACAGAATGACATAACCTATTGATTAATTATATTATACATCGGTATAATATAAATTCATAATATATTATTTTATCATTATATAATAATATCATGTCTAGAATAGAGGTGGATGGAGTTTTTACATATTTAAATAGTTCGAGTCAATTATCTGTTCCAGTAGGTGATATTAATATAACTCCTATTTCAGAAGCTGGTTCATTATTTTTTGACGTGATAGAACAAAGATTATATATATCAACAGGTTTAGACTGGATTCCAATAGCTGAAGGAACAGGACAATCATTTACTGGGCCGACAGGACAAAATGGAGTTTCTACAAATACTGGTGCGACAGGACCACAAGGAGATTCATTTACCGGCCCAACAGGATCACCAGGATTAGCATCAAATACTGGTGCGACAGGGCCAACTGGTTTACAAGGTGATTCAATTACTGGTCCAACTGGATTACCAGGATTAGCATCCAATACTGGTGCGACAGGTCCAACTGGTTTACAAGGAGATTCAATTACTGGTCCAACTGGTATGAATGGTCAGGATTCAAACGTTACCGGTCCAACTGGAATACAAGGAAATTCTATTACTGGTCCAACTGGCATGAATGGAGAAGCCTCAAACACAGGAGCAACAGGACCAACTGGATTACAAGGAAATTCAATTACTGGACCAACAGGAAATAATTCAAATATAACAGGACCAACTGGAAATTCTTCTAATATTACTGGACCAACTGGTTTACAAGGAAATTCATTTACTGGTCCAACAGGAAGTTCTTCTGATATTACAGGACCAACAGGCTTTGGTGATAGTTTATGGAGATATTTTACAGATACTAGTACAACGCACAATACAGTACAATTAAATCCTAATGATCCAAATTATTCCAGTTCTTCGGATTTTGTATTTCCAAATACTGGAACTAATGTTTCATCTGGTCAAGTTCGAATGTTTTTTGATACTACAACTAATTCATTTAGGGCTGGTTCAACAACTGGAACACAGTGGGATTTATCAAATCGTGGTTTAAATAGTGTTGCATTTGGTTGGAATACACTTGCATCTGGTAATTATTCTGTTGTAGGTGGTTCTAATAATGCAGCAATTGGAAATGAATCTGTAATAATTGGAGGTCGTGGTAGTTCGGTTAGTGGAGATAATTCTTCTATTGGAGGCGGTATTCAGAATAGTGTAACTGGTGCAAGTAGTACGATTTGCGGTGGTGAAAATCATACAAGTAGTGGATTTTCAACTGTAATATCAGGAGGTAGTACTCATATATTAAATGGCGATTATTCTGTTATTGGTGGAGGAAACCAAAATGGTGCAACTGGTATAGGTGTTACAATTGCAGGAGGTGGTGGTAATATATCTATAGGAGATTTATCTGTTATATCTGGAGGAGGCACTAATATAGTAAGATCTACATGTTCTACTATTGCTGGTGGAGTTACTAATGATATTGAAGGAACTCACAGTTCTATTGGTGGTGGTGATACCAATATTATTAGAGGAATAGTTTCTGTTATTGGAGGTGGATATCATAATAGTTTAACCGGCACAAGTAGTACAATTAGTGGTGGCGAAAATCATTTGAGTAATGGATTTTCAACCGTAATCTCGGGAGGTAGCACTAATATATTGAATGGAAATTATTCTGTTATTGGTGGAGGAAACCAAAATAGTGTAAATGGTGAATATTCTGTTATTGGTGGAGGAAACCAAAATGGTGCAACTGGTTTCGGCGTTACAATTGCAGGAGGTAGTACTAATATATCTACAGGAGATTTAGCTGTTATATCTGGAGGTGGTAATAATATAGTAAGATCACCATATTCCACAATTGCCGGTGGAGCTTCTAATGATATTCAAGATACACATTCTTTTATTGGAGGTGGAGATACCAATATTATTAGAGGAATAGTTTCTGTTATTGGAGGTGGTTATCATAATAGTTTAACTGGTACAAGTTGTACAATTAGCGGTGGTGAAAATCATTTGAGTAGTGGCTTTTCAACTGTAATATCAGGAGGTAGTACTCATATATTAAATGGTGATTATTCATCTATTGTAGGTGGTTCAAATAATATAATTAATGGTATATCTTCAATTATTGGAGGAGGTAATAATAATAGTATTTCTAATACATATGCTGTAATTTGTGGTGGACAAAGTAATACGGCTACAAATATTTTTTCTACTATTGTGGGTGGTGTTAATAATTTTAATTCGGGTACTGCAGCTTTTATTGGAGCTGGTGATAATAATTCGGTTACTGGTCATTTTGCTGCTATTGTAGGTGGTATTAATAATTTTAATTCGGGTACCGCGGGTTTTATTGGAGCTGGTGTTAATAATTCGGTTACTGGTCATTTTGCTGCTGTTGTTGGTGGTAATATTAATAGAGCTAATGCTACTGGTTCATTTATTGGTGGTGGTCAAGATAACAGAACTATTGGAAGATATTCTTTTATTGGTGGTGGATTAAGTAATACAGCAGCGTCAAATGGTCATTATTCAGTTATAGGTGGAGGGATTAGTAATCAGGCAGGAGGTACTGCCTCTTTTATTGGTGGTGGATTTAGTAATCTATCTGGTGGTTTGTTTGCAGTATGTTGCGGTGGTACTAATAATTCAGCATCTGATAGTGCTAGTTTAGTTGCAGGTGGAAGTAATAATATATCAGGTAGTACTATATCTACAATTTGTGGTGGAATCAGTAATTCTATTACTCATGGAACTGGTGGTTTTATTGGTGGCGGTCGTAGTAATTGGATAAATGCTACTGCAAATGGAACAGGTCATTATGCAGTAATTTGTGGTGGTGAAAATAATACAGTTGGTGGAATAAGTTCATTTATAGCAGCTGGCCTAAATAATACAGTAACTGGAAAATATTCATCAATATGTTCAGGTTACTCAAATAATGTAAGTGGTACTGGATGTTTTGCAGCAGGAGCAAGTAATAATGCTAGTGGAAGTGAAAATATAGTATTAGGACATGGCGCAAATGATGGTGGATTTAATAATGTATTTGTGTGGTCAGATTCAGCAGGATTTACAGTACCTACTCTTGCGCCTGGGTCTGTTTGGTGGGCGTGTGGAGATGGAAATACAGGTTCTAATGTATATACCATTTATACCGATAGTGCTCGTAGTACTGGAGTTACTTTATTGCAAGGATCAAATTCATGGAGTAGTGTTTCAGATAGAAATATGAAAAAGAATATTATAGAATTAGATTATAACGAAATATTAAATAAAGTTGATGAATTACCTATATACCAGTATAATTTCAAAGCCACATTGAATGATGGACAAATATATCGAGGACCCATGGCGCAAGATTGGAATAGTTTGTTTCCTTCTAGTAAGGATTCATTAATGATAGATTCAATAGATTTAGATGGAATAGCATTATCAAGTATTAAAGCTTTATCAGAAAAAACTAAGAAACAAGATGAATATAATCAAAAATTAAAAGATGAACTGAATATCCAAAAACAATATATTTACAAACTTGAGGATGAATTGAATATTCAAAAACAATTTATAAACGAATTAAGACAAAAAATGAATATTTTGGAACAACAATTACAATAATTCATCATATTCAAATGAATTAACATTCATTTGATTTACCGATATAAACATTTTCAAAGATAAAATCAATGATTATTATTCAAAGATTTTATGAATATTGAATGACATAAATGAAATCGCTTATATGAGATATATCTCAATTTAAATAAAAAATATAACTTATCAATGGTAATCGAAATAGTATTTGGAAGCATTGGTGTTATTATTATATTGGCATGTATCGGACGTGAAATACACAGATGGTATAAAGAAAAGTATAAGAATGGATATATACAAGTTAGTACAAATGAACCACCAGCATATGATTGGGTATAATATGAATTATTTATATTATTATTAAATAATATAAGTGTGTATCGGAGATGGCAGAAAAACCTTTCACAAATACTGACAAATTGATTGTCAGTGTTATGGCAGGATTATTATTCTTATTGATATCTAGTCCTTTTTTCTATTTTATAACAAATTCCATAATATCTGTATTTGGATTATCATCCAGTATGAATGGATATCCATCAATATTTGGATTGATATTGCACACAATTATCTTTATAGGAATTATATACATTCTTTTACAATAAATATTGAATTGAATTTTACACTTTTTTGTAAAGATGTGAATTAAAACTTTACACTTTTTTATAAAGATATGAATTATAATATTTACAAATGAATTGTAAATATATGAATTGAAAGATTACACTTTTTTGTAAAGATTTATCATTCATCATCCAAAAAATCCAACCCAATTTCTTGATATGCTAATAGTTTAGAATAATGCAAATCGTCAAATTCTTGTACTTCTTTATTGCTATTGAGTTGCATAATATGTTGTTGTTTTTTGTACAATGCATATGAATAAATTATACCAAATGGAATAATAAATATTCCAATTATATAACCAATAATTCCACCAATAATAGTTGTACATATACACACACCACATATACGAATAGTTAAAGGACGATCATTAAATAACAAGAATCCAAAACCACACCCAATAGCAGTACATGAATAAATTGCAAAGTGGAAAATATATAACACATATTCTATCATGATGATAGAATAATTTATAAATATAGATAAAATTCATTTTATAATTAATCAAAAATATCACTATAGCATGTCTTTTTGGGACATGATACATTCTGTAATTCACTAAAATCAGGCATACATATACCATTTAGAACACAATCTCCTAACATACCATTAGACATGGTACATTTAGATGTTGCACCAACTGTGCAACCTTCATTATATTCACCTCCAGTTGGATATCTATAATCTATATTTTGGAATATACCTCCTGTATTAGGAGTTCCTGATGCTGGAAAATGTTTGTTAATTGTCGGAGTGAAAAAATCACGTTTACTATTCACAAGAACAAATAACAGAATAATAAATATAACAATTAGAACTGTCAGTGTATTCATTATTAATGTATTTGAAATTAAATTTTTATGAAACACAATGATTCAAATGATTTGAAATTGTTTCAAATAAAATATATAATTAAAGGTACATTATATTTATACAGACTGTTTGATTTATGAATCATGACAGAAAAAGAATCAAATTCAGATAAAAATCATAATTTGGATGAACAAAAATTTATTTATGATTCGGATTGTACAGGATTTACATTACCAAAATTATATTCGGAAATAGATTGTGAACAACCGCGTCCAATTTATAAATCACAATCTAAAAAAGTTATTATGAGTTATGGTATTATTGTTTTTGCATATACTCGTATATCTGCAAATGATATAGATACGCATGATAATGTAGAACCAAAATTCTTAATTTATCAACGTCGTGATAGTTTTGAATATGCCGAATTTTTAAGAGGATTATGGACCACACATGGTCAGGTTAAAAATTTATTAATTTTAATGACACCTGATGAACGTAACAGATTGAAAAATTATACATTTGACGAATTGTGGTCTGATTTATGGTTAGGTGATTCCAGAACATCATCATCTAATTATAATTATGCCAAACGCAAATTTAATTATATAAAAACACATTTAATTTCATATATCAATTCAACTATTAGTCGTGTAAAGGAAACTCCATGGGGTTTTTGTAAAGGGAAAAAAATGCATAACGAATCATCATTAGAATGTGCATTACGCGAATTTAATGAAGAAACTAAATTATCGACAAAAAATATATTGATTCGTAATGATTTAGGTGTTCATATTGAACAATTTGTTGGATCCAATAATAAAATATATTCGTCTTATTATCATGTTGCACAATATCCACAAATAATTCATCCAGAAAGATTACAAACTCCTGAATTTATTAGAAAATCAACCGTATCTGACGAAGTACAAGATGTTAGATGGATAACTATTAATGAAGCTAATGCATATTTAAATCCCAGACGAATCATGATTTTACAGAAAATAATCAACAAGATTTATTCAGGAATGGAATTTTAAATTATATATTTTTGAAATATATAAATCATTTATATTATTTGAATTGTATTTGTTACATAAGTGTAACAAATAGATGTATTTTATTTTTTCGATAATATTAAGATAAATGGGCATTTTTATAGCATTCTAATTGTGATTGAATTGTCAATTCATCCCATTTCTTGATTCGTTCCCATTGTGATTTTGTGGGAACGAGTGATTGTTGGGTATTTTTAGTTTCTGTATGAATTCTATCTAAAATTGATATAATTTCGTTAGGAAATTTCCATTTTTTATGAACATCAGATTTGTTTGTATGAAGTTCATTATAACAGTCCATATCAAAATTACGTTGTTTTATTGATTCATTAAGATCTATAGATGAATCAAATAGCCATGTCACCAATTGACCGTCTTTGAATGTTTCTTGGTTTTGTTGTGTTTGTTGTGTACATGAATTATTCCATTGATATATTATACCATATATTATAACAATTGTGAATATTCCTCCTAATACAATGAAAAACATTGAATAATTTAGTAATATAAATGATAAATCATTTATATTGTGAATTATTTATTTCATTTTTATGATCTTTTGTGTCACGATATCACTATATTTATTTTGATATGCACTAAGATGTGTAAAGATGAGTTTCAAATTCTCGACATTTTCAAAACCAGCCGAATGCATCTTGCTAAATGTTACTGGTCCTTCAATTTGACTTTTAACTTCTAGAAAATATGAGAAAATTTTACGAGTAATTACATCTGATACATCGTCTCCAATTGTTATAGGATGTAATTCTATATGTGTTTGTGTATTTTTATATTGTCTACAAATGTCTTTGATCAATTGAAATGTATCACTCTGTTTCAAAAACTTGACTTTGAATTTATTATGTAATAATTTAATATCAGGTTTATCTAGAATGGTAAATTGACAATCATGACATTTGGCAAATATACATTTATCATTTGGATCTACTAAATATTTATTATTCATAATAAAACATCCGTCAGAATTAGATGTGATATTAATAGATGTTATTGGTTCATTATAATCATCATGTTTCGTATCAATAGGATGATTTAGTGCAATAAACAAATCTATCATGGATGTATCATATAAAGTTGCGATTCTGAATGGTATATTTTTATATTGTAGTGTATAAAATACGTATCCTTCATCAATCAGTCGTTTGGATTTTAATTGCACTTTATTATAATTTGGACCATTCCATATATAAAAATATGCTTTGTCACGAGGTTTTTTACTAAGTAATTCACAAATGATTTTAATATTGTGTTTCATAATAAATGGAATAATGAATCCTGGTAATTCATGATTATTGATACACTCTTTTATCGTATCGCCAATATAATCTTTTATTGTGTTAGTAATAGACATTTGATAATATTATAATTCATTGGATGAATGAATTATATAAATTCATTTTCTTAACCATCTCTATTATTATATATTTTAATATATGCCTTTAACTTTTTCATTATTGGATCTATTTGTACATATTTTTCCGATTTAACTTTACCATCCAATTTACGGCTTAATTCAAAAGTGCGAGTTGTTTCATCGAATTTAAGAGTGGATATATTTTTAATAACACCATTTACATAATCGATATCTTGAGATTGAATATTTTTGAATTGAAATCCTATTTGAATAATAGATGACAAATGACGAATTTCTGATGGTTTTAATTGATATAATTCTTGTAGCGTTACAACATAATTTGTTATCAATTGTTCTTTAATATTTTTGGGCTTAATCTTATTCCATTCACAATTCAAATTTATCACACGTTTTCGTTTAATATCTTCTATTTCTTCTTGTGAAATTTGAATATCTCTTGGAGAATGTAATCCTAATATATCTCGAAAAATGGTCATAATCATTTCATATGTCTTGATAGGATTTTGAATATCAATTGAATAATTTTCGTGTATTTTTGGTGGAATATCTCGTTTTATACTTATAATACACCTGTTCGAATCATAACGCATAAATCTAGGAAATTTATTCATTGAACATTGTTTGAATCTTTCCTGCCAATATGGATCCAACGTGTATTTGCGACATTCATCAAATATAGGATGAATGATGTGTGACATGATTTATACTGAATTATTTCAATATTCAATGAATAATTCTATAAATAAAGAATTGATAATATTAAATACGATTTATGATTACAAATAAAATTTAATAAAATATTAATTATAATATGAAGTGGTATACAATAATCATTTTAATCGTTATATTATTTATTGTGATTGGATTGTTTGTTGGAACTTTTGTAATTCAGAATAAAACTCAACCATTAGTTGAATCGTCCAAATTATATCCATTCGGTCAAATTCAATCATCTTATTCTTCAACTCCATCATTAACTCGAGCTGATGGATCTAGTCAATTACAATGTCCTGCAGGAAGTGTCATAAATATAGTAGGAGCAGTTTGGCAAGTTTATGATCCATATGGTGAATGTACAGAATCACCTACAGCACAATTTAAGAAAGCCTGTGAAGGTATCCAGAATCAAAATAATAACCCTGTATGTGATAATATTTCCAGTACCATGTTTACAAATAATATATGTGGTCCATTAAGTACATCAACATATAATTGTCGTGTCAGAAATGTTACAGAATATGTTGGTGGTGTATGTAATGGATTGAATTCATGCGCTCTTACGATGGACACTAACACACTTGGTCCACCTCCATGCACAGGAGTCACATCATCTACGACATTTAATATGTTACCAACCATTCAAACGAATACATCTTCAACATTTACAAGAGGATATTATCTTCATGGTATATATGCATGTGTTCCTGAATAAATTATTTAAAATAAACTTGTTTAGTATACAGGATGGACTATATTAAACGATGTGTGAATGAATTAATGAATGAACTAGATTCAAATGGTAAAATTCTTGTAGATTATAGAAGTATCAAATATTGTAATAATGAATACATTATTTCAGAAATTGGTGACCCTAATGGCGATGATAAAGAGTGTCTTTATCAAACACAGAATAAAGATGAAATTCGTAGATATTTAATTAATCATTTGATAAATTAGTTATTTATTTATTCAATCAACGGTGAATAAAATTATTTAAATCAAATAATAACTTGTAACAACGAATTCTCTTGAACAACACGTAAATGGATTGATGTATGCATTAGATTCTGGAAATCGAATTTTTGTAGGTAATAAAAGTATCAAATATTGTGACAATGAATATATCATTTCATCACTAGATGTTAAATAGAATGATAATATTTATATCTATCAAACACAGAACCACGATGAAATTCGTGGATATTTTCTTAATGATCTATTGAATTAACTTTGTTGAATAAATGGTTGAATAAAACACATATAATCAAATTTTATACAAAATTGTATAAAATATATGTATGAATATAATTACATCACACTGCAATCACCAGGACGATTTTGATCTGCAATATTAACATTATATTGTGTATTGGGATCATATCGATCTGCAACACATCTTGCATGAATTTTGATATATTCTTCAAGATTTACAATTCTATCCTTTAGAACATCTATTTCTGATTTAACAGTATTAGAATATTCATGATATTCATTAATCATTGAATTATCTGATTTGTTATTAGAATTCATTATATTTGTTAACTTATGTGTTTAACAATTTTAATATATTTATAAATAAAATTCATTTTATGAACTACAAGTTGGAAATGACTATTTATGAATAAAATAATCAATAATAATATCAATATGGGAGAATTTACAGTTATCATCATAACATTTTTAGTGTTCATGTTATTAGTTGGCTTATTCTATTTTATATATGCATATTCTCAAAATGTGCACTATTCAGATTTCAAAATGGGTAGAACGGCTTCAGGACCAGGAAATGAATCTATAGAATTAAAATGTGATTTCAATAAAAAGATCAATATAAGTGGTGCTAATGTTTTGTGTGTGTCCGGAAGTGATGTGACAAATTCGCCATTTATTATGTGTGATCCTATGAACACAAATGGTAGTTTGAATACCAATACAACCCAAACGATAACATCATCATTACAAACATTGTGTAATGGTAAGGAATCGTGTGTATTTACATTACCATCAAATTATACATTTACTCCAGATACAACTTCATCAACAACAGCACAGTGTACATCTGGATTGTGTCATTCATCTACATTACAATTAATCGCAACTTATACTTGCCAATAATTAATAAAGTATTGATAATTTTGAGATAATGAATTTACAAAATCTAATATAATTGAATATGTTATTTGTAATAACATTAAATAAATTATGTGTATAATTTATAATAAATACTATTGTATAATTTAAACATCCTAATGTCAGATAAATATTTGATTAAAGTTCAACAAATTGCGGATCGATATCAAATAGAATCAATTATAGTAATGCAAAAAATTATGGACGCATATGAATCAATGAATAAAAGATATTCATGTTCGCATATTGTAGATTTATTATATGCCAATGGTTATATGGACATATATAATTTGGAAAAAGAATTATGTAATTTAGATAATTCTACTTTATTTTATCAAATACATGCAAATGAAATACAATATTTTCAACCATTTTTACCATCACCCGAATTATATGATGAAAATTATATGATACAAAATGATATTGACGAAATTTTACAATATGATAATCGATATACATTACAAGTACAAAAGATTGCAAATAATTTTGGATATGATTTACATATAAATGAACCATATTTTGCTGGATTTGGATCAAATAGTATTGTTTATTTTGTATACAAGGATAATCATCGATATGTTTTAAAGTATTTATTTGGAGATGCAAATAATAGTGATAGAATAGCTGATGAAATGCGTGGATATAGCAATATAAATGAAACAATATTGAAAAAATATATACCTCAAATATATATTACCCATTATAATTATGATGAAAATTATGGTATTATTATATCAGATTATGTGGGAATTACTTTGCAAAATTTTATGAAAACAAATCCACCATCTGAAATTAAAATTGATATATGTAATCAATTAAATAAACTTAAAAAAGATATGAAAAAAGTAAAAATTTATCATCAAGATTTACATGATAATAATATTACAATATTATTAAATCCATTGACAATAAAGATAATTGATTTAGAGGAAATTAAACCGAAACAAGATTTATACAAATTTAAACGTGTTATCAAAAATTATTGTAATTAATATTATTACAAAATGAGTAAAATTATTCAAAAAAATGCACAAATAATTGTTAAAATATGATTTATAAATAATTATAATGATATAAAACAAAATTTAAAAGAATAGATTATAATTTAATCAAATTATAATTGTAGTTATGACGAATTACGATGAACGAATTCGATTATTACAAAATGAATTGAATAGTTATAATAAAACTACTCAACCTGCATCTACTTCCACACCTTCTACATCTAGTTCTAATTTTGTATCATCGATAAAAGAAAAGTGCACTCCATCTGTGGTTTTGTATGCCATATTTGTGCCATTTGCGTGGTGGTTAATTCTGTTTTGGTTAAAACCAGGAATTGTTTTGAAAAAGGAAGGAAGTCGACAAATAAGAAGTCATACCAAAGTTTTCGGATGGACAATAGTATTAACTGTTGTGTCGTGGATTATATTGTATGCATATTATTATTTCAAAGGATCTAGTATGGTTTGTATGAAATCCTAAGATTCAATTTTAAGAATCTTGATAATGAATAATGTGGTTATTAATATTTGTAATTCTATTAGTTATATTATTTATACCTCACAAAGACATGTATTGTGGTGTAAATACAACCAATCCACCACAAAGTACACCAGCATGTTCTTTACCAGATTCTACATGGTGTTCATACAATTTTAACGATTCGAGTTCGTGTCATTCGTGCTGTGATAATTTGGCTAATTCTTTGTCATCAACAAATGCAAATGAATGTTCCAGTACTATTCAAAATTTTAAAAGTATGTGTCACAAAACATGTCAATAAAATGTTTAATTTATTCAACAAATGTTGAATAAATATGTTGAATATATAATTATAAAGAACGAATATGCATAAATTCGTGAATTGTATCATTTGTTATTTGTGATCTAGTAGTTTGATGATTTAAAACGATTGGTATCAAACAATCACATAATTCATTTTTCACTTGAGATGTGGACATTCTACCTTTACTATAATTTTCTCTAATAAAATCCAATCTATTGTCATCATCCATAAATATATTCAATAATTGAAATGGAACATCAATATTTAAATTTGCACCATACAATTCGTGCAAAGCCTTGGTTTCTCCTCCACCAGAAAATGATTTCATAATTTTTTTTCTTATTGTTGGTATATCATCTGTCAAATAAATACACGAATTGATATCAGATGCAGACATTTTTCCAGGTCCTTTTAATGATGGAATGAATTTAGAATGAATCAAAGATGGTTTAGCAAATCCAATTTTAGGAGCAATATCTCGTGTTAATCTAAAGAAAGGATCTTGATCAATTGCACAAGGAATCAGACATTTACTTGTAATAGGTAATAATTTGGAAAATGACGATGGAAAGGCTGGAGCTGCTTGAATAGCTGGAAAATTCATTTGTCCAATATTTGTTTCATTATCAAATCCAAATATAGCCTTTGATGTACTGCATGTAACACGCTTTTGTATTTGTAAAATAGTTGGATATAATTCACTAATATACTGTTTATTGGAAAATATAAAAGTTTTATTGGAATTCAATCCGATAGAAATAATATCTTTGATATTTTCTTTGGTATACACATCAATTTCATCCATTGTCAAATCTTTCCACAAAAATTTCTCATCATCAGTCATTTGAATGACTAATGGTGCATCAAATACATCTTGTAAATATTTTGTAAATATGAATGGAATTAGATGACCAATATGCATAGATTCAGATGATGGTCCTCTTCCTGTATACAAATACATTGGTTCATGTTTTTCATAACAATCCATAATACTATTTAGATTTCGATGAGAAAAGAATAATCCACGTTTTAACCATTTATGAATAGGTTGATTAGTTAGATATTCCATTCTAATCAACAATTCGGATGATATATATTCTGATCCAAATTCAGTAATTAATTTGTCATAATTCACATCTTCTGTCACTGACCATGGAGTAATATTTGTCATATTATAACTATTTGTAACCAGTAATTAATATGAATTATTCATATTAAATGTATAAATTCATTTTGTTGAATTGAAAAAATATTATATCATAATTTAACAAATTATTTATATTAAATACTACAATTAATATTAGAAATGATTATTGCATTATTGTGTATAGGAATTGCATGTGGATTATATACAATACGATCGGATAGGTGTCAACATATTTATCACACAGTCAAAGATTTAACAAGACAAAAAATTCGTAACACTATTACAAGTATAACTCATAATGGATTATTAACAAATAAAAGTAAATCGTGGAATTTAGAATATTATGATGGAACTCGTAAATTTATTGTATGTATTCCTAAAGGACGAAGTACGATCAAATTCAATGAAGTTAGAGATGAAAATGGATTGGATGTGACTCACAATATTATTGAATATATGGGTATTAATCGTAATTTTCATAATATACCAACTACACCTTCATTATTAGGATACAAACAATTACGATTCGAATATACAAATGGAGATATAAAGATATTCGAATTGAATGATATAATAAATTAATAATTTTCACAAATGAAAATTAAATCATTCTTCCCATAAATATTATATTTGAATCTGAAATATCATCTGGTATTCGCATAAATTCGAAGAAATAATTATTCAGTAATCGTTCGGCATTCATTTGTGAACACACTGTATTCAAAGAATTGAGAATTGGTCGCGGATAATCAGGTTGTATTATATGTGTTATGTCACCTACTCCTCCTTCGATCAACATATCTGCAACGGTTTTATTAGGATATTGTTTCATTATACCAAATAATAAACACAAAATATCGTAACTTGTATTATAAAAATTGGGTATAACATCAGTA
>Ga0307410_10000155_pt1 | contig 24655 bp, 31 predicted proteins | sample 322Ometagenome_3_FD_203707 | JGI IMG/M metagenome (GOLD analysis project Ga0307410, IMG submission 203707) | Maize rhizosphere microbial communities from greenhouse at UC Davis, California, United States - 322HYB-O-3 | ecosystem: Host-associated > Plants > Roots > Rhizosphere > Soil | place... | reverse complement strand
ATCCAGACCCGCCAACCGCCCCGCGCGAGCGCAAGACCGAGGACCGCGAACCAGCAGGCGAGGACGGTCCTCCCCGACGCAGCGAAAACCGCTCCGCCTCGCGCGGCGAGCATGCCGAGCGTGACCGGCGCCTGGGTCAGCATCCTCCATTCGGCGATGCGTTGCAGCGTGGGGAGATAGACCAGCAGCGAGAGGGCGGCGACCAGACCGATGCCCAGCGGCACGACCGCGCGCTTCCAGCGGCGCTCGGCGAGGACCACGGTCGCGGCTCCGGCGATGGGCGCCGCCAGCAGCACCGCGTTCTGGTAGACGCACTGCACGCTGAGCACCGCGAACAGACCGCCGAGGAGGATTCGCCGCCGGGAGGGATCCGCCGTCGCCTCTCGGACGAGGACGAGGACGACGATGCCCAGCGCCACGCCGAGTCCCCATGCTCGCAGAGACGTGCCCCAGCGGATGACCTCCGGATTGACGGCGAGCAGGGCGAGGCTCACGAGCGGCACGCTACGACCGAGCCGAAGCGCTGCGAACCAGACCGCTGCCGGCACAGCGAGCCCGCCGAGAGCGCCGAGCAAGCGGAGTCCGAGGTCGCTGGACGAGCCGAACAGCGCCAGCCACCCGCGCAGCAGGAGGACCCAGAGCACGGGCGCGGACTCGAACTCCAGGAGGCGCCAAAGCTCGGAGAGCGACGGCGCCATCGCGACGTTCACGCTGTTGACTTCGTCCCGCCAGAGGCCGTCTGCGTGGACGACGAACACGAATGAGAGGAGGACCGCAGCAGCAGTCGCGAGCAGCGCGACGACCCATTCGACTCGCTGGAGCTTGTCGGCCGCCACGGCGGAGAGTTCTATCCTGGCTGCCCGAGCGGCGTCAAACCCGCCGTATGCTGGGCACACGATGACGAGCGGCGAAGACTACTACCGCGAGAACTACTCCGACTACGAGCGTCAGAGCTCGCGACGGAAGCTCGACTTCTACATGCAGCTCCTGCGGCGGCGGGTGCCGGCCGGCGCGCGACTCCACGAGGTGGGAGTGGGTGAGGGCCACTTCCTCGCGCGCGCAACGGCCGAGTACGTCTGTTCGGGCAGCGAGATCAACCCATACGGCCTCCGCGAGGCGCGCCGCCGCGCTCCCGAGGCGACCCTCTACGAGGGCTCCTTCGAGCGAATCCCGGTGGATCCGCCCCCCGACGTCGTGGTCGCGTGGGACGTGTTGGAGCACATCGCGGATCTCGACTCCGCGCTCGACTGCATCCGGGCGAGGCTCGCGGAGGGCGGCTCTCTCGCAGGTGTGGTTCCCGTCTACGACGGACCGCTCGGCTGGCTGGTGCGCCGGCTGGACCACGATCCGACCCATCTCTGGAAGTGGTCACGCCACGAGTGGGCGGACCGGCTCCGGCGACAGCGCTTCGAAATCGTGGAGTCGGGTGGGATCATCCGCCGGCTGCTGATGAAGCGGTGGTACCTTCACGCGACTCGACCCACGCCGATCCTGCGCCGGGTTGGGAGTGCGTTCTGGTTCGTCGCCAGGAAGGCGACGCCTCCCTGAGCGCGAGCAGCGGCAGGAAAGGAGCGGTCGGCGTGCGGGTCTGGATCGTGCTGCCCGCCTACAACGAGGCGGACAATCTCCCCGCGCTCCTCGGCCGCTTCCGCGAGCTGGCGGACGAGGCCTACCGGCTCGAGGTCCGCGTGCTGATCGTGGACGACGGCTCGACGGACGACACCGCTGCGGTGGCGCTTCGCGAGGCGCGCTCCCTCCCGGTCGAGGTCGTCCGGAACGAAACGAACCGGGGCCTCGCCGAGACGTTCATGCGGGGGATGACCGAGGCGGCACGCAGGGCCACCCCGGGCGAGATCGTGGTCTGCATGGACGCCGACAACAGCCACGTCCCCGGGCAGATCCTGCGGATGGTCCGGGAGATCCAGGAAGGGCGCGATGTGGTGATCGCGTCGCGCTATCGCCCGGGCTCGGTCGTCAAGGGAGTGCCGCGGCTCCGGCGCTTCCTCTCGCGCGGGATGTCGATCCTGTTCCGGATCGTGTTCCCCGTCGAGGGCGTTCGCGACTACTCCTGCGGCTACCGCGCCTACCGTGCCGAGTTCCTTCAGGAGGCCCTCGAGGACCAGGGCGAGCGGCTCTTCGCCCAGGACGGCTTCGCGTGCATGGTGGGGATCCTGCTCCATCTGGCGCGTGCGGACGCCGTCTTCGGAGAGGTGCCGCTCGTGTTGCGCTACGACCAGAAGCTCGGCGAGTCGAAGATGAACGTCGGCCGCACCGTGCTCCGCACGCTTCACCTGCTCGTGCGCGAGCGGTTCGGACGTCGCTGACTCGATGGGCGTCCGAAGGATCACGATCGTCGCCGGGACGCGGCCGGAGCTGATCAAGATCATGCCGGTGCTGCTGGCGCTGCGCGCGCGGTCGGACTTCCAGGTGAGCCTGGTCGCGACGGCCCAGCATCGCGAGATGTCGGACCAGGTATGCGCCGTCTTCGGAGTGGCGCCCGACGTCGACCTCGATCTCATGCGGCCGGGGCAGACGCCCGCCGAGGTCTCCGCGCGGGTCACGACCGCGGTACAGGCCACGCTCGCCCGCCAGCGTCCGGACGCCGTGCTCGTGCACGGCGACACGACGACGTGTCTGGCCTCGGCCCTGGCGGCCTTCTACGAGGACATCCCGACCGGCCACATCGAGGCGGGGCTGCGCACGTACGACTTCTCCGCGCCGTGGCCCGAAGAGATGAACCGGCGACTCACCGATCCGATCTGCCGCTGGTGCTTCGCGCCGACGGAGCGCGCGGCCGCGAACCTTCGCGCGGAGCGCATCCCCGAGGAGCGCATCTTCGTGACGGGGAACACCGTGGTCGATGCGCTCCTGCTGGCGCTCCGCCGCGTGCGCGCGCACCCGCCGTCGTTCCCCGAGGTTCCCGAAGGCCTGCTCGACGGGCGGCGCCTCGTGCTCGTCACCGGGCACCGGCGCGAGAGCTTCGGAGAGCCGCTGCGCGAGCTGTGCGCGGCGCTCCGGGACCTCGTGCACCGACACCGCGACGTCGTGATCGTCTATCCCGTCCACCTGAACCCGAGCGTGCTGGGCCCGGTGAACGAGAGCCTCGCGGGGGAGGAGCGCATCCGTCTCGTGCGACCGCTCGACTACCTGCAGTTCGTGACCTTGCTCGAACGCGCCACGCTCATCGTGACGGACTCGGGAGGAATCCAGGAAGAGGCGCCCACGCTGCGCAAACCCGTGCTCGTCACGCGCCGCGCGACCGAGCGGCCCGAAGCAATGGAGCGGGGGCTGGCTCGACTCGTCGGGACCTCGCGCGAGCGGATCGTCGCGGAGGCGTCGCGCCTGCTCGAGGATCCCGAGGCGTACGCATCGATGACGACCGGCGCGAGCCCGTACGGCGACGGCCACGCCGCGGAACGCATCGTCGAGGTGCTGGCCTCGACGCTCAACCGGCGCTAGCCCTCCTCTCGCCCCGACTGCCAGTTCATCGCGAGGGAGCGCGTTGCGCGCAAGACTTCGACGCGGGCGGCGCGATGCGCCGCAGAAGCGCCGCTACCGAGTCGCAATGGCGCGTCGAATCGCACCCGGGGGTGAGGGGCGTCACCGCCGCTGGCGGCCGCACTGCCGATACTGCTCCGCGCCGATGATGGGTAGGGGCCGAGGGCCGCGGCGGTCGCGAGGCCGCCGCGGCTATGGACGCGCGAGCGGGCGCGGTGCGCGCCAGGGGCGGCTGCGGGGCGCGGGGTCCTGCACTGCGGACAGCGTCAGGGACCTTTGCTCGCGACCCGCCGCAGGCGCGACGACGCGACGAAGCAGGGCTCCGAGCGAGACGAGGGCCACGCACGCGACGGTCTCGTACCAGCGCGCCAGCTGTCTCTCGTCGGGAATCGGCGGCTCCGGTTAGCGCAGCTCGCGCTTCAGGATCTTGCCGGTCGGGCCCTTCGGCAGCGCGTCCACGAACTCGACGATGCGCGGGTACTTGTAGGCGGCGAGGCGCTCCTTGCACCAGGCGATGATCTCCTGCGCGCCGGCCGTCTGGCCCTTGGCGAGCGCCACCACCGCCTTCACCTCTTCGCCGTGGCTCGGGTGCGCGACGCCGACCACCGCGGCCTCGACGATCGCCGGGTGCGCGTAGAGCACCTCCTCCACCTCGCGCGGATACACGTTGAAGCCGCCGCGGATGATCATGTCCTTCACGCGGTCGACGATCCGGTAGCTGCCGTTCGGGTCCTTGATGCCGATGTCGCCGGAGTGGAACCAGCCGCTGCGCATCGTCTCGGCCGTGGCGTCGGGCCGCTTCCAGTAGCCCTTCATGATGTTGTGGCCGCGGATCGCGATCTCGCCGCGCTCGCCGTCGGGCAGCGCGCGGTCCTTGTCGTCGAGGATCGCCATCTCGACGCCCCACACCGCGTAGCCGATCGAGCCGGGCGTCCGGGTGCGGCCCGGCATGTTGAAGCTCGCCACCGGCGAGGTCTCCGACAGCCCGTAGCCCTCCAGGATCTCGACGCCGAACTTCTCCTCGAAGGCCTTCATCACCTCGACCGGCATCGGCGCCCCGCCCGACATGCACCAGCGCAGGCTCGGCAGGCGCGCGGGCGCGCCCTCGTGGTGCAGCAGCGCGAAGTACATGGTGGGCACGCCGGCGAAGAGCGTGACGCCGTCGCGCGCCATGATCTCGAAGGCCTCGGCCGGGCTGAAGCGCGGCAGCAGCGTGAACGTGCCGCCGTTCGCGAGCGTGGCGTTCTGGATCGCAGTCTGCCCGAAGGAGTGGAACAACGGCAGCGTCGCGAGCGCGATGTGCTGGTCGGCGGGTATCGCGATCAGCTTCGGCACCACCACGGCGCAGTTCACGAACAGGTTCGAGTGCGTGAGCTCGGCGCCCTTCGGCTTGCCCGTGGTGCCCGAGGTGTAGAGCACCACCGCGGTGTCGTCGGCGGAGGTCGGGTGCACGGCGGGCAGCGGCGGAGCCGCGGCCATTGCCGGCAGGTCGTCGGGCGCGCCGCCGTCGGACCAGACCACCGGCACGCCGGCGCCCTGCGCGCCGAGGCTCGCGGGCTCCCGGAAGAGCGGGTGCGCGATCAGCAGGGCCGACTCCGAGTCCTGGACGTGGTAGGTGACCTCGGGCGCCGAGAGCAGCACGTTGAGCGGAACGACCGTGCAGCCGGCGTACAGGATCCCGAAGTACGCAATCGTGAACTCGGGCACGTTCGGCACCATCACGGCCACGTGCCGGCCGGGCCCGACGCCGCGCTCGCGGAGGCTCGTCGCCACCCCGCGCGCGGCCCGGTCGAGCTCGGCGTAGCTCAGCGTGCGCTGGTTCCAGCGGATCGCCACGTGGTAAGGCCGCTCGTGCGCCGACGCCATCAGGATGGAACCGAGGTTCAGGCTCATGGGCACCTCCGCATCGGCTCCAATCTATACACTGCGCGGGCGCAAGCGGGGGGAGAACGTGGACGTGATCGTGTTCGGGGCGGGCGCGGTGGGGCTCGGCCTCGCGAGCGCGCTCGCCGCCGCCGGCGCGCGCGTGCGAATCGTGGCGCGGGCCGGGGTGGCCGCCGCGCTCCGCGAGCACGGCCTCGTGCGCAGCGGGATCTTCGGCGCAGCCCTCGCCCCGCCCGAGCGCCTCGAGATCGCAACCTCCGCCGCGGGGCTCGCGGGCCCGCCGGCCGACTACGTGCTGGTGGCCACCAAGGCGTGCGACTGCGAGGCAGCCGCCGCGGCGCTGGCGGAGGCCGGGCCCGCGGTCGGCGCCGGCAGCCTGCTCGTGCTGTGCCAGAACGGTTGGGGTAACGCGGAGCGCTTCACCGCACGCTTTCCGGCCGCGCGCGGCTGGAACGCGCGCGTGATCACGGGCTTCCGCAAGCTGGCGCCGCACCACGTGGACGTCACCGTGCACGCCGAGCCCGTGCGCATCGGCAGCCTCTACGGCGAGAGCGCGGCGCGCGTGGCGCCGCTCTGCGCCGCGCTCGCGAAGGGCGGCATCCCGTGCGAGCCGAGCACGGACATCGCCTCGGACCTCTGGGCGAAGCTGCTCTACAACGCGACGCTGAATCCGCTCGGCGCGATCCTCGGCGTCAGCTACGGCGCGCTCGGCGCCTCGCCGCACACGCGCTCCGTGATGGAGGCGCTCGCCCGCGAGACCTTCGCCGTGATGGAGGCGGCCGGCTGGCGCACGCACTGGCCGAGCGCCGCGGCGTGGCTCCAGGACTTCTACGCGCGCCTGCTGCCGCCGACGGCCGCGCACGAATCCTCCATGCTCCAGGACCTCCGCGCCGGGCGCCGCACGGAGATCGACGCCATCACCGGCGCCGTCGTCGCGCTCGCGGAGCGCCACGGCGTCGGCGTGCCCGTGAGCCGCAGCGTGCTCGCGCTCGTGCGTTTCCTCGAAGCGGGCGATACACCCTGAGTCACGCCCCGCCGGCGACCCCTCGCACCGACGAGGCGCTGCGCCTGCGCCCTTCGCACCCCGGCACCCAGCGACGAGGGGACGGGAGGAAGCCCATGCCCATCGCAACCCGGCTCAAGTGGTATCTCGACGCCTCGGGCGTCCGCTACGAGGTGCTGCCGCACCCCCACTCGAGCTCGAGCCAGGAGACGGCGCGCCAGGCGCACGTGCCCGCGGAGCGGCTCGCGAAGCCGGTGCTGCTCGAGGACGAGCGGGGCTACGTGATGGCGATCGTGCCCGCGTCGCACCGCGTCGACCTCGAGCGGCTCAATCAACAGCTCCACCGCGAGCTCGAGCTGGCGCGCGAGCGCGAGATCGCCGACCTGTTCCACGACTGCGAGCGCGGCGCGATGCCGCCGCTCGGCGGCCCCTACCGCGTCCCCACCGTGTACGACGACGCCCTCTCGACCTCCTCGGAGATCTACTTCGAGGCCGGCGACCACGAGGACGTCGTGCACCTGCGGGGCCAGGACTTCCTCCGGCTGCTGGAAGGCTCGCTCCACGGGAACTTCAGCCAGCCCGCCTAGCTCCGGACGGGAAGGTCCTTCCGCGTGAACAGCGGCTCGAGCGCGAGGCCGCGGGCCGCGAACGCCTCGCCGGCGCCTTCGCCGCGGTCCACGATGCAGAGCACGCGCGTCACCTTGCCGCCTGCGGCGCTGACGGCGTCGAGCGCCTCGAGCGTGGAGCCGCCGGTGGTGCAGGTATCCTCGAGCAGTGCCACGCTCTGGCCCGGCGCGAAGGCGCCCTCGATCTGCCGCCCGAGCCCGTGCTTCTTGGCCTCCTTGCGCACGAAGAAGCCGAGCAGCTTCGAACCCGGGTCGTGATGCGCGGCCGCGGCGAGCACCGCCGTCACCACCGGCACCGCGGCCACCACCATGCCGCCCACCGCGTCGACGCGCGGCCCGGCCATCAGCTTCGCGAGCAGCAGCTCGCCGACGAGCTTCTGGCCGAGCGGGCGCAGCGTGGTGGTGCGCAGGTCGAGGTAGAAGTCGCTCGGCTTGCCGCTCGAGAGCGTGACCGCGCGCTTCTCGAAGGAGACCGCGAGGATCAGCTCGAGCAGCTGGCGCCGCAGCTCGTCCACGCCCGGGACGCTCATTGCTTGCGAAGGCCGAGCATGAACTCGGCGATCAGCTTGGTGTGCAGCTCGCTCGTGCCCTCGCCGAACTCGAGCGACTTGGCCTCGAGCAGCAGCCGGCCCACCTCGTACTCCTCGGACAGTCCGTAGCCGCCGTGGATCTGGATGGCGTCGAGGGCGTTCGCGACGGCCGCCTGGCTCGCCATCAGCTTCGCCATCGAGCTCTCCATCGAGGCTCGCGGCACGCCGCGGTCCTTCATGCGCCCGAGCTGGTAGACGATGCTGCGCGCGGCCTGCGTGCGGCAGGTCATGTCGGCAATCTTCTGCTGGATCAGCTGGAACTCGCCGATGCGCTGGCCGAAGGCCTGGCGCTGCATCGCGTAGGGCACGGCGAGGTCGAGGCAGCGCTGCGCCTGGCCGACGCAGCGCGCGGCGACCGAGAAGCGCCCCATGTCGAGTGCGCCGCCGAGCACCGGGAAGCCGCCGCCCGGCTCGCCGATCAGGCCCTCGTCCGGGACGACGGCGCCCTCGAAGTGGACCTCGGCGAGGTTGTCGCGCTTGAGCGTGCGCATCGGGAACTCGCCGATCGTGATGCCGGGCGTCTTCGGGTCGACCAGGAAGGCGGTGACGCCCTTGTGCTTCTGTGCCCGGTCGAGGGTCGCGACGACGAAGAACAGGCCCGCGTGCGCGGCGTGCGAGATGAAGACCTTGGTGCCGTCGAGCCGAAAGCCGCCCGCGACGCGCGTGGCGGTGGTCTGCATGCTCGGCAGGTCCGTGCCGCCGCCCGGCTCGGTGAGGCACGCGGAGGTGAGGCAGGAGCCGTCCGCGATCCGGGGCAGCCAGCGCTGCTTCTGCGCCTCGCTGCCGAAGCGCAGGATCGAGCTGGCCACCAGCGAGTTCGAGACCGACACCACCGACGCGATCACCCAGTCGATGCGCGCGAGCTCCTCGCAGATGACGCCGTAGGACAAGACGTCGGAGTACGAGCCGCCGTACGCCTCGGGGATCAGCGGGCCCATCAGCCCGAGCGCGGGCAGCTTCGCGATCAGCTCGAGCGGGTAGCGACCCTCGCGCTCGTGGCGCTCGACGTGCGGCAGCAGCTCCTTCTCCGCGAACTCGCGCACGGCGCGCCGCACCTCGCGCTGCTCGTCGCTGAGGTCGAAGTCCGCCATGCGATCGAGGGGGGTCTGCATCGCGCCCGAAGGTAGATTTCCCGCCGCTCTTTGCCTAGCTTGCGCCGCCTTCCGGCTCGGACTTCGCTCGCCTGCGGCTCGCTGCGCGCGCCGCTGCGCGGCGCTTGCACGAAGGGTTCTCGAGATGCGCAAGGTCACCACGCTTCCGCACCGCAACCGCAAGAAGACCGCGCGACACCGCGCCAAGCTCAAGAAGAAGCACGAACGCGCCCGCAAGCGCCGCAGCAAGGGCGAACGGAAGACCTACCGCTAGGCGCAGGCCACCGGCGTCGTTCGCCCGCGCAGCGAGGCGAAGCCGAGCGCAACCCGGTCCGCCCTCACTCTCCGCTCACGAGACGGCGGCGGTGAGCTCGGCGATGGCCGTGTCGAGCGCGCGATCGACGGCGCGCTCCCAGCTCGACGCGTCGGCGCTCCGCCCCTCCGGCGGGAAGCCGATCGCGCGCGAAGAGGCGACGAGGCCGCCCTCGAGTCGCCCGTCCGGGCCGGGCACGAAGCCGGCCACGGCGTCGCGCGCGCTGCCGCCCTGCGCGCCGTAGCCGGGCACGAGGAACAGGCTGCGCGGGAGGATCTCGCGGATGCGCCGGCTCTCCCCGGGCCAGGTGGCGCCGACCACGACGCCGAGGCCCGACCAGCCCGTCTCGGCGCCGCGCAGCGACGCCGCCCTCGCGCCGAGCGCCTCGGCCACCCGCTCGTAGAACGGGCGCTCCGGCGCCGGCAGGTCCTGGAAGTCGCGCGCGCCCGCGTTGCTCGAGCGCAGCACGACGAACAGCCCGGCCGCGCTCTGCGCAGCGGCCGCCACGAAGGGCTCGAGCGAGTCGAGCCCGAGGTACGCGTTCAGCGTGAGCGCGTCGCACGCGAAGGGCGCGCCCTCGCCCAGGTAGGCAGCCGCGTAGGCCTCGGCGGTCGAGCCCACGTCGCCGCGCTTGGCGTCGAGCAGCACGAGCAAGCCGCGCGCCCGCGCCGCTTCGATCACGCGCGCGAGCACCGCTGCGCCGGCCGGGCCGAGCGCCTCGAAGAAGGCGCTCTGCGGCTTCACCACCGCGACCCGGCCTGCCACGCGATCGAGCAGCGCAACGCACCAGCTCTCGACCGCCGCGGCCGTCTCGGGCTTCCCGGGCTGCATGTCTCCGGCTCGGAAGGCCGCTGGGATCAGCGCGAGGTGGGGATCCACCCCCACGCAGAGCGGATGACCGAGCCGGCGTGCGCGCTGAAGGAAGCGGTCGGCAAAGGCGGCCTGCACGGGTGCGAACCTAGCAACCGGGGCACGCCGGCGGCCCGGCCCGGACGCGGGCCGCGGCGAGAGCCGCACGCTACTACCTAGATTGAGTCGCTCTTCAGCGATGGAGGTTTCGAGCATGAAGAGACTGCGCCTGGGAGGCGTCCCCCTCGCCCTGTTGGCCCCGCTCGCGCTCGCGTGTGCGACGGTCGGGCCGCCGACCGACACGGTCAACGCTGCGGATCGGGCGATCACCGAGGCGGAGCAGGCCGACGCCGAGCCGCACGCGCGGCTCGAGATGCACCTCGCCCGCGAGCACCTCGAGAAGTCGCGCGCGGCGATGGAGGACGAGCGCTACGTCGATGCCCGCGAGCTGGCGGAGAAGGCGCTCGCCGAGGCCGAGCTGGCCGAGGCCAGGGCGAACTCGGCGCGCGCACAGCGCAACGTCGAGGAGATTCGCGACCACATCGCCACGCTGCGGCGAGAGATCGAACGCACGTCCGGCACGAGCCGCTGAAAGCGGCAGGAGAACGAAGCGTGTCCCTTCATCCCCATCTCGGTTCGATTGGAAGCATCCTCGGGTCGGTCGCGGCGGCGGCGCTGCTCGCGTGCGCGAGCCCGGTGCCGCCCGAGTCGCTGGTGAAGGCCGAGCAGGCCTACGGCGCCGCGGCGACCGACCGCATGGTCTCCGAGAACGCGCCCGTGGACCTCTACGAGGCGAAGAAGGATCTCGATCGCGCGCAGCAGGCCTGGAACGCCGACCCGGACGATCCACGGGTCGAGCATTATGCGTACCTGGCGCAGACGCGCGTCGAGATCGCGCGGGAGCTCGCGAACCAGCGCATGGCCGACGAAGAGGCGGTCGCGCTCTCGCGCGAGCGCGACCAGACCCTGATCGAGGCGCGCGCCCGCCAGGTCGACCTCGCGCGCGTCGACGCCGAGCGGGCGCGCCAGCGCGAGGAGGAGGCCAGGGCGATGGCCGCCACCGAGGCGCAGCGCGCGGCGGAGCTGGAGCAGCAGCTCGCCGAGCTCGAGGCCAAGAAGACCGAGCGCGGCATGGTGATCACGCTCGGCGACGTGCTGTTCGACTTCAACCGCGCCGAGCTGCGCAGCGGCGCCCAGCAGAACCTGTACCGGCTGGTGACGTTCCTGCGCGAGAACACGGATCGCGAGGTGCTGGTCGAAGGTCACACCGACTCGGTGGGCTCCGAGGGGTACAACCTCGACCTGTCGCAGCGTCGCGCCGAGGCGGTGCGCGGCTTCCTGGTGCAGAACGGCATCGAGTCCGCGCGCACGGCGGTGCGTGGCTTCGGCGAGGTGCGGCCGGTCACCACGAACGACAACGAAGCGGGGCGCCAGCAGAACCGGCGGGTCGAGGTCGTGATCCTCGACCCCGGCAAGCGGGCCGCGGAGGAGATCGGACGCTGACGGCGCCTCGAGCTATGCGCGCGGCGCCGGCGCGTCGTGCTCGTCTTCGATCTCGCCCACGATCTCCTCGAGCACGTCTTCGAGCGTGACGATGCCGAGCAGCGGGCCGTCCACGGCGCGCACGACCGCGAGATGCTGGCGCGCGCGCCGGAAGCGCGCGAGTGCGACCATCACGGGCAGATTCGGCGGCAGCTCGAACACGGGCCGGAGCGCGTCCTCGAGCACCACCGCCTTCGTGCGCGCGACGAGGTGGAACACGTCCTTGGCGTGCAGCACGCCGATCACCCGATCGATGCAGCCGTCGTAGACGGGTAGCCGCGTGTAGCCCTCTTCGCAGAGCAGGTCGAGCAGCTCGTCGCGCTGGATGTGGCGTGGCACGGCGAACACGCGCAGGCGCGGCACCATCACGTCCGCGACGCGCCGGCGCGACAGCGCGAAGACGTTGCGGAGCAGGCGCCCCTGGTCGGGGCGGATCTCGCCCGACTCGCTGGCCTCGCTCACGAGCAGGCGCAGCTCGTCCGCCGAGTGGACGCGTCCCGCTTCGCCGGCCGGCTTCACGCCGATCAGACGGACGAGCGCGTTGCCGCTGCCGTTCATCAGCCAGAGCGCGGGGCGCGTGAGCCGCGAGAACCAGAGCAACGGCCCCGCGCACCAGAGCGCCACCGGACCGGGCCGATCGAGCGCGACCGCCTTGGGCGCGAGCTCGCCGGCCACGACGTGCACGAAGGTCACGAACGCGAAGGAGAGCGCGATCGCGGCGCCGTGCGCCGCCGAGCCGCTCGCGGCGCCGAACGCGCCGAGCGCCGGCTCGAGCAGCCGCGCGAGCACGGGTTCGCCGAGGAAGCCGAGGCCGATGCTGGCGAGCGTGATGCCGAGCTGCGTCGCCGCGATGGCGTCGTCGAGGTGGCCGACGGCGTGCGCCGCGGCGCCGGCGCCGCGGCGTCCCTCCGCTTGCCAGAGGCGGACCTGGCTCCTCCGGACCGCGACCAGCGAGAACTCGGTGGCCACGAAGTAGGCGTTCGCCGCGACCAGCGCGGCGATGGACAGGAGACCGAGAGCCGAAGCCAGGTCCAAAGCGGGGCGCCTCCGGGCATGGTGTCCCGTTCACTCTACCCGGCGGCTACCGTTGCGCCCGATGACGGAGCCGTTCCGCTACACGCTCGAAGCTCGCGACGGCGCGGCTCGCGCAGGCGTTTTCACGACACCGCACGGTGACGTGCACACGCCCGCCTTCATGGTCGTCGGCACGCACGGAGCGGTGCGGGCGATGACGCCCGGCCAGGTGCGCGCCACCGGCGCCGAAGTGCTGCTCGCGAACACGTATCACCTCACGCTGCGTCCCGGCGAGGCGCTGGTCGAGAAGCTCGGCGGGCTCCATGCCTTCGCGCGCTGGGACGGGCCGATCCTCACCGACAGCGGCGGCTTCCAGGTCTTCTCGCTGCCGAGCAAGGAGATCAGCGACCGCGGCGTCCGCTTCAAGAACGAGGTGGACGGCTCCGTGCTGGAGCTGACGCCCGAGCGCTCGATCGCGATCCAGAACGCGCTCGGCGCCGACGTGATCATGGCCTTCGACGAGTGCACGCCGTACCCCGCGAGCGAGGCGCAGGCGGCCGACGGCGTGCGGCGCACGCTGCTCTGGCTCGAGCGCTGCCGGAAGGCGCACGCGCGCCGCGACCAGGCGCTGTTCGGCATCGTGCAGGGCAGCACCTACGAGCACCTGCGCGCGCGCTGTGCGGAGGCGGTGGTGGCGCTCGACCTGCCGGGCGTCGCGATCGGCGGCGTGTCCGTAGGCGAGGGGCACGAGCTGCTGGTGCGCACCACCGCGGCGACGGCCCCGCTCCTGCCCGAGACGAAGCCGCGCTACCTGATGGGCGTCGGCCTGCCCGAGGACCTGCTCGCCGCGATCGGCCTCGGCATCGACTTGTTCGACTGCGTGATCCCGACCCGCTACGCCCGCTCGGCCAGCTTGTTCACCCGGCGGGGCCGCATCCGCCTCACGCACCGGCGCTATCGGAACGACCGCTATCCGATCGACCCCTCCTGCGACTGCGAAGCCTGCACGAGCGGCTTCTCGCGCGCGTACCTGCACCATCTGTTCGCGGCGAACGAGATCCTCTCCGCCATCCTCGCCTCGATCCACAACGTGCGCTTCTACCAGCGCCTGGTGCAGGAGGCGCGCGCGGCGATCCAGGCGGGCCGTTATGGCGACTGGCGCGCGGGCTTCCTCGCCGAGTACCAGCGCGGATGAGGGCGCTCCTGTTGTGGGCGGCGCTCGCGCTCGCCGCGCCGACGGGCGAGAGCAGTCCCGCGATCGGGCGCTTCCTGATCGCGAAGCCGCAGGTGGCCGGCTTCTTCGGCGAGAGCGTGATCGTGCTCGTCGACCACGGCGAGCACGGCAGCCTCGGGCTCATCGTGAACCGGCCGATCCCGCACAGCGTGGCCGAGCTGCTGCCCGAGCTCGAGGACGCGCGCGGACACGAGGAGTCGGCCTTCCTGGGCGGGCCGGTGGCGCCGGACCGCCTGCTGCTGCTGGTGCGCTCGCGGAGCGCGCCGCCCGGGTCGGCGCCCGTGCTCTCCGAGGTGCACGTGAGCGGCAGCCGCGAGACGCTGCGCGCGCTGCTCGCGAAGCCACCGCCGGGCGGCGAGCTGCGCGCGTACGTCGGCTACGCGGGCTGGGCGCCGGGACAGCTCGCCGCCGAGATCGCGCGCGGCGACTGGCTGGTGACGCCCGGCGACGCGGCCTCGGTCTTCACGCGCGAGCCCGCGGGGCTCTGGAAGCGGCTGTTCGACGCGCACCGCATGATCGAAGTGCGGGCGCCACGGCCCTCTCCATCGCCCCTGCCGGGGTGCGAGCTCCACGCCGCCCGCATCCGCTAGCGGTCTTCCTCGTCGTCAGTCGCGGCGTCCGGAGCCTGCTTGCTGCGACGGCCAAATCCATCACTCTCTCGCCCCCATGGCGCTCCGCTGCGGCATCGTCGGCCTCCCGAACGTCGGCAAGTCCACGCTCTTCAACGCGTTGACGGCGGCCGGCATCGCGGCGGAGAACTACCCCTTCTGCACCATCGAGCCGAACTCGGGCGTGGTGGCGGTGCCCGACGCGCGCCTCGCGGCGCTCGACGCGATCGTGCACTCGGCGCGCGTGGTGCCCGCCACCGTCGAGTTCGTGGACATCGCGGGCCTCGTGCGCGGCGCCTCGCAGGGCGAGGGGCTCGGCAACCAGTTCCTGGCGCACATCCGCGAGACGGCCGCCATCCTCCACGTGGTCCGCTGCTTCGAGGATCCGGACGTGGTGCACGTGGAAGGCCGCATCGATCCGCTGCGCGACGTCGAGACCATCGAGACCGAGCTCGTGCTCGCAGATCTCGACACCGTGGCGCGGCGCCTCGAGCGCGTGCGGCGCGCCGCGCGCGGCGGGCGCAAGGAGGACCAGACGGAGGCGGCCTTCTTCGAGGCGCTCTCCGAACATCTCTCGCAGGGTAAACCCGCGCGCAGCTTCCCGGTGCCCGAGGCGCAGGCGGGCGCGCTGCGCGAGAGCTTCCTGATCACCGCCAAGCCGGTGCTCTACGTTGCGAACGTGGACGAGGCGGGCCTCAGCGCCGGCAACGACGCGGTGGCCGCGCTCGAGCGCCACGCCGAGAAGACCGGCGCGGGCCTGGTGCGCATCTCGGCGCGCATCGAGGCGGAGCTCGCCGAGCTCGAGCCCGGGGAGAAGCAGGCCTTCCTCGCCGACCTCGGCCTCGAAGAGCCCGGACTCCACCGGCTGATCCGCGCCGCGTACGCGCTGCTGGAACTGATCACCTACTTCACGGCCGGCGAGAAGGAGGTGAAGGCGTGGACGATCCGCCGCGGCACGCTGGCGCCGCAGGCGGCGGGCGTGATCCACACCGACTTCGAGCGCACCTTCATTCGCGCCGAGGTGATTCCGTTCGACGACTACGTCGCGTGCCAGGGCGAGGCAGGCGCGCGTGCCGCGGGCAAGCTGCGCGTCGAAGGGCGCGAGTACGCGATGCGCGATGGGGACGTCGTCCACTTCCGGGTGGGCGCTTGAGCGCGCGCCCGGCCCTCGGCGGCGCCGCGAGTCGCGCCGCCGGGCAGGAGCCCGAGGCGTGAGCGAGGCGCCCTTCCCGGAGCTCGAAGGCGTGCTCCGCCGCTACAGCGCGGGGCCGAAGAGCGGGGTGTTCACCGACGGCTCGTGCGAGGGCAACCCGGGGCCCGGCGGCTGGGGCTTCGTGTGGGTGGAGGACGACGCGATCCGCGCGCAGAAGCGCGGCCACGATCCGGCCACGACCAACAACCGCATGGAGCTCACTGCGCTGATCGAGGCGTTCCGTGCGCTGCCGCCCGACGCCGCGGTCACCGTCTACTCCGACAGCGAGCTGTGCGTGAAGACCGTGAACGAGTGGGCGGCGGGCTGGGAGCAGCGCGGCTGGCGGCGCAAGACCGGGCCCATCGCGAACCTCGAGCTGGTGCAGGCGCTCTGGGCCGAGGCGAAGCGCCATCCGAAGGCGACGCTGCGCTGGATCCGCGCGCACGACGGCTCGCGCTGGAACGAGTACGCCGACGCGCTCGCGGAGAGCTGGCTGGCGCCGTGACGCGCGGGCTGCGCGCGGTGGGGCAGCTCGTCGTCGTGCTCGCCCTCGGCGCCTTGCTCGCCCTTGCCGCGCTCGAGCTGTGGATGCGGCTCCAGCCGCGCCGGCTCTTCGCGGAGTTCGACGAGACGCTGGGCTTCCGCCTCGAGCCGCTGGCCGAGGGCGAGTACCGGGGCGTCTCGCTGCTCGCGGACAACCCGCAGATCCGCACCCCCGTGAAGATCAACGCGCTCGGCATCCGCGGGCCGGAGCGTACGCTCGCGAAGCCGCCGGGCGTTCGCCGCCTGCTCGTGCTCGGCGACTCCTTCGTGGTCGCGCTCGAGGTGCCGTACGAGGCGAGCCTCACTGCGCGGCTCGAGGCGCGCGCCGCCGCCGCGCGCGGGGCGCCCGTCGAGGGCATCGCGCTCGGCATGACCAGCTACGGGCAGGCGCAGGAGTGGCTGTGGCTCGCGCGCACGGGCGTGCCGCTCTCGCCCGACGTCGTGCTGCTGATGGTCCACCTCGGCAACGATGTCGAGGACAACTCCATGGCCTTCGGCACCGGCAGCTCGCGGCCCTACTTCGACCTCGTCGACGGCGCGCTCGTGCAGGTGGGCTGGCCCGATGGCAAGGCGCGCTGGAAGTACGCCGTCGCGAAGCGCCTGCGCAGCTTCATCGTGCTGCGCGAGATCGCGCTGCGCGTGAGCTTCCTGAAGCGCGCGGCCGGCCGCGCCGGGCTGTTGAACTTCGCCGCGGAGAAGCGGCTCGACGGGGGGCTCGCGGACAAGCAGCGGCGGGGCTGGGCGCTCACGCTGGCGCTGATCCGCGAGATCGTGCGCACGAGCCGAGCCGCGGGCGCGCTGCCGCTGGTGGCGTGGCACGGCACGTTTCCGACCGGCACCGAGGAGACGCCCGCGCAGGCGATCGCTGCGTTCTGCTCCGCGGAGCGGCTCGCGTGCCTCGACCTCCACCCCGCGCTCGCCGGCCAGGCCGAGCTCTTCGTGCCGGACGACGAGCACTGGAGCCTGCGCGGCCACGAGCGCGTCGCTGAGCTGGTGTGGGCGCGCTGGGGGCGCGAGCTCGCAGGGACGGTCAGCCCGCCGCGAAATCGATCAGCTCGATGATGTTCCCGTCGGGGTCGCGTCCGTAGGCCAGCTTGATGGTGGGCGTCTGCGTCACCAGCTCGGACTGGAACTTCATGCCGGCCGCCGCGAGGCGCGCGTACTCCTGCTCGATGTCCCGCACTTCGATGGAGAAGTGGGCGATGCCGAGGTCGGCGTTGGCGCGGCCGACGATGTCGGCGCGCGGCGCGGGCTTGCTGTACTCGAAGATCTCGAGGCGGCTCGCGCCCTTGGCGATCATCACCACGCGCCCGGCCGTCTTGCCGACGGCGTGCGACTTCTCGAAGGCCTCGTTGGACTCGTCCCACGGGAAGTCGAACTCGACCTCGAAGCCGAACAGGTCCCGGTAGAAGCGGACCAGCCGGTCCGCGTCGCGGGTCGAGAGCGCGGTGTGGTGGATGCCGACGATCATGGCGGGCCTCCGAGCTGCCCCGCATCATGCACGAAATGCTCGGCCCCGACGACCTCGTGCTCTGCTCCGGCACCCTGCGCAACGCCTCGCTTGCCGAGAAGTGCGCGGCGGCGGTGGCCGGCGGCTTCCGCGCGCTCACGCTCTGGACGAGCGACGTGGAGCGGGCCCGGGCGGAGGGGCTCGGCCTCGCGGACGTGAAGGCCATGATCGCGGACCACGGCCTCGTGGTGGCGGACCTCGACGCGCTCCTGCGCTGGTTGCCGGACGAGGAGGTGCCGCCCGGCTTCGCGAGCGAGGCCGAGTTCTACGCGATCGCCGAGGCGGTGGGCGGGCGCTCGCTCAACGTGGCGCAGGGCTTCGGCGCGAGCGTGGACGTCGACCGCGCCGCCGAGGCGCTGGCCGGCGTGTGCGATCGCGCGGCGGAGCACGGCCTGCTGGTGACGCTCGAGTACCTGCCCTGGTCTGGCATCTCCGACGTCGCGACCGCGCGCGCGATCGTCGAGCGCGCGAGCCGCGCGAACGCCACGCTGATGTTCGACACCTGGCACACCTTTCGCGGCCCGACCGACGAGGCACACCTGCGCGCGCTGCCCGGCGGGCTGGTGGGCAGCGTGCAGCTCAACGACGCGCCCGCCGAGGCGGCCGCGAACCTGGTGGCCGAGACGCTCGCAGCGCGCCTGCTGCCCGGCGAAGGCGCCATCCCGCTCGTGCGCTGGCTGCGCATCCTCGACGCGGCCGGGAGCCGGGCGCCGATCGGCGTCGAGGTGTTCTCGACGGCGCTCGACGCGCTGCCCCCGCTCGAGGTGGGCCGCCGCTGCGGCGTGGCCGCGCGTGCGGTGCTAGCGGCCGCACGGCCCTAGCCAGGCGGGCTCGGCTGCGGCCCGCTGCGCGCTTCGCTCGCGTACTGGTCGACGGAGAAGCAGTCGTCGATCGGGCGCCGCGGCGGGCGGCCGTAGCGGCCGAGCGGCCAGCCGAGCGGCAGCAGCGCGCAGCTCGGGCAGCCTTCGGGCAGGCCGAGATAGCGGTCGCACTCCGCGCCGAAGCTCCGGTGCAGGGTGGTGAGGCTCGCGCCGAGGCCGACGGCGCGGCACGCGAGCAGCACGTTCTGCACCGCCGGCATCAGCGCCTGGAGCTGCGGCTCCCCCCGCCGCATCCAGCCGGCGACGAACAGGTGCACGGGCGCCTCGTGCAGATGGTCCGCGAGATGGATCGCGGCGCGCTGGTTGCGGCGGCCCGCCTCGGGGAAGTCGGGCGCCCGTGCCGCCGCCACGGCCGGCGCGATGTAGGCGTGGAAGGCCTTGCGGTAGCGCTCGGCGATCCAGCGGCGCCGCTCGGCATCCAGCACCGCGATGAACTTCCAGGGCTGCCGATTGCCGCCGCTCGGCGCGCAGGTGCCCGCCTCGCACACCTTGCGCACCAGCGCGAGCGGCACCGGCTCGGGGCGCAGCCTCCGGATCGCCCGCGTGGTGCGGATGCCCTCGAGCAGCGGCACATCTTCCCCGAGCGTGGCGACGTCGATAGCTTCCACGAACGCGTCTCCTGTGCGTGCCGCATCATGGTCCCTTCTCGCGAAGGAGGAAAGCGATGCCCAAGACGAAGACTGCCGCGGAGCTGGTCGCCGAGGCGAAGGCCAGCGTTCCTTCCTGCACCCCGGCCGAGGCCGCGAGGCGCCTCGCCGCGGATCCGAAGCTCGTGCTGGTGGACGTCCGCGAGCCCGCGGAGCAGGTGCAGGCGAAGATCGGCCGCGCCGCGCCCGCGCCGCGCGGCGTGCTCGAGTTCCAGATCGAGAAGATCGCGCCCGACCGCAGCCAGCCCATCCTGGTGCACTGCGCGAGCGGCGGGCGCGCCGCGCTCGCGGTGAAGAGCCTCGCCGAGCTCGGCTACGAGAACGCCAGCGCCGTGATCGGCCCCTTCGAGGAGCTGAAGAAGGCGGTGGAGGGCGGCTGAGCGGCGCCGGCTACGGCGTGCTCACCGGCTCGAGCCGGACTGGCATCGTGCTCGCGCCATCCGGGGCCATGACCCGCACCCAGCGGTCGGCGACGCCGTACTTGGCGCGCAGAGCCGCGTCGATCTCCGGGTGCGGCCCCGGAACCGGCTGGGCGCGGTAGCGGCGGGTCTCCCCGGCCCGCTCGACCTCCACGATCGGGCGCGTCTTCAGGTTGCGCATCCACGCGGAGTCCGCGCCGTGGAGCCACGCGAAGCCGCCGGCGTCGACGATCCAGAGGCGGGTCTCGAGCCAGCCGCCGCCCTCCTGCTCGGTGCGCAGCACGATCACCTCGCGCCCGACCTCGATCAGCGCCCAGTGAGCCGCGGCGTACGCGGCGAGCAGGGCGGCCGCGACGAGAAGCAAGATCGCGATTCGCTTCATGGCTCGGGCCCCTCCGCGCGCTAGCCGAGCTTCGTCTTGCCGAGCACGAGGATCCGGTCGAAGGCCGGCTTCGGAATCGGCATCACCGAGAGCCGCGACACGCGCACCAGCGGGATGTCCCGGAGCGTCGGTTCGGCCTTCACCGCCGCGAGCGTGACCGGCGCGGCGAGCGCCTTCACCGGCGTGAGCTGGGGCGCCACCCAGCCTTCGTCCGCCGGCGCGGTCGGGTCGGGCTGCGCCTCCGCCGTCACCTCGGCGACGCCCACCACCGCCTTGCCGGCGCCGGAGTGGTAGTAGAGCACCCGGTCGCCCTTCTTCATCGCGGCCAGGTGGTTGCGGGCGGTGAAGTTGCGGACGCCCGTCCAGAGCGTGCGCTTCTCGGCGACGAGCTGGTCCCAGCCGTAGCTGCTCGGCTCGGACTTCACGAGCCAGTGACCGCGCGCCATCCTCTACTCCTCCGGTCGGCCCGTAGGAGGTAGCCCGTTGGCCGCAGCATCGCCTTCCGATCTCGTGCTCGGCGCGGCCAGCGTCTGCTTCGGCGAAGGGCGCGGCAAGTATCCGCAGGGCAACTCGCTGTTCGTGCGCGGCCGCGAGGAGTCGCTCGTGATCGACCCGTCGCTCGGGCTGATCCCGCGGCGGGACGCGCTGCCGCACGCGGACCGCGTGCTGAACAGCCACTGCCACGAGGACCACGTCGCGGGCAATCACCTGTTTCCCGACGTGCCCTGGCACGTGCACGAAGCCGACCTGCCCGGCCTCCAGTCCTTCGCCGGCTTCCTCGCGATCTTCGGCTACGACGACGCCGGCGTCGCCGAGGGCTGGGCGCAGCTCGTGCGCGAGCGCTTCCACTACACCGAGCGACCCGACGCCGTGCCCTTCCGCGACGGCGACGTCTTCGAGCTGGGCGGCGGCGTGCGCGTGCGCGTGATCCACACGCCCGGGCACACGCGCGGCCACTCGGCGCTCTACGTCGAGCCCGACGCCGTGCTGTATCTGGGGGACATCGACCTGTCGAGCTTCGGGCCGTATTACGGCGACGCCTGGTCGGACCTCGAGGACTTCGAGCGCAGCCTCGCGCGCGTGCGGGACGTCGAGGCGAGGCACTACGCCACGTTCCACCACATCGGCGTGGTGGATCGGCCGAGCTTCCTCCAGCGCCTCGACCGCTACGCCGCGGTGATCGAGGACCGCGAGCGCCGGCTGCTCGCCTTCCTGTCCGAGCCGCGCACGCTCGCCGAGGTCGCGGAGCACCGCTTCGTGTACCGCCGGACCGATCCGGTGCCCTTCGCCGGCCCCGTCGAGCGCCGCAGCATGAGCCAGCACATCGCGCGACTCGTCCGGCAGGGCCGCGTGCGCGAGCTGGAGCCCGGCAGGTTCCGAGCCGACGTGGTATAGCTTGCGACCTCTCGGAGGGAAGCATGAGGGTCAAGGTCGACTACGACCTGTGCGAGGCCAACGCGGTGTGCATGGACGTCGCGCCGGAGCTGTTCAAGGTGGACGAAGACGATTCGTTCCACCACGTGTCGCCCGGCGCCAAGGACGACGTGTCCGGCGAGATCCCGAAGAACCTCGAAGGCAAGGCGCGCGAGGCCGTGCGGCTCTGCCCGCGCCAGGCGCTCTCGATCCTCGACAAGTAGGCCGCGGCAGCGCGCAGCGCGCCGCAGGCGCGCGGAGTCCCAAGCCCGGCGCGCGCGCTATTTCTCCGGCGCGCCGTCTGCGCTGCACTCGAGCTTCAGCGCGAGCGAGTTCATGCAGTAGCGGCGTCCCGTCGGGGGCGGCCCGTCCGGGAAGACGTGGCCGAGGTGGCCGTCGCAGCTCGCGCAGACCACCTCCGTGCGCACCATGCCGTGAGCGTTGTCGGTGCGCTCGGCCACCGCGCCGGGCGCGACCGGCTCCCAGAAGCTGGGCCAGCCCGTGCCCGATTCGTACTTCGTGTCGGAGCGGAAGAGCGGTGCGCCGCAGCCTGCGCAGCAGTAGACGCCCGGGTCCTTGGTGTGGGCGTACTCGCCGCTGCCCGCGCGCTCCGTGCCCGCGCGCCGCAGCACCGCGTACTGCTCGGGCGTCAGCTGCTCGCGCCACTCCGCGTCGGTCTTGTTCACCTTGGCCACGGTCCTCTCCTAGCGCTCGACGCAGCTGCGCAGCGCGGACAGCACCAGCGCGATCACCGCCGTCGCCACCCAGATGATGCTCCGGCCGCGCTGGAACGGGAGCTCGTCCTCCTCCATCTCCTCGTGAGCGGGCGCGCCCGCCGGCGCGGGGCCGGACGCGATCCAGCCGCCGAGCCCGGCGCGCAGCGGCCCGCCGCAGTGGAGGCAGCGCTTCGCTTCGGGCGGGAAGGAGGTCTTGCAGCTCTCGCAGCGAACCTCGTAGTAGTTCGATGCCGCCATGAGACGAGGATAACGTCAGCTCGGGACGCTGAGTGCCTTCGGCAGCGAGCCCTCCAGGAAGGCCTGCTCCTCGCGCCGCTTCGCGATGCGCCAGCCCTCGCGCGTGCGCACCAGCTCGTCCACGTAGAAGGCGCCCACTGCGAAGTGGTGCATGCTGCCGTCCCGGTTCTCGAAGAACATCGGGTTGTAGACGGCGGTGCGCGCCGCGGCGCGGTCGCCGTGCAGCGTCACCTCGGAGTTGGTCACGTAGTGGACCGTGACCGGGAAGGGAGCGAGCGCTTTCTCTAGCCAGGCGCGCGCTTCGGCGTAGCTGCCCTTGATGCCGCCCGAAGAGACGTAGTCCACCTCGGCGTCCGGCGTGAACACCGTGTCGAGCAGCTTCCAGTCCTTCTGGTCGATCGCCTTCGTGTACCGGATCAACAGGTCGTTGATCTCGATGCGGTCGGAGATCTCCTGGAGAGCGAGCGCCATCTGCGTTCCTCCTAGCTGGCCTTCACGATCACGGACGAGCCGTGGCCGAACAGGCCCTGGTTCGCCGTGATGCCCACGCGGGCGCCCTCGACCTGACGGCCGGCCGCCTGTCCGCGGATCTGCCCGGCGAGCTCGCAGACCTGCGCGATCGCCTGCGCGGGGATCGCCTCGCCGAAGGCGCCGAGGCCGCCGCTCGGGTTCACCGGCTTCCGGCCGCCGAGCGAGGTCACGCCCTCGCGCAGCAGCTTCACCGCCTCGCCCGGCTTGCACAGGCCGATGTTCTCGTACCAGTCGAGCTCGAGCGCCGACGAGAGGTCGTAGACCTCCGCCACGTCCACGTCCTCGGGGCCGAGGCCGGCCTGCTCGTAGGCGACCTTCGCGATCGAGTCCTTGAAGGACACGTCCGGCACGGGCAGCGTCGCGGCCGAGTCGGTGGCGAAGTTCGGCATCTCGATGACGGTCTGCGGGAAGCGCGGCGTGACCGTGGAGACCGCCGCGATGGTGACCGGCTTCGTGGTGCGCTTCCGCGCGAACGCGAGGCTCGACAGCACGAGCGCCGCGCCGCCGTCGCTGGTGGCGCAGATCTGGAGCAGGCGCAGCGGGTCGGAGACCATCGCCGAGGCCAGCACCTCCTCGACGCTGTAGGTCTGGCGGTAGCGCGCGTTCGGGTTCGCCGCGCCGCAGCGGCTGTTCTTCACCTTGACCTGGGCGAAGTCGCGCTCGGTGTCGCCGTAGAGGTCCATGCGGCGGCGCGCGTAGAGGCCGAAGTAGACCGGGTTGGTGGCGCCGAGCAGCCGGAAGCGCAGCCAGTCCGGGTCCCGGGTCCGGTCGCCGCTGCCGGCCGGCGCGAAGAAGCCCTTCGGCGTGGTGTCGGCGCCGACCACCAGCGCGACGTCGCAGATCCCCGCCAGGATCTGCGCGCGCGCCGTCGCGATGGCCTGGCTGCCGCTCGCGCAGGCGCCGTAGCTGCTCGTCACCTGCGCGCCGTTCCAGCCGAGCGCCTGCGCGATCGAGGCGCCGGCCACGTAGCCCGGGTAGCCATTGCGGATCGTCTCGCCGCCGGCCACGAACTGCACCTCGCTCCACGCGACGCCCGCGTCCGCGAGGGCCGCCTGCGCGGCGGCGACGCCGTACTCGACGAAGTTCCGCCCCCACTTGCCCCAGGGGTGCATGCCGACGCCGAGGATTGCGACCTCTCGTTCCGCCATCGCCCTCTCCTCCAGGCCGCGCTAGGCCGCCGCCGGCTTCCACTTGTAGACGAGGTACTCGTTCTCTTCGTCCTCGGAGAGCGTGTCGAGCACCAGCTCCATCGCGATGCCCACCTCGAGGTCCGCCACCGAGACGCCCGGCACCACCTGGCCGAGCACCACCATGCGCTCGCGCTCGAGCTCGACCGCGGCGATCGCGAAGGGCTGGTACGGGTCCGTCCGCGGGACGTAGGGCGCCGGGGGCTGGTAGGCGTTGTTGGTGTAGGACCAGAGCCGGCCGCGCCGCGACAGCTCGAGCTCCTCGAACTCCGTGCCCTGGCAGAGCGGGCTCCGGCAGAAGGCCTCCTCGCGCGGGAAGAAGACGGTGCCGCACGCCTTGCAGCGGGTGCCGAGCAGCGCCGGGTGGGCGGCGTCGAGCGTGAACCAGCCGGGGACCGCGGGGGTGCGCTTCTTCGCCATCGCCTTCCTTCTCCGTCGGGCCGAAGGAATGCTTTTTACCACACCGGGGGCCGGATCGCGCCGCGCGCGCGCGTTAGCATCCGCCCGTGCGCCGCATCGGCTCCTTCCTGTTCTGGGCCTTCCTCGTCACGAGCTCGCTGGCGCTGTTTCCCGTGGCCCTGCTGATCTGGGCGCTGGTCACGCCCTTCGACCGCCAGAAGCGCTTGCTCCACCAGTTCACCTGCTTCTGGGCGTCGCTCTACACCTGGCTGAACCCGGCCTGGCGCGTGCACGTCGAGGGCCGGGAGAAGATCCGCAGGCACGC
>Ga0307410_10000154_pt1 | contig 24677 bp, 24 predicted proteins | sample 322Ometagenome_3_FD_203707 | JGI IMG/M metagenome (GOLD analysis project Ga0307410, IMG submission 203707) | Maize rhizosphere microbial communities from greenhouse at UC Davis, California, United States - 322HYB-O-3 | ecosystem: Host-associated > Plants > Roots > Rhizosphere > Soil | place... | reverse complement strand
AATAGAAGAAGATTTTGAAAACTCTGACTTACCATATAAAGTTGATTTTGTTGACTGGAATAAGTGCTCAGAAGATTTTCGCAAATCGATACAACCAGATTTGGTATTAATTACGTAGACCTCTATCTAAAACACAAACATACCTATTTCATCTCGAAAAAAAATATATATTAAAGCTCCTATTGCTAAAAAAGGACCAAATGGAATTGGATAAGTATAGCTATCGGTAGGCTGCTTACTAGAGTATTCATATAAAAATATGGTAATTCCATACAAAGAACCGAGCATTGATCCAAGAGTAACACTTGCCCAACATCCAATAATTCCTGTAAAAGAACCAATTAAACAGAGTAGATCAAAATCTCCCTCACCAATACCATCATACCCTCTCAATTTTTTAAAACATCCATTGATAGCATATAAAAAAAGATAGCCAACAGCAACCCCTATACCACTATCTATGAAGGATATGGGCAGATATCCATACCAACTTGCACATAGCCCTACAGGAACAAGAAACAGCGTTGTATATTGAGATATAAGCATAGTCTCTATATCTGATCGAATAATCACAATTAAAGCTGATATAAAAATAAAATAAGGAATAAAGTAGTGATGAGGAATAAAAACATATAACGTTGTTAATACAATAGCTGTTAAAACTTCTATAAACGGGTACAGCCAAGAAATATTCTCATTACAATGCCGACACCGGCCATTCAATACAAACCATGAAACAACAGGGATAGTATCATACCAATAGATAGTGTTCACGCAATGAGGACAAAATGAGCGGGGAATCAATAGAGATTTTCCAAAAATAATGCGATAGGCAACAACATTTAGAAAAGATCCCCAACATAAAAAGAAGGGGATCACTAATAATACTGGAACTATAACCTTCCTTCTCTTTTTAACGAATCAATAAGAAGGTTAATTCTTTCTGTCTTTTCATGTCCTTCATCATATCGAAAACTGAGATTAGGAGTATATCTCCCATGGGACATTTTTGCTAATGCAGCACGAATTGATGGCTTATAAAGAACCAAAATAGGAAGTTTTTCGTCAAAATCTTCTCTATTTTTGTGAGAAAGAAATAAAACAACACAGGTTCCACCATCTGATGATAAGGTAACTTTGGTAATAAAAAGACTTGAAAGACGAGGTTCATCTTGCATAATACGCATAAAAAGCTGTGCTATTTCTCGAAAAAAATAGGATTCTCTCTGTGCGCGTTTTATATCTTGCTGTCTTGCCATATTAATCTTTTGGTGCAATACCTTGTGAAATCATACGCATCATATTCTGTTTAATAGCGCGTACAAGACGCTTTCTACGTTTTTGAGTATTAGACTCAAAGTAGACAATACGCTTCATATCCCGAACAATACCTTCACGTTCAGCTTTTTTCTTGATCTGCCGCAGTGCTTTATCAATATGACCACTCACAGATATTTCAATATTAGATCGTTTTGACATAGGTAAACAATCACCTTTCTTTATAAAAAAACCTATTCTAATACCTATAGAATATAGTAATTTGTGCCGCCTGTCCACTCTACAATCTAAAAAGTAATAGCAATTCCTGCCATAATTGTGGAACTTCTATAGACATTTCTCTGGGAGAATGGAATTTGCCATAAAAACCCGAGCCCTATATTCGGAGATATATCGTAATTGAGCCCAAGATTTCCCCCCTTAGTCTTAAACGTTGAACGTTTTTCAAGAATATGGGGCAAATATGCTTCATCGGGAGTCTTCAAACAGATAGAATCCTCTTTATGGTCAATAACAAACCATTCAAAATAGGAAGACAGATTTTCTAGATAATGGAAGGCTGCAATACGAAAGGCAAAATGCCAATTGTTCCCTGGCTGTATTGAAACATCTGTTTTAAAAGGGAAAATAGTTGTCTGAAATTTACTATTGGGTACAGGATAGTTACAATAATCCCGTTTAAAAAAATGGGTAAATCCAACTTCTCCTCCAATTTCTATCGATTCTAAGAAATCAAAATTGATGCCTGCAGTGAGCCCTGTGCTTGGATGACCATTGTTTCCAAAAGGAACACTAAATAATTGATTAATCTTTCGTTGGCCATCAGGGGAAAAGCTCCCTGATGCTTGAATATAGGGGATTACTAAAAATCGTGGCCATTCTGCCGTCTCTTGGCTATTAATATCAAAAGCGTGTCTCCAACAGGCGTTCATGCGTACTTCTTCCATTCCCGCATGATTTGTGTCTCGTATATCAAGATTCATCTGCTGAGCAATGTTATCTACCTGTTCCATAAGATTCTCGTTCACTGTCTCCACATTTATATCTGCTGATTGAGGAACATCTGTCGCTGTACTTGTCAAATTAATACGATTTTCTACTACTTGTCGTATAGAACAGACACCAGTCTGTACCCGTATAACAAAATCTTTATATACTCGCCATGCAGCTTCAAAACGAACCCCTCGTTTTCTATAATTTAGGACAAATGAAAAATAGGCAAAACGCTGATTAACAAGATCTATAAATTTTTCATCATTGATTGTTCCAGGCATAGCCCCTGGAAATAGCTGAGATAAAGCTTCCGTTAAATATCCCATTTCGCCTCCAGGATAGGTATTATTATATCCTTGAGGAATAGGACCATAAAGCAGTGCCAGCATATTAGATCGCCCTTCAAGATCACCAAGAGCAGTCGGTATATTGGGACATGCAATCGTATCTGCAAAAGTAGTTGGACATGGTTGCCCCTCTATCCCTTTTCCCTTATCTGCATTCTGCGCAAAAGGTGATACGGCAAAAAGAAAATGGTCATGCTTTAAACGTGCCCCGCTGATGCCTTTATACATCATCTGCTGTCGAGTAAGCAATAATCGCTCATCTATATTAAGCGTTGAAAAAGGAGGATTGGGATCATTTTTAGAAAATGATGTTAAATCTGCATACAAAGGCATAAAAAACAATGTGTTGTAGAGCAAAAATAGTGAAAATATGTGTGTGCGATTGCTATACATCATGTAAAATCCTTTTTTTCTATTATATAAAAGCACAAGTATTTAAAAAGTAAAATTAGCCCCTACCATAATCGTAGAACTTCGATACGCATTTCTTTGTGAAAATGGTATCTGCCATAAGAAACCTAGTCCGATGTTGGGGGCAATGTCATAATTAAGTGCAGCATTTCCAAATTTGGTCTTAAATGTAGTAGTATGTGCAAGAACTTCCGGCTTAAAGGCTGGATCATCTTTTTGTAAACAGATAGTATCTTGTTTATGGTCAAGCACAACCCACTCAAAATGCATAGATAAATTACCAAGAAAATGATACGCCGCAATACGTGCCAAAAAGTACCAATTGTTACCTGGCTGCAAAGAAATATCCGCTTTAAAAGGAAATAACTCTGTCTGAAACTGACTAGTAGGAATAGGATAATTACAAAAATTACGCTTAAAAAAATGGGTAAACCCTACCTCACCACCAATCTCAATAGTTTGAACAAAATCAAAATTCATGCCTGCAGTTATACCCACACTTGTATGGCCATTATTTGCAAATGGAGCCGCAAAGTGCTGATTAGGATTACGAGCTTTGCTTGGAGAAAAACCAGCTGCCACCTCACAATAAGGAATAAGTAAAAAATGAGCCCAGCCATTTTCTATATCACTATTCATATCGATGGCATCTCGCCAGAAAAAATTAAGACGAACTTCTTCTGATGATGTCTGTATGACATTACCAAGATCTATTCCAATCTCTGTTGCAATATTATCCAATTGCTTCATGAGTACTTGATTTACCGTCGCTCCAGAGATACCAAGTGTTTCATTAGGAAACATAACGTCATTATCGGTCAAATTAATTGTGTTTTCTACCACTTGCCTAATGGAGCTAACGCCACCCTGCAGACGCATTCCAAAATCTTTATACAGCCGTACATCAAGCTCAAAACGTACACCACGTTTTCTATACTCTATGGGAAAAGAAAAATATCCAAATAATTGTGCAGGATCAATATAAAGCTCTGTATTTAAGTTGCCTGGGGTAGAAGGGGTAGAAATACTTGTAAATAGAGCATTGAAAGCTTGAGTAAGATAGCCGGTTGGGCCACCAGGATAACTAGTTATCCCCTCGGGAAACTGGCCATAGAGCAATGGAATCATTCCGGTACGGCCTACCAGATCTCCCAATGGCACATCTGCTTCGTCTGGACAAGGAATAGGATCACCTAAGTTGACAGGACATATGAGACCTTTAATGGTTTTACCGCGAGAGGCGTTTTGACCAAAAGGAGTAATTGATACATTAAGCCGATTTTTTTTCTTTTCTGCTAATTCTGGCTCTTTATATAATAACTGCTCCTTTGTGAGAAGATATTTACTACCTAAATCAAGCGTAGAAAATAGTGGATAAGGATCATTCTTTGCTAGTGATGATAGCTCTGTACGAATTGTATTCGAAATACATAGCATACTTATCAACAGGATATATAAATAGTGAGTATTATTGGATTTAACATACGTCATACAATTCCTTTTTATTTGCCAAAAACAAATCATCTATTTATAGCATTCTTCTTGTAATGTCGTCAATTAGAGAACTATTTTAAGCTATAGCGGTAGACAATAATGATGTATTATTCCATACTATAGAAGAGAAAGTATAGCACATTTTATATACACGTACCGAAAAATAATTATGAAATCTGATCAGCACATGTATTGTCACTATTATCAAGCACACGTTCAGAGAGAACTGTGCTGGTTTGTCACTGCTGTATTAAAAAGTTATGAGCATATTGCTTTTGATAGAACTATTAATACAGCAGAAAGTAGATTTGAATTTTTTGTTGCTCCTTCGACAGAATACTATTTTTTAGAGTTAATGTCCTACTTTCAACAAGAGGGCCTTGTCTCGCATCTTAATAAACAACCTAATAGACTCGCCCAAGAATCAGAGCAGGTGTAATACGTGTTCAATTCTTTTCTGAGCACATTCTGCTCCAAGCATTTCTAATAATTCAGGAATACTAGGACCATGAATTCTACCCATGAGCGCAAGACGCAGAAACCAGAACATTTCCTTTACCGATAGTTGTTTTTCACGCACTGCACTTTTAATATACAAAATCCATTCTTGAGAATGTGTAAAAAGATGATAACTACTCTGAATAATTTCTTTAATTATTATTTGAGAATCACCTGATATGCATGCGTCAATATCAGCCTTGTGTACAGTTGGCGCTACAAAATAAAACTCTAATAGAGCAACACTATCATTCAGAGTGGCCATCTCTAACTTTATAATTTCAAGTAATGTTATGAGCTTATTGTCACTCATTGTCTGCGCAGCAGGATATTTTTGTATAATCAATGGACGACAACGACGCACTAGGTCTTGCGTGCTGGAACGACCAATCCATTGCTTATTAACCCATGTAAGTTTTTCCACATCATAGGTAATAGAACTTGATGAATGAATAGCATCAAAGTCAAATGCTTGTGTTAGTTCTTCCAGAGACATAATCTCTTGTTCAAAAGAATTACCAATAATACCCACATAGTTAATAATAGCTTCTGCTAGAAAACCTGCATTTCTAAGATCTTGCAATGAAAACCCAAAATCCCGCTTAGAAAGCTTTTTCCCTTCTTTATTACATAATATTGGCATATGCCAGTAGATGGGAAGCGGACTTTCTAATGCTTGAAACAAAGCTGCTTGATTGGCAGTATTAGACAAGTGATCAGATCCACGAAATATGTGCGTAATCTTCATCTCGTAATCATCTACAAAATTTGCAAATATAAACGTAAAGCTACCATCTTGACGCGAGATGGGAAAATCAGAAAAATTACTTAACTCGAACGTAACATTTCCATGTGCCATGTCAGTAATAGTAACGGATGCATCATGGTCAAGCTTAAACCGCCAAATAAATGGTGTTTTATTCGCCAAATATACCGCTATTTTCTCTTCCGATAAGAAGGTGCATGTACGATCATAGCGTGATGGCAACTTCAGCAGAATCTGACGTTCTCGCTTATGAGCAAGTTCTTCTTCAGTACAAAAACAGCGATATATCGCCTTCTTGTCTTGAAAGCGCATGCGCATCTGCTCATAAATATGACTTCGTTTCGACTGAAAATATGGTGAATATTGCCCTTCTTTGCATGGCCCTTCATCATATGTAAGACCAAGCCACCGTAGATCTTCTATAATCTGTTGCGCATCTGGATCCAGCATTCTTTGTGCATCAGTATCTTCTATGCGAACTATAAAAGTCCCGTTCTTCTGGCGAGCGTACAAAAAATTAATCAGCGCTGTACGAACATTCCCTAAATGCATCATACCTGTTGGTGATGGAGCAAATCGCACACGAGTAGTCGACATTAAGGCTCCTTATTCAAAATTATTCTATTATATATTAGATTACTGGTTATACTATCAAAGTCTATAGCTCTTGAAAGATATTAGTTAAATTCTTTGACATATAAACAATTCTTTTGCTACGTTTTTTCGCAAATAAAAAAAGGAATAATGATGAAAAAATGTCTTAAGATTACCTTTACTACCAACAACCCTGGAGCCTTCTTACATAATTTTATTCAACAAAACGCTCGATCTCTTTCTGTTGAAGGAACTGCTCAAATTTCAGGAGGGGATTCTGTTACTATTATGGCATGCGGGTTAAAAAATAATATCGACGTTTTTTTGGATATCATCCATCAAGGTTTTGAATCTTACAAACCAGAAAATATATATGTTGAACCCTTTTTAAAGGAAAAAGACTATCGAGGTATTTTTCGAATTATAGAATAAATTATTGCATCTCAAAGATACGAATAATTTTTATTTTGTTACACTCTTTATAGTGTGTATATGTATTTTTCCAGCCTAAACAGATGAGTCACCAAGAATTGCATTATTTTATCATTGCAATAGCTATATCCTATTCCTATCTATTATGTGCTCAGTTAAACAGGGATGAACATCATCTTGTGTTTTATAATGGAAATATAAAAGAAAAAGTTATACATGATATATTTCCGGCAGATCTGCATATATCAGAGGTAACCTATAAAACTGATATCATGATGCAAGAAGAAGAGTTTCTGTATCTCATTGATTTTAATCGTGGTGATACAATGAGTGCGCCTAAAATGATCTCTGCCATTGAAACTTTACAAAAAAAAAACAAATTCTCCGCCATATTTCTTAGTGTTCGCTATGTAGAAGTAGGTTCAGTTACAATTAATTTTACAATTCATAGCTTTTGGACTATAAAAACAATAAAAATACATGGCTTTCAAGCAAAAAACGATCTTAGTGCTTGTTATATAATGTCGAAAGGCGATTGTTTCGATAAAAAGAAACATCAGCTTTCCTTATTAAAAATAAGAGAATTTCTTCATCAGAATGGATACTATAACTGTTCTTTACGTATACGATTTGATCATACAGTTACCACTAAGTCGGTCACGGTACACATCTATGTCAATCGGGGAAAACAATGTACAATACGATCAATACGAGTGAATAGTAACAATAAAGAAGCGTATAAAAAAATACAACAAGAGAGTTTATCACGATTAGAACAGAAACTTTTATCTCAAAAATATACTAAAAACGTACTACTTCAAGAAACAGAAAACCTTAAAAAAGATTTAGAAAAAAACGGCTTTTTACATATAAAATATAGATTAAAAGAACATGTGGATCACAAAAATTCTTGTGTTGATCTAACGCTCATACTTATCCTTCAACCTAAAAAAAAATATCTTTTCAAGGGAAACCATTTTTTTTCCGAAAAAGAATTACTCGAGCAAACCATAGAATGCGATTACTCGCTAGAGTTATTACCCAGTACATTATTAGCAGAAGAAATTATAAAAATATATCAAAAAAAGGGATTTTGGAACGCTTCTGTCGTTATCCAAAATCAAAAAAAAGATTGTGATCTTATTATAAAAGAAGGCGATCGAGTTTCTATTACCGATATTAAAATATGTACCACTCAGGAGAATACAACACTAGCTGAAGAATGCTTTGCTAAACTGTTAAAAAATAGATGGTATGACGATGATATCTATAGTCAAGCACTTCATACACTGATCAATGCATATATTCAAGATGGTTTTTTATCCTGCATAATTACAGATTCTACATTTATTAAGACCGATAAAGACAATGAATACACTCTATTAATTACGGTTGATGAGGGATATCGTCATTATTTCGATTCCATTACCATTGATGGATATCCAGAATTATCTCAAAAGGATATATTTAAAAATGCCGAAAAGAGTGTATTTTCTGCGTCAGTTATTGAAAAACAACAAGAATGGTTAAAATCCTACTTTAAAAATAAAGGATATCCGCATATACGTATCTCTTCTGATATAAAGACAGACAATAATAACATATCTATTACATGGAACATTGATAAGGGGGAAAAAATACGCTTTGGCAAGACTATCGTCACCGGTTCATATACAGCCTTTCCGTTTTCATCACTTTTATCTGTGTTACCCTATCAGAAAGGCGATATTTGGAACGAAGAGGCATTACAGCAGACCTTTAAAACCCTAAAAGATTTTGATATTTTTGAGAGTATTCACATCTTTCCTGATTATAGTAGCTCCTCTGTTGAGAAACCTATTATTTGTAACCTTAACCTTGATGACCCATATGAAATTCGCGCTCGCGCAGGACTAGAATTACAACATGTGAAAAAGTACCAGACATTTAACGGTATTGCATATAAAGTGGGTGCTACCGCGGTCATTAGAAATCCATTTTTTAAAGCAGATATCATTAGACTAGACTTTGATTGCGCTCAATCCCATCGCGAGATAATAGGAATATATAAAAGGCCATTTTTTTTCACATCTCGTATCATGGGAACATGGAAAGTATATAGTATATCATATGATCAACCAGGCTTTACTGGTAGCGTTAACGATCTCTATACTCTGGTTCAAAATGGTATGTTGTATGGTCTTGAATACAAAACACCATGGTACAAGAGTGAATGCCTTTTTGGTTGCGAAGGAATGAAGATATCAATCAAAAATAGTTTCTTACAAGATGATCTTATAAAAGCTATTAATTTTAAACCGCAACTTGTTGATCAGATGATTCCTTTTTTATATATTGAACCAACACTAATGCTAGAGAATTTAGATAATCCCATAAATCCATCAAAGGGATTTCTAACATTACTCTCATTAAAAGGAATGATTCCTTTTCAAAAAAAGTATAAAGAAGCTCTTTTCTGTAAAATACTCTACGAACAATCCTTATTCATACCATTAAAATATGCTGTACTCGCTCTTCGTATGCGATGTGGTCATATATTGTATCGTGAATTATCGGCAATTATCCCCTCAGAACGGTTCTATTTAGGTGGTTCACATTCTCTGCGTGGATATGAGGCGGATTTAGCACCACCGCTTGGAATATTTGTTGATGAAGAGACAAAAGAACATATTGTTCCACGCGGAGGACGCTCTATGTGTAATATTAACTTCGAATTACGCTTTCCCATAATAAAACAAGTAGGTGGAGTACTTTTTAATGATTGCGGATTGCTGAGCAGTGATATGTATGCAGATTTTAGACCAGAAAATATTCTTGGGGCAACTGGCTGCGGCATTCGATTTGCAACCCCATTTGGTCCATTACGCTTTGATATCGGATGGAAATGGCGCAGACATATGCACTGTGAACGCTCTTATGCCTGGTTTCTAACCTTTGGGCAGGCATTCTAATTAATGAGAAACTACTTGACGCCACCACCACAGACAATATACAATTGGAAATAATGCCCCTCATGAGCAACTAAAATAAAGGATATTTTTAATAAATAATCATAAGGCGTTCTGTATGAATGTTAAGAAAGTTCTTATTGTTGTAATTTTGGGAAATATGTGCGTTCCATACAATATCCTTCCTCTATGGCCGTTCGATTCTACTCTGAAAATTGATTTCAATATCAATCCTGATGAAACTGAAAGTGTTGTAGAAAAGATGATAAAAGGTAGTCTGAAAGCATTTGAAGCAATAGCAATCAATCCTCAGACTGGAAATCTTTTTACAGAAAGTTTTAAAGGCTTTACCGGCAACGGATTACAGGCTATTAGTGAAACATTTGAAAACCCAGAAATAAAACAACAAATGTCACAAGCAACTGAAGCTGCCACAACAACCGCAATTCAAGAAATACTTCCTCACGTTAAGAAACTCAATCGAGAAGTCATAAGTACGTTCTTTAATATTGAAAATGCTGTCCGCATCGGCACCCCTATAGCTCTTGCCATTGCACTCCCTGTAGCCGGATATTTTGGCAGTAAAATTGCATTTAGAGCATTAGAAAAACAATTATTAGATCCTCGACCAGACATTGTTTTACCCGGGTCTAAATTTGGACGATGGGATAGAATAAAACGTTGGAAAGAAGGCTATAAAACTCCTCCTATGATTTTTGACCAATCGGTTAAAGAACGCTTACTTGAAATTCAGAATACCACAACAAACATACAGAAACATATTAGTAGTGGAAAAAAAGCTACCTATAGCAATTTACTCTTATATGGTAAACCTGGCACAGGTAAAACCTTATTTGCTCAAATATTAGCCGACGAAACAAATATGGACTTTTTACCAGTTACCGCCGCTTCATTGTTGCAATCCGGCGTTAAAGGTGTTCAATATTTTAATGACTTGTTAGCAATGGCGAACAAAAGTAAATATGGCGTCATTATCTTTGTAGATGAGGCTGATGCTCTTTTTGTAGATCGTAATACATTAAATCCCGAATCGGACCATTATAAAGTTCTCAATCATATTTTAGCACTTACCGGTAGCGGAAGCGATAAGTTTATGTTAGTTGCAGCAACAAACCATGCGTACCTTTTAGACGAAGCAATGGGTAGACGTTTTCAAGATCGCGTACTAATGCCATTACCTGACCTATCAACGCGAATTGCACTTATTGATTTGTATAATCAATCTGTTCTTTTTAACGAAAAAGAAAATGGTGCCGCTTTTGTTAAGACAGCTCAGCTGCTATTTAATCCGCAAACATTAAAAGACGCCGCTGACAAGACAGACGGTCTATCACATGCTGAGATTAAAGATATGATTGTGGCAATACGCAAAAAAGCTTTTGGATCTCAAGATGGTATGATTACCCGTAAACATATTACTGACGCTGTATATCAAGCAATAGAAAAGCATCAAGCTTTTGACGCTGATAGAGAACAACAAAAAGAACGGTTAATGCAAAAACATGAATAAACAATAACTTTTTATGACACACGAAAGGAAGGCTGAGAATCTTCAGCCTTCCTTTCGTTTCTATGACACATCTCTTTTTTCTTAATTATGATATACTGATCTTTGTAATTACCTATTCATTCAGCAGAAGAAAGACTATGTCATACTTTAGATTTGAACTCATTCATACTTCAAAAAAATCACGTGCCCGTGTTGGCCGCATTCATACTCCCCATGGAATTATTGATACTCCGAATTTTGTTGGCGTAGGAACTAATGCAGCACTTAAGGGCCTTGATTCTGTTGTAGTTTCAGAAATTGGCCTTCAATTAATGTTCTGCAATACATACCATTTGATGCTACAACCAGGAACATCTGTTATAAAACAGGCGGGCGGACTCCACACATTTATGAATAGAACTATGCCTATTATAACCGACTCTGGCGGCTTTCAGGTCTTTAGTTTAGCCTATGGAACTGTTAAAGATGAGCTTAAAAGCCGAGGACAAAAAAAAGGTGATAATCTTGTTTTAAAGACATCTGAGGATGGTGTACTTTTCAGATCGTATCGAGATGGCTCAAAAATTCTATTAACCCCGGAAACGTCAGTTGCTGCTCAAAAAGACCTGGGCGCTGATATTATTATTCCTTTTGATGAATTACCACCATATCACATTAATCAGTCCAGTCTCAGTGCATCATTAGATAGAACACATAGATGGGAAAAGCGATCACTTGATGCTCACCTAAAAAATCCTCAAAATCAAGCAATGTACGCTGTTATTCATGGCGGAATTGATCTTGTTCTACGAAAAAAAAGCTGTGAGTATTTAACACAACTTCCCTTTGATGGGTTTTCCATTGGTGGAAGCATGGGTAAAAATAGGTCCGAAATGATCACCATGCTCAACTACACAATGCCATTACTTCCGACCGAAAAACCAAATCACTTATTAGGCATCGGAGATTTAGCCTCAATTGAAGAATGTATTGCTTTAGGAATTGATACGCTTGATAGTTCACACCCAACACGATGCGCACGCCATGGGCTTTTATTTACAAAAAATGGATATGTAAAAATCAATAATTCAAGTAATAGAGTACTCTTTAAACCCATTGATGAAACGTGTATATGTTACACATGTAGACATTATACTCGAGCGTATTTACATCACCTATTAAAAGCAGGTGAATTAAGCTTTTATACTTTAGCAACCATTCACAATATCCATTTTATGGTTGAATTAATGGCCTCATATAGAGATAAAATTTTAAATGAATAGAATGATATGATTAAAAAAATCACATCTCACATTAACCCTTTAATTAAACATGTAGTCGCATTACATTCGGGTACATATCGTCAACAGTCTCAAGAATATATCGCTCAAGGAGAACGAGTCATTAGCACTCTTATAGCTGCACATACGATACCGATTAATCTTTTTGTCACAGAAGACCTTGTAGAGAGAGCAAAAACTTTGGTCTCTGATGATCGCATTGTCATTGTTGCAGATTCTATCATAAAAAAAATGAGTACGACACTGAACCCAAGTGGGATGCTCGCTACTTTCTCTATTCCGCCTGCTCCCTCATATGATGCACTCAGCACAGGAATAGTACTTTTTGAGCTACAAGACCCTGGTAATGTTGGAACTCTCATCAGAACGGCAGTAGCTATGAATAAAAAAACCGCAATTTTTATCAATAGCGTTGATCCATGGAATACAAAAGTTGTACAGGCTTCTGCTGGAGCAATTGGAATGATCAATATTTTTTGTATGAGTTGGAATGATCTACTTGTACATAAACAGAATATTCCTCTCTGCGCACTGATTGTTTCACAAAAAAATAATCCTCGTTCTTCCAACTTACAAAACGCGCTCCTTGTTATTGGGAATGAAGGAGCAGGATTGCCGCGCACAGTCATAGGAGAATGTGAAGAAAAAATATCACTTGCAATGCCTGGAGGGTTTGAAAGTCTGAATGCTGCAGTTGCTGGTTCAATTGCATTATATATAACAACTACCGCACACAAATAAAGGAAAAAAAAAATGGAAAAAAATCAGAAATTATCGCTACTGGAAGCTATTCTTATTAATTGTAATATCATTATAGGAACTGGTATCTTTATTAATACCACTGAGCTTGCAAAGCGAGCGGGAATATTAGGCGCATTCAGCTATGGCATTGTAGGAATTCTACTCTTTCCTCTTATTTTTTCATTTGTACGTTTACTGCAATTATACCCCGTTGGTGGATTCTATGCTTTTAGCAAACCATTACACCCTTTTGTTGGCTTTTTAAATACATGGTGCTATTTTGCCACGAAAATGTCCTCTGCCACTTTAGCTATTCATATCTTTGTCTTATTGATACAAAAAACATTTCCTTTTTTAGCAGAATATAATCCACTTATACTCGATATAGGTCTGCTTAGTGTGATTATGGGATTGAATATGCTCAACATACGGACGGGTAGCTCAATTCAAAACTATCTAATGGTATTTAAACTTTTTCCCCTCTTTTTAGTCATTTTCTCTGGCCTTTTTTTATATAATCCAGAATATTTTTCTGTAATTCATCACGTATGGGAAGGAATTCCATCTTCAATACCTTTAGTCATGCACGCCTTAGTAGGATTTGAAGCTATATGTGCCATTAGTAGAACAATTAAAAACCCAGAAAAAAATGCCCCTCTCGCCATTATCATATCATATAGCATTGTCATTATGCTTTATATGCTCTATCAGATCTTCTTCTATAGTATCCTCGGACCTGAATTAGCTGCCCAGACTGATTATCGCGGCGCATTCCCCTTATTATTAGAAAAACTTTCTACAAGTACCGCTGTTAAATCGCTATTATGCCACATTATTCATATTGGTATTGCCACATCTGCCTTAAGCGCTAGTTTTGGTATAATATTTGCAAATATGTGGAATATATATTCCCTTGCAGAATTAAAGCACCTTCCAGGAGCTGATATTATCATGCGCAAAAACAGATTTAATGTACCATTTATGTGCGTACTCATCGAAGGCATTATCGCATTGTCATTCCTCTTTTTGATAAGAGGAACTCAGACCACATTTCAGCAATTAAGTGCATTTGGAGCTACTTTAACGTATACAATCAGCATCATTAGCCTGATAGTAATATTACACAAGAAGGGTCTTTCAAAAACCATACCTTTGTTAGGACTTATTAACTGTTTTATACTATTGAGTATATCATTATTTGCTATGTGGAGATCACATAATCCGCTACCGCTTTTTATCTTTATAGGAATTATAGGGATTGGTGCATTATTGTATAGAACGAGGGAGCATGACACAGCACCCTCAGATGAGATTGTTTAATTATATAAAAACTACAAAGAGAGGCCAAGCTTGTAACAGCTTGGCCTCTCTTTTTTTACTTTGTGATGAATTATCCTACGTATCTTTTTGTTCTTTATAAGGTAATTCATGTTTTAGTATAATTAAACAATAACCGACTAAGAGCGTATTCTTCCTGCTATTGTCATACCACAATTACTGATCAAATATCTTTGCCATTTTTTCAGCGGCACTATTTACTTTAGAGAAGTGTAGTCTAGATAGCATAGCATAACGAACAGTACCCAGTCTCTCTCTATCCTCTCGTGACAACTGCTCTCTATATGGTTTGTCACAATTTGGATGCTGCTCGACGAATTCTGCATGCTGCTTTTCTAATACATCCTTTGCATAAGGATCTTTTGCCTTCGACAATTCCTCTACAATTTTATCATGAGAATATTTTATCATACTGTTATCCCATGCCTTTCTATACTCTTCAGCTAATTCGCTGCAAGGATATGAAAAGGAATACTTACAAGTACTATAAATTGGATCAAATTTATTTTTCTCGAAAGAATCATGTATCCCAAAAACTTGTAATATCCGTAATTGCTCTTGTGTTAGTGTCGCTTCTTTGTCTTTTTTATCAGAACAATATGATCCCAAAATGATCCCTGCTAATCCGATCGACAGCAATAATAATTTATTTTTCATAACAATCCCTTAATGTATATTTTTTAGTTTGTGATTAATTATCCTAATATCTCACGCATTGCTTGATCTTGACGATTTACGTCCTGCCAATGCAGCTTACTTAATATAGTTTTTATAGTCTTATCAAGTGCGCTTTTTTGCTCTTTATCTAAACTTTTCTTGTATGATAAAGCTGTAGCATGAGGATATTCTTGTAAATACTTCTCCTTTCAACTATACAGAAATCTTTCGATTAGTCAATTTTTTTTAAAGTTTTTTTTCTATCGTACTTTTAAAGTAAGAAGTGCGCTAGACACAATAATAGTGAAATTATGCCAAAACGTGCTGTAATTGTCGATCATGAAACAATACCCTCAGATGAGATTGTTTTATTATATAAAAAAGTAAAAAAAAGAGAGGCCAAGTTTTACTGCTTGACCTCTCTCTTAGATTTCATTTGTGACTTATTGTTCTAATATATGTGCGATATTTTCACTTGCCCTATTTAGGCCCTCTAAAGGAATCTGACTTAATAGGGTTTTTATAGTAGTATTAAGTTCGGTCTGTTGCGCTTTACCCAAAGATTGTTTATATGACGAACATTTAGCATGGGGATATTCTTTTAAGCACTCCGCCTTTTTTTGTTGTAATATTTCCTTTGCTACCTGAGTCTTTGCATTACTTAACATACTCTCAATGTTCTCGTACTCTTGTCTTCCTCTTGCATAGTTCTCAAACTCTTTATATGTTTTAGCCAAAGCTTCACACTCAGAAGAGAATTGTTTTGAGCATAGTTGCACAATAGAATCATTTGTGCGATTATCTGCAGTCGAGCTAGAAACGCCATATCGAGCAAGAAGTTCTAAAGAATCTTCTTTAGTCAGCACTCGAACTCTATTATCACCTTGCATAGCCGGAACAACAATTGCACTAATCAACAGGGTAAACATACTTATTATTTTATTCATACGAACTCCTTAAAAAAATTATGTTCTTCTACTTTCAACTATACAGAAATTTTTCGATTAGTCAATTTTTTAAAGTTTTTTTTCTATCGTATTTTTAACGTAAGAAGTGTAATTAAACATAATAACAGTGAAATTATTCCAAAACGAGCTGTAATGGTCGATTCTGGCCAGCCTAATAGTTCAAAATGATGATGAATAGGGGCCATTTTAAACATTCTTTTTCCTAAATAACGAACGGAAAGCACCTGTATAATGACAGAACTCGTTTCTAGCACAAAAAGCCCCCCGGCGATAATAAGCAATACCTCTTGTTTAGCCATTAAAGCCATCATTGCTAGCCCTGCTCCGAGGGCTAAAGACCCCACATCTCCCATAAAAATATGGGCTGGATAGGTATTATACCACAAAAATCCGAGCGAGGTCCCAATTAAAATAGCGCCAATAACCGCTATTTCTGCTGACGCAGCATAGGGGATATGAAGATAATGAGCTATTTCACTATGCCCGGCCAAATAACATATAAGTGAAAAGGTCGCAAAATTAGGCACTAAAGAACTAATGGCGAGGCCATCAAGGCCATCGGTGAGATTTACCGCATTACTAGCCGAAATAAGAACAAAAATACCCCAAGGAAGGAATAAATAACCTAAATCGGGTTGTAAGTCTTTAAAAAAAGGAAAACTAAGCTGGGTTGAAAATGGCGTCAGCCACAGAAGTGCCATCATTGAAAAAAAGGCCACAATAAGCTGTAATACTAATTTTAGACGGGCAGAAATCCCCTTATGGCGCTTAACCTTACTCCAATCATCAAAAAAACCAATACCCCCAAAGCCTACGACCGTCCCTAATATAATCCAGACCTTGAAATTCGTTATATCAGACCATAAAAGGCTATTAAAGAGTACTATAGCGAGAATAAATACCCCACCCATGGTAGGCATACTATTTTTAGCTTTATGAGATTCCGGAGTCCATTCCCGATATTTTGACCTAAAAAATTGCCGAGCAAAGCCTATAAAGCCTGCTCCACACAGCAAAAACATGCAGAAAGAGGTCAATAAAGCCGCACTGGCGCGGACACTTACGTAATGAAAGATATTAAAAAATGGCCAGTACTGCTTCAAATAAAAGGAAAAATGGTATATCATGCCTATGTAGTATCGGTAAAAAAGGTTAAAACATATGAGGTTTATAATAACGAAAACAATGATTAATTCAAGACTTTGATGGGGTTTTTGACTTACTTACCCCACCTGGTAGACTTGATAATAAGCTACTAAAGATTTAAAGAGAAATTACACTTACCAGAAAGGATCTTTATGAATATTGTAACAATGGCACAAAAAAGGTTTGCTGCTGTAGCTTTAAGCATTATTGCCGCACACGGGTTTGCATATGGGTCGCCTTCTGAGGATGGCAAAATAGCTGCTGAATATATTAAAGTTGCTGGAAACTACCTCGCAAAACAAGATCAACAGATATCAGACTGCTTTAACCCTAATAGTAAAACAGTGGGACTTTTAAGCGACTTTTGTAAAATTCTTCTTTCAAACTCTGATGAGTTTATTCGCAAACTCAATAGCCTAGAAGCACAGGGCTCATTAAGCAGAAAAGGATTGGAGCTCTGTCAAGAAATTCGTACCTATTTTAATGCTGCAATAGGAGTCTTCAAACAATATAGCGGAAAACAGGCTACAGCAGATTTAGTAAAAAGTTTTAATGATGATATGGAGCGTGTTTTCTCACCTGAAAGTGCATTTAATAATATTCTTGCAAGACTTGATATTCTTTGTGACCAAGCTGAAGCGGCAGAAGAACAAGAGCTAATCAATGTTATTTACCAGTTAAAAGGTATGCTCCAAAAAAGAAAAAATGAGTGGAGCAAAAAATCAAAAACAGTTTTAGGGATAGGCCTCATCAAACGCATGGGCTAATAATTAGTATATAAACAGACAAGATTGAGATTGTTGTATGTAGTGCAATCTCAATCTTGTTTTCCTTAGAATACGCTATAAACTATTTTAAATAAAATTTTATTATCTATGCAATATCACACATTTGGTAATAGTATGTATAAAACTCTTAATGTATTACTCTTTAGAGTAAGTGTTTATCTATTGTGTACTTTACATATAATAGACTGTTTTGCCTCCGATCTGCTTTCAACCGAACAAGCATATGCTTTTCATACAGTTCAATCGGCCAGCTATATCCCTTTTTGGATAATTATGTTTATAGGTGGAATAAGTATGCTTGTTGTTTCAGGATATGTGCAACGCGAATCATTGAAAAAGTCTTTAGCCCAAGCAGGATTCAGCTTATCTATTGCTTCATTTATTATTATACTTATCGCAGGAATATTGAATGTAATTTTCCATGAGATACGACAGCATAAAGCAATTACAATGAACAATCGCCATTATGATAGTTATTGTTTTGATAACATTAAGAAGATTATCACGTCTCACCCTGACTTATTGTATACCGTACTAGACAAGAGATACCAATTGAAATCAACAGAAACGGCCGATACTTATAATCTTCACTGAGTTTTAAGTACACTAATGCTATATTTCTGCTATAATTAAGATTAAAACTTATAATTATTTAAATAATAAAACCATGAACCCTACTACATTTGATGTTATTGTTGTTGGCGGTGGACATGCTGGTATAGAAGCTGCACATGCTGCAGCTAAAATGGGATCCAAAACCCTGCTTATTACCCTTGACCCACAAAAAATTGGCCTTATGCCATGTAACCCTGCTATTGGTGGTGTGGGCAAAGGTCACATTGTGCATGAAATTAGCGCACTTGGGGGTTTAATGCCCCAATTATGTAGCCACACGTATCTACAAGCACGAATGCTCAACACTAAAAAAGGTTCTGCCGTGCAAGGCCTTCGGCTTCAAATAGATAAATACGCATACAGCCAGTTAAGTCAAAAAAGACTACACAGCTTAGAAAATCTTACTATTGTCGCAGGGGTAGTAGAAACCATTATATTAAATGAAAAAAAAGAAGTATGCGCTGTTGTTACTCAAGATATCACCTACTCGTGCACCGCAGCAATCATTACCACAGGAACTTTCTTAAACGGCTTATGCCATATTGGTGAAAAGAATTTTTCTGCGGGAAGACGAGATGAGCAAGCAGTTACTGGCTTATCACAGTTTTTAAAATCAACAGGGCTTCAGATGGGGAGACTTAAAACCGGAACTCCTCCTCGCCTTCTCGCTTCAAGCCTTGATTTTTCAAAAATGGAATACCAAGAACCGGATCAACTTAACTATTTATTTGAGTTTTATCCTCATAAAACCACATCGAGCCATCCATGTTATATAACACACACAAATGCAAAAACCCATGCGGTTATTACTAATAATCTGCATCGATCTGCAATGTATAACGGTAATATCTCTGGAATTGGCCCGCGATACTGCCCATCAATTGAGGACAAAATCAGTCGATTTCCCACCAAAGAGTCACATCATGTGTTTGTAGAACCAGAAGGAGCCGACTCTGATGAAATATATCCTAATGGCATCTCAACATCATTACCTCTTGAGGTTCAAGAAGAGTATATTCGCACTATTGTAGGTTTTGAGAATGCAATTATAACAAAACCAGGATATGCCGTAGAATATGATTTTGTATTTCCTAACCAATTACATCACTCATTAGAAGTACAATCAATCCCAGGTCTTTTTCTTGCGGGACAGATTAATGGCACCACAGGATATGAAGAGGCTGCAGGGCAAGGTATTATCGCCGGAATTAATGCTCATCTTAAAGCGCATAAAAAACCGGCATTTATTTTAGATAGGTCTGAAAGTTATATTGCCGTAATGATTGACGATCTTGTTAGCATGAATGTTGACGAACCATATCGTATGTTTACTTCTCGCGCAGAACGACGCTTATTACTGAGACAAGATAATACGTTCTTGCGTTTAACAGAAAAAGCATACAATCTTGGCATGATAAGTAATTCATTGTATGCAGATTTCTTACAAGAAAAAGCATCTATTGAACAAGCTTTGAACGAACTCTATACACAATTTTCAAGTACAGAATTGTTACGTATATTTGGTCAATCAGATGATAATAAAGAGGCACTTTTACAATACATACATATTCCATTATCTGAAAGAGCACTTCAACTTGTCCATTCAGAAGTTCGTTATGAACCATATATTACTCGAGAAAAAAACGAGATTAAAAAAACTTCGCAATTTAAAACAATGCACATTCCACAGGCATTTAACTATCATGAGCTGCCAGGATTATCAAAAGAATTACAGCAAAAGCTTACACGACATAAACCAAACACAATAGCACAGGCTGCCCTTATTCCAGGAATGACACCTGCAGCATTATCATTGCTCATTTTTAGAGTAAAAACAGGAACCATATAACAACTACAGTGAGAGTACGTAAAGGAGCACATATGTTCGGATCATCACTCTATTTTATCACACTACTTGCATGCACAGAAGTACATCTAGCAACGGATATACAATCAGCAGATACAATACAACCTACGAGCATAACTACAACTGACCTATCTGATGAACATACTCCAGATCAACCACAAAGCGTATGCCCAACAATAGTCATCACAAATAGCATTGAAAGCGCTATGCTGGGATACAAACACTGGACTGGAACATATACCCCTGATATATTTACCATCTCTATTAATGATACAGAAATTGCACCAGGAGAAACGTATACAAGTAATAATAGTGAGGATGTTCTGAGAGTAACATGCCACTACTCTTTTATGAATGGTATGCGAAGTGGAGATAAAACTGTTCTCTATAAATTACATCAAGGATGCTCCACTGCAACACTCACCTTCTCTTGGCTAGAACCGCATAAGATAATTATTGATAATGCATCCATAATACCAGAGACTACATGATATTACCATATGGACCCATCCTATTACCATTATATGGACCTTTTGCAATTCACAGTTATGGCTTATTCATTGCACTTGGAATTATCATAAGTGCTCGGTATATGTATCACAATAGATCTTTTAAAGCTTTACATATTGATCACCTTTTTATTGATATCATCACTGTTAGTATTATGGCAGGAATTATTGGTGGACGCGCCCTTGAAGTGCTGTCCAATCCGCTCTATTACCCTTCATGGTATGACAGAGTAGCCCTATGGGAAGGCGGTTTTTCTGCCCTTGGAAGTATCATAGGGGTTATGATTATAACACCATTATTTTTACGAATAAAAAATATTCCTATTCTTCCACTGTTAGATTGTGCGGCGCTCTATGCACCACTGTTTCAAGCAATTGCACGGATTGGATGCTTATTTTCAGGATGTTGTCATGGAACCCCAACCGACTCTTGGTTGAGTATTACATATACACATTATTCAACTAATGCCATATGCAATATAGCAGTTCATCCAACCCAACTTTATAGTACAATACTTTTGTTTGGTATTTTTTTATTATTAGTTCTTGTAATACAACCCTATACAAAAAAAGCTGGTCAACTGTTTTGCACGTACATCGCCTTAGCTTCATTAGAACGATTTTTTGTGGACTTTTGGCGTCATGATAGAATTTTTATAGGAGACACTTTTTCATTCCACCAGCTAATTGCGCTCATACTATGCAGTTTCTCTGTATGTATGTTATATATCATAACATACACTCGTCACCCATTTAGCAAAATATCTTCTCTATAAAAACAACTATTTTATCTATAGTAATACTTGATATACCCAATCCCTAGTATTCCTAATAATAATGTGCACACAAGAGATTTTTTATACATAATAATTTTAGATAATATATTTTTTTTACCATTTTGATAGAATTGATACATTTGGGGAAAATATTGTAAATGCTCATGTTTTTTCAAAAAAGTTGTACGCGTTGATTGTGAAACATTGGACAAAAGCTTCACAACACAATCTACCAAACAGTTTTTAATGGCTTTTTCATATTTATGCATACGGTTAATCTCCTTACTAGGACCACAGCGTGCCAATGATACAATTATTGTCCCATCAAAGCTAATTCCTTTAAATGAACATAAGATCGTATCTAGATCATCAATCGACATAGTATGTACCTTATCGTTAAGGCTCTGTACAATATCTTTAGTAGTCTTTTCATACAACGTGGTGATGTCGGAATTGTTACTAAAGCGTAACAATTCTTGATTATCATACAAAATAGAATATTTATCTTCTGGTACATCCGCCTTCAATAGATTCTGTCGGAAAACACTGACCAAGCCATCTATATCTGCTCTTTCCTCAATAATACTTGAAGGAGTGCAACACATATGAAACGTTACACTATGACCTGTCTGCTTTTCAGTATGTATTGTCTGCGCTGCACAATACTTCTCATCTGGAGAAAATTCTAACACCTCTACCGTACTATCACACTTGATTTTTGCTACTAATTGAGGATTCTGGCCGCTTATATCCCATATATATGCTCTATTACCTGCTCCTGCAGCAAGAAATGTGCCATTCTTGGATACAGCAATTGTGTTTATTTTATCAGAAGTGCATATGTCAATATGTCTTTTATACTTTTTAGATTCTTTCAGATTCTTCAGTCTTATCTTTCCCTTACTATCTGAATATGCAAGAAGATTTTTGCTCGTACAGAATGCCATACTTGTTATACTACAAGAAGGTTTCACGCTAGCTATTTCTGTCACAACATGGCTACTTGCATCCAAGGTATATATCTTACGGGAATCGGTAAAAATTATTGTCTGAGCGTCATAAAAATGCATTGATTGTACAGGGTTTTTATGAGTATAAGAAAAAATCAGAGTAGGTGTTGTGGCAACGCCTATATCTTTATCTGCAAAACACGTAGAAAAGGAGCGGCATTGTGGATTTGTCTGCACAATCTGATGCATAGTGTTGTTCATATCAAAAATAGATATCGTGTTGTTATTTTCCGGTATACAAACATTATTTTCATCTAACAACACTTCTTCTTTTTCAGTAGAAACAATAGCTATATGAATATTGTCATCAGAGCAACACATCTGATTAATATTTTTATTAATAACAAAATAGGACGATGTATTATTGTGCTGTATTTCTATGCCCCCCCAAAAATACCCAATCACGAGCCGCCCATCTGAAAAATAATCAATAGGTTTATCACTATATTTATTTTGTGCCCAATTGATATCATAGCGTTTGGCGCGTATCCACTCTCCCTTATACTGGCTATCTACTGGAAATGCCCTTATTAGACCATACCTCTTTGATGATTTTTTCTTTATTTCTTTCAAGTCCATTGAATAAATCTTTTGAGAGGCATAAGTACAATCAGTATCGCGATCTTGTAGGTAATGTATATGGGTTGCTAGAATAACAAAATCGCTGTTAGCATGAGGACTGAATTTACCGAGAGCTTTTACCGCATTATCGCTACTTGTTTGAGGAATAAAAGTAACTTTATTTGATGTAATCTGGTTACTTATGGCCTTTCTTCTACAATAACTATAAATTACTCCAGTCTGGTTCGCCAAATCTATCGTATTATCTATAAGATCATTAATGACATTCTTAACTAACCGCTGCATTAATGGATACGTTTTTCTTAATTGTTTCCATATCTGTATTTCGTCTGGAGATGCGGGCACAAATTGATCTATAGATGTCATTGTTTCAACTAAAGATTTATGTTGCTCCTTCCACAACTGTATTATTGGGCTAATCTGAGATCCAATAAGCGCTATATCCACGCTGAGTTGCTGTATCGTCTCTTTATGTAGTCTTTCTATGGCCTTATACCTTACCTCCGGTTCTGCTGCAGTTACAGGAAAATAAGAGTATATAACTATCAATAGTAAAATAAAAACCATATTAAAAACACCTTTCATTACTGTTCATGTTGCGGTAGATAAGCACTCATTATATATCTTTAATATCTATTATACAAAAATAAATATGTTGACTAAGAAACACAGAAGTGATAATTTTTTACAAATACTAAGGAATACTATGAATAATCTGTTACTTTTTTGTGTAATTAGTACTCAATTATCTTTCTGCTTGTGTATGGAAGAATTACCGTCGCCTCAAATGGCAACTTTTATCGGTAACAACCAAATACTCATAGTCAACTCAGACTCTTTTGCTATCTATGATCCTCACACCAAAACACCATTTTTTGAAAAAAAATATAATAATAACGATCCGATATATGATATAGCTGTTAACAGAGCAATAGACTGCATAGCTGTGTCAAGACATAAAGGCATTGATATAGTAGATGTAAAGCAGTATCAGATAGTAAAAAACAGGGGGCTTAAAAGCCCCCGCTTTGCACTTCTGTTTTAACTTACTGATTTTGGATATATTCTCGCATACGCGCCTCGTTAGTCTGGCCACATGTTTCAGCAA
>Ga0307410_10000153_pt1 | contig 24771 bp, 25 predicted proteins | sample 322Ometagenome_3_FD_203707 | JGI IMG/M metagenome (GOLD analysis project Ga0307410, IMG submission 203707) | Maize rhizosphere microbial communities from greenhouse at UC Davis, California, United States - 322HYB-O-3 | ecosystem: Host-associated > Plants > Roots > Rhizosphere > Soil | place... | reverse complement strand
TACCAAAGACCCATGCGGGCCGGACGGGAAGCATTGGGAAGAGGCACCGCCGAAGCCTGCACCTGTCGCAAAACTGCCATGGTGGAAACGCCTGCTCTCTTTGGAGAACCAACCAAGGTGAGACACGCGGAGGACAGGCCTAAGCACGCCGTGCAGCATCCATCCGCGTTGTCTCTACCGCCTGGTTCAGCCCTCCGAAATTTTAACCCTCCGAAAACTAAAATGAAAACATCACATCAATTCGCTCGCGAGCTTCTCGCTGGCCCTGACCTGCTAATCTACCACTTCGATCCGTCGTGCGCCGGATACGATGACGAAATCGACACAGGCATCTCGCCGCCCGTGGCTGAAGTCGAGGAGCCAAAGCCATTCACGGATGACGAAGGCAATCCTGCGATGACCGATGCTTTCATCTGCATCGTCGGAAACCAGCACGAAGACAACGGCCTAGATGCCGACACCTGAGCGCCATGGACTTCTCATCGATGCCCGGACCGGGCGCTTTCCTCCTCGTGGGTGGCATAGTCGCCGCCTTCTTCGCAACCGCTCTCGCCGCCGTGCTCAAGCTGTGCGGCGTCCTCCTGCTGTCGTGGTGGTGGGTGCTCGCGCCTGTCCCTGCGCTCCTTGTGGTCGTCGTGCTCATTGCGGGCCTGTGCGTCCTGCTCGGCTGAACACCTGACATGAGCCGCGCCGGAACAAGCCCAAGCACGCAGGACGGAGCAACGCACGGCGTTGGCTCTGGGGATTTGTTAGGCGTTCAGTGCCCGAACTGCAACCGGTGGACGACCGGCGGACTCTTCGGGCACATGAACGACCCGAACGACTGGCAGGAGGCCAAGTGGATCGTCACGCACTGCGGCTGCTACCACGAGCCAAAGGGCGGCGAACGCTACACGGCGGAGCGCGACGCCAGAGACTTCACTATCAACGGCGATCCGTCGCTAGAAACCGCGAACGCGATCCGCGAAATGGTGCGGCTCGTGCCTTCGCCTAACACGTAGATCAGACATGGCTGGCTCCCAACTATCTCTCGAATTGCCGGACGCGGCCACGTGCCAGACATTGTCTGGATCGTCTGGTTGGGCTCCGTTGTTTTTTCCGAGCGACTTCCTGCCTGCGCTCGCCGGTCAAGTCGTGCTGTATCCGGGCCGTGGACTCACTGCGCCGTATCGCATCACCGACCGGCCCGAGGGCAGGCTATCCGCTCCGCGTGGCACGCCCGCCGCGATGGCGTGGGGACTATGCGGCCAGATGGCGCTGTCAGCCCTGATGGGCGTGTCGCTCGACTACCTGCGTTCTGTGTGGCGCGGCGATGCGTCCCAAGGCACGTGCATGGAGGACATGCTCCGATTCGTGCGTGGATACTGTGAGGTGAGCGCATTCTCGACCACTCGCTACGACCGCGAAACGCTCATCGTCCACGCGGACGGGCTACAGTGGCCAATCTGCGGCATGGTCGCGGTGACGCTGCCGGATGGCGAGCCGCACTGGGTGGCGACGCTCAACGGGCTGATCTACGACTGCCTCCAAGACGAGATGCTCGATGTGCTGGAGTGGGATCGGCGAAACCGCCCATACACCATAGACGACGTAATCATCACCGGCCCCGGCATTCTTTCTCTGCCCAACAAGGCAGATATGAGTAACGGCTTGAAATAACACCCGCTAATGGAAGCTCTGTTACGCTACCCAAAGCGTCAGCGTTGCGCCGTTGCTCGTGAATGGGCGCGACGCTCGCATGTAGCTCAGCAACGCGCCCGCATAGAGCACGGCCCTTCGTTTGAGACGCAGCTATGGCAGGCAAAGCAGGACGCGCGCGGGCAGGTCTTACGGCATGGGGTGACCTACTCCGCCGCGCATCCCGACGGCCAGCCGTGGACGATCATCCGCTCCAAGGTAGGCCGCACCAATCAGGTCGATCTGCACGTAGGCGCGCAACTCGTCACCATCTGCGGGTTTCGGTCCATTGTCCGTGGTATGGCCCGCGCCAAGCTCTAGCATTGCCTACGCATGGGGTGTTCTCCTATGCGTGAGGCATGATCTCCCCACACGACGCCGGATCACTCAACCCGGAAGACCTGATTTCAGGGCACAACGGACACAAGCAGCTGCTGACGGTGAAGCGCACGCTGACCGTGATGAACCACAAGGGGCGCACGCAGATGGTGGAGCGCATTTGCGAAGATCAGCACGGAAACACCTACCTCGTTTATTCCTCCACGCTGTCGGATCGGGAGGTTTACGAGGTCGCCGACTTCGTGAAGCCGTCGCTGCTTCAGAAATACGGCGGCTTCACCGACGCGCTGCTGGATGATTTTCGAGCGAAAGCCTTCCACTCATTCGCGCAGTCCGAGAAGGAGCTGAACGCCATGCGTGCGAACGCAGCGAAAGTGGCGGACATGATCGCGAAGGCGGCGGTGAATGTCGGCGGAAACTGATGCTATGAAACTTTGGACAACTACTGATAGATTTCATCGAAATGAAATCGAGTGGCGACGTGTTGTGTTGGAGAACAACCTGACGTGTCACTTTTGGCTGAATCTTTTGGAACAAAATAATCCGGTTGGGCCGAAAGGAGTTTGAAGCCATGCCGCGTGTGAAGACAATGACCGCCAAGATGCGCGCATTCGCCGATGGCATCTTGTCCGGCAAAGAACCATCACCGGCTTACGTGTTGGCCTATCCCGATTGCAGGGCCAACAAAAGGACTATTGCCCGAAAGGCGCACAAACTTTCCAACCACCCCGAGATAATGGCGTATATCGCACAGGAACGGGCAAAGATAGCGGATGAACAGCTACTGACCCGCAAGGAAGCGGTTGGAATCCTCGCTAAGATCGCAAAGGGCAAAGACCGGGGCGCAACTCACCGCGACAAGATTGCCGCAGTTGCCCAAGCATCCAAGATGCTCGGTTACGATGTGCCCACAAAGGTGGAAGTTAAACTCGAAGGCTCATTGCTGCATAAAATACGCAACGGATGAAACAGGGTAAACGCATCAATCCGCTGGACTACATTCTGCCTGATGACGGCCTCACTGACGCCGAGGTGGCGGACCTGCTGAAAGATCCGCTCGTCCGCATCTGCAACCTCTACAAGATCGAGGACCCAGACGGAAACGTGGTGAAGTTCGTGCCGAATGGCCCGCAATGCGAAGTGCTTCACGCGGTTTACATTGAGAAGGAACAACGCATTGCCATTCCAAAGGCTCGAGCGATTGGATTCTCAACGCTCATCGCGCTCATCCTCTTCGATAAAGCGCTGTTTGCTCCCGATGACAGGAGTGTCCGCGCTGCCATCATCGACCAGACCGCGCCTGACGCACAGGCGAAGCTCGCCAAGATCAAATTTGCCTATGACCGGATGCCGGAGGACCTGAAGGACGCCACAGAGAAGAATAATTCAAGCGAGCTGACGTTTGCAAACGGCTCCACAATCATGGCCGGCCTGAAGGCGCGTGGTAAGACGCCGCAAATCCTCCACGTGACAGAGCTGGGTCCTATTGCTCACGATGACCCCGCCCGCTCACAGGAAATCATGTCGGGTGCTATCACGTCAGCATCAGGCAAGGATGCGCTGGTGTTCATCGAATCCACGCACAAGGGCGGCAAAGGCGGAGACTGGTATGACCTCATCAAGCGAAGCCTGGACACGCCGGAGCAGCATCGGACGGTTAAGGATTTCCGCGTGATGTTCTTCCCGTGGTGGCAAGAGGCGCGTTATACGCTGGCCGGTGATGTCTCTCAAATCGACAAGGACACGCTGAAATACTTCGCGCTGAAAGAGGCGGAAATCAGCAAGGAGCTTGGGCGTGAATTGAAGTTCACCGATGGGCAACGGTTGTTCTACTACAAGGAAAAGGAACGGCTGAAGCGGCTGATTTACTCGGAGCTACCGACCACGCTTGAAGAGTGTTGGATGGCTCCAATCATCGGAGCGATTTACGGGCTGGAAGTGGACAAGGCGCGCATTGCAGGCCGCATCACGGACACAGTGCTGCATTACGAAGCGTTCCCGGTTTACACGCAGTTCGACATCGGGGCGGCTCCAAACACGAAATGCTGGATATTCCAAGTGATTGGTGACCGCATCAACCTGCTTGAATCGCTCACAGGTGGAGATGACTGCAACACCCCGGCGCAGTGGGCTGCACGCCTCAAGGACAAAAATTACCGATACGGCGGGCATTTTCTTCCCCATGACGGAGAAACGCTGTGGAAGAAGCTGTTGGTTGAGGCAGAGCTGAAGGGCGTGGTTGTGCTGGATAAGCCGGTGAGTGAGTGGGACAATATCAACGATGCCCTCGGTTCATTCTCACGGTGTTTCTTCAACAAAACCGGATGCGAGGATGGCCTGATTTCGCTGGAGGCATTCCGCAGCAAGGCGGAGAGCGACGGCGCAACGGTTACGAACGTGCCTGTGCATGACTGGGCATCGCACTACGCAACAGCCTTCGGATACATTCACCAGGTCATCCGCGAAGGGAAGCTGGTGGATCGTTCAGCCATGCCGAGAAAGCCGCTGGACCAACGTTTGCAGGCGGAGCGAAAGGCAGGCCGTGGGCTTGCACGCGATGACTTCCGCCTATGAAGCCCATCGACCACGCGCGGCGCATCTACGAACGCGAGCCGTGCGCAAACTCTTTTGAGGTCGATCTTCAGCTTCACCTCGCGAACGGCTTCGTGTTTTCCACGCCTGCGTTCTTCATCATGGGGCGTCCGGTGCCACGCGGAGCCTACGAGGATGACATTGTGAATCCTGCCGTGGTGTGGTCCCCTGAACTGTGCGACTGCTGGCACGTTCACGTTCTGGCGGGTGATGCGGGCAAAGCGTGGTCAATCCTGCCGTGGCCGCTTCCATGGCTAGGGTTTGAGCGCAATAATGAATTGAGGTTTTACCCCATGGCGGACATGCAACGGATACTCACTCGCTCAAAATGAAAACTCACAGCCTCCAGCACCAATCCGGCTCACGCCGTTCCCTGCCACTACAACAGCAACAAAAGGGTGGAAGCCCCAAAGCCCCGCCCCCATTGGCTCCAGCGGTCACCCAGTCCGCCGTAGAGGTGAATCAGGCCAAGCGTGACAGCACGCGCCAGAACGCAGCCAAACAGGGTTATGCAGCCACGGTGCTGGCAGGTGAGAGCACGGGCTATGCATCCAACCCCAACCAGAAGAAAACCGTCCTCGGCGGGTAATCGGAGGCTCCCACCATGGAAGGCAAAAACTCTAATCTGGCCGCACAGCTCATACAACGGCACGGCGCCATGAAGGGCGCCCAGGCTCAGTTCAGGATCACATGGCAAACTTGCGCGGATTACATTCGCCCTCGCAAGGGCAACATTCAAACGGTCGTTTCCCCCGGCTCCGATCAATTCAACCAGATTTACGACACGACGGCGGGCGATTCGGCGGACGTGTTCGCCGCCGGTGTGCTGTCGCAGTTGACGCCGGCAGGCGAGCTGTGGGCACGCATGAGCGCGAAGGAAGGAGCGGCGCAGGATGAGAAGGATTGGTGGGATGAATGCAGTCAGCGCATGATGAAGGTCATTCACTCCTCCAACTTCTACCTCGCTTGGCACGAAGACCTGGACGACTCCGGAATCTTCGGCACGTCGGACCTCTTTGTGGAGGAGTCAGACAAGGGTATCGTCAACTTCGTGAATGTGCCTGTGGGAACCTTCACCATTGCCGAGGACAGCGAGGGCATGGTTGACACGGTGTTTCGTGAATGGGAATGGACCGCACGCCAGTGCGAACAGAAGTGGGGCCGTGAGGCGTTGAGCGAGGCTATGCGGAAATGCTTGGATTCAACTTCGCCAGCGGACTGTGACCGCAAGTTCAGCATCATCCATGCAGTGTATCCACGCCGTAAGGAAGACACCCGCGAGGGCGAAGTGGTGGGACGCCTACGCCCTATCGCTTCCTGTTACGTGGATGTGGCTGGGAAGCATGTCATCGAGGAAAGTGGCTACTACGAGATGCCGCACTGCTGCGGTCGCCTGATGCGTTCCAATGGAGAGCTTTACGGACGCGCCCCAGGCACGGATAAGATGCCCAGTATCAAGCTGGCAAACCGCATGAAGCTGGACCTGCTGCTGGCGCTGGAGAAACAGGTGAAGCCAGGCTGGATTATGCCGGATGACAACTCGAGCGCGCCGGACAATCGACCCAACGGCGTCACCTATTGGGATGCGAGCAACCCGAACAACAAGCCGGAGCAGTTGGTGAATCAGGGCCGCGTGGACTTCGCGACGGAAGGGCTGAAGGCGGAGCAGGCGGTGATTCGCGAGGGTTTCCACGTGAACATGTTCCAGATGCTCTCCAACGTGGACCAGATGAAGCGGGAGAAGACCGCCTTCGAGGTGTCACAGTTGGTTCAGGAAAAGCTGGTGTTGTTCTCGCCGTTGTTCGCTCGCATCACGCAGGAGAAGCTGAACCAAGTGCTTCGCCGTGTGTTCGGCATTTGCATGCGCAAGGGCGTGTTCTCGCCTCCGCCTCCGTCCGTTGTGGATAAGGGCGTTTTGGAGTATGAGGTGGAATACGTCTCGAAGATCGCGCTGGCGATCCGCGCGGCGGAAGACAACAGCCTCATGGTGATGATGCAGTTGGTGGCGGAGATGATGAACTTCGACCCGTCCGCGGTGCATGTCTTCAAGTGGCGCGAGGCGCTGCGGCGTTCGGCGTCGAATAAGGGTTTCCCCACGTCGTTGATTCGGACGGATGAAGAGGTGGACCAAATCATGCAGGGCATCGCGCAACAGGCACAGGCGGCGCAAGCGCCGGAAATGCTGGAGAAGGTGGCCGGCGCCGCGCAAAAGCTCGGACCGGGTGCGCAGCGTAAAATGGTAGAGGCGATTCCTGTATGATTCCCGAGGATACAAGCATAGCGGAAAAGAAAGAGAAACGCGCGGAGGCGGCGAAGCAGTTGCGCATGGCATACGCGCGGCTGTTCGCCTCCGTCGATGGTCAGACCGTCCTGGCTGACCTGCTTGACCAATTTGGGTTTTACCCGAACCGAATCGAGAAGCCGACCTATCAGTTCGGTCTCCCGCCAGACGACTTTATCCACAAGGACGGGGTGAAACAGCCGGTCAGGTATATCCTCCGGCAAATCACCCCTGCCAGTGGAGAAATAAACACACCAACAACAACGAACGAAGCACAACCATGAGCAAAACAGCATACAGCGTTACCGGGGGCAAAGTCCTCCGTGGTCAGGAACAGGTGGCCGAACTGAACGAGGGCGTCTTGGACTTCCTCCCCGGCAAAGCCAATTACCGCGCCCCCGTCGTGGCATTCCTCCGCAAGCAGGGCGTGGAGTTTGAGGTGTCGCCGGCGCTGCCGGAAGGCACGGAAACGCCCGCGGAGGTCAACCCCCAGGCCGTGCGCGATCAAGGCGACCCGTTACCGCCCCCGGAAGAGAAGCCCACGCCTGTGGCTGTTGTTCCGGCGCTGGCTCCCCGCACGGTCAAGGACGTGCCAGCCTCCAAAGTGGACCCGATCAAGTCGAAGACCTACCCGGACGCACCAGCCATGGACCCGGCTGCGGGTGACAAGACGCCGGCCTTCGTGAACTGGCTCTACGCACACCACCCCGAGGACGCCGCCAAGCGTTACGCCAACCGCATCGTGAGCCGCTGAACATGCCCTTCTTTATTCATCGGAATCCGATAACCCGAGGGCTTGGCGCAACCCTCGTTTATGACGGAAACCTTGTTCTGAACTTCTGGGTCGGCCCGTATTCGGGATGCACCTATTTCGGAAGGCGCAGGTTTCAGGGGGAAGAATTCCACAAGGCTGAAATCGCAAAACGCGACGAACAAATCGAAAAACTCAAAGCACAGGTAAAAAACTGAAATGAACATTCAACGAATCAAGGAACTCTATGAAGCTGCGGGCGATGCCGGTGCTGGTGGTGGGGCCGGGAACGGCTCGAATGCTGGAGCGACTGGCGCCGGGGGTGCCGGTTCTGGTGGCGGAGCCGCTGCCGGTGGAGCACAGGGTGGTGCTGGATCAGGTGGAGCGGCTGGAGGCTCTGCGCAAGGCGGTGCCGGAGGCTCCAATCTCCCGCCGTCCGACCTTCGGACGCTAATCAACGAAAAGGGTGAGTTCGTTGACGCCGACTGGACGAAAAAGCTGGGCTTGCCTGAAGGCTTCGGCGGCAAGTTCAAGACGCTGGACGGCGCCCTGAAGTCCTACGCCGCGCTGGAGAAGACGCTGGGCAACTCCAACAAGGTCACGATCCCCGGCGAGAACGCATCGCCGCAAGAGGTGGCGCTGTTCCGCTCCAAGATGGGCGTGCCTGAGAAACCCGAGGGCTACGAAATCGCCAAGCCGGACGGCATACCTGCCGAATTGTGGGGCGATGACCGCGTGAAGGAGTATCAGACGAAGGCCCACGAGCTGGGCTTGTCCACGAAGCAGGCGCAAGAGTTGGCGAAGTGGCAGGCTGAAAAGCTGGGGGGCGACTTCCAAAAGAACACGCAGGCTCTGACAGCCTCGCGTGATGCGGCGATTGCCGATCTGAAAAAGGATTGGGGCGCCGACTATGACAAAAACGTGGCTATGGCCGAAAAGGGCGCTGCCGCTGCCGGTCTGACGCCCGAGGTGCTGAAAGCCACGCCAGAGTTGTCGAACAACCCGCACTTCATCCGCGCCATGCAGGCCGTGGCGTTGAAGCTGGGCGAGGACAAGGGTGCGGCTGGTGACATTCGCCAACAAGGTGGCGGTGGCATCGCGATCAACACGCCGGAAGCGGCGGCTGCGGAGATTGCCCGAATCCGTTCGGACAAAAACCACGCCTACAACAATCCGAACGCATCGGCCAAGGATCGTCAGGCGGCGGTAGATTACCTCGCGCGCCTCTACGCGATCAAGAACCCCGAACAGAAGAGTTGACCACGCGCGCGGTTGGTTCGTTCATCACGTCCGACCGTGTGGCATGTTTAGGCGAAACCCGTCTCTGGGAAACTGGAGGCGGGTTTTGTGTTTCTTGACATCGGGGAAATTCCGGCTCACAGCATCGTATCAGCAAGAGCGAGAGAACCCGCAAGGGCCTCGGCAAGCGACCTCATCAGGTAGCGCCGGAGGCAGTAGCAACCGGGAACGCGAGACGCCTGGGAGACCATCCAGACCGTTAATCTCTAATTCTCTCTCACCATGTCTTTTCAGATCACCGCCGCCTTCGTTGACCAGTTCTCTGGCAACGTCGAGCACCTCGCGCAGCAAGGCGATTCCCGCTTTGCCGGCAAAACCCGTGTCGAGTCCCAGAAGGGCAAGACCAAGTTCTTCGAGCAACTGGGCACCACCCGTGCCGTCCGTCGCACCTCGCGCCACGCCGACACGCCCCGCGTGGACAGCAACCACCAGCGCCGCGCCGTTTATCTCAACGATTACGACTGGTCCGATCTGGTCGATTCGCTCGACGAGACCAAGATGCTCATCGACCCGAAGTCGTCCTACGCGCAGAGCGCCGCCATGGCGTTCAACCGAGCCAAGGACGAAGAGATCATCACCGCCGCCTCCGCCAGCTCCTACGCCGACAAGGACGGCTCCGGCGCGGTCATCGCGGTTGCTCTCCCCTCCACCCAGAAGGTGGCCGTCAACTTTGGCGGTGCCAACATCGGCCTGACGCTCGCCAAGCTGATCGAGTCGAAGTCGATTCTCGGCAAAGCGGAATATCCGAAGGGCTCGACGCTCTACTACGCCTATACGCAGCAACAGCTGGATGATCTCCTGTTGAACGTCTCGCAGGTGTCGAACAGCGACTACGCCGCCGTGAAGGCTTTGGTCGATGGCGAGGTCAGTTACTTCATGGGCTTCGAGTTCATCAAAACCGAACTCCTCACCCTCACCACCTCCACCGACGTGCGCACCACCTTTGCCTACGTCAAGCAGGGCCTCTGCCTCTCCACCGGCCAAGACATGCAGAGCCGGATCAGCGAGCGTGCGGACAAGAACTACGCGACGCAGGTTTATGCCAACATGTCCATCGGTGCCACCCGCATGCAGGAAGAGCTGGTGGTTGAGGTCATGTGCGACGAGTCGCCGTAATCCTTCGGGCCATCAACCAACTCAGTAACTCAACCCAAAGGATAAAACATCATGGCTAACTTCAATTCCACGCTCTACGGCAAGCAGACTGGTTCTGCCGGTGCCTCCCCCTCGTCTGTGTATCCGCTGGCAAAGGACACCGCTGGCAAGCTCCGTTACCTCATTGTCCCCTACACGGTGGACGGTGCGGAGGCCAGCGGCGACACCATCACCCTCGGCAAGATCAAGCAAGGTGCCAAGGTCATCCCGTCCCTGTCGCGTGTCATCTCCGACACCGGATTCGACATCTCCGACATGGACATCGGCATTTCCGGCAACGTGAACAAATACGCCGACGCCCTGGACACCTTGGACACGGCGTCTGACATCAACTTCGGAGTCGCAGGCGACAACGCCTACGCCCCGTCGGATGTCGCCGCCGGCGGAGAAACCATCATCGCCACGCTTGTGACGGTCGTAACCACGACTGCCGCGGGCAAGGCGCTGTTCTTGATCGCTTACGTGGACGAATAAAATCGTTCACGGCGGAGCTGCTTCGCTTCGTGTGGTGTGGCCCCGCTTCGGTCTTCGGACTGGGGCGGGGTTTCTTTTTTAACCTGCTGGATCTCTCCTACCGATGGCCTCTAAAACCGAAATCTGTAACTTTGCCCTGGGCCTGGTGGCCGTGGAGGGCATCAACTCCGTTGACGACGCGACTGAACCGGCGCGTCAGTGCAAGCTGCATCTGCCACAGACGACGCGCGAGGTGTTGAGGATGGCGCCGTGGCGTTCATGCCGCAAGCGTGCGGCCCTGGTCGCGAACACCGCGGCGCCGGCTTTTGGCTGGGACAAGTCCTACCCGCTTCCGGTGAATTGGCTGCGCATGGTCTCCTTCAATGACATCGACCCCACGGACATCCGGCGCGAACTCTTCGAAATCGAGGGCCGTGATCTGCTGACCGATGAAGCCACGGCGAACATCATCTACATCCAGGACGTGACGCTGGAGACCGGCGGCGCCGGGTTTAACCTGATGGACCCGCTGCTGACGAAGGCGGTTTACACGGCGCTGGCTGCAAAACTAGCCTGGCCTCTCCAGCAATCGCGCACGCTGAAGGAGTCGCTGGAACAGTCCACAGACCTCTACGTGAAGCAGGCAAAGAGCGCCAACGCTCGCGATGCGTTTGCCCCGCTCATCAACCCCGTGGACGGATCGGAGTGGGTTTCTGGACGCATCAACTCAACGAACGGCTGACCATGGCGCTGCACAAATTCCTGAACAATTTCACCTCGGGCGAGTGGACGCCCTTGCTCGATGGCCGGTCTGACCTGGAGCAATACGACAACGCGGCCCGCGTCATGGAGAACTGGCGTCCCATGCAATACGGCGGCGCCCGCTTCCGCACGGGCACGGCCTACGTTGTTCCGGGGAAACACGGAAACCGGAAGTGTCGCCTGCTTCCATTCAACTTCTCCACGGCAACGCGCTTCATCTTGGAGTTCGGTCACGAATACGTGCGGTTCATCACGAACGGACAACAAGTGCTCGAGGCTGCGAAGACGATCACGGCGATGACTGCCGAGAATCCGGCGGTGTTCACGTCTGCCGCGCATGGCTTCAGCAATGGCGACGAGGTTGAACTGGATGAACTGGTGGGGCCGGTCTCACTGAATGGTCGGCGGTTTCTCGTCGCAAACGTGACCGCGAACACGTTCACCCTTACCACAAAGGCCGGGGTGGTGGTGAATGGGGAAGCACTCCCAGCTTACGTATCAGGCGGAACCGCCAGCCAGCCTTATGAGGTCACGACAACTTACGACGAATCGGATCTGTTCGGCCTCCAGTTCAAGCAGATCAACGACGTGATGTATATCGTCCACCCGGACTATGCGCCGCGTAAGCTCTCGCGGGTGACGAACACAAACTGGACGTTTGGGTTGGTCGATTTCGATCAGGCGCCACTGCTGGATGAGAACATCACGGACGTGACCCTGACGTGTTCTAACGCTGCGGTGGGTGCCGGTCGAACGCTGACGGCCTCGGATGCCACGTTCAACGCGGGCCATGTCGGCGCGGTCTTTCAGTTGTCGCACGATCAGCCGGCGGCGTCGATTGAGCTGAATATCACGGCACCGGCAACCAGTGGATCGCTTCGGGTGCAGGGTGCGTGGGGAATTCAGACCTCGGGAACGTGGACGGGCACGGTTGAAGTGGAACGCCAGATTGACGGCGGAGCGTGGGAGGTCATTCGCAAGTTCACGGGTGCTGCTGACCGCAACGTGTCGGGTTCTGGCACAGAGACGAATGACGCGCTGCTTCGCCTGAAGGTCACTTACACCTCACACAGTGGCACGCCCGTGCCACGCGTGTGGTTGGAGGCTGAGAGCGCGACCATTTCCGGCTTGGTGAAGGTTACAGCGGTGGGTTCGAGCACGTCGGCAACGGTCACGGTGTTGACGGAGCTGGCGAGCACCTCGGCAACGAAGTTCTGGCGTGAAGGAGCATGGAGCACTTATCGGGGTTTCCCGAGGGCAATCGGCCTTTATGAGCAGCGTCTTTACTTCGGTGGAACTACCTCCTACCCCACCTGGTTCTGGGCGTCCAAGTCTGCCGACTTTGAAAACTTCGATGACGGATTACTGGACGATGATGGGCTTTCTTTCCCGGTGGCCTCGGCGGAATCGAATCCGATTCTCTGGATGGAGGGCATGGATGTGATGCAGATGGGAACGGCTGGTGGCGAAGCGGTTGCCCGAGCTGGCTCCCAGGACGAACCACTGACGCCTTCAAACGTCGCGGTGCGTGCGCAGTCCGCTTATGGATCGGCTATTATTCAAGGGATGAGCGTTGGGGATGCGGTGCTTTTCATCCAGCGGCAAGGGCGGCGGCTTCGCGAGATGGCCTACACCATCGAAAAGGACCGTTACGTGTCGCCTGATCTTACGCTTCTCTCGGAGCACATCACGCAATCCGGTATTCTTCAAATGGGGTTCGCCCGTCAACCGGACCCCACTGTGATGCTGGTCCGCGCAGACGGTCAGCTAGCCGTCCTCACCTACAACCGGGAGCAGAACGTGACCGCTTGGGCGCGCTGGGTCACGGACGGCGTTTTTGAATCCGTCGCGTCCGTGTATGGCGATCCGGTGGACGAAATCTGGTTTGCAGTCCGGCGCACGATCAACGGTGAAACCGTTCGCTATATCGAACGCATGGCGATCGAGGTTGATGCGGACGCGGAAACCTCGGCATCCGGCACAGGAACCGCACAGGTGGTGTTCATCATCGACACAACCGGCTCCATGACCGGCATCATCGACAGCGTGAAGGCACAGGTTGCGCAGGTCGCCGCGCTCTATTCCGCAAATTATGCATCGGTCACGTTTGCCTTGGCTGATTACAAGGATGAGACTGACCCGTTTGTGCTCACTGATTTCATGAGCCTGGATGCGTTGGTGGCCCTTCTTGACGGCCTGATTGCCGCCGGCGGAGATGACACGGAGGAGGATGGCTTCGGCGCCGTGAAAAAATCCATGGAGGGCGTGACCTGGCAATCCGGGTCTGCGCGCTTCTGCATTCTGTTCACCGATGCACCCTCGCACGAACGCGGGGCAACCCAGGAGCAAGCCATTGCTGCGCTCCTGGAGTTCAACGTGAAATTCTCCTATGGCATCGATGAGCAGGCCACGTTCGAACCGCTCCGAATCGCAACCGATGGCGTTTTGATCGATGACGAGGACGACATTGCCGGCGGTTTGCTTCCCTCCGTGTTTATACCTTATGAGGAGTTTTATCTGGATTGCGCACTGACTGGCACAACCTTGGACAGTGTTCTGACTGGCCTCTCTCACCTCGAAGGGCGAAGCGTTCGCGTTGTGCTCAATGACGCCGTGATGGGTGACTTCACCGTGACAGATGGGGAAATCACCCTGCCCTCTGGTTCAGCCGGCGCCTACGTCGTGGGCCTGCCTTACACGGGCACACTCAAGACCATGCGCCTGGACATCAATCTGGCGAACGGTGCGAGCCAAGGGCGGAAGCGGCGCATCACAGAGGTGGCGTTTCGATTCAACGGGACGCAGGGGTGCAAGTTTGGGAAGTCGCTGGCCTCGCTCACTGAAATCCCGTTTCGCACGTGGTCAGATAATCCGACCACCGGCGTGCCTCGCTTCACCGGGGAGAAGGTTGTAACCTGGCCGATGGGTTATTCGGACGATGCCGTGGTTTACGTTGTCCAGGATCAACCGCTTCCCTGCACACTGCTGGGGCTTGCGATAAAGCATGATTTCCTTGGGGATTAACCGATGACAAAAACACAAAAAAAGAAGTTCATTAAAACCTGCATGGAGCGTGATTGGGTGCGCGCTTACGTATCGTCTCCTGAATACAAGGAGTGGCTGGAGGAGCTTAAACGTGAGCGGGCCGAATACGGTGTTATCGTTAAAAACGGGAAAGGGTCATTCATAGAATGACGACCCGCCTGATAGACAACGCAGTGGATTAACCGATGAGCATAAAGCCAAAATACCGATCTGGAATCACAGCCACTATCTGCAATGCGCCAAATGGCACACTCTTGACGCCTGAACTCGTAAAAGAATTAAAGGTTTTATGGGAAGCTGGTGGCGGGAAAAAATTAAACGATGAAATAGCATTTCCGATAATTGAGAAACATCAGCCTAAATGAAGACCCGTCTCATAGACAACGCAGTGGATTACCCGATGGTTGAGCCGTGGTGGGTAGCCCATCAGGGCGTGGCCGTGCCTCGCAACGTGCTGCCGCCGGTCGGTGTGATGGTGGAGGATGAAGACGGGCATCCGCTGGCCGCGGCGTGGCTTTATCTGGCTGTTGGCGTCGGCGTGGCGTGGATGTCATGGAGCGTCACCAATCCGGCCATGCTGCCACAGAAGCGGGTGAAGGCGCTGGAGGTCGTAACCGATGCGCTGGAGGTGCTGTGTGCAACGCACGATTACGGCATCATGTTCACGGAAACCGATAAGCCTGCGCTGACCCGTTGGTTCAAGGCTCGGGGCTTTGTTCAAAATCACACTGGCGTCACTCAACTCTTCAAACGCGTCTAACCATGGGCATCGAAACACTGGCAATCGTCGCAATCGCGGCAACCGTGGCCGGGGCGGGCATCAGTGCCTACTCCAGCTACGAGGCAGGGAAATCACAGGAAGCACTCGGCAAATACAACCAGGCCGTGATGAACAATGAAGCCTTAGCACGGCAGGCGGACGCACGGGCCGCGGCGAATGCACAGCGCGCACAGAATGAGGCGCTGAAGGCCAAACAGCGCGCCCTTTACGCGAAGGCGGGCGTGGTTAGTGCCGGCACTCCGTTGCTGGTTCAGGCGGAGCAGGCGGCAACCTTGGAAATGGCCGCGCTGGACATCGAGCGCACGGGCAACATCGAGGCCGGTCGGATGCGCGCACAGGGCGATCTGGACCGCATGCAGGGCAAGATTGCTCGCCGCGGTGCCAACATGCAGGCCGCGGGCACGATCCTACAGGGCGCTGGCTCTGCCGCCGGAATGGGCGCCGGTTTCCGTTATCAGGGTATCGTCTAAGCCATGAAAAAACTACTGTTCTACGCCTTCCTTGCATTCGTGCTTTTTGATGCGGTTGGGTTCGTCGTGTTTTTCATCTGCACTTAACCACTCACACCATGCCACGCATTCCTCTTGCTTCGTTCTCTCCCTCTGCCACGCCCCAGGCCACGCCACGCGCTGACCCTGGCATGAATGACCCGCTGCTGGCTGGTGGCCGTGCTATTGGTCAGGGAGTGGCCTCTGTCGGTGCCGTGCTGGGTGACTTCGCCATGCGCAAACAGGAAGCCGTGAACTATGCCGCGGTGGCCGATGCTGACCGCAAGATGAAGGAGGCATTCGTCGGATTTCAGGATGAACTCCAGCGCAACGGCGATGAAAAGACCTGGCTCCCGTCGTGGCAGAAGCGCGCCGGTGAGGTGGAGAAGGAGCTGGAGATGGACAAGATGGCGCCGGCGGTTCGCGATCGGCTATCGCCTCAACTGGCGAGCTGGAAGCAGGGCACGGAGGCGGCGATTCGGTCGCAGGCGACTGCGCGGGAAATCAACCGGGCGAAGTCCAGCGTGATGGATGCCGCGGAGCTGGACCTGAAGCTGGGCGACATCGCGAGCTACACGGACAAGATCAAGGGCGGGGAGGCGCGCGGCCTGTTCGATCCAGGCGAGGCGGACAGACTGGTGAAGTCCGGCATGAACAAGGCGGAGTATTACCAGGCCACGAATCTGATTCTGACCTCGCCGATGACGGCCATCGATGCTCTGAAGGATCAGACAGACGGCGGGCGGTGGCGCAACTTCACGGAGCTGGAAGAGACGCAGCGCAAGACGCTGGTGGACTCGGCGAACATAGCGGTGCAACGCGTGCGTGCGGAGACGTATCAGGGGCTGATTGACCGCATGAACGGCGGAGAATTGATCGGGGACAAGGAGCTGGACGGGCTGGTTGACCAAAAGCTGATGACGGCAACGCAGGCGCGGGACATCAAACGCAACCAGGGCAAGCAGGCGGGACTGGCTGGCGTGTCTGGTGGCGTGTTCTCCGGCCTGCTGACGGACATCAACGCGTATGATCCGCGCGGGGATGGCACGAATGAGCGTTATGCGGACCTTGCCGTGCGGGTGGCGATGCTGCCGCCGGGGCTGAAGGAGGACGCTTATAACCGGCTGAAGGAAAAGCGTGACCCGGCCTCGCCGCTGAACTCGCAGGTGGCACGCGATGCGATGACGCAGGTGGACGCGTCGTTCCGTGCTGGCTTGTTTGGTCAATTTGAGACGCAGGAACTGGACACGAAAACGGGCATGATGACGAAGAAGACGGACGCGAAGGCCTACGCTGCCGCGCTTGAGAAGAAGGTGAAGGTGGAGGACGCGCTGACGGAATACTTCCGCGCCAATCCCAAAGCCACGCGCGTGGATGCGCTGGCCTACGTCGGCAAGCTACAGGAGGCGGACATTGCGAAGCAGGGCATGGGCTTCTTCGTCGCACCGGACACGCAGCGATTGCTTCAGCTGCCGGCTCCCACTGAGGTGGATGCCATCCTTCAAAAATACCAATCCACGAAATGAACACCCTGACCGTTTCCGATGCTGATGCCCTGACCATTTACCGCGCGATTCCCGGCGAAGCCGATGCGGCGAAGCGCACGCAGCTGGTGGGACTGCTGGACACTTACACGAAGCAGAAGCGGGCCGCGGGGCTAGAACCGTTTCAGCCTGACCCGGAAGCACAGAGGGCACAGACGGAACGCTTCGAGCGGCTTTACTCGTCGCTGGACACGGTGGAGGCGAACCTGGCGCCTGAGCAGGTCGCGCAGCTGAAGGGCCTGCTGGACACGTCGCCAGACCCGGTGGGCGTGAAGGCGCGCATGGTGAACATGGCCTACCTCCAGCAACAGCACGGTGCCACGCTGCCGCCCGGGTGGGATGGCGAGAACTGGCCGGCGATGCGCACGGCCTACGCGAAGCGGGTCCTGGGGATGGACATGCCGGACGTGTCGGATGTGGAGCTATTCCAGGCGATCGGCGGTCACGTTGAAAAGCAGAAGGCAGAGCGTGTCATGCTGACAGACGTGGTGGCGAAGGTGCAGATGGCTGCATTCCAGGGCGCAGGCAACTGGCTGGAGGCCTACGAAGGCGCCGCGGCGGGCATGGACACGGCGGAGGGTTATGACCCGAAGGCGCGCGATCGTTACCGCGCGGTGGCAAAGCGAGCGTTTGAACAGGTGAAGGAGACGGCGGACCGGCTTCGGCCAATCGCGAATGACATCGTGGGCTCATTGGCTCGTGAGCAAGGCACGCGCGAGGGTTTCGAGAACATGCGCGTCTTCTCCGTCGATGAGCTGGTGAAGATGGTGGATGCGGTGCCGGATAAAGAACGCCCGCTGCTTTACTCGATCGTGGCACAGATGGCCGGCGTGTCCCCTGAGACGGCGGACGCGAAGGACAAGGGGCTGGTAAAGCAGACTGGCGAAGCGGTGGGCCGCGGTCTGGTAGATGTGCTGCGGGCGAACAAGCGAGCGCTGGCGGACAATCCCGCGCTTATCAACGCGCGATCGCTGGCGGGTGCTGCTGACCGCGTGGAGGTGGTGGGCCGTCGCAATCCGGGCGAGAGTATGGTGGATTGGGCGTCGCGGTCGATGCGTGGCAATTACGGCGCCGTGGACTTCGTGAAGGATGTCATCACCCAGAACGGTCAGCCGTTTCTTCGCGATCGTCGCAAGCTGACGGAGGACGAACAGGCTGCGCTGAAGGGCGAGGTCACGGCGATGGAGCGCGAGCGCACGATTCGGACGGAGCTGCGTCAAATCGCGGAGGGCGTCATTGATCCTATCAAGGGGAGCAACTTTTTCACGGAGAAGGTTTATTACCCGGCGCTGCAAAACGCGGCTTACACGGGCCAGGCTTTCATGCCGTTCGCCGGCCTGCCTCTCCTCATTTCGAGCACGGTCGGCATGCGGTCGGAGGAAATGATGCAGCGCGGGGCGTCGATCGAGGACGCGCAAGCCATGGGGTTGGTGTCCGGTGTGCTGGAGGCGCCGGTGGAGATGATGCAGGCGAAGATGGTCACGGGCGCGTTCCCGATCTTCAAGGGGCTGCTGGAGGCTCCGGTGAATGGCCTGAAGCAACTGGCCGGACGCGCTGCCGCGGTGCTGGGTGTGCAACTTCTGGAGCAAAACGTTCAGGAAGCGGCACAGGATGCCATGCCGCTGCTGGTTCAGCACGTTGCCAGCAAGCTGACGGACACGGTGCCGGGGCTGGACTGGTCGAAGGAGCTGGAGGCCTACGGCAAGGGGCGCGTGGACACGTTCTGGGCGCTGATGCCGATGGTTCTGATTGGAACCGGGTCGGCGACGTTCTCGGACGCGGCCTACGGTCGCCAATACCTGAATGATCTGACGACGCTGAAGGCTGCGGGCTTCACGGAAGAGGCGGCGGCGAAGATCATCGAAGCGCCAACCCTGGAAGAGAAGCAGGCGATCGTGCGCGCATCGTGGAATGACGAACGCCTTCGCGTGATGAACGGAGAAGCACAGCTGGCCGCGTTCGCCGACATGGACGAAACCATGCGCGAGGCCTACGTGGAGGCGACGGGAGACGGCGCGCGCATCAGCCGGCTGGAGGATGGGTCTTTTGAGGTGACGACGCCGGACGGTGAGCTGGTGGACATTGCGGCGGACGCGGACGCGGCTCTGGACCTGGCGCGTGATTGGAACCGGGCCGACAACCTGAACATGGAAACGGCGATTCAGGACATGGTGGCCTACGTGGAGAGCTTCCAGGAAGCGGGACAGTCGATCGAGGTGGTTCAAGGCTCGCGCTCGCTTCAGGACCGCGTGGAAGCCGGTGATTTCACGCAGGAAGAGGCGGACGCCATTGTGGACACGTATGTGGCGCTGGGCCGTCTCGAGCGTGGGTCAACCGCGGAGGATGCGCTTATCACGGGCGAGAACGAAGTGACCCGTTACGACGCACGCCGGCGGATCGTGTCCGACGTTTCCCGCATCTACGAAGGCGCCAATCCGCTGACGGTGGTGGAGGAGCACGCGGAGGGCTACCTGAAGCGGCGGCTGGCGGACGGTGCCGTGACCTTGGAAGACGTGGCCGCTTGGCGTGAAGCGGTGGACGGGCCGTCTGCCGACAACTCGGAGCGTGTGCTGATGGAATGGTTCAGCGAACAAGCGCAGGCCTACCTGGTCGGCAAGTCGGACGCTGACGCGGTGCCGGCTTCGTTCCGTTCGTTCCTGATGAAGCTGAAGCAGTATTTCACGCGGGTCATGGACCTGGCCGTGCGGCTGATGGAGAAGGAGCGGGCCGGCGAACTGCCGGATGGGTTCAAGACGCACCTGGCGCGGGCGGTGGGGCTGGATCAAGCCTTCATCGACTCGCAACGCAGGGCGGAAGAGGCTGGTCAGCTGGGTGGCCGCGGTGAGGAGCTGATGGGCTGGCTGAAGGGCAAGCTGACGCATCCGGAGACTGCACGGGCGAACGGTGAACAGCTGGCCGGCGAACTGCAGGCCGTGTGGGAGGGGTTCAAGTCGCCCCAGGCGGCGCGCGCGTTCTTCGCGCCCAAGGGCGAATACACCCCGCTGGATCAGCTGGCCGGCATGGCGAAGGATGACGGGTTTCCGTTCGAGACGGCGGACGATCTGCTTCAGGCCGTCGATTCCTCGCTTCGGGGCGTTGAGGTGTTCGCTGAGTCAGGCACGGGTGGAACGTTCAGCCTGTCGAGTGCTCCGGGGCATCAGGCCCGCATGAAGGCAGCACAGGAAGCCGACGCTGAAATCAAGCGGGTGCGGGCAGAGCGTGAAGGCGAGATTCAGGTGGAGGAAGTGAGCGCCGACGAAATCGAAGAAGGCGAAATGCCATACAAGCCGGGCGAACTCTTCCGAGTGTCCGCCAAGGGCGCGGATGTTTCATGGACGGTCTGGAAGGATGGCAACAAATGGGAAGCACAGAGCGAACAGGGCAGTGGACGCCCTTCGCGTCCTACCAAAGAGCAGGCGCTGAATGACGCCAAGGAAGCCATTCGTGAGCAAATCATGGAGGTGCGCGGCGTCTTCGGTAACGATCTGGATCAGATGGACGCCGTGATGGGCGTTTTTGACCATTTCCTTCTTCCTGAAGGAGCGAAATCAACCGGTTGGGAGCGCACCAAATGGGGAAGCTGGTATTCCACGGTCTGGCTAAACGAAGACGAATCGGTGAAGCTGTCGATTCGTGACCATGAAGCTACGCGCAAGGACATGGGCCTTCCCGACATCACGGGCGAGGTCACGAAGGACTGGAATCCTGAAGACGTAGCGCGGGCGCTGGATCGCGTGGAGGTTGCGCTATGGAAGAAGGCGGGTCAGGACTTGCCGGACATCACCATGGCGATGGAGTCGCGTCGCCGGGTGGATGAGATCCACGATGAAATGAAGATGCGCAGGGTGGCCGCGCGCGTGGTGGCCGGTGAGCACGCCGGCGAAGCCTTTGCTCCGGCCATCCGCAAGGCGATGGAGGCGCAAATGTATCAGGTCGTTCCCAACAAGGTCACGGTGGCGGAGGCGCTGAAGATCGTGGACACGCTGGGCGTATCGGAGGCGGTCAACGTGGTCATGTCGAACACGGCGGACCATCCTGCCAGTGTGCAGGTGGCGCTTGGCCTTGCGCTGATGGAGCACTTCAACAGCACGAAGAACTACACCAAGGCCTCGGAGGTCGGTGAACGGGTCGCTGAACTTGGCACGGAGCTGGGCCGCGGTGTTCAGGTGTTCTCCCTACTCGGGCGGGTGTTGGACACCCCAGAAAAGGCTCAAATCTTCCTCTCCCGTCAGGTGAAGAAGCTGGAAAAGAAGCTGCGCGAGCGTCAACCGGCGATCGATGCGGCGAAGGAGGTCGTGGGCGATGTTCAGGCGGAGGCTCTGAAGCTCCTGGAGTCGTGGCTGGATCAAATCAACGGGGTGGCGGGGCGTCCGGCGGCGAATCGCAAGCCTGCGCGCGTGGAAGACCTGCCTGACCTGACGTTCTCGCTGTCGATGGACATGCGGAAGTCCGGCATCGTGTCCGTGGTGTCCCAGATGCTGAAGGAGTCCGGCGCGGTGGAGACGCGGAAGGCGCTGGTCGAACGCTACGGTGAGAAAATCATGCCGTTTGTGCCTGACCTCTTTATTGAGGCGCAGAAACAACTGGTGAAGCGGTCGGCTCCGCCCAAAAAGGCCAAGGCGGGCAAGAAGGACGGCAAGGAGGCGCAGGCGGAGAAGGGAAAGAGCGGCGCCCGGTTGTCGGACGATCAGGTGGACGCGGCACTGGCGGACATTCGCACGGCGGCGCGCAAGTCGGACGTTCAGCTGGACCTGACGGCGATCGATGAGCACTTCCGCGGCAAGCGGATGACTGCGGAGCAGGTGGAGGACGCGCTGGCGATGTCGCGGGCCATGGGGCTGGGTGAACAGACGACGCTGGAGGGACTGGAGGCACTGGCACAGCGGCTGGAGGATGAAGTGATTGCACGCCTGAAGGTCAGAGGCCTGGAGACGCCGGAGACGGTGCGCAACGCGGTCCGCTCGCTGTTCGACATGAAGGGCGTGAAGTTCACGCGGGAGGATGTGGCGAAGGTCTTCGCGGAGAAGTTCAACGTGCCCAAAGCGACGGAGGCACAGGGCAAGCGCCTGGCTGAGTTGGCGGAGAACATCCGCAGCACGCCCGATCGATCAACGGAGCGCACGGACGCCACGGTGGAGCTGATGAACCACGTGAACGACATCCTGAAGCCGGTCGATGTCGTGGATAAGGCGTGGGCAGTCTGGTATGCGAACGTGCTCTCGGGCTACAACACGCATTTCAGAAACATGTATGCCAACGTCCTGGAGCAACTGGTGGCGCTTCCGCTGGACGCGGTGCGTGCCAACCCGGTGGCGACTCTCCAGCTGATGCGCGAGATGCTGTTCGGCGTGAAGGCGGGTGTGTCGATCGGCGGTAGCGAGGCGAAGCAACAGCTGAAGACCGGCAACGCGTCGGTGTTGCAGACGGACTCGAACAAGTTCGGGACGGCGGGCACGCTGGAGCGGGTGAAGTTCTCCGGCGCACTCAATGTGCTGCGGTTTAACTGGCTGAAGTATGTCGGCCGCGCACTGCGGGCCGAGGACTTGTTCGCCTATGCGACGGCCTCGGAAGCGAAGGCGCGCATGGTGGCCTGGGAAATGGCTACAGCCAAGGGCGAGCGGGGCGAAGCGCGGGAAGCGGCGATAGAGCGTCTGCTGAATGCGACCGAGGAACAAATCGGTGACTTCAAGGAGCGCGCATCGCGTGAATGGGATGGGCTGACCGATGAGCTGCGGGCCGGCAAGGATCGCGGCGCCTGGGTGGAGCGTCGGGTGAAGGAGCTGCGCATTCTGGAGCGGGACGCGGCGCTGATTGAACGCGCGAGCGAGTTCGCCGCGCGGGCAACCTTCAACTACAAGCCGGAGGGCGTGGTGGGCATCATGGCCAATAGCTTGACGGACTGGTTGACGGCGGTTTCGAGTTTTGAAGCCAAGGGTCCGGCAGAGAATGTCCTGAAGGCGTTTGCTTCCGCCCCGCGGCTGGTTGTTCCCTTTGTGCGGATCGTCGCGAACGTATTGAACCGCGGAATTGATTACACCCCCTGGGGCGTAGCTCGCGCAGCTTTCCCGGTGAAGTTAGAAGGTTCCGCGCGCACTGGTGTGAACACGAAAGCGAAGTCTGCCGATGAGCGGGCCATGGAACTGAAGCGCGGCATCTTTGGCATCGTCACCTTGGGCGTGCTTTCCGCGATGGCGGATCCCGATGACGAGGAAGCGGTGATTCAAATCCACGGCTCCGGCGCTGGGTCGCGTGACCGCAATCAGGCGCTGAACGGTCCGCGGTGGATGCCCTACAGCATCGAAATCCGCACGGCCTCCGGGTCGAAGTTCATCACGTATCAATACAGCCCGCTGCTTCTGGGCCTCGCCTTGGTCGGCAACTGGCACGATGCGCGCCGTTACCGGAAGCTGGACGAAAAGGAGACGACGGAGCGCTTGGCGGTGGCCGCTACGGGAATCGGATCGGTGTTGCTGGATCAGTCGTTTCTGTCGAATGCGGCGGACCTGGTGAACATGTTCGGGCGTGATGGTCAGGTGTCGGAGCGTGCGCTGTATTCGTTCCTGGGCCGGACGTTTAACCCGGCAACGGTGGCGGTGCCGTTCTCGAGTCTGCTTCGTCAGATGGAACGGGACTTTGACCCGGTGCAACGCGATCGGCCTGACATCATGGCGTCCCTTATGTCTCAGGTGCCGGTGGCCGCGCGATTCAATGAGCCGGCGTTGGACGTGCTGGGCGATCCCATCGTGAACCGTCCCATGGACTGGTTTGTGCGGGCGTCTGCTGATGGCACTCCAGAGGCGCGGATTTACCGGGCCTTTGCCGAAAAGGACGCGGTGCCTACCGGCATCTGGACCTACAAGGGCAAAATGGATCCGGAACAGTTCTACCAGTTCACAAAGGAGCGCGGGGCGTTCCTGAAGGAGTCGCTGATGCGTAACGATGCTGCACTCCTCAAAAGCATAGAAGCAGCAAACGAAGAGGTTGCCGCCCAAATCGTTGAAAACATTTCTCGCACTGCCACACAGGTGGCGCGTGCCCGCGTGGGTTACGCTCCAACTAACAATAAAAAATAAAACATCATGTCTGTAACATCCGAAAATCGTCGCGTGCAAGTAACCCTCTCGGGGGCGGGTCAAGCGATTCCTGTTAACTTCTACTTTCTCGAAGATGCTGACCTTTTACTGGTCAAGACCGTCGATGGAGTGGATTCCGCTCTTGTTTTGAACACAAACTACACCGTTGCCGGGGCCGGTGATCCTGATGGCGGGATGATCGCCATGATTGGCGGGGCAAGTGGCGACATCATCACAGTGGTGCGTAATGATGCGCTCACCCAGGAAGAGGAATTCCTATATATGGGGGCGCTTGTCCCCACATCCATCGAGCGCGCTTACGACAGGATTGTGATGCAACTTCAGCGCATTCTCCTCATGTCGGAGCGGTCGATTCGGCTTCCCGTCACGGCTTCGGCTGGCGGGGAATTGCCAGACCTTGCGACCCGCAAGGGAAAGACGATGCAGTTCAACGCGACAACCGGGGCGCTTGAGCTGGTGAGCAGTGCGGAATCATCAGCCACGGCAGCGGCGGTGAGTGCGGCGGCGGCC
>Ga0307410_10000150_pt1 | contig 25091 bp, 18 predicted proteins | sample 322Ometagenome_3_FD_203707 | JGI IMG/M metagenome (GOLD analysis project Ga0307410, IMG submission 203707) | Maize rhizosphere microbial communities from greenhouse at UC Davis, California, United States - 322HYB-O-3 | ecosystem: Host-associated > Plants > Roots > Rhizosphere > Soil | place... | reverse complement strand
TGAAATACCCGCGATGGCGAAGGGCAGATGTGCCGCCGCCCATGCCATCAGCGTGCAGGTGGCGAGCACGGCGTAATCGCGCCGCAACAGAAAACCAAAACTCGCGATGCCTGCGAACAGCGAAACCAGCAGGATCGCCGTCGGAACGTAAAAAAGCGAGATAGCCAAGGCGGGACGGTAGAACGCGGTCGCTTCGAAGGAGAAAAAGCGAAAGAAACGGTCGCCGACGAAGGGTATTGAGCGTTTGTTGTGCAGGGCGTTCTGGTATTCACGCATCGCATCCGCCTGGTATTTTTCCGCTATTTCGGGGTCGACCTCTGAATAGATCACGTCATCGTAATATTCGTGAAGCGCGGGGACACGGTAAGCGATATCGAGCTTTGAATTGATCGTCGCGAAAAAGGGAATAGCAATCACCAGGGCAAGGCCGGTGGCGACGAGCCAGTTGCCGCGGTCCATGATCTCGCTAAAGGCGAAAGCGGGCTTGATGTAGATCAAGAAAAGGAGCTTGAGGCTTTCCATACTGCTGTTGAAGGGGCCGGAAAGGGAATTCACAGCCGATAAAGCGTAAATGCAAGGGGTTTACAAGTCAAGATTTGGGAAGCGGCCTGTTCCCCAAACGACGGGGCGATGACGTAAAATATTGCAAGATGAAAATCTCAGGAAACAAGATTCTGATTACGGGCGGCGCGAGCGGTATCGGGCTAGGGCTGACCCGTCGATTTGCGAACGAAGGAAACAAAGTCATCATTTGTGGCCGGCGTGAATCATCGCTTGAAAAAGTCGCAGAAGAACTGCCCGGCGTCATCACCCGGGTCGCCGATCTATCGACCGCAGCGGGACGGACCGAGCTATTCGAATGGATCGCGAAGCAGCACCCGGACACGAACGTTTTGGTGAACAACGCCGGGATCCAGCAATGGATGACGATCGAGGACGAAGACTTTTACCAGCGGGCGGAAACGGAGATCGCGACCAATATCGAGGCGCCTATACACTTGACGGCAATGTTCATTAAGTTGGGTAGCGTGGACACGATCATGAACGTCACCTCTGGCTTATCGTTCGCGCCATACGCAAAGGTTCCTGTTTATTCAGCAACAAAGGCTTTTCTACATTCGTTCACCCTCTCGCTGCGGCACAACCTGAAGGCGAAGGGGGTCGAAGTGGTGGAGATAATTCCGCCGGCGCTGAACACAGATCTCGGCGGCAAGGGGCTTCACGATTTTGCACCGCCGGTGAGCGATTTTATCGATTCGATATTCGAACAGCTCAAGCAGGGGAAAACGGAACTGACTTTCGGGCTTAGCGAAAAAGCCGCCAGCGCAGGCCCGGCCGAATTGGAAAATATCTTCAGTGCTCTTAACTCGTCGCGGGCGTGATCAAACATAATGTCAAACATAGCAACCAAGCAGAATATTCGTATTGAAACGGATTCGATGGGGGAGATCGAAGTGCCCTCGGATGTGTACTGGGGCGCGCAGACGCAGCGGTCGCTGAAGCATTTCAACATCGGGTTCGATGTGATGCCGCGCGAGGTGATCAGGGCGCTCGGGATATTGAAAAAGGCGGCGGCGGTCGTGAACTTCGACCTGGGGAAACTTCCTGAGGACAAGATGAAGCTGATCTCGCAAGCGGCCGACGAGGTGATCGAGGGGAAGTTGGACGAGCATTTCCCGCTGCGGGTTTGGCAGACGGGTTCGGGCACGCAGACGAACATGAACGCGAACGAGGTGATATCGAACCGCGCGATCGAGATCGCGGGCGGGGAGATGGGTTCGAAAACGCCGGTGCACCCGAACGACGACGTTAACAAATCGCAATCGTCGAACGACACGTTCCCGACGGCGATGTACATCGCGGCGGCGGAGCGGTTGACCGCTTTGATCCCGGAAGTGCAAAAGGTGAGCGACGCGATCAAGGCGAAGGCTAAGGAATTTGAGGGCGTGGTGAAGATCGGGCGCACTCATTTGCAGGACGCGACGCCGGTGACGGTGACGCAGGAGTTCAACGGCTGGGCGAACCTGATCGATCGCGATGTTGAAAGAATGAAAATGGTGCTGCCGGGGCTGATGGATCTGGCGATCGGCGGGACAGCGGTGGGCACGGGGCTGAACGCGCATCCGGAATTTGCGGAGCGGGGAGCGGCAAAGATCGCGGAACTGACGGGGCTGCCGTTCAAATCTCACCCGGACAAATTCGCCGCGTTATCGGCGCACGATGAGGTTGTTTTTGCTTCGGGTGCTTTGAAAACACTTGCGGCGAGCCTGATGAAGATCGCCAATGATATTCGATGGCTTGCGTCGGGCCCACGGTGCGGGATCGGGGAATTGTCGCTGCCGGAGAACGAACCGGGATCGTCGATCATGCCGGGCAAGGTGAACCCGACTCAATCTGAGGCGATGACGATGGTGGCGGTGCAAGTTTTTGGGAACGACGCCGCGATCGGGTTTGCAGGCTCGCAGGGGAATTTCGAGCTGAACGTTTTCAAGCCTGTAATGATCCACAATTTCCTGCATTCCGTTCGGCTGATCCACGATGCTTGTCACGGTTTTGTCGATTATTGCATCGCCGGGATCGAGCTAAACCGAGAACAGATCGATAGGTATTTGAATGACTCGCTGATGCTTGTGACGGCTCTCAATCAGCACATCGGTTATGACAACGCGGCCAAGCTCGCCAAACATGCACACAAAAAAGGCCTATCGCTTAGAGAGGCAGCAATGGAATTAGGATTGCTTACGCCGGATCAGTTCGATGATTGGGTCGTGGCGGTAGAAATGACACATCCGTAGACGGGATACATGCGGTTTTGTTAATGAGTAATTACGCAAGACGGTCGGGCTTGACCGCGTGACCAATCCGGGCGTAGTTTGGCGAAGGTAAATCGCGATGCGTTTCGCCAACGGCAGTGCGCCCGGTTCTCGGAAACAAGCCCCAAAATCTCTTAGCAGACGATTTACTATGCGTTACCGGGCGGCGGCCCGCCAACTTGGGTGTTGGGGCCACCGGGCGGCTGAACATATGTGCTTCCATCTGGATTTGTAGTTATAACAGTTCCGTCCGGTAACGTTTGAATAACCGTTCCATCCTTTTTCGTCTGCACGGTTCTGCCGCTATCATCCGAGACAAGAAAAGAACCGTCCGGCAGAACCTCACCCGTGGGGTTAGGGCCCGATGGTGGTCTGCTTTGATCTCCCGCTTCGCCGGATGATGCCCCGGTTCCCGATTGACTAGAGCCGCCGCCCTGGCCACCAGCTGTTCCAGCGCTCGGCGGTACACTTCCCGCCGAACCGCCCTGACCTCCGGCAGTGCCAGCTCCTGGTACGCCCCCGGCGGCCGCGCCGCCAGCCGCACCCCCAGCGCCACCACTCGGAGGTGTGCCGCCAGCGGATGAACTACGTTGACCGCCGCCCGATTCAGCGTCGGCGGGCGAACCGCCGCCGCCACCACCGGAACTACCGGCACCACCACCACCACCACCGCCACCACCGCCACCGGCGTCGCCGATTATAACGGTCGGACAACCCACGACGATGACCCCTCCGTGGGCGGTTAGATCGCCGATCCGGGCCGCCATCAAATTGCCGATCAGTACTGTTGGCGAACCCTTTGCGATGACATCTATCGGGCCCACACAGACGCATTTGTCGGAAACGCGTGCGGCTGGCAACCCGCCGATGAGAACCTTAGGGGCTCCGGGCGGTAGGATCGGGCCGCCCACATGCGGCTTTGGCCCGTCAAACATCGGGCAGGTGTGCATGTCTGTAACTCTTGCGGCTGGCGGCATGTCGGCTTCTCCTGAACCATTCCTACTAGATCGTCTGCAGAAGCTTCCTGACCGTTTCGATCTCTTCGGGAGTGTAATTCCTAAGATGGGTGGTTTCGAACGGCAGTTTTATCTTAAGCATATGAACTGTCCAAACCGCCACGTCGGCCATACTCGCCATCATATTCTGCCGGTCGCTGCCGATCCGCATGACGCCTTCCTTGTTGTCGAGCCAAGGCAGTAAGGCTCCGGCCAGCTTAGGATTATTTATATAGAGCAGGAGGGCCTGGATGTCGAGAGCGTCGTCGGGTTCGGTCCGGCGAACTACCTCCATGAAATCGGATATCTCTTGCCGGCCCCCTCGCTTGGCCCGCGCCGCGAGCGAGCGAAGCTTTGCATCGTTGTTCTTTTCATCCATCGAAACACGCCTTATTTCGTCGAGCACGAACTCATCCTGGCGATTGCCTGCTTCGAGATACATTTTTCCGCGGACGAATGCGTCGGGCCGTTCCGGGATCGCGGCGATCAGATCATTCGCCTCAGGCTTATTAATGATCTTACCCAGGTTTTCGACGGCCACGGTCGCGACATTAACGTTCGTATCGGCGGTTCTGCGGAGTAGAAATGTTCCGGCCTGCTTGCTGTCCTGCATCGCGACCAATTCGGTGGCGATCTCGCGGGCCTCATTGTCCAGAGAACCGATGACCTCATCGATCTCTACAGCGATCCCCTCCGGAGCGCTGCGTGCCTGGTCGAGCACTGTCCGGTCGTGGCCGCGAATCGCACTGATGATCTTCTCGCTCATTACTCTACTCTCCTTGGTCGGTTCCGCATTAGGGGCACTTTTCGCCGGTTCAGGTTTCGGCGGCACCGTTTTCGCCGTTGATTGCGAAAGTCCGCTGCACGCCGCCGCATTCAGCAGGGCAAATGTCAGCCCTGCATAAATGAGAAAGTTCCTCGAACCGCGTTCATGCTCCTTGAAATACATACTTTTTATACCGGCGCAAACGATCGGTTCCTTGCCGCCCGACGTGTCCGATTCGCCTGGTCGCTTTGCCTGATCTTGGCGATCTTTTTGATGCCGAGCAGTTGGCCCGCCATGATCCTGCCGTCGCTGTAATTGCCGTATCCGATTTGCGCCCTTGCGGCCGAGTTCGGGAACACGTCGGTGCCGCCTCCGGAGGAAATGAGATTGACGAAGTTGTGCATCAGGTCCCGATGCGCCCAGATGTCATTTCTCACTCGGGAAGGGGTGGCCGGGGGGCCCGCGCTACCCTGCTGCCCGTTGTCGTAGTGTTGAAGCTGCAGGGAGTGACCTATCTCGTGGGCCGCCGTGTGGGCTGCTTCCCGCAGATCCACAGTATCGCGGAACGTGATTCCCGCCTGGCACCCGGGGAAGCCGCTTGCCGCAACGGGCGGGTTGGCATTTGCATCGTCGCGCGAGAACGCGATCCCGAGAACCTGATCCTGCAGGTTTGTAACCGTATCGAAGTAGTGAGCAAAGAAGTACGCGTTGAGACGGCCCGCGACAGAGTTTTGCCGAAGAACCGTTTGCAGTTCGACATTCTGCTGATCGGCTACTCCGGTCAGCGTTATGGTGCCCGCGCGTGCGAAGCCGGTAACCGTTTCGGCCCTAAGGGTTGACGGAATCGAAAAGCGAATGCCGGCCGGAGCGTAAATCCGGTTGATGCGCCGGAAGATCTGCTGGACATTCGCAAGGGTCATCGTCGAACCGGTCCCATTGATCGAAACCGAATGGGCGGCGACGTTGATAACCACTTCGGGAAACACGCGCACGGCGAGCTCCGCCAAAACCGGACCGTCGGCGGCGCCGAAATGCAGCTTGATCTTTGTCTCCTGCGAGGAGGAACCGGTCGCGGCACCGTTGATGTAAATGGAGTCTCCGTTACGTTCGCCGACCCTTGCCGGGTCGAGAAAGCCGCCCGGGGCCGGGTGCTCGAGTGCGGCAATGGAGGCGTCATCGACCGAAACAAAAATCGGAGCCGCTGCGTCGATGCGGTCGCGTATTACGCGAACGCGGATCGTTTTGGTCTGTGTTACGCCGACTACCGGCCCGTGGGCGGTGCAAAAATCCTGCGGGATCGTAAATCCGCGGTCGTCGAGATCGGGGGCATCGAGATCGGCAAACCCGGTCACGGCACGGGCGAATTTCACCGGGACGATCCTGTGCGGCACGACGTTCGGGTGCAGTATCGGATTTGTTAGCTGGATATCAAACGCCATTTCTTATTCACCTGCCTTCGTTGTCATGTCGGTGCGGGTTCCGTTGCCGATAGTACCGTCGATCGACAAATCTCCGTCGTGCTGAACATTCATGAACGCCTGCTGGGTCTTCACGCCATCCCTGCCATCGTCGGGCGGGGAATTACCGACCGTCCCCAGCTGATAGCCCGTAATATAACCCATGATGTCGCACCGCTTCTGCTGCCCGGCCAACGTGTTGACGGGCTGAAGGCCCGGGTGCAGGCTCATATTGTATTCACTTCCGAATATGCCGACCGTTACGGTGCCGGTCAGCAGCGGCAGCAGCGGAACTTCCACTTCGCCGTCCGCGTTCGTCTGGCCTCTGGTGATCTCGGTGCCACCGGATGATATCGTGAAATCCGCCGAGGCTATTCCGAGATCGGCCCCGGTTCCCGGGGCGATCTGAAATCGAACCTTCACGACACCGAGAACCACGGTCAATGTGTTGACCAGATCGACCCCGGCAGACGTTCTTCCTAATGGTGCGTTAATCAAAACCATTCAGCATCAATCTCCATCAACCTTTCTTATCATGATCGTCGCGCAGCGTGTTCTTAAGGGGGTCGTCGACCGTCTTATCCTTCGTCATCCCCGAGTCGCCCTTATAGGCTTCAACAGATGACTGAGTTTTGTCATCAATATTGCCGTTCAGTGGGCCAAAATAATAACCGAGATTCTTTAAGCGATGTTGGACCCCCTTATCGGTGTCCGGGGGTTCTAACTGCCCGATGGAGATATCCCAAACGAGCACCTTCAGTTTTTCGTCCCCTGTGAAGACTTTGAGCTTACCGCTTGTAAGTCGCGGATCGATCTCCTGCTCGATGAATCCCTGCCCGTCAGTACTATCTTCGATCAGCAGATCACCTAGCTTCAGCTCATATTTTTTGTCGGCAAGAAATTGATCTTTGTCGTCCTTCACCTGTATGCGGAGCTTCGTTTTCTGCCTTTTAACCTCGAAGACATGCTTTTGATCGGTCGCGCAGGATTCCTCCTTTAGCTGCCTGTCCGGGATCATCACCTTGTCGCCCTGACAAAGAAGGTTCGGATTAGGCCGCTTTGCTTTCAGGTCCGCGTTCAGCGCATCGTCGTAGATCAGCTTGTAATCGCCAAAGCCGAACTTGGCGGCGATACTGGCCATACAATCGTTTTTTTGCGCAATGTACTTTTCCGGCATAATCTATGCTTTCTTCCAAAGAGTTTTGTCCAATTTCGGGAACGTGACCTTGCAATTTCCGCCGGGATCGATCCCGTCGATCCGTGCGAACCCCTTCCCGTCAAGGCCGCCGGTCGTCAAACTGCCGTCGGGCATTTCTATCTGGTATCGCTCGAAGGGGACGGGGTTGCCCTCGTCATCGTTCAACTGGATCTCGATGAAATGCAGGTCCTTCTTTTCTTCCGGCTTTTTCGGCTTGAAGGGCGGCTTTTCGTATTTGGGCCGCTTCCAGGCCGGGATATTGCCACGCTGCTGCTTGTAGGTCGGTGATTTGTCCCCGGGATTGGCGTTGATCGGAAGCTCGGCTTCCTCCGGCTCGACGATAACGTTCATGGGCCCGGGGGTTCCGGCCAGAGGCGCCCCGCCGCTGTTTATCATCACCATCGTTCCCTGGATGAATACGCCCCCCGAGTTGATCGTTATAAAATTTCCGCCAACCTTTAGCGTGATTCCCGCCGTCGCCTCCAGCACCAGGGTCTGTGACGCCTTGACGTAGTAGGACGAGGCGTCCACGGCATAATTTCCGACCACAGTTTCCGTTAATGCTCCATCGACATCCGACGAGGCGTCCCCCTTTACAAACGAATGCACGTTCCCCTCAACGGTGAGATGGGAGTCCTTCTTGATCAACTCCCTCTTTTCCCCTTCGATGAGAATATCGCTGTCACGGCCGAGCTTTTCACGTTTGTCGCGCCCGACGGTAAGGTGGCGGTCGCCGCCGATGAGTTCTCGTCGGGTGCTTTTGACGCGGATATGCTGATTCTTCTCCGCATGCATGAAAATATGCTCACTGCCCTTCTTGTCCTCGAAGCGCAGCTCATTGAAGCCCTTGCCCCCCGTGGTCGAGTCCGTCTTGATACCCGACTTGGTCTTATGCTCGGGCAGATCGTACGGCGGCATCGCGTCGTGTTTGTAAACGCAGCCGGTTATGATCGGCTGGTCGGGGTCGCCTTCCAGGAAATGGACCAAAACCTCCATTCCGACCCTGGGGATGAACATCGAGCCCCAGCGATTCCCGGCCCAATGCTGTGCGACGCGTGCCCAGCAGGAACTCCCTTCATCGAACTTGCCCTCCCGGTCCCAATGAAATTGAACCTTCACGCGACCGTATTTGTCGGTGTATATTTCCTCCCCACTTTTGCCTACGACGGTGGCGGTCTGGCTCGACAAGATCATCGGTTTCGGCGTTGAGCGGGCCGGCCGGTACGGGGTCGCGCCCTCGCCCCAGGTGATGCATGAGAAGGAATTCGAATAACTCCCATCCGGCATGTCTGAATAGTAATGGGGGCTCTGAACCGCCGTGTGCTGGATCCGCGTGAGCACGTATTCCGAGTTGTACGCCTTGGTCGGGTGGGTGGTCAGCTTGAACCGGTGGCCCGCCACCAGCGCGGGGCAGTTGCTGGTGCCCGTGGCGATGCGGTGGCTGGCGTCGATGGCCTGCTGCATGATCTCCGCATTCCGCTTGATGTCGTCGGACATATTCTGCAGCTCGGAGGAACGCTCCCCGTTCGATGCATCGATCACGTCGTATTTGCGGATCGATCCGCTTGGGAAAAGATAATGTTCCGCGTTCTCGTTGTTGCCGAATTTGAAGCGGGTGGGATGGGACACTTCGAAGTTATCTTCGGGCTTCTCGTGGGTGTGGTCGCGCAATGTCACCTTTCCGGTCTGCAGCCGGTAGTTGACGGCAAAATTATCTATAAAACTTTTGTGCCCCTCACCTTCGACCTTGAGCTCGTAAGGGATCTCAAAATTGGGCACACACTTTTCGTGCGACTGCGTATCGACGCAGATGAGCATTTTGTGAGCGTCCGCGGTGTGCGTGAAATAATAGAAAATTCCTTCCTCTTCCATCAGGCGGGAAGCGAAATCGAAATCCGACTCGCGATACTGCACCAGATAGTTTCGCGGCTTCCATTTAACCGTTCCCAGATTCGCTTCGAACGGCAATTCGCCGAACACCTCTTTCAGTATCTGAGGAACGGTCACATCCTGAAACGTGCGGCTCCGTTGGTTTTGGGTAAGCAGCCAGAATTCCGGCACGACCGTCAGCTTATAATGAGTGAAGCGGCGGTCGCGGTCGAGCTGCGTGCAGCTGTTCACTATTCCCTGATAGAAACGGGTGGCACCGTCCTGGGTGGTGAATTCGACCGCGACCGGCTGGCCGAGTATCTTTTGGACATCGAGCACGGTCGGCTCCAGGCCCTCTTTCCCCTCGTCGTGCAACACGACGCATTCGGCGAAAGGGAGCCTGGAGATCTCCTCGATAAGATTGATGCTCTGAATGAGGAGGTAATTATCTTCGAACGGAGTCGAGATCTTCAGTATCCGACCGTCTTGAGTGACCAACCCCTCTTCATTTGCTGGCATAAGATCTTTCCCGGCCTCCTCTAACTGATGTCGTAAGCGAAGTTCTCATTCTCGCCGACCGCGACGTGGACCTTGTTGATCTTCTCGCCGGAAGCCATACGCGACAGGACCTCGCCACTCATGTGGGGCAGCATGGTGCCCGTCAGGATGTTGTAAACATTACGGGCACCGCTGTCCACATCGGTACAGCGTTTCGCTACCGTTTCTATGACGGCATCATCGTAGGAAAATTGCGCACCGTGGTTGTCCATAATGCGATTTTTTATTTTTCCTAGCTGCAGCCGGATGATCAGCCGCAGTATATCGTCGGAAATCGGGTAGAAGGGGACCGTGACCATTCGGCCGAGCAAGGCCGGTTTGAAAGCCTTGTTCATCTCCGGTTTGATGGCTTCGAGAATTCCGTCCGGATCGGGACGCGTTTCCGGATCGGCGCAAAGCTTCATGATCGTGTCGGTCGCCACGTTCGATGTGAGAATGATCACGCAGTTCTTGAAATCGATCTCGCGGCCCTCGCCATCCTCCAGCACGCCCTTGTCGAACACCTGGAAGAAGAGCTCCATCACGTCGGGGTGGGCCTTTTCGACCTCGTCGAGCAGCACCACCGAATACGGTTTGCGACGGACGGCTTCCGTAAGCACACCGCCTTCGCCGTAGCCGACGTATCCCGGAGGCGAACCCTTGAGGCTGGAAACGGTGTGTGCTTCCTGGTACTCGCTCATGTTGATCGAGATCAAGTTGCGTTCGCCGCCGTAGAGCGATTCGGCGAGTGCGAGTGCTGTTTCGGTCTTTCCAACGCCGGACGTACCGACGAGCATAAAGACGCCGATCGGGCGTTTCGGGTCGGTCAGACCAGCGCGCGAAGTGCGGATGCGCTGCGCGATCGCCTCGAGCGCGTGGTCCTGCCCGAGAACGCGCTCGCGGAGTGTTGTGGAAAGATTGAGCACGGCGTTGATTTCGTCGGCCACCATTTTGCCGATCGGGATGCCGGTCCAGCCGGAGATGATCTCCGCGACCGACTGGCCGTTGACCACGGGCTGGATGAGCGGGTTCTCGCCCTGAAGCGTCTTGAGCTCTTCGGTCAGCCGTTTAAGCTCCGCCTTCGCGGCCTCCATATCGACGGGCGCGGGGGCGGCCGCCGTTGCACCCGCGTCATCGCCGATCGTTCCATCCGCCTCGGCGGATGCGGCAGCGGCCATCGCCTCACCGCCGCCATTGGTGTGCGATCCCGAAACCGCATTGGAAAGCTGCCCGTCCAGCCTGGACATTTCAAGCTTCGTGCGGACGTTCCTGATCTGCTCGACGAGGGTCTTTTCTTTTTCGAATTGCTCGGTGAATTTCGCCAGCCTCTCTTCCTCCGAGGTCCGCCGTTTTTTCAGGTCTTCGAGACGCTCGTCGTGCCCCGCTCCGGTTACCTGCTCTCGTTCGAGCGCGTCGATCTCGGAGGTCAGGAATTGGATCTGCCGTTTCGAGTCGTCCATCGGGGCCGGAATAGAGCCCTGCCCGATCGCGACCTTGGCGCACGCCGTGTCGAGAACGGAAACAGACTTATCCGGAAGCTGCCGACCGGTGATGTAACGGTGGGACAGCTTGACGCATTCCACGATCGCTTCGTCAAGGATGCGGACGTTGTGGTGCGTCTCCATCTTGTCGGCGATGCCGCGCATCATCGCGATCGCTTTCAGTTCGTCGGGTTCGTCCACCTTTACGACCTGGAAACGGCGGGCGAGTGCGGCGTCTTTTTCGAAATATTTCTTGTATTCGGCCCATGTCGTCGCGGCGATCGTCCGCAGCTCGCCGCGGGCGAGGGCGGGCTTGAGCAAGTTTGCCGCATCATTTTGTCCGGCCGCCCCGCCGGCGCCGATCATGGTGTGGGCTTCGTCAATGAACATGATGATCGGCTGCGGGGAAGATTTAACCTCGTCGATCACGGATTTGAGGCGGTTCTCGAATTCGCCCTTTATGCCGGCACCCGCCTGGAGAAGCCCGAGATCCAGCGAACGCAACGCAACGTTTTTCAGCGGGTCGGGCACGTCGCCTTCAGCAATTCGCAGGGCGAAACCCTCGACGACCGCGGTCTTACCCACGCCCGCTTCGCCCGTGAGGATCGGGTTGTTTTGACGGCGGCGGGTCAGGATGTCGATGATCTGGCGGATTTCGAAGTCGCGCCCGAGCACGGGATCGATCTTGCCCGCACGTGCCTTGGCGGTGAGGTCCTCGGTGTACTGATCGAGCGCCTTGGTCTTGCCGGGAACGCCGGACGCCACCTGCGATCCGTCGGAGACGCCGCCCGTTTCACCAAGGGCCACCGCGTCGCGGGCCTCGGATGAATCCGCCGTCACCTCCATTAATCTCTTTTGCAGATCCTCCGGCGAGACGTGATCGAACTCTTTCGAAATATCCCGAGCGATGCGCGCGAAGCTGTCGCTCGCGAGCAGTGCGAGGATCAGATGCCCCGAACGCACCCGGGCCGATCCGAAATCGACGGATGCGAGCAGCCAAGCATCCTGTATCCAGCGGGGGATACGGTCGCTCAGGCCCGGCGTCCGCGAATTTCCGCTCTTCAGGCGGTCGAGCGCCGCATTGACGTCCTTCGAAAGCCGGTCGATATTGACTTCATAATGCGAAGCGATCTTATGCAGGTCGGTATCGTTTTGTTCTAGTATCTTGGCGAGCATGTGCTCCACCTCGACGTCGTAATTGGTTCGGGAAAGGCACAATCCGGCAGCTCCTTCGAGTGCATTTCGCGAAACGTCATTCAATCTACCAACAAGGGATTTTAAGTTCACGTTCATGGTTTTTCTCCTACATAAGTTCTATCGCATAAATTAACCGCGGTTCATAATCTCGGCGAACACGTATCACAGACCGCCGGCGGTAGGCCGCCGCGGCTAGGCCTTAAGTTCGAGGACGAGCTGGTCGTCGTCCCCTTCGGAAGGCAGAGTTTTTAGAAACGAGGTCCACCCGAGCATCGGTCTCCGCAGCGCTCTGGTCGTCAGCACGGTTTTCGGAATCTGTTGATGCGCGAGGCAGAGCCGCATATCGTAGTCGAACTCCGTACCCACCATAAGATCGATAATGGATTTTAGGGTTTTGTGTGCCGAGCCGTTCGGCAAAAAGCCCTGATATTTCTGAAGGGTCAGCGGACCGAGCCTCAGGCGGATCTTCGATTGCTGGTCCCAGATCCGGCTGCCCGCGATCACATTTCTGCCGAGTGAATTATTCGCACTCCCGAGTTTTGCAAGATCCGTCGGGCTAAGGCTGATCCACTGTCCATGGAATTGCTCAACCTTCGCCTCGATACCGAAATAATCCTCAATGATGTTTTCGATCGAATTGACCGAATGAGGCTTTTGAGCGATCAGGGCCGCGTACGGCAGCAGCGACTCATCTTCGAGCGCCATTTTCCCGCGCAGGCCGCGGGTGCCGAGCCCTGCTATGTCGAACAAGAACGATGTGAGCTCGTCATTGCCGCGTTCGTAGTTAACAGGGAAACGATATTTGGCCCACGCCCGGTAAAACATCGACACGCTGCGGTGCGTAAAGATATCGAGAAACGCCCACATCGCCGTGTCGCGATACCTTATGCGATCGAGGACGAGTTCCGAATAATGAGTTGGCAGGGCTCCGCTTGGGCCGACCAATCCCATAAAGTTGACGAGCATCTCGAGCACCGGGGCCTCGTCACCGTTATTCGTCCTTTCGCTTATCTGATGGATCTCGCTGGACGGAAAATCGAGGGTGATGCGCGAGCGAAAGCGCACGACCTCTTCATCGGGCAGGGCGTCACGGCCCACCGCGCGGCGCTCGGGGTAGATCTTCTCCAGCACCCGCACCGCTTGAAAGAATTCGAACGAATACGGCTCTTCGTCGAGGACTTGATTTAAATTTTTACGACTCAAAGTGATTAAGTTAACTCACAATCGATCAACGCACGCGGACGCCTGCACGAGGCCGTTCCGGAAAATTTTCGATCAAAAATCCTGCCTATGGCCGAGAACGGCTAAATCAAGATCTGTTCGCCGCCCCGTGCGGGGAACGTCTTGATCGGCTCTTCTCGCTGCAGCGAACGTATGGTCAACTGGTTGAACGAGTTGACGGATGCGTAAAGGCCCAAAAAGCGGTCCAATACGGCTCCAAACAGGTACATCCCGCTGCCGACGAATTCGTCCTCATCGAACGTTATGGTGGTGCTCAGCCCGCGGACGAAGCCGGCCCCCACACGCTCCCCGATCTGGCGCACCGTTTTCGTCGCCTCCACGCCCTTGATGCCGAGGATCTGTTTTCTGGTCACTGACGAATCGTCAAAATTGTATAAATGCAGAATCTCCTGGATCGCCTCCGGGCTGCCGTCGCCGGATCCCACGAGAGACAGATAATTGAGATTCAGGTGAGAGATCAGCCGCCACTGCAGGGAACGCTTCATCGGGGGGCGGATCGTCTCGGTCGGTTTCGTTATGCACCGGACGCGGGATGAAACGGCCGTGCCCTCGACGGTGAAATCGCCTTCCTTACCGCCGAACGGGAGTCGGGCCGGAAGATCCCGGTTCGTGCAGGTCACCCGCACGTTCAGTATGTCGACCGCCGGCGTTCTCGGGTTGAAACTGTTGTCCACAAATGACATGAACATCTCGGTTCCCGAATCGTCCTCCCGCTGGGAAGCCCGACGCGTGGCATACCAGTACGACTTCTCCATCTGTTCGCCGAACGAGTGGCGAAGTGAATAGAAGGGCGAAAACTCGCGCGACTTGTTGGTGCGCGGGTCGGTCATAAAAACCTCGTCGATCGAATAGATCTCGGTGGTGGTCTGCCTGTTTACGTCGGCGACCAGGTGGTACTCGTACTTTTTCTGCGAGACGTATAATGGGTCGCTAAGACGCGTGAACAAATTGATCACCGGCGAGCAGCCCATCTTGAACGTTTCGGCCGTGACAGGGGCGATGGGCGGCGTGACATCTTTGAGATGGATCAGGATCTCGAAGTGGCTTCCGAATTTTTTCGCCGCGGCCTGGTCGATCCCGTAGACGTCGAAGAAAAGAAACTTGTAGGGAAACGCAAAATATTCAGACAACAATCGATAACCCGCGAATGACCGCTTTGTGAAGGGGAGCAGGGCCTCTTCCTCGCCGAAACCCACGGGGCGAACAGATTCCGAGGCCGGAAGGACCACAGGGTCCGGAAGAGTCAGCTGAAGATTCGTGAGCGTCTTAAGCGTTTTATCGGTCAGGGGCGGATCGACGGGGCGGATCTCGACGCTGGTCGCGTGGTTGAAGATTATCTCGTAAAGCGGGAACGACAACTGAGGATCACCGTCGATATAAAATCGAAGAAACTCGGGTGCCTTGTCGGTGTCCCCGACCTTGAGTTCGTGGAGATTCCCGTCGCCGAAGCAGCGCATGCTGAGGCGGATAAAGCTGTTGGCGTAATTGCCGCGGCTGTCCTTCGGGGCGGGCGATTCAAGCCCTGCGGACAACAATTCTATGGGCGCTAACTGAGTATCGAACGCGGAACGGAACTGGCATGGTGTCCCGTCCACCGGGCGGGAATTGAGCTTGCTTCCTCGCGGAAGGACGCTAATGTTGGAAAGTTTGTCTTTCGGAGAACCCGCGTTAAATTGCGCGATCGCCATGGAAGGGATCGGGGCGAGGTAATGCGGGTATAGAAGGTTGATGAACGATTCCGTGATCTCCGGAAGTTCATCGTCGAGTTTCAATCCAATACGGGCGGTCAAAAAGGCGACCGCCTCCACGATCCGCTCCACATGCGGATCCTCGATCTTCTCCTCCTCGAGCTGGAGACGGGCTGCGATCTTTGGATACCGGCGCGCGAAATCCGCCCCCATGCGGCGGAGAAATACCAGCTCGCGCTCGTAGTAACCAAGAAGTTCGTCTCGCATAACAGGATGAGGAAGAAGGCTCGCGTCACGTTCGCGGCTGCCGATTTTGCCAGTATCAGTTAACTTCTTTCACGCCAAATTCTCCGCTCCCCAGCTGAAGCACCGTATCGAAGACGATCGGCTCGGGAACGGGCTCCACGTCGATGCGGGCCTCGATCCGGAATGCGATGCTCCGTTGAAACTTGTCGGGCGGAGAATATGAAACCTTTACGTCTATCAATCGGGGAGCAAAGAGCTTAAGTGCCTCTTTCACTTTCGCCACCAGATCTGAATGTTCCGCCGACGAGACGGACGTTCCGATAAAATCGGGAAGCCCGTAAACCGCGATCGACTTATTAACTTCCTCGAGCCCCGGGTCGATGTCGATCACCTGCCGGCGGCTGTTCAAAAGCCATTCCAGATCGCGCCGAACTGAATATTTCAATTCGCGAAGGGAACCGTTGCCTGTGTTGCGAGCTTCCTGGCGAGAATCGGGCTCAAGATCGATAAGCCTGTCGATCATTGAAGGAGTTAATCGAGGTTCGCTATCCGTTCGCCGTTGTGCCATTGACCCGTCGAGTAAGTGTTTAAAGCGTCGGTCGGATGTAATGCATTATCCGACCGGCGCCGCAATCGCAAAGAGTTTTAACCTTGTGGAGGCTTTTAGACCTTAGCGTTCTCAGGGATGTTATATCCGAAGTTTCCTGCGTTGGCTCCGATTCCCTTACCGTCCTGCCCTTTGTATTCAAACTTGGCTATTGCGAAGTTAATGGTCACATTTTCCGTGAGCCTGTCCTCGCCGCCGCTGCCGCCCGTCGAATAGCTCGTGATGAGACAATCGGTCAAGGTATAAACCAAATATTCAACCGGTTCATCGCCTGCCTTTCTTACGGTCAAAACCGCCTCATCGATGTGTGTTCCCTGTGCACAAGCCTGAGCGATCTTTGCCGAAGCCTTATCGATATACTTGGTAAGACTTATGTCCTGCACATTGCATTTACCTGCGCCGCCCCCGGTACCCAAATGCCTGGTCCCGGATTGGCTTACCCCCCAGCTGAACGCAAGGATATCCATTTCGGTTGCCTTTGTTTTATCTTTGGATTCGCCTTCGATTCCATTACTAAGCTTCAAGAACATATCTACTGCCATAATTATTCTCCTCGCGATGCTTCGCCGAACAAAAGCGAGCCCGCTATATTGATTAGTTTAATTTTCATGGCCGGGATCTTCTCCCGGCCGTTTTTTTCTGAGCCCGCTTTGACTCACAGATTCAAGACGAACGGGCAATCAAGTTTTGCGGCACATTACCGCAAAATCTCTATTTAGCGGGCTGCGGAAGATCTGCGACCAGCCGGAGGCTGACCGACAGCTCATCAAGTTGAAAGTGGGGCCGCAGAAACGCAACTGCCCGATAGCAACCGGGTTTCCCCGGAATCTCCGCAACGTCGATCCGAGCCTCCCGGAGGGGATACTTAGCCTTTACGCTTTGCGAAGCAGAATCGTCGGTGGTCACGTAGTTGCTGATCCAACGATTGAGAAAGTCCGCACAGTTCTCGCGAGACATGAAGCTGCCGATCTTGTCGCGCATCATCGATTTCAGATAATGGGCGAACCGGGAGGTGGCGAACATGTACTGCAGCTGGGTGGAAAGCCGTGCATTCGCGTTGGCAGCATCAGTATCGTACTTCTTCGCTTTGTTGGCCGACTGCATACCGAAGAAAGCCGCATAGTCGGTGCCCTTGCAGTGAACGAGCGGGATGAAACCATTATCGGCAAATTCCTTTTCCCTGCGGTCCGTGATCGCCACTTCCGTCGGGCACTTCAGAGCGACTTCGCCCTCGTCCGTCTGGAATGTATGGGTCGGAAGGCTGTCTACAAGGCCGCCGCCCTCGACGCCGCGGATCGCGACGCACCAGCCGTGCAGGGCGAACGCCTCTGTTAACCGAGTTCCGAGGGAATAGGCCGCGTTCGTCCACAAATATTTCTTGTGGTCGGTTCCGTCAACGCTCTCCTCGAACCGGAACGTCTCGGTCGGCCGCGTGGCTTCGCCGTAGGGTTCACGCCCGAGAGTGTGCGGAAGCGTCAGGCCCACATAACGGGAATCCTCCGATTCGCGGAAACTGCGCCATTTGGCATACTCGGTGCGGTCGAAGATCTTGGAAATGTCTCGCACTTCCGTCATCTCCGAGAACGTCTCCCAACCGAAAAGGTCCGGCGAGGCGGCGCTCAGGAACGGGGCGTGAGCCGCGGCGGCGACACCCGCCATTTTTTCCAGAAGCGACATGTCCTGAGGATGATTGCCGAATTCATAATCGCCGATGAGAGCTCCGAAAGGAGCTCCGCCGAACGTGCCGAACTCGTCCTCGTAGAGCTTTTTGAACGTCGCCGACTGGTCGAATTCGATCGCCTTTTCAAGATCCTTCAAAAGATCCTTCTTGCTCGCGTTCATCACGCGGATCTTAAGCATCGGGCTCGTCTCGCTGTTCATAACGAGCTGGTTCAAGCCGCGCCACGAGCCTTCCAGTTTCTGAAAGTCTTCGTGGTGCATGATCTCGTTGAGCTGGGCGGACAGCAGGCGGTCGATCTCCGCGATACGTGAGTTGATCGCGAGGTCCATGTTCTTGGACATTGTCAGCTCTCCGGCCATAACCTGGCTGACGAACTCGGAGATCATGTCCTTGGCACGTTCCTTCTGGAAATCGTCCCGCGCCATCTTCCCGTCGGTCAAGATCCTATCCAGCAGGCTTACTTCCTGGGTCTCTTCAGCCGTTTGAACGGCTGCATCTTGCTGTTTTTGATTTGCCATGGATATTTCCTAAGCCTCCTTACCTTCTATTCCGAGTTCCGAGCTAAGCTCCTTCTGCTTCGCCTGATCCGAGATAACATCATTAAGGATGCTCTCGAGCTTGTCGTTTCCATCCATTTTGGATAGGAGGTCGGAAAGCTTTTGCCGAGCTTCAACCAGCTTTCGCAGAGGCTCCACCTGCTGGACGACGTTGTCGGGTTCGAAGTCGTCCATCTTGTTGAACCGCAACTCGACGCCCACTTTGCTGCCGTCGTCCTGAAGCTTGTTTTCCGTCGTGAACGAGAGCCGCGGCTTCATCCCCGCCATCACCTGATCGAAGTTGTCCCGGTCGATCTCGACCAGCTTTCGATTCTTCATCGCCGGGAGCGGCTCGTCCGGCTTGCCGGAAAAATCACCCATAACACCGACCACGAAGGGAAGTTCCTTCATCTCGATCGCGCCGCCGGTTTCGACATCGTAAGTGATCTGAACGCGGGGCGGACGAATGCGCGAGATCTTTTGCTGAACACTTTCTTTCTTTGGCATTTCCTTTCTCCTTTGGTTTTAATTCTTCGTTCCTGAGAACGGTTAATTGCTAGCTATAGTCGCTACCGTTCTCGGCGGCCACACCCAGCGTCTCCCTCAACTGAAACAAAACGGACTGGTCCTTAACAACTTCCTGAAGCCAGTTATCCAGAGGCATATCGCCCCATTTAACCGCCCTTTGGACGAGATACGATACAGGACTGTGAGGCTCCGTTTTCTTAAAGAAATCTGCGATATCGCTCAAACGCCGGAGGGCGTCTTTGCGGTTCTGGAGGGCTCCGGCGGCTGTGGCTTTTCCGGGAATCACTACCCCATCCGCACCCACCTCGCCTTCCGAACCTTCCTCATCGGCATCGAGTTCCTCGTCCGGCTCTTCCTCCCGCTTTTGAGCAAGAAGGAGTTTGACCTGCGTCTTCACATCCTCGAGCGACTTTTGAAATGACGAAAGGCCGGGAGCCTGATTGCGATCGAATTTCTCTTCGATGACCCGATTTAGTTCAGCGAGGGCCGCCCCGCATTCTTCAATCGCGAAGTATGACGCCTCGACGGCGGCTCTCCGAGTCTGCTCGATCTCCTTCTTCCACAGATCGCCGGTGACGCGATGTTCGCGTTCAGCCTGACTTAACAGAGCGTTTATCCTTTCCTTGTCGGCGGAGGGAAGGCTATCCATGTTATCCGGAATCTCGAATTGTTTCGAATCCTCCCAATCCCGGTAACTGTAGCGGGCCACTCCAGTGAAGGGGGCGCTCCTCAACGCGAAACCGACATGTGTGTCCACCCACTCGATCGCGTTGGCTCGATTCTCCATGTCGCCTTCATCGATCTCGGGGTACAACGTTTCCCAAAAAGTTTCCTGAATGCCGGCAAGCAGTCTCAAACCGTCTCGAAGCCCCGTAAACCCGTGCAGCCTAACGAGAGCTTCCGTCAACCACGCGGCTACTTGAAGGTCTTTAGACTTGGTGCAAAGCGTGTCTACCCCGAGGTTCAGCACCTTCTGGAAGTCGGCAACCTTTAGATCAGTCTGCCATTCACCCCGGTCGAGAACGTCATCCGCCCTTCGGGCCTCACGTATCTCGTCGTGGATGCCCGAATATCTGATCTCCTCGCCGGAAGGGGATTCTTCCGAGATAGGTCGAAGCAAGAGGTCAAAATCAATGACCGGCGGTTTCTGGAGCTCTTCACTCATCAAAACGCACTCCTAATTATTCCTAAGTTCGTGGTGAACGGGTCTGGCTATGTACGGGTCGTGAGTATTCTAGCCGAAAACCCAAAAAAAGCACAACCAAAAGTTTTCAAAGTTTATTCACGGTTGAAAGTGATCGTTTGAACGTCCAGAGCGGGCTTTTCGACTCCGTCCATCCAAAACAACCTTGCCCCCTCGCCGGTGAACAGATCGTCGCCCAGGTCCCGCCAATCCACTGTGCGGCCGAGGCGCACCTGGTCGTCGCCGCTTTTCCAGCTATTCACGTAAAGCGAGGGTAGGAACATCTCGCCTTTCGTGCCGCTCACGAGTTCGACCTGTGCCTGCGGCCAGTAGATGTCGCGGAGGGATTTTCTCTCAAGAAACTTGATGGAAACAACCTCCTCGAACGGGATCCAAACGTAGCTGTCCTTGACGAACGACTCGAAGACGCACATCGTCAGATCGTTGTAATCGCGAAAATCTTCGTACGTTTCGCCATTCACGGTAACTGCGAAGGCGGGCCTCTCCTCTTCGACCTTGTCGAAGATCTCCCGGGCGTTCGCGATCTCCCCCTTGCGGACGAGGTCGACCCCCTTGAGTTGATCCTTGACGTAATCGGGCAGCGGCGTGATTATCTCGGGCGGGGAACTGTGCTCGAATAGATTTATCCGGTCCCGTTCGCATTTGAAATTTTGCCGGTAGATCAAGCTGCCGAGACCCGCCTGCGGGTCCTGGTGGCCGATCGCGTCTAGCTGTTTTTCCGCCCGTTCCCAATCACCGGAGAAGCAGGAGAGTTCAAATAGGAAGGTGCGGGCGGAAATGTCAGTCGGTTTTTTCTTTACGATCTCGATCGCCGCTGCGATGGCCCCGCCGAGGTCGCTTTCGTCAAGTTTCAGTTTTGCTGCTTCCATATAAGTTTATTTAACGATGGTCTGGGGAGCCTTGAGATTCCTGAACAAATTTTTGTCGAACGGGTCACCGCCGCTGGGCTTGATCGATGCGGAAAGCGGCTTGCCGGCGACACTGTAGGTCAATGAATATTCGCCGCCGGGCTGCCGTTGCGGATTGCCCGCATCGACGAACCGGAATAATCCCCAATTTCCGGGAAAAGTGAGCGGTCCGCCCGCCGGGGGCGGAGTCGCCGGGGTACTCGACGTATTCGTATTGCTCGCCGGCGGGGTGCTCGGAGCTGAATCGGATGCCTGGCTTACCCTGACGCCGGTCTCGGCCGAACCGCTCGCGGGGAATGTGCCCTTTATCGATCCCGTGCCTTCTGATGTGATCTTTTGACCGTCGATGGTCACCTCGACGATCGAACCGGAGCCCGGCTTGATGCTGAATTCGTACTCGAACTTCGGCGTCGGGCTGGTGCCGAAGAGTCCTTTTTGCAAGGCGACGGCATTATTTACGTAATTGACGAAATCGTCGGTGAACTGCACGCCCGCGCTTTCTTTCACCTTGAGCTTCCCGTCGGCTTCTTCAAAGAAGGTCGCGAGTTTCTCCTTATAAAATACTGAGAACTTCCCGTCGGCCGGGTTAAGGTACGCAGTCAACTTAGTAAGGTCGGCCTCGGCCTGGCCGTCTTCGAACGGGAAGCCTTTCTCGATATCTTTAGCGGCAGGTAGTATTTCCTGGGTCCAGGATTTGGCCACCTGATCTTTAACGCCGGCACCCAGCAGGGCCTTCAGATTCGAAAGCGGTTCTTGCAGAAACACGGAAACTTCCTGTGCGGATGGGGTTTCACTGAAACTTGCGATAAGCGCTGTGATGGCCGTTTCACGCTGGCGGATCTTTAGTTGATCACCATCCTTCGCCATATCGGCGCCGATCTCTTTCAATTTCGCGTCGGACAGGCCGGCGATGCTCTTATGGACGTTCCCCAACTGAGTGCGGTAAACCTCGACGGGGGCTTTTTCACCCTGCTCCGGGGTACCCATGAAAGTGAACAACGGCCGAAATTCTTTTTCCGGCTGGCTGTCGCCGGGGCCCGCCTTCTTTTTGCTGAAGATCTTTTTCTTTATCCAATCGATCCAGCCTTGCTCGTCTTCCGCCGAAAGATTGGTGTGTTTTGCTATCTCACGCACGAGTATCTTCACCGGCGAGTTCGCGGATGAGAATGCGAGCAGGGCGTTTGTCGCTTCGTCCTTGTTCTTGTAAGGCTTGACGTGGGTGTTCTTTACAAAATTTCGCCAGTGATCGGCGTAATCCCGGTAATAGCGGTCCTGGATATCGCTGGCGTCCGTCGACCTCGCAAGTTCGGTCTTGCCGAGCTCGCCCATCACCCAATCGTCTTCGCTGAGCTTAACGTTGGCTTCGAGAATGGCGATCTGCATGAGCTCCTGGCCCGGCCGGGTGTAAGCGCTCGGGACCGTATAATTGCCGTCAATAAAGCTCGAATCAGCGCCATTGCGCGTCAGGATCGCCTCGGCGGTAGTTTTCCCGATCGAATCGTCGACGGTCTTGGATATTTCCGTAACCTTACGGCTGAGGTAGCGATACTTCGCGGGGAACGCCTGAAGCTTCTTGCGAGTATCGTCGACCAACTTGCCGTCGATATTGATGCGGGGGAACTGAACTTCCGCGTCGTCGCGATCCACCTGTTTGGACCAGAATTCGAGCTGCTGCTGTGCGACGAGCTTCATATCGGCCGGCAGCTTGGATTCCGCAACCCAGAAATCGGCCAGAGCCGTTGAAAGATGACTCGATTCAGCACGAGCTTTATATTCGCCCGACAGCATCAGGTAGGCCTTGAGAAGATCATAATGCCGGCTCAAAAGCTGTTCTTCCTTCTCGGTCAACTGGGCGGCGTTCGCGACCGGCTGGCTGTCGGCGAATTTGCGGAGTTCAGTTTCGAGCCGTTTAACCGTCGGTTTCTTGTAACGCTGCTCGATGACGGCGAAGTACATCGGCAAAAGGCTCTTACGGTAAACCTGATTGCCTGAATACATGCCGAAGCGCATGTAAACTGGCGGGCCGTTGCGTTCGTAATCGTCAAGGCGGGAGAGAAGTTCCCGCATATCTTCGGTGACGTTTATCTCGCGTTTTGCCTCGGCCTCGTTCTTCGTTAACGGGTTGCGGCCGCCGTCGGCTTTTATAAGGGTCAGCATGTTGTCGCCTTTGGCCGCTGCTTCATCGAGCAGACCATTATTGGCGATCAGCGACACGACCGACATAGCCAATAAAAAGAAGATGATCAACCCTGCGAGAATCGTCAGCAGCCAGCCAAAAATGGGCGGTTTCTGCCTCTGGGCTATAAACGTCGAAACGAGATCCTTATCGCGAAGCACCACATCGCGGAAGAGCCTTTCGGTGAAATACCCGCCGCCGACCGTCTGGTGCCCGTTGCCGCCAGCTTTCGCGGCCGGAGCGGCGGTGAAATAAAAGCCGCGAAGGAACGGATTCTCGCTGAAAGGGTTCGGGCGGAAAAGGGCGCTGATGAAGGCTCCAAACTTTCTGCGCCCGGTGCCGAAATGGAGCGGGAAATTGAATATCTTGAGCTGGCGAACCGGCGGAAAGGGCGCCGAGAGTCGAGCGATCCTCCGCTTCATCAGCGAGTCATGAAGAATCGCGTATTCGTTGTCGAACTGGGCCTGAGCGTTCTCGGATTTTTCGATCGGGATTGTGGAGCCCCACACGAGTGTTCGTTCCTCCCCTTTCGAAGTGGAGAAAGAGTCGCGGAAACCCTCGATCGAGTCGGCGTGGGAGAATACGAGATAAACAGGGAAGCGGACTTTGAGCCGCTGCATGATCTCGTCCAGCCGGGCACGCTGCACTTTTGCCAACTCTTCGATCTCGCGCTCGTCGGCCTTAAGAACGCGTTCGGCGTCGACAACGAGGATGACCCCGTCGAGCGGGCGGTTCGACCGGTATTTCTTGATCGTCTCCAGGAGTGACGACCACTCTTCGGCATCCAGCCCCTCGGTTTGATATCGCCCCGCAGAGTCGATGAATACCGCGTCGCTGGTGACGCGCCAATCGACATTCGGCGTCGGACGGATAAGCTTTTGATCCGCCTGACGCTGGCTGGGGAGATTCTGAAAATTCAGATTCGAACTGACGACGAGCGAGCTTTTGCCCGCCTTCGGGGCCCCGGCGACCAGGTACCACGGCAAGCCGTAGATGGCGTCGCGTCCCGCCGTTCCCAAATTCGAAGATTTAAGAAATTGAACCGCTTCCTCAGCTCCAGATGAAAGGTCGGAATAACCGCCCGAGGGTGTTGAAGGTGCTGTCGGCTGGCCATTCGTTCCCGCAGTATCAGCCGCAGGCGCCGCGACCGCCGCTTCGGCCGCCTTCTGCTTCTTTTTCCGACGGGACATCAGGAACGTGAACAGCAAAATGAACGGCAGGGTGAGAAGGACGAACGCCACGACGATGATCGTCCGCTCCATGTATCCCAGCTGCGGGTACGGGATCAGGTACGCCGCCATCATGAAAATGCCGTAAAACGAGATCATGCCGCCGAAGCCAAGTGCAACTTTCAGTTTGTTGGTGTGCCAACTCATATGGAGCGCGGACCTTGGTCCGCATCGTCCCGTCGCGGAAGACGAGAGTTTTTCGGCTGCGGACGGGAACGGTGGCCTTCCGGGTCAGACTCGCAGCTTTTCAACGGTTTCCTGCAGGAATTTGGAAGAAAGCAGGAACATTACAAGGTAAACAATAAATGCAAATCCCAGCCCGCCCAGAGCGCCGACCTTTGCCCAAATAGGCATCCCCTTCTTTTCGGGGGGCGTCGGCTGATCATTGGCCACCCAATTGGGCGACAGGTCGACTGGCTTGATCTTTCCCACTTTGACGAGCTGGTTGGCGGTGTTTTGCATAGTGGCCAGGAGTTTCTCCTGCTCGTACACCGCGTATCGGCCCTTGAAGCCGAGAAGCATACAATAATAGTAGATCTCAACGGCGTCCTGTGTGACCTCGATCTGGGGGAGCATTGATTCGAGCTTGTCGAAGAATTTATTCCCGGCGAGCTGCTCGCCGAAATACTTCAACTGCAGGGGATTTCTCTCCCAATCGTTGCGGATCGGCGAATTAGCGGTTAGCACCGCTTCGTCGACGAACGCGGCCATGCCGAATTTTGCCACCGAAACG